>Ga0315286_10003574_pt1 | contig 14734 bp, 10 predicted proteins | sample YL17G10_0_MG_FD_205038 | JGI IMG/M metagenome (GOLD analysis project Ga0315286, IMG submission 205038) | Sediment microbial communities from Yellowstone Lake, YNP, Wyoming, USA - YL17G10_0 | ecosystem: Environmental > Aquatic > Freshwater > Lake > Sediment | place: USA: Wyoming | collected...
CCCCGTTCCCCCGTGTAGACCCGGATGTCGCCCGTCGAGACCATCTCCTCGATTTTCACGCGCAGGTCGTCACCGGGCCCGGTCGTCCCCGCAACGTCGCGGGGTTCGAGGAGGAGATAGGCGCGGTCTGAGAGCGTCCCCTCGCGAACGAGGCGCTCCCTCTCGCCCGCGGAGATATATTTCAGCTGCGACTGGAGGAGGAAAAAGGTTTCGTCGTCGAGGCGGACGCTCCGCCGGAGCTGCTTTTCAAGCGCCTTGCCGAGTTGCCCAGCCGTCGCACCCCCCGGGCGCGCGAGAATCACCCCCTGCTTCGATATGTGCCTGTCGATGAGGGTCCTGAGGAGGAAGGGGACGAGAAGGTTGGAACCAGCGATGAAAAGCACGAAAACGAGGGCGACAAAGAGGTGCCGCCGGTATGACATGACGTATCTCAAGATGAGGGCGAGCACGTCCCTGTTGAAGAGCTTGCCGTACGTCTGCCGGTCTTCGTCCTCGTCAACGTACAATCCGTTCCTCCAGCTGCTGGAGCTCGTAGAGGGTGGCGTAATAGCGCCCGCTTGCGAGGAGCTCACCGTGTTTTCCCCGCTCGGCGATTCTCCCCTCATCGAGCACGATGATCAGGTCGCACCCCATCACCGTCGACACCCTGTGGGAAATGACGAGGAGGGTCCTTCCCTCCATCTCCGAAAAGACGTTCGCGAGGACGGCGCTTTCCGTCGCGGCGTCCACCGAAGAAAAGGCGTCGTCGAGGATCATGACCCTGGGCTTTATGTAGAGGGCGCGGGCTATGGAGAGACGCTGTTTCTGCCCCCCCGAAAGGGTGACCCCCCTTTCCCCGACGAGGGTGTCGTACCCTGCTTGCAGCTCCGCGATCTCCTCATGGATCCCGGCGAGCCTCGCGACTCTTTCGACCTGAGCCCCTCCGGCGCCGTTCCCGTCCGCGCCGAACCCGATGTTGTTCCTGATGGTGTCGCTGAAGAGGAATGGGTCCTGTGGAACGTAGCCGATCGATTTCCGGAGGAGCCGGAGGGGAATACCGTGTATCTCCGCCCCGTCCACGAAGATCGCGTTCTCGGGCACGGGGAAGAGACGGAAGAAGAGCGACGCGAGGGTGGACTTGCCCGATCCCGGCTTACCCATGATGCCGAGGGAACAACCCGCGGGCACCTCCAGGGTGACATCCCTCAGCACTTCCTTTCCCCCCTTCGCGTACGCGAAGGAGAGGTTTCTCGCCTCCAGCGCGCCGCGGATGACTCCGGGTGCCGCGCATTCCACGGACCGCCCATCATCTCCTGCCGGTCCGCCCGGCCGGCCGAATTCGCGGGCGTCCGCGACGTCAGGCTGCTCCCGGAGAAGCTCGAGCACTCTCCTGGATGAAGCGATCCCCCTCTGGAAAAGGTTGAACACCCAGCCGATCGCGATGACCGGCCATACGAAGAGGTTGATGTAGAGGGTGAACGAGATGAACTCGCCGAAGGTGACCGTGTTCAGGATGATCGAACGGCCGCCGACGAGAAAGAGAATGGCGAGGGAGAGATTGGCGAGGAGCGCCACTGAGGGGAAGAAAAAGCCCCAGACTTTGATAAGTGCGATGTTCCTGTCAACGTATTCGTCGCACTCTTTTCCGAACCTCGAGACCTCGCTCACGTTCTGGGCGAACCCTTTTACCACCCGTATGCCCGAGAACGACTCCTGGGCATGGGTCGAAAGGGAGGCGAAGGACTCCTGCACCGCGTTGAACCTCGACTGTATGGAGGGGCCGAACTTCACCATCATCAGGAGGATGAGGGGGAGAGGCATTATGGCGAAGAGCGCGAGCCGCACGTTGATCGAGAACATGAAGAAGAGCGACAAAGTGCCCATGAAGACCGCGTCGGTGAGCGCGATGAAGGCAAGCCCCGTCGCCATCCGGATGGCGCTCACGTCGTTGATCATAAGGGCCATGAGGTCGCCCGTGTGAGCCCTGTTGAAAAAGGAAAACCCCAAACCCTGGAGGTGAGAGAAGATATCCTCCCTCACCTCCTTTTCGATCTTCCTCGCCGTGCCTATGATGAAGATCCTCCAGAGAAAGCGCAAAACAACCATGGCGGCGGCCAGGAGGAGGATCAGCAAGGTGTTCTTCCCGACGATCTCGGGTAAAAAGGGGGTTTCGGCGAGGCGGTCGATTATGCCCTGGATGATGCGGGGGATGTATATCTGGATGAAATCCACGGCAACGAGGAGGGCCAAACCGAAGGCCACGCTCGTCCAGTGCCGCCCGACGTAGGAGAGCATGAAGAGGAAGGCCTCGCGCTTTTTTATATCGAGGCGCGCGCGCTTCGATCGACCGCCCTTTTGCTCGTTCTCCGTGCTCACGTTCCCGCGCTCCCGCTAAGACCCGCCGGAAAACCTACCGGCTGGAACTCTTCATAATATAACGCGCGACGGGTCGAACGGACACGGGGAATGACGGAACAACCCCTTTTCGCTCCAAGCCTCCCTGTGTATCTTTGTGTCTTCAACCTTGGGCGTAACGGAGAAGCCGATGGAACGGAAAAAGCTGCTCATCGTGGGGGCCATGCACTTCTTTCTCGACGCCTACATGGGGTTCTTCGCCGTCTATTGCGTGATCGCGCGTCTCGATCCGGTGAAGTCGGCGCTCATCATCACCGTCTCCTCCTTCGCCGGGAACGCTCTCCAGCCCTTCTTGGGGTACGCGGCCGACCGCATGAGGGGGAAGCTTCCCCTCTTCGCCGGGCTGGTTCTCACCCCCTTGTGCATGTCCGCGATCGGGCTCACCACCGACTACACTCTCCTTTTACTGCTCGTGCTCCTCGGACATCTTGGCTCCTCGATCTTCCACCCGGCGGGGGCGAACGTGGCGGGCGCGGCGGGGATCACCAAGAAAGAAGCGAGCTTCGCCTTATTCACCACCACCGGCACCGTGGGTTATGCCCTTTCACAGCTCGTCTTCTCCTCCTTCACGGAGAAGTTCGGCACCTCTTCGTCGGTCACGCTTATGGTCCCCGGGATCGCGTTCGGCGGCCTATACCTCCTGTTCAGCAAAACCGAGGTGCACGGCCACCACGAGAGGATACCCCTCGGAGAGCTCAGGCGGCTCATGGTCAAGCGCCTCGCCCCCATCCTCCTTCTCTTTTTCATCATGATGTTCAGGACTGTTTTCGTCGCCGCGATGAACTTTTTCCTGGCGAAGGTGTTCGAGGAGTGGGGGTTCCCCAGGAGCGTCTACAGCGGCGCGCAAACCGTTTTCATGCTCGGGGGGGCGGGGGGGATCCTTGCGGCGGGACAAATCGCGCACAGGGTCAAGCCGAGATGGCTGCTCTTCGTCCCGATGGCGGGGTTTTTCCCCTTCTTCGTTTTGTTCCTCCTCTTCGGGCTTTCGGGAAAGCTCGCCCTCGCCTTCGTTTTTCTCGCTCTGTCGGGATTCGTTCTTCACGGGGGGTACGGGACGAATATCGTCATGGGTCAGAAGATCGCTCCCGAGATGACCTCGACGATAAGCGGCATACTCATGGGGTTCGCGTGGGCGGCGGCGAGCTTCGGCCCGACGGTGTGCGCGCTCACGAGGGGGAGCATTCCGGCGCTCGGCAATTTCTCGTCAGGGCTCTTCGTGGTGAGCCTCTTCCCGGTGGCCGCGTCGATTCTCGCTCTGTTCCTCTCGAGGGAGATCGGCGGGTGACGGAGGAGATTACCCGCCGCGACCGCCCCGCAGTTTTACCCCTTTTCACCCTTTTTCTTTTTCCTGTCGGGTTTCTTCGCCTTCCTCTCCTCCCCCGAGACCTCCTGTTGAATCTCCTTTTCCGCCCTTTGCCAGTCGCTCACGGCGTCGCCGCCCCTCCCGCCCCGCTCCAGGTAAAGCTGGTAGGCCCTCTCTTCGATTCTCCTTCTCAGGTCCGCCATATGTGTCCCCCTTCCATTATTTGAACATCCCGGATCAAGATACACTATCTTTTTTCAACATAATGTATCTCGAACGGCTTATTGGTGATGAACAGCACAATAACGTCTCGCTCGGCCGTGGCCCCATGCTCCATCAGCATACCCTCGGGAAACCAGACGAAGCTGCCCGGCCCGAAGCGGCCCGCGTGGGTCACCAGCGTCCCCTCCAGCACGAACATCGCATGGGCACAGGGGTGGGTGTGCCACGTGTTGACGAACCCGGCCGGGTAGCGCACCATCCGGATCTCCATACCCGTGTCCTTATCCACCATCAAGAGCTTGCGGTACAGCGACAGGCCGATTTCTTCCTTGAACCGTTCCTCCCAGGGCATGGCGTTGGTGTCGAAAACGATCATCTCTTTGGGGTCCATGGCGGCCTCTTTAGATAGAAATAGCATTTTTTTTCACTTTACCCCGATGGGTTCTTTTCTGTCAAGAAGAATGAGAGGGGTGTTCGAAGATCATCTCTTCGATTTTCTTCGTTTGAGTCTCACTTTGGCTGCGTATAAGATGTAATACATCGCGGGTATCAAAACAAGCGTGAGGAAGGTGGCAAAGCTCAAACCGAATATGATTGTCCATGCGAGCGAACCGAAAAAGGTGACGTTGTCGCCGCCGAAGTAAATGCGCGGATTCAGATGCCTGAACAAGCCTACGAAATCTATATTAAAACCCACCGCAAGCGGTACGAGTCCCAGAATGGTGGTTATAGCGGTCAGGAACACGGGTTTGATGCGTGTTTTGCCCGCCTGAATAATCGCTTCGCGCGTTTTTAAGCCTCTCTCTTTCAAGACATCGGTGAATTCGACAAGCAAAATACCGTTGCGAACCACAATGCCCGCGAGGGCAATGATACCCATGCCGGTCATGATGACTGAAATCGTCATGCCGAATATAACGTACCCTATAAGCACTCCTATGATGCTGAATACCACCTCGGAGATGATAATGATCGGTTTGGTCAGCGATTTGAATTGCGTGATAAGGATAAACATGATGAGACACAACGCGAGCAACATCGCCTTCCCGAGAAAGCTCATCGACTCCTGCTGATCTTCACGTTCACCGGTCAGACGTATATCGATGGTTTCGGGCTTGTCGAATTTCGGCAACGACCCGTTGATTTTTTGAACGATGTCGTTTGCGGTGTAACCGGTGAGCACGTTCGATGAAATGGTGATCACTCGCTTGAGGTTTGAGCGGTTTATCCCTCCATATGTGTTCTTGTATTCGATTTGTGCAATCGAAGAAAGCGGAATCTGCCGCAAAACGCCGGTGACCGCGTCGCGAAACGTAATTTTCAGACTCATCAGCCGGTCGATGCTGGCGCGCTGCTCTTCATTGTAGCGCAATTGAATCGGGTACTGGTCTTCGCCTACGCGGAATTTCGATACTTCTTTCCCAAGAATGGCGGTCCTGATTTCATATCCGACCTGTCCGGTGGTGATACCCTCGCTGTTCGCCCTTATTCGATCGACCGCGACGGCGAGCTCGGGTTTTGCGTTCTCGAAATCGGACTTCAGCGCTTCGATGCCGGGTATTTCAAGTGAATCGATATAGTCGATGAAGGCTGCGCTCGTGCCGATCAACTGTTCAATATCGTCTCCGCTGATTTCAATGTTGACGGGTTTTCCCGTCGGCGGACCCATTCTGTTTTTATCGACGGTTATCTCCGCCCCAGGGATCCCTTTCACCGATTGTCTTATCGAATCTATGAAAGGTTTGGTGCTCGCGCCTTTTCTTTTGGAAAACTCGACGAAATTCACCGTTATCTTCGCCATGTTCGCCGTTTTCGTCCCCCCGTCGAACATCGATTCTGAAGCGCCGAGCGCAACGTTGGTTACGACCGATTCAACAAGCGGATTGTTTATGTTCCTCGAGCCGTCTATTCCCAACACGGTGTTGATCCTATGCTCCAACTCTTCGGCTATCGAGTTGGTAACCTTCACGTCGGTTCCGACCGGCAGTTTAATGTAGGCTTGAACGGTGTTAGGCTCGTTGTCGGGGAAGAAAACCACTTTCGGTTTTGCCGCCATCGTAATAAAAATCGTGACAAAAAACAAACCCACCAGGCTCCAAAGGAGGTAGTAGGGCCTTCTGCGGTGAAGCACGAACCTCAGCACGTTTTCATATTTGTCCATCAGCGCGGGAATGAACTTGTGCTGGAACTGCGCCAATACCCTCGCCCCAAAGAAGGTGTGGATCACGTACAGGACCGCAATGAGCATGATGAAGTTCGCAAGGCCGGTAACGCCGAAAATGTAAAATATGCCCGCGGCGCCCGCGATGATCCCCCCGACCGTAAGGCTCTTTTTACGGGGAAGCGCGGGAGGTTCATCGTCGGTACGCTTCATAAAACTCACCGCAAACACGGGGTTGAAGATGTATGCAACAATCAACGAAGCGAACAGGGTGATGATAAGCGTGACGGGGATAAAGGACATGAACTTGCCGGTGATTCCGGGCCAGAAAGCCAGAGGGAAGAAAGGAGCAAGCGTAGTAAGCGTTCCCGACAGGATCGGCTTGAATACTTCACCCGCCGCGAGCTTGGCCGACGTTACTATATTGTGATCGTATTGCAGGAATATCCGGTGAGTGTTTTCGATCACCACAATCGCGTCATCAACCACGATGCCCAGCGCAAAAAGAAATGAGAACATCACAAGCATATTCATCGTGAAACCGATAACCGGCATCACTATGTAAGCCAAAGCCATCGAGAGGGGCACGGATAAGGCGACGAATATGGCATTGGTGAGCCCCATAAAGAACATCAGCACGATGACAACCAGTATAAAGCCTATGATGATGGTGTTGTTGAGATCGGCCAGCGTGCTGCGCGTGTACCTCGACATGTCCCCGGTGATGATCACATTCAGGCTTTCGGGGAATTTGGTCTGCTGGAGCTCCACGATGATTTTCTTTATGCCGTCCGAAGCTTCCAAAAGGTTCTGACCGCTCTTCTTAATCACGTTCAAGGTGATGACGTTCTTACCGTCGAGGCGCGCATAGCTTTCCTGCTCGTGGAAACCGTCTTTTACCTCGGCGATATCTTTCAGATAAACGACGGCCCCGTTCGATGAGAGCAAAACGAGGTTTTTTATGGTTTCGAGGTCTTTAAACTCGCCCTCCACGCGCACGGAACGTCTCATCCCCTGCATGTCGATGCTACCGCCCGCCACGGTCATGTTCTCGTTGGCAATGGCGTTGCTGATATCGTTGAAGGTCAAGCCGGTGGATTGCATTTTGAACATGTCGACATCAACCTGAATCTCGCGGTCGAGCGCGCCGACGATGTCGACGCGAGTTATCCCTTTAAGGGACTCCACTCTATCCTGGGCCGTATCGGCGTATTTCTTCAGCGTGTCGAGCTCGAAATTTCCCGAAAGGTTGATGTACATGATGGGGATTTCGGATAAGTCGACTTCCATCACGGAGGGGTCTTGCGACAGATCGTTCGGCAGGTCTTTTTTCGTCTTGTCGACGGCGTCTTTCACTTTCTGCTTCGCATCTTCGACGACAACCCCAGTGCCGAATTCGACGACGATCGTCGAGAAATCCTGTATTGAACGGCTCGTTATCTTCTTGACGCCCTTGATCGATTTTATGTTCTTTTCGATCGGCCTGGTCACGAGGTTCTCGATTTCGGAGGGAGCCGTGCCGGGATATATGGTGCTCACCAGTATCGTCGGTATGACTATTTCGGGGAATTGTTCCTTCGGTATCGTAGTGTAGCTGATGAACCCGAATACCGCGATGAAAAAAGCCAGCACATAAATACTGATTCTGTTGTCGATCGACCAACTGGTCGGTTTAAACTCTTTGGCATTGTTTTCCATAGATTTTCTATTTCAAGCGGTTCAATAATCCACCGCGTCACCTTCCTCGACATTTTGAAACCCGGCCGTTATGAGCTTGTCTCCTTCCCGGAGACCTTCCCTGACTTCAGCGATCCCGTTGTATATCTGCCCGAGCTTTATATATCGTTTTTTTGCAATTTTTTGGCTGTTCGCGTCTTCTGCAACGAATACATAACTCCCTTTCTGATCGGCGAGTACCGTATTTATCGATACAGCGACTGTTTTATCCGCTTTGTAATCATTGATCTTCAATACCGCTATCATGTTAACCTTCAGGTTCCCTTCTGAATTCGGGATTTTCACCTCCACCATGAACGTGCGATTGACGGGATTGATGTAATCGCTGACAAAGGTCACATTTGCTTTGAGCTCACGGCTAAAGTCGGGAAAGTAAATCGTAACTTCGTCGCCTTTCGCGATTTTAGCGGAATATGCTTCGGCGACTTCGGCGACCACCTTTAGTTTCGAAAAATTAACGATGCGATACGCGGGTGTCGCCATGGCGGGGCTCAACATCTGCCCTTCCTTGAAATTCGATTCGGAGACAGTGCCTTTCACAGGCGATTTTATCTTATACATTTCGGCTTGTTCGAGCATCGCCGAGAAATTTTTTTCGGCGACTTCCATTTGCGTCTTGTCTCTTTGATAATCCAACTCACTGTAGATCATTTGATCCAAGAGCGATTTTTTCTTCTCATACGTTTGGCGCGCTAAATCCACCTGTGACTGAGCGCCCTGTATCTGCTGCTGCAGCGCCGCATCGTCGAGTTGAGCCAATACCTGGCCTTTCTCAACCTTATCACCCACGTCGGCAAATTTTAAAATCGCCACGCCGCTCGCTTTTGGGCTTACCGCTACATTTTCATCGCCATCGAGCCTGCCCTGCACTTCCACAAAATGGTTGAATTGCCGCAGCTTGACGTCGACGATTGAAACGGCGGACACTTTAACGGTATAAGGTTTGCTCCCATTTTCCAATTTTATCTCGTCTTCGAGTTTTTTTATCTCGCCGGCGATTTTATCTTGTTGTTCTTTGAGCTTTGTGAGTTTCGTCTGATTATCGGCTTTCCCGCATGAGAGCAGGATAAACGCCGCGAGGATGATTACGTATTTTATTTTCATATCATGCACTTTCGTTTCATCGATAAAAGTTTTTATAATTCGAAGCTTGCGCTTGGAGTAAACCGCTTACCAGATTCCAATAAGCTATACCATTTTTCTTACAAAAGTCCACAATGAAATGCACCCTCATACCCGAGTGATTACCTATGCCAAGTCGTACGATCGTTGATTGAAAGGGCGAGTGCGGGATTGAAACTCTTCAAGCATCATCGCTGTGACAAAAGTAGCGGCATCGGCTTTCTGGCGGCGACGCCGTCAGGTGAGCCGTTTGCTCAGCACCGTCTGGAGCGAAACCGAGAGCACGATGATCAGGCCGTAGATCACGCTCGTCCAGAACCCGGTTAGGCCCGCGGCGACGATCCCCGCGTTGATCGCCCCGATGATGAACGAGGCCACGAAGGTGCCGAAGATCGTTCCGGTGCCCCCGAAAACCGAGGTGCCGCCGAGGAATACTGAGGCGAGGGTGTTCAGCATGTAGCCTTCGCCGAGTGTGGGCCAAAAGAAGAGCACTTCTTCACTTACGACGAAGCCGGCGAACGCCGCGGAAAACCCTACGATGGCGAATGCCAAGAGCTTTGTGCGGTTCACGTTCACGCCCATAAGACGCGCGCTCTCCACGTTGTCGCCCGTGAGGTAGACGTGGGCGCCGAACTTGTGGCGGTTGAGGAAGAACCAGACCACGAGGGCGAAGAAAATGGTCCAGAGGAACTGGGCGGGGACGAAACCGGCGATCCTCCCGACAAGGGCCGGGTAGAGGACCGTCTTCCTGACCGGCGTCATCCCGAGTCCCTGGCCGTTCGTCGCCACCATCACAACCCCCCGCCAGAAGAACTGGGTTCCGATGGTCGCGACCAGCGAGGGGATCCCGATCTTGACGACGATGAAACCGTTCAGCAAACCCGCGAGCACTCCTGCAATGAGACAGGCGGCGAAACCGAGCCACACGCTGCGGGTCGCCACGAACACGAGGTCGAAGCCGGTCATGCCGAAGGCCATGATCGAGGGGAAGGAGAGGTCGATCTCCCCCGTTATGATGACCAGCGTCAGCGGGATCGCCATCAGGGCGAAGAAGGGAGTGGTGGACATGAATGCGACGTAGATGTCGCCCGCGAGAAAAGTCCGGGGCGATCCGATCAAGAACAGCAGCCAGATAAACACCGCGACTCCGACGATGCCGATCTGCAGGGAGTATCTGCGCAGCAGTTTCATGCGCCTCTTCGCGACGGGCGAGAGAGGGCGCGCGGGTTGGCCGTCAAGGTTCATAAGGTTCTCCCCGCGGAATCTTCGCCATCGAGGCTCCCCGTCTGCGCGACGAGGTACAGCCGGTCGATCAGCTCTTGGAGGGTGAGCTCGTCCTTCATGAACTGCCCCGCCACCTTTCCCCTGTCGAGCACCACAATCCGGTCCGCGACGGGGTAGACATGGAAGATGTTGTGATCGATGAAAATGGCGGCCTTCCCCGCGTTCTTGATGCCCGACACGAAATCCAGGCACTTCTTGGTCTCCGAGAGGGATAACCCCATCGTCGGTTCGTCGAGGATGATAAGCTCGGCCTTGAAGTAGAGCGCCCGCGTGATGGCGACTCCCTGCCGCTCTCCGCCGGAAAAGGTCTTGACCACCGACTCGGGCGTGACCGCGGAGGAGGTGAAGCCCATCAGGGTGGTCATCAGTTTCCGGGTTTCCTCTCTCATCCCCCGCAGATCGAGCCGTCCCCAGCGGTTCGCGAGCTCCCGCCCCATAAAGATATTGCGCCATAGCGACTGCTTGTCGGCGAGCGCGCGTTCCTGGTAGACGACCTCGATGCCGAGATCGCGGGCTTTGTGCACCGACAGGTGATCGATCTTCTTCCCATTCACGAAGACCTCGCCGCCGGGGTCGGGACTGTGATACCCGGTGATGACCTTCACCAACGTGGATTTTCCCGCGCCGTTGTCGCCGAGCAGGCCCACGATCTCGTTCGCGCCGACCTCGAAGTTGACGCCGCGGATCGCAGCCACTTCGCCGAAGGTCTTTGAGACGTTTTTCATCTCAAGGATGTAATCCATCCCTCCACCTCGCCGATATCTTCGACGCGGGGAAACGTGCCCCGCGCCGTTTTTTTTCAACCACGAAAGCCCCCGAAGACGGCTTTCGGCCCCTCGAATATCCGCGCGATTACCTGATGTTCTTCTCCGCGAGCGGAGCGATGACGTCCACGTTTTTCTTGTCGACGAAACCGGCGCCCGTGTTGATGTGCAGGCCCGAGAAGCCGTAGACTTTGGCCAGGCAGATCTGCAGCACGGGGAGGTAGCCCTGCAGCCACTCCTGCTGATCGATCACGAGGCCGGTCCAGCCGCCCTTGATAGCCGCGATGGTCGCGGGTGAGAGGTCGAAACCGGCGACGTTTATATCGCCCGGCTTCTTGCGCACAGACTTGAGATAGGTTTCCGCGGTGGCGGTGAGTCCGCCGTGGTCCGTCACGACCAGTTTGACGGCCGGGTGCGACGAAACGTAGCCGGCGAAGGTAGGGGTTCCCGCGGCGGGGTCTTTGTTCGTCGCGGCGTCGATCTCCAGATAGTCCACCTTCAAACCGGCCTCCTTCAACGCGTCCATGACCCCCTTCGTCCGCAAGCCTCTGGTGGGCTGGGAGAGCAGGCCCCACACCATCGCGAGGTCGCCGCTCTTAAGGTTGAAACGCTTGACGGCTTCGACTCCGAGGTCGTGGCCGGCCGCGTACAGCTCGGCGCCCACGTAACCGAAGCCGAGAGCGGCGTACTTTTTTTCCGATGTGTCGAGCGTGGTGTTCTGGCTCGTCACGATGATCCCCTTGCTGACGGCGGCGTCGATGAGCGGGCCGAAGGCTTCATCGCCCGGGTGACCCATCACGCAGATCCCGTCGGGCCTGGTGGCCACCGCCTCGCGGAACTGCTGGATCATCTTCTGGGGATCCCAATCCGACCACACGTAGTCGACCTTGCACCCCAGGTCGTATTCCGCCTGTTTTGCGCCGTTGTAGACATTCACCGCGAAGACGCCGCCCTGCGGCCCGCCGGGGAAAAAGACGATACGAACGTTCGACGCCCACTTGGTCTGAGCGAACGCGGGGACCGCGAAGGCGAGCGCGCATACCAACGCTACTTCGACCAGGATTAATGGTTTTCGAAGCTTCATTCTCCTGCCTCCTTTTTTTATTGGTTTTCTATTGTTCCCGGCCATCTTATCCCGGATTTCTAAATTTGTCAACAACTTGAAAGGGCGAGAAAGCCCGCCGGACCCTGGAGAGCGTCGTGGATTGCCGGCTCCACGTGCAACCCGCCCGGCGCCTGGCCGAAATAGTTGTTGAGGAGCGGGTTTGTGAATTAGGATTGGTAAGAGAGGACTCCTTTTCAGACGGTGAGGGCGTGGAACGAAACGCGGCGATAGACAACGACACAGTGCTGAATGCCATACCGAGCGGGATCGTCATCGCCGACAGCCGGAGCGGGAAGATCAGGACGGTGAACAAGGCCGCCGCCGGAATGATCGGGCTCGAGAAGAAGGAGATCGTCGGCGAGCATTTCGGGAGGTTTTTCGTCTTTTCCTTCGATCGGGTCGAGACGGGGCCCCGCTTCCGCGAAGAGACCCTGAATAGACCCGACGGCACCAAGCTCCCCATCGAGGCAGAGGTGACTCCGCTGAGCCGGAACGGCCGAAGCCTCGTTTTGCTGAACTTCGTCAACTCGACCTCGCACCAGGACGACGCGCAGGAGCTGAGATCGAAGAACGAAACCCTCGAACGGATGCTCAAGGAGCACAAGCGGAGCACCGACTCCATGAAAAAGTGGCTCCACTGCGAGATCGCCGAGCACCGCCAGACCGTCTCCGCCCTCCGGGAAACGAACATATTCCTCAAGAGCATCATCGACAGCTCGGCCTCGATATCGATCATCTCGACGGACCCGAACGGCAACATCCTCTTCTGGAACAGGGGCGCGGAGATGCTCTTCGGCTATACCCGCGATGAGGCGCTGAACCGGCTCAACATCAATATGATCTACCCCCGCGACGAGTCCACCCAGCGCAAGATCCGGGAGATCCGGGAATCGATCTACGAAAAGAAACGGGAGATCTCGACCGAAATCGAGGAGATCACGAAGGACGGGCGGCGGCTCTGGATCAAGCTCACCGCCTGCCCCAGCTTCGACGCCCAGGGTCGGGTGACGGGGGTCCTCGGAATAGGAGAAGACATCACCAAGCGCAGGCGGGCTGAGGATGAGCTTCAGAAGAGCTTCCAAAAGCTCAAGGATACCCTGGAGGGGACCATCCAGGCGATGGCCGCTCTCGTGGAGACGAGGGACCCCTACACGGCGGGCCACGAGCGGCGCGTCGCGAGGCTCGCCTCCGCGATAGCGCAGGAGATGGGGCTCGGCGAGGACGTGGTCGAGCATATCCGTGTGGCGAGCGCGATGCACGACGTCGGGAAGATCTACGTGCCCGCCGAGATCCTCAGCAAGCCGGGTAAGCTGAGCGACGTGGAGTTCAGCCTCATAAAGGCCCATCCGCAGGTCGGATTCGACATCCTCAAAAGGATCGAGTTCCCCTGGCCCGTCGCGGAGATCGTGTTCCAGCACCACGAACGGTTGGACGGGTCGGGGTACCCGCGCGGGTTGATAAAGGACGACATAACCCTCGAGGCGCGGGTGATCTGCGTCGCGGACGTCGTCGAGGCCATGGGAACGCACCGGCCCTACCGGGCCGCTCTCGGCATCGATGTGGCCCTCGGCGAGATTAGCGACAATGCCGGAACCCGCTACGACCGGAGCGCGGCGGACGCGTGCATCCGCCTTTTCAGGGACAAAGGGTTTACCCTCGAGTAAAGCGACGAGGCCGGGGCCGTGTCGGCGGGGAGACCGAATAACCTCTTTTCGCCCGGCCGCCCCTCAAAACGCCCTCTCCAGAACGAGCCCCCTGTACGACATCTGGAACCCCCATGCGAGGAGGGTCGCGCTGTGGGCGCTTGTTCCCGCCGATTCTCCGTTGATCGTTTCAACCCTCACACGGCCGAGAGGGTTGTACGACCTTTCGAGGAGCGAACGGAATAATGCCAGGCAGCCGCCGACCCGGGGGTCTTCGGGTCCGATGAAAAACTCGAGCTCCTTCCCCCTGCGCTTCGAAACGAGGACGAGCTCCTTGCCATGGTAGACAAGGTGGGTGGAGGGGAGCCGCGCCGGCAGCCGCCCCCGCAGCCCCTCGATACCGGCGCCGCAGAGTGAGGCGGGGTCGCAGGCGTTCATCCAGAACGTCGGTGACCCCCAAATCCCGTTGAGGAGCATCCCGTGCGCCCTCGGCGACGCGAACTGGATGCCCGGGATCCGCGCGAAAAATTGTCCCCCCACGGCCTCCCCTCCCAGCTCCATGACGCGGAGGGTGCGAAAAACATTCTGCCACCTCAGTGCGGGAAGCTCCCTCTCGAGGAGCTGCCGGAAGAGGACCCCGTACCGCTCGAGGAGCTGCCTGACCCTGTCCTTCACCCGCTCCTCCTGACCGATGGGGTCGAGCCCCTGTCCCTCCCTTTCCTGGCGAAACCAGCTCCCGCCCGCCTGTATCGTCGAGCTCCACCCCGCGCCCCTTCCGCGAGCGGCGCGCGGTCCCTCGGGTTCTCCCATTCGAAAACCGCTTTGAATCCCCCTCCGCACGCCCTCCCAGCCGTCGTTGAACAGGTCCCCTTTCCAGGCGCGATCCCAGAGGATTTTGTTGAGCTCGTCCGGGGGGAGGCCCGCCGTTTCGAGGATCTCCCGAAACCCGTACTTACCCCCCGGATGGGGGAGGAGCGTCCCCGCCGAGCCGGATTTGTT
>Ga0315286_10003575_pt1 | contig 14733 bp, 12 predicted proteins | sample YL17G10_0_MG_FD_205038 | JGI IMG/M metagenome (GOLD analysis project Ga0315286, IMG submission 205038) | Sediment microbial communities from Yellowstone Lake, YNP, Wyoming, USA - YL17G10_0 | ecosystem: Environmental > Aquatic > Freshwater > Lake > Sediment | place: USA: Wyoming | collected...
CTGTAGAGCCGGGGGCGCCCTGCCCCCTCCCCGGGGGCGCGCCGAGGGGCGCCCCTAGGCCAGGGGGCAATGTCCTGCGCCAATGTTTTCCTCATGGCCTTCAAGCCAGGCGTATCCCCACCAGGCTGAGCACGGGCAGGTCGGCCAGCGTTAGGCGCAGGTAGCCGCTCTCCACGGCGTAGTCGATGGCGACCGCATCGTCGTCCGGCGAGCTGGCTGACACGCCCTGCACCTGCGCCCCTTCGGGAAGGCGGACGCTCAGCTGGGCGTCGTCAATGGCATCCTGGCCCAGGTTCACGAGCACCAGTTCCAGGCCGCCCGGCGTTTGTCGAAGACCTACGTGCACCCAAGGCGTCAGGTCTGTGACAATGTGGCCGGCGTCGGCGGCGGCCCGTAGCGCTTCGGCGCCCTCCTCGGTGGTGACGGTCTCGATGTAGGTGGCGGACAGGCCGGCCAGGGCATTGGCGGCGCGTGGCTCGAGCCACTCGTCCCGCGAGCCCGTCTCGCCGGTGTGGACGACTTGGCCGCCGCCTTCGGCGAAGCTGCGGACGGCGGCCGCCTCCCCGTCGCTCATGGCAGCGACGTTGGGCAAGACGATGGTCTGGTAGTCGACCAGGCGGCTCGTGGACAGGCTGTCGTCCAAAATGACGACGTCGAACGGGATGTGGTTTCGCAGCAGCGTGGCCGCCGCTTGGCGGTACTCGCGGAAGAACGGCGCCTCCTCCGGCTGGTAGAGGTCGCCGGCGCCCTGGTCCAGCAGGTCGCGCGTGCGCGGCGAGTAGGCCAGAGCGACCGTCGCGGCGGACTCGCCGCCGTACAGCGCGTCTTGGTGGGCCGACGTCCAGGAGAAGATGCGCTGGCGATAGTCGGCCCCCACGCTGTCGGCCATGCTGGGGCCGCGCGTCTCGTAGTAGTTGGCGCCCTCGGTCAGGATGACCCCGGCCAGCCGTTGGGCGTCGGCCGCCTGGTAGCCGTAGGTCAGGACCCAGGACGGCTTGCCGGCATCGGCGCCGCGCGCCCATTTGATCATCGTTACGAAGGCCAGCCACTGGTCGAGGGTAGCGTCCTGCATGCCGGTTTGGCCTTCGTCGACCCGGTCGCCGATTGTGCCAACCTCGTGGCCGGTGCTCATGTCGAGGTAGCCGAGGTACGCGGTCGGATCGTTGGCGTACTGTGTGGCGCCGGTTCCGTCCACGTTCCAGTTCTCTTCGAAGAAGACGAGATCGGGGTTGACCTCACGGGCGGCTTGCTTGACGGCCAGCAGGTAGTCGGTCATCTGGTCATGCCGCCAGACGATCCAGCGGCGCCAGCCGGGGCCGTCCCAATCCTCCTCGGCGGGCACGCTCAGGCCGGTGGCGGACTGGAAGGCGGCGGCGCTGCAGGAGTCGGTGGAGGGCCACAGGTCTTCATGATCCCCGATGCTGTGCTGGAGGTAGACGGTGTCCACCCACAGGCCGTCGATGCCGGTGCTGGCCATCTCCCGCACTCGCGCCAGGCTGAGATGACGATAGCTGCTGCAGGGCGAGAGCCAGATGTCGCGTTGGCCTTCGTCCAGCCAGTGCTCCTGCTCACTGCTGATGTCGCTGAACACGATGGGCTGGCCGTCCAGCGACACCTGCGCCCAGTCGGGGTGCTCCGAGCCCGGATCGCGCGGGGCTTCGGCGATCAGCTCCAGCCCGGTCTGGTACATGACCACTTTTAGGCCCCGGGCATGGGCCTTCTCCACCATCGTCGACACTAGCGCTCTTACCGCTGAGAACTCCGCGTCGTCCACCGAAGCGCTATAGGACGAGCCCCAGGGGCTATCGGCCAGCACGACGCTCACGCCTTGCGACGCCAGGTCGTCTAGGGTGCCCTCGATGTCGTCGTCGCTATCGCCGGGCTCGAAGAAGGCGCCGACGATGCGGGCCTGGCGGGCCCAGTCGGGCCAGGCGAAGGAAGAGTCGAAGCCCCATGTCATGGCGCTTGGGCCCGTCGTCAGCAGGAGGACAGCGTCCAGCGGATGCAGCTCCGTCAGGTTGCTCACGTCCGGGCGGCCCGGGGCGAATCGTTGCCAGGCGCCGCCCGCCGCTAAGGAATAGAGGACTGTGAGGTGCTCCCCGATGCTCGCCGTGGCCTCGGTTGCAGGCCGAGTGACCCCGCCGTAGCAGACGGCGTTCCAGCCGGGGGCCAGGCTCGCGGCCGAGGGCGGGACGCTGTCGGCGGCAGGTTCCCACGTAACGCTGGCTGCCGCCAGAACGAATAGCGGCTCGTAAGGGCGGATGGTGGTGATGGTGCTCAGGTCCGGTCGGTCGGGAAACCAGCGGTCGAAGGTCTGGTCCGCTTCGAGGTGGTAGACCGCCTGTATCTCGCCGTCGCCCAGCGCCTCGGCGATGGGGCGCTCGGCGCCGTCGTAGCAGACGTGACGCCAGTTCGGCGCCGCGGCAACGCTCTCGACGGCGGCTCCGTCCGACGAGAGACAAGCGGGCAGCACCGCCAGCAGGGCCAGCACCAGGAGCAAGGCGGTGGCCCAGTGGCGCCAGGATCGTGTCGACGGCGGTTGGTGCATGGCTCCGTAATGGTAGACGCTCGCCGGGTACCACTGCAACGCTCGTTCGTCCTCTTGATTCTCGAGCTTGACATTGGGTTGGAGCGGCCTAGAATGGGGTCACTCTACCAGGGGGTGTCGGCAATGCGAGCCTGCTGCAAGTCCAGCACTTTCCTCATGTCCTTGGTCCTGTTGGCCCTTCTTGTAGTCGTGGCGGCCTGCGGCGGCGACGACCAAGAAGAGGGCACGCCCGGCGCCACGAAAACGCCTGTGGCCGCCACGCAGGCCGCCACAGGCACAGCGGCGGCGGCTACCGCCACTCCGGCCTCGGGCGGCGAGTTCGGGCCGGGCGTCACCGATACGGAGATCATTCTGGGGGCGCACGCTCCTATGAGCGGCGCTCTCGGCGCTGTTTACGCCATGATCCCCAACGCGACGGGGGCATACTTCAACTACATCAACGACACGCAGGGCGGCGTCTGTGGCCGGAAGATTATCTACAAGGTGGAGGACGACAACTACGACCCGGCCAAGGGTCTGGAGGTGACCCGCAAGCTGGTGGAGCAGGACAAGGTGCTGGCCTTGGTGGGGAACCTGGGTGACCTGGATCACTCCAGCGCCTTCGAATACCTGAACCAAGCGGGCGTGCCCGATCTGTTGGTCTCCGCTGGTGCCCACAAGTACGGCGCCGATCCCCAGGGCCACCCCTGGACGGTGCAGATGATCCCCGACTATCGCATGGAGGGGATGTTCTTCGGGCAGTACATCTCGGAGAGCCTGGCCGGCAAGAAAATGGCCTTCCTCTACGAGAACAGCGACTACGGTCTGGATGGCGTGGCGGGCGTGAAGGAGGGACTCGACCCGAACAAGAACGAAATACTGGCGGAGTTGCCTTATGAGGCAAACGCCATCGACATCCGCTCTGAGGTCACCAACTTGAAGAACACGGGCGCCGAGGTAGCCGTTCTCTACTCCACGCCCGGTTTCACCGGCCAGGCAATCAAGGCCGCCGACCGCCTGGGCTGGAAGCCGCAGTTCCTGGCCAGCTACGTCAACTCAGACGACATCTTGTTCCAGTTTGTGAGCCCTAAGCTCCTGGAGGGGATGATTACCTTCCAGGCCCTGAAGCTGGCGGCTTGGCGGGACGATCCAGCCGTCGCCAAGCACTACGAGATCATGAGCAAGTACGGCGGGCCCGCCCCCAGCAACTTCACCATCTACGCCCAGTCGCTTGGCGAGTTGGCGGTTGAGATGCTGAGCCGGGCCTGCGATGACCTGACCCGGCCAGGCTTGATGGACGCCATCGAGTCCATCAAGGGCTGGAAGAGCGACCTGTTGGTGGAAGGCATCGAGGTCACGATTTCGGATACCGATCACACCGCCCTGGACGCCGGTCGGATGCTGCGCATCGTGCTCGACGAGGGCGGAAAGGGCAGTTTCGAGTACTTCGGCCCAATCTTGCAGTTGCGGTAGCGCGGGCCAGCCGAACCGCATCAAATCTGGGACAGGGGTTGCCGTTGGTAGCCCCTGTCGCCTTTCGTAGCGAGGCATCATCTGGAGGAGGGCGCGATGAACAGTCACACCGACTACCTCTGGTTCGATACGAAGAGCCGCCGCGATCTGATCAACATCACCCCCAAAGTGGAAGAGGTCGTCCGCGCCGCCGACATACGCGAGGGGCTGTGCCTTGTGAGTGCGATGCACATTACGGCCGGAATCTGGGTCAACGACCACGAGCAGGGGCTCTGGCAGGACTTCTGGGAATGGGTGGAGACGCTGGCCCCCTCTGGCCGCGACTACCAGCACCACCGCACCGGCGAGGATAATGGCGACGCCCACCTCAAGCGCACCCTCGTCCACCACCAGGTGATGCTGCCAGTGACTGAGGGGAGACTCGATCTGGGGCCGTGGGAGCAGGTCTTCTACGCTGAGTTCGACGGCCAGCGCCGCAAGCGGGTGGTGGTGAAGGTCATCGGCGAATAGCGGCGCCAGAGTTCGACGGACTTCCGGCGCGGGTCAACAACGCACGCAGCGCACCACCTACGCTTCCTGTTCCGTCTTGCCACCTTAAGACGCGAGGAGTATCGTGGGGCTCATCAATGGAAGGAGGGCTGACCGCGATGGAGGAACCCAACTACTGGACGCGATGGGCCAAGCGGCGCCTCTCCCGCCGGCGGATGCTGCAGGGCGCAGCCGGCATTGGCGCAGGGCTGGCGGCTGCCTCGGTGGTGGGTTGTGGTGGAGGAGGTGAGGAGGGTCCCGCGGCCACCACAGGCCCCAGCGGCACGCCAGCGGCTAGCGGCACCGCCGTGGCAACGGGCACCCCTACCGTCCTGGAGCCGGCCAAGACCCGCGGCGGCGTTCTCCGCTGGTTCGGCTACGACCCGTTGACTCTGGACACCATCGATCCCCATCAGACGCAGCTCGGCCCCGTCTACAACATGCAGGGCGCTGTCTTCAGCAAGGTGCTGCAGTACGAGGACGAATACGAGGGTGTCATCGGCACCGACCTGGCGGAGACTGTGCCCGAGGTGGCGGACAAGACCACCTATGTGATCAAGATCCGCCCCAACGTCTTCTTCCACGACACGGAGCGCATCCGGAGCGAGTTCCCAGAGGTGGCGGGCCGCCAGCTCACGGCGGAGGACGTGCGGTACAGCATCGACCGCCAGCGCAACAAGGAGAGTCCCAAGAGTGCGCTGTTCTACCGCCAGTTCCAGTGGGATTCGGTAGACAAGATCGAGCTGCCGGACGGGCCGCAGGGCCTGACCCTTCGGATCACCACCAAGGGGCCTACGGCGCCGTTCATTCACTATCTGGCCGACACGTACGCCACCATCATCCCCAAGGAGTTGGTGGACCAGGCCAGCGACGACATGAACGATTCCAAGAAGATGATCGGGACTGGCCCCTTCATGCTGGAGAAGTTCGTGGCTCTCCAAGTGGTGAAGAGTGTGCGGAACCCCAACTGGTTCGCCAAGGATGACCTGGCCGACCAGGGCCTGCCCGACCGGCCGATCGTGGACGGCTACGAGGGGCTATGGGTGCCGGCCGACCAGCTCTCTTGTGAGGCGGCCTTTAAGAGCAAACAGGTCGATGCCACCCAGTTCGTGGACAAGCTCCAGGTCGAGCCGGTGACGCAGAATCTGGGCGCCCTCTTCGATAGGGTTCCGGAGAGCGGTGGCATCACCAGCCGCCTGCTGATCAACGACTCGCCGGCGGCGCAGTCGCCGTTCAAGGACCTGCGCCTGCGCCAGGCCATCAACATTGCCGTCGACAGGAGCCATTTGGGGCAACTGTTCTTCAAGGGCATTTTCACTATCGGGTCTCCCGTTAGCCAGGCCATCCACAAGTGGGCTCTGCCTCTGGACGAGCTGACGAAGCGGCCGGGCTACCGCTTCCGGCGTGAGGAACGCGAGGCAGACCTCGTGGATGCCAAGCAGCTGTGGGAAGCGGGCGGCGGAGCGTCCGTCGGCACAGTGGAATGCCTGTATGCCGGCATCCCGGAGAACGTCAAGAACGTCTTCCCCGCGTTTCAGAGGATGCTGGCAGAGAATCTCAGCCTGGAGCTGAAGGGTCGCCTCGACGCCACCGGCTACACCGAGATCGCGCAGGCGGCGCTCCAGAAACGGCTCGTCTTCTTCTTCGGGTATGACAACGGTAACAACGACCTGGACGACTATCTCTACCCCTACTTCCACAGCAGCGGGCCCAAGAACTCCGTCATGCTCGCCGACCCTCAACTGGATCAGATGCTGGATGGCCAGCGGGCCGAGTTCGACGAAGCGGCCAGACGCGAGCTTGGCTATGAGATCCAGCGCTACCTGCTGGACAACGTCCTGGCCCGAATGGAGTGGGTGGGCGATATCGCTCTCTGGGCGCGCTGGCCCTACTGGCGCAACCGGAAGCAGCAGCCCTGGTTCGGCGAGACGTTTCTCCTGGTCAACGAGTGGCTGGATTCCAGTCACGCCACCTACCAGGGACGGCCGGCCTGACGACGGGAGGCCCAACGATGGAGGAACCCAACTACTGGACGCGATGGGCTAAGCGGCGCCTCTCCCGGCGGCGGTTGCTGAAGGGCGCGGCCGGCGTGGGAGCAGGGCTGGCGGTTGCCTCGGTGGTGGGTTGCGGTGGAGGTGACGAGGGCCCTGCGGCCACCACGGGCCCCGGCGGTACGCCGACGGCCAGCGGCACCGCCGCGGCCACGGGCACTCCTGCTGCCCTGGAGCCGGCCAAGACCCGCGGCGGGACGATCCGCTGGTTCGGCCTCGACCCGCTGACCCTGGATACCATGGACCCCCATCAGACCCAGTTCGCGACCGTGTACAACTTGCAGGGGGCCGTCTTCAGTAAGGTGCTGAAGTACGACGATGAATACGAGGGTGTCATCGGCACCGACCTGGCGGAGAGCGTGCCCGAGGTGGTGGATCAGACCACATACGTGATCAAGATCCGTCCCGACATCTTCTTCCACGATACGGAGCGCATCCGGAGCCAGTTCCCGGAGGTGGCGGGCCGCCAGCTCACGGCCGAAGACGTCAGATACAGCATCGACCGGCAGCGCAACAAGCAGAGCCCGAAGAGCGCCCTCTTCTACCGTGGCTACCAGTGGGAAGCGGTGGACAAGATAGAGGTGGGGCCGGACCCTCTCCAACTGACCATCACCACCAAGGGGCCGATTGCTCCCTTCATGCACTACCTGGCCGACACCTACGCTACCATCGTCCCACAGGAGTTGGTGGACCCCAGCAGCGACGACATGAACTCTTTCGACAAGATGATCGGCACGGGCCCCTTCATGCTGGAGAAGTTTGTGACCCTCCAGGTGGTGAAGTGCGTGCGGAACCCCAACTGGTTCGCCAGGGATGACCTGGCCGGCCAGGGCCTGCCCGACCGGCCCATCGTGGACGGCTACGAGGCGTTATGGGGGCCGGCCGACCAGCTCTCCACGGAGGCCGCGTTTCGCAAGAAGCAGGTCGACACCTGCGAGTTCTATGACAAGAGCCTGGTGGAGCCGGTGACCAAGGAGATCGGCGCCGAGTTCGATCGGAAGGACGAGAGCGGCGTGATCGCTTCGCGCCTGCTCATCAACGACTCGCCGGCGGCCACGAGTCCGTTCAAGGACCTGCGGTTGCGCCAGGCCATCAACATCGCCGTCGACCGCAGCCACATCGGGCAACTATTCTACCGGGGCCTCTTCAATATCGGGTCTCCGGTCACTCAGGCCGTCCACAAGTGGGCGCTGCCCCTGGACGAGCTTTCGAAGCGGCCGGGCTATCGCTTTCGGCGTGAAGAGCGAGAAGAAGACATCGCCGAAGCGAAGCGCCTCTGGGAAGCGGGCGGTGGGGCCTCCGTCGGCACGGTGGAGTGCATGTATGCCGGGATCCCGGAGTTCCTGAAGCAGCTCTTTCCCGCGTTCCAGAAGATGCTGGCCGACACGCTGGGTCTAGAGGTCAAGGGACGCCTGGACGCCACCGGCTACACCGAGATTGCGCAGGCGGCTCTCCAGAAGCGGGCCATCTTCTCCTTGGGGTACGACAACGGCTTCAACGATCTGGACGACTTCGTCTACCCCTATTTCCACAGCGCTGGCGTCAAGAACTCGTTCATGCTGGCCGACGCCACATTGGACCGGATGCTGGAAGCTCAACGGGCCGAGTTCGACGGAGCCAAGAGACAGCAGCTTGGCTACGAGGTCCAGCGCTACCTGCTGGACAACGTCCAGGCCAAGCTTGACTGGGTGGGCGATATCGCCATGTGGGCCCAGTGGCCCTACCGGCGCAACCGGAAGGTCCAGCCCTGGTTCGGCGAGACGTTCCTCATGGCCAATGAGTGGCTGGACTCCGCTCACCCCACCTTCCAGGGCCGTCCCGCCTGACGGCGGGGATCGCGACGATGGAAGAACCCAACTACTGGACGCGATGGGCCAAGCGGCGCCTCTCCCGCCGGCGGCTGCTGAAGGGAGGAGCCGGTATGGGGGCAGGACTGGCCGTTGTCTCGGTGGTCGGTTGTGGTGGCGGAGAGGAGAGGGCGGCGGGTACTGCCGCTCCTACGGGCACTCCGGGTGGTGCCGGCACCGCCGCGGCCACGGGCACACCCGCTGTCCTGGAGCCGGCCAAGACCCGCGGGGGGATGATCCGCTGGTTCGGCTCCGACGCCGTTCCCCTGGATACCCTCGACCCCCATCAGAGCCAGCTAGGCCCTCTCTACAACATGCAGGGCGCCGTCTTCAGCAAGGTGCTTAAGTACGAAGACGAATACGAGGGCGTCATCGGCACTGACCTGGCGGAGACCGTGCCCGAGGTGGTGGACAACACCACCTACGTCATCAAGATTCGCCCCAACGTCTTCTTCCACGATACAGAGCGCATCCGGAAGCAGTTCCCGGAGGTGGCGGGGCGCCAGCTCACGGCAGAGGACGTGCGGTACAGCATCGACCGGCAGCGCAACAAGGAGAGCCCCAGGAGCGCCCTGTTCTACCGCCAGTTCCAGTGGGAGACGGTGGACAAGATCGAGGTAGGGCCGGACCCCCTCCAACTGACGATCACCACCAAGGGACCGACAGCGCCCTTCAAGCACTACCTGGCCGACACGTATTCCACCATCATCCCTAAGGAGCTGGTCGACCAAACCAGCGACGACATGAACTCAGCCGACAAGATGGTGGGCACGGGTCCCTTCATGCTCGACAAGTTCGTGGCCCTCCAGATGGTGAGGTGCGTGCGCAACCCCAGCTGGTTCGCCAAGGACGATCTGGCCGACAAAGGCCTGCCCGACCGTCCCATAGTCGACGGGTACGAGGCGCTGTGGAGACCCGAAGACCAGCTTGCCATACAGGCAGCCTTCAGCACCAAGCAGGTGGACGCTACCGAATTCCTGGACAAGAGTGTCATGGAGTCTGTGACGCAGGAGCTAGGTGCCACCTTCGATCGGAAGCCCGAGAGCGGCGGGGTCACCAGCCGCCTGCTGATCAACGACTCGCCGGCTGCCGACTCGCCGTTCAAGGACCTGCGCCTGCGCCAGGCCATCAACATTGCCCTGGACCGCAGCCGGATCGGGCAGTTGGTCCACCGGGGCGTCTACAACCTCGGCTCGCCGGTGGCTCAGGTCATCGCCAAGTGGGCGTTGCCCCTGGACGAACTGACGAAGCGGCCGGGCTATCGCTTCCGACCCGACGAGCGTGAGGCGGACGTTGCGGAAGCCAAGCGCCTCTGGGAGGCGGGCGGCGGCGCGTCCGTCGGCACGGTGGAGTGCCTGTACGCCGGCGTCCCGGACATCATCAGGAACGCCTTCCCGCAGTTCCAGAAGATGGCCGCGGACACTCTCGGACTGGAGCTCAAGGGGCGGCTGGATGCCACCGGCTACACGGAGATTGCCCAGGCCGCGCTGCAGAAACGGCTCCTCTTCGCCCTGACGTTCGACAACGGCTTCAGCGACCTGGACGACTATGTCTACGCCTACTTCCACAGCACCGGGCCCAAGAACTCCTTCATGCTCGCTGACCCGCAGCTAGATCAGATGCTGGAGGGCCAGCGGGCCGAGTTCGATGAGGCGCGGAGACAGCAGCTTGGCTACGAGATCCAGCGCTACTTGCTGGACAACGTCCTGGCCAAGATAGACTGGACGTGTGGCATCGGCCTGTGGGCCCAGTGGCCCTACCGGCGCAACCGGAAGGTCCAGCCCTGGTTTGGCGAGTCGTTTCTCTTGGCCAACGAGTGGCTGGACTCCACTCACCCCACCTTCCAGGGCCGGCCGGCCTGACGCTGCTCGACCGTCGCCCTGAGGGAAAGTAGCGGAGGCCTTCAGGCCTCCATAGGCAGCACGTGGAAGGCTAAAGAGACAACACGTGGAAGGCTAAAGCCTTCCGCCACATCTGCACGTGGGCGCTCTCCACACCCACTAGCACTGGCGTTCGCCACGCAATCGAGCGATAATGGGGGCGAGATGCCCGCCAGGAAAGGCCGCCGTCCGCCGCCCGATCTGTTCGCCGACCAGGCCCGCGCCCGCACCCAGCGCGAGGCGCCCCTGGCCGCTCGCATGCGCCCTCGCACCCTGGACGAGTTCGTGGGGCAGGAACACCTGGTGGGCGAGGGCCGGATGCTGCGCAAGAGCATCGAGACCGACCAGGTGCCCTCGATGGTCCTCTGGGGGCCGCCGGGCAGCGGCAAGACCACCCTGGCCCGCATCATCGCCGGGCTCACGCGCTCCCACTTCGCGCCCGTCTCCGCCGTCACCGCCGGCGTGGCCGACCTGCGCCAGATCGTCGACGAGGCCGGGGAGCGGCGCGGCATGCACGGCCAGCGCACCATCCTCTTCATCGACGAGATCCATCGCTTCAACAAGGCGCAGCAGGACGTGATCCTGCCCTTCGTCGAGGACGGCGTGGTCACCCTTATCGGCGCCACCACTGAGAACCCGTCCTTCGAGGTCATCTCGCCCCTGCTCTCGCGCTGTCGCGTCTACAGCCTGAACCCGCTCTCGCCGGAGCAGATCGAGGTCATCCTGCGGCGGGCGATGACCGACCCCGAGCACGGCCTGGCCCACCTGAACCCGGACGTGGACTACGAGGCGCTGACTGGGCTGGCCCAGGCCTCCGGCGGCGACGCCCGCATCGCCCTGAACGCGCTCGAGCTGGCCGCGGCCACCGTCTCGCCCGACGAGAACGGCGTGCGCCACATCGCCCTGCGCGACTTCGAGGAGGCGCTCCAGCGGCGCACCACCCTCTACGACAAGGCCGGCGACTATCACTACGACACCATCTCCGCCTTCATCAAGTCGCTGCGCGGCTCCGACCCCGATGCCGCCCTCTACTGGCTGGCCCGCATGATCGACGCTGGCGAAGACCCGCTGTTCATCGTGCGGCGGATGGTCATCCTGGCGGCCGAGGACGTGGGCCTGGCCGACCCGCAGGCGCTGGTGGTGGCCATGGCCGCCCAGCAGGCGGTGCACTTCGTGGGGATGCCCGAGGGCTACCTGCCCCTGGCCGAGGCCACCATCTACCTGGCGACGGCGCCCAAGAGCAACAGCGCCCTCACGGCCTACGGGCGGGCGCGCGAGGACGTGCGCCAGACCCGGAACGAGCCGGTGCCCCTCCACCTGCGCAACCCGGTGACGGACCTGATGAAGGAGATGGGCTACGGCCGCGACTACAAGTACGCCCACAGCTACCCCGGGCACCACGTGCCGCAGCAGTTCCTCCCCGACAAGCTCCGCGGCCGCCGCTACTACCAGCCCTCGGGCCAGGGCTTCGAGAAGACGATCCGCGAGCGCCTGCGGCGGCAGCGGGAGGAGGGGCCGGAGGCTGAGGGCGAGACGGAGGACGACGAATAGCGGTGGCGGCTGCTTCAGGCGAGGTCTGTGGCACGTGACACGACTGCGCAGGGAAACCAGGAGGTTCAAGAAGCGCGCGGTAGATTCTCTCATTCTCGCGATCGAGCTTTTCAACCGACCGAACGAGACAGCGAGAACCGAAGCGGTTCTCATCCTCCTGCAGAACGCGTTCGAGATGCTTCTAAAGGCGGCCATCCTCGAGCAGCGCGGTACAGTATTCGAGCGGCGCAGCCGGCTGTCACACAGCTTCGAGAAGTGCCTGGCCATCGCGCGCAGCGACCTCGGTCTTCTTAACGATGACATGGCTCGGCAACTGCGCACGCTCGACGGCCTAAGAGATTGCGCCACGCATTACCTGATTGCGATGCCTGAAGAGGCTCTCTACGTACAGGCGCGCGCCGCGGTGACACTGTTCGACGACGTTCTATTTGCGGGCTTTGCCGAGCGGCTGGCGGAGCACCTTCCGGGCCGCGTGCTGCCGATCTCCACCGCGCCACCCCAAGAGATCGACATCCTGGTGGACAAGGAGTTCACCCAGATTCGAGAACTTGTCGCTCCTGGCAGGCGCCGCCAGTCCGAGGCGAGAGCCCGCCTTCGCCACCTCCTCATCGTAGAGTCGAACGTCGAGGCTCAGGGCCAGCAGCCCACAGACAGAGAGGTCTCGCGGGTCGTTGGCCGGGTAAGGGCGGGCGAGGATTGGCGGACTATCTTCCCCGGCGTGGCTAATCTCAGACTGCAGGCGGAGGCGGGGTTCCCATACTCGGTGAGACTCACCAGGTCTGAGGGTCCGCCCGTGCGGCGTGCCTGTACACCGGAAGAGGTTGAGCAAGCCGTGTTCTACCGCGAAGTCAACCCGCTAGACCTCTACTCAATGGGCATCACGCAGTTGGCGGGGCATATTGGCCTGACACTGCCACGCACCCTTGCGCTCGCCGAGCATATCGGTCTTCAAGACGACCCCGCATGCTTCATGGAGATCAGGGTTCGCTCTACAATCCACAAGTGCTACAGTCCCAAGGCCATCGACCGACTCCGCGAGGCCCTGGAAACGGTTGACATGGACGAGGCATGGCAGGCCTACAAGGAGAGACACAGGGCCTAGGTGACCGTATTGCCGCCGCTCGGCAACCGCATGCGCCGCTCGTAACCGCCCCCCGAGGTTCTCCGCCGCTCGCCTCGTAGCACTTCGCCCCTTGCAGCGTCTATAAGACAGGCCTGCCAGGACCGCCAGCTCCCCGTCCCGCCTCTCGATCAAGGAGGCATCCCTTTGACCACTACGCACCTACGCACGTCGAGCCTATCGGACGTGCTGCTGGACAAACTGCGAGCCGCCTGGCGGCGGCCCGACCTCTGCGTCGACGCTCAGCCCGCCGCTGAGGGGGTCACGATCTGCATCCGGCCGCGGCGGGCGCCGCCCGGCATGTACACCTACGCCGTCGAGCGCCACCTAGCGGCGCAGGACCTGCGGTCGTCCCTGCTGGACGACCTGGTCCACGATATCGTGCAGGACATGGACACCCTCCCGGTGCTGGACGAGGCGAAGGGCTGAGGTCCGGCATCCGCGGGCCGTCGGCCCTCCAAGGTTCTCGGTTCTGGGTTCTCAGTTCTGCCCCGCCGCCCCCTGTAACACTGCGCCCTCGCGCGCGTCTTCACATATACCGACACCCCACCTTGGGCCGTCTCGCCATAGGCGCAGGGGCGCAGGCGTTCTGGGAGGATGCAGACGGATGGCGACCACAGTCGACCTGGCCACCCTGGCCGAAATGCTGCTGGAGCGGCTCGATAGTCGCTGGCGGCGGCCCGACGTCACGTTCTCCATCAACGTCCATGCTGACAGCATCGTCCTGTCCATGGCCCCCGCGGAGAGCCTGCGCAAGCACCGCTATGTGCTGAAGCATCGTCTTTACGCGCCCGACCTCATCGCCCTCCAGCGCACGGGCGGCCTTGATGACCTCGCGGCCGCCATTCTGCGCTCCGCCGATCGCTTCTCCAACGTCGTCGCCGCCTGATACCTCCTGGTCGCACCCCTTGAGGCTGTTGGCGGCGACGACGTTCTTCTATTGTCGTAGCCCGCTCGTGCTGATTCGGTGGAAGGATGGCCGTCCTCCTGCGTTTGGGGTTAAAATAAGATAAGCAGGTAGAAAGCGGCGAACCCCAACGGGGGAGGGAAACGTGGTTGACCAAGAGATCATCCGAGAATCGCTGAAGGGGATCCTGGACCCGGAGCTGGGCCTCAACATCGTGGACCTGGGCCTGATCTACGATATCGAAATCCAGGATGGCGACGTGCGGGTCGCCTTCACCCTGACCGCCATGGGCTGCCCCATCGGGCCCATGATCGGCGAGCAGATCCAGGAGACGGTGATGGCTCTGCCCGGGGTGAAGAACGTCAACGCCGAGTTGGTTTTCAACCCACCCTGGGACCCCTCGCTGATGAACGAGGACCTCCGCGAGGAGCTGGGCTTCTAGGCCTGCGGGCAGAACCTAGAACCAGCGCTTCGCGCAGAACCTAGAACCAGCGCTTCGCGCAGAACCTAGAACCTACTTGGCTCTTGGTTCTTCGGGAGGAATGGCGATGCCGCAGTGAGGGCAGTAGCGGGCGCCCACCGGCGGCAGCGGGCTACCGCAGCCCGGACAGCGCGTCGCCAGGCGAGTACCGCACTCCGTGCAGTACTGCCAGTAGGGGGGCGCTTCCGCCTGGCAGGCGTGGCACTCCACCACAAACTTTCGAAACACGTCCAGGCTGCGCCGCAAGTCATCTTCCGACACGGCGCTCCGCGCCCGTTTGCGGCGCCGAGGGTGTTCACGGGCTTCAGCCATAGCTATCCTTCTCCCGTCTCTTCGAAGTCGTAGGCCTCGCTTGGGGCCTCGCCGAT
>Ga0315286_10003577_pt1 | contig 14729 bp, 9 predicted proteins | sample YL17G10_0_MG_FD_205038 | JGI IMG/M metagenome (GOLD analysis project Ga0315286, IMG submission 205038) | Sediment microbial communities from Yellowstone Lake, YNP, Wyoming, USA - YL17G10_0 | ecosystem: Environmental > Aquatic > Freshwater > Lake > Sediment | place: USA: Wyoming | collected...
GTCCCCAGGACCAAGGCCGCAATCAGCGCCACTGCCGCGACCACCGGATATTTGGTTTTCTGTGCTTGGATGGCTTTTCCAGTTTTCATGGTTCTCCCTTTCTCATCTGTTTGTGGACCGAGGGCAGATCCTCTCGCCCCTCGTGCCTGATTTGTTTGAACTCTATGATGCTAATGTAACATATTCGATGCGAAAGGGCAACCGGAGAATTGCGTATCTTCGCGGCGGATCCGGATGGCCAGGCGAGCGAGGGACCTACGCGAAACTACGTATCAACCGGCCTGTGGGCCACACCTCCCTGGCCTGGGTACCTTACGCCAGGTGGTGTTCGATGGCCCAACGCGTGGCCGCGCTGCGGGAGGGGAAGTACAGCTTGCTGTAGATGGACTGGAGGTGTTTGCCGACAGTGCGCGGGCTGATGACCAGCTTGTCGGCGATCTGCGCATCGGTCAGACCGGAGGCCAGCAGGCGCAGCACCTCCACTTCGCGCGGAGTGAGCCCGTGGTGGAGGGGATGAGCCGGGGCGTGTGGGGAAGATTGTGTGGATGCCGGGGTGCCAGGCGTCATCGCCGGCTCGGCGGGCGAATCGGCCAGGGCCAGGGCCTGTTCCAGCGTCAGCTCGCGACCCTCGGCCAAGGCAGCAGCGAATGCCTGCTCGCCCAGCGCGGCGCGCAGCAAATCCAGGTACGGGGCATAGTCGGACCGATAGGAAGGCGCCAGGAACGCGTGGATCTCGTCGCGCAGGGCCGCGGCGGCTCCCCACAGCCGTGCTGCCCGCTCAGGCTGTCCCTGTGCGGCGGTGGTGAGGGCCAACGCCTCCAGCGGGAAGGGCATCTCGCTTTTGCTGCCCAACTCCTGGTACAGAGACAGGGCGAGCCGGAAGTGGGCCGCTGCCCGCCGGTAGTCCCCTCGGAGGCGCGCCACGTCGCCCAGGGCGCTGAGGGCCCAAGCCATCCTCCAGCCGTCCCCCATGCGCTGGTAAAACCCCAGGCCGTCTTCCAGCAACGCAGTTGCGCCGGCGAGCGCTCCCTGTCGCAAGCGGAGATCTCCCAGAAACAGGAGGGTTCGCGCAACGGTGCGCTCATCTTCGATCTCCCGGGCCAGGGCCAGGCTCTCTTCCAGCAACGGGCCTGCCCGGTCGCGGTCTCCCTGCCAATGGACGATCATCCCCCTCAGACCCAGGGCGCGAGCCATGCCGTGCCGGTCGCCGAGGTAGCGGCTCAAGGCCAGGCTTTGCCTGGACAGGTCCAGGGCCTGCTCATAGTTGCCTTGTTGGTGTGCCAGCGACGCGGCCTGGTAGAGGGCCTTGGCGCGCAGCGGCCCTGGAGCTCGGCAGGCGGCCAGGGCCTTTTCCAGCCAGCGGCTCCCCTCGCTGAGATGGCCGATGCGGTTCCAGAACGGGCCCAGTGCCGCGGCCAGGCGTAGCCCGGCGCCGGGAGCGCCGCCTTCCGCCGCCCAGGCCAAAGCTGCGCGCAGGTTGTCGTGTTCCACCTGGAGCAGCTTGAGGCTTTCCACCTGGTTCTCGCCCACGAGGCGCGACTCGGCCCGCTCGGCCAGTTCCAGGTAGTAGGCAAGGTGAAGGTGGCGGACCCGATCCATCTCACCAGAGGCCCGCAGCCGTTCCAGCGCGTGTTGCCGGATCGTCTCCAGCAGGCGGTAGCGGCCGGCCCGATCGTCCATCACCACGACCAAGGACTTTAGCACCAGGCGTGATAGCAGGTCCAGCACATCCTCAGGCGGGATGACCTCTGGCGCGGCCGGATCGCTCGCCACGGCTTCGGCCGCCTCCAGCGTGAACCCCCTGCTAAAGATCGCCAGCCGCTTGAACAGCTCTTGCTCTGCCAGGGTCAGCAGGTCGTAGCTCCAATCCATGGCGGCCTCGAGCGTCTGGTGGCGAGGCAGAGCGGTGCGGCTTCCCTGAGTGAGCAGCCGGATCGAGTCGTCCAGACGGGCCGCGATCTGGGGGAGGGATAGCATCCTCACCCGTGCCGCGGCCAGCTCGATGGCCAGGGGCAGGCCGTCCAGGCGGCGGCACACCTGGGCGATGGCGCGGGCGTCTGACGGCGCCAGCGGAAGGTCCGGCCGGATGGCCCGAGCGCGCTCGACGAAGAGGCGGCCGGCCTCGGACTCGGTCACGGCCTCGAGGTTCGGCGGCGAGCCAGGACCGGGCAGCGAAAGCGGGGGGACCGGCCAGGCGATCTCGCCCCCGATGCCCAACGCTTCGCGACTGGTGGCCAGGATGCGGAGCCGGGGGCAGGTCTGAAGAAGGGACTCGGCCAGCTCGGCGCAGGCATAGATCAGGTGCTCGCAGTTGTCCAGCACCAGCAGCAGGTTTTTGGGGCGCAGGTGTTCGCTGACCAGGGCTTTCTGCGGTTGTTTGGAACCGGCCGGCAGCCCCAGGACGAGGGACACCTCGTCCGCCACCAGGCCGGCGTCGCATAGCGGCGCCAGCTCCACCCACCAGGCGCCATCCTCGAATTGGCCCACGGCCGCGCTGGCAGCCTCCAGGGCGAGCCGCGTCTTGCCCACCCCGCCCGGCCCGGTGAGGGTGATGAGGCGCGCACTGGACAGCAGCCGCTGCACCTCTGCCAAGGCCCCGGCTCGCCCCACAAAGCTGGTCAACGGCAGGGGCAGGTTATTGGCCATGCTTCCTCTCCCGCGCTTGGTCCATCACACCGTGCAGTATAGCCATTTTCACCTATTTGTCAAATTAAGATAATATAAACGGGGCCAGACACTTGCCAGGCGCCATGCCCCTTGGGCGCCCGTCTACAGGCCGGCCAGCCAGGCGGGATAGGAGCAGGACTGCGCGGGGTGGAAGGGGTCGAGGGGCGGGTGGCTGCGGAAGAAGGCCCTGCCGGCCTGGCGCAGGTTCTCCCGGAGGCGGGCCGGCTCGCCGAACGCCTGCAGGGCCACCGTCCACCAGTCGCGGTCCAGCGCGCGGATGCCGGTCACTTCCACCCGGCAGCCGTTCTGCAGCCGCTGCCCGGGGGCCACTTTGGCCAGCGGCGCGGCGTCGAAGGAGTAGGTGCGCAGCCAGCGCGTCTTGGTCACGTCGACCCAGCCCTCGCTCTCCAGCAGCAGGGCCTGAACCCAGGCTTCCACCGCAGGCCGGTTGTAGGACCACTTGACCCAGCCGTCGGTCCAGCCCGAGACACCCGAGGGGAAGTCGATGATCCGGGGCGGGGCCTGCAAGGCCTTGATCTCAAAGCTGCCCTGGCGGATCTTGACGCCCACCGATCCGCAGCCGGGAAAGGCCAGGTAGCGGTCAGTGCGACCTTCGGGGAGGAGCGCCTGGCCGGCGCAGAACCAGCGCAGCGTGGGCTCGGGCAGCGAGCCGGGGAGGAACCAACGGACTTACAGTGCATCATGATTCTGCTCGCGTGCTGCGTGCTGCTTCCGCCTAATGGAACGGCTGAACAGCGTACGGCTCCCAGGCGACGCTGTGGCACGACACCTTGTCTCCATGGCCCTGTGGGGGCGGGGGGCAGTAGTTTCCGTCCCAGCTTGGGCCGTCGGCGCTGCCCCAGTAGTTGTTGATCGCCTGCATCTTGGGAGGCGGCGACGCCCAGGAGGAGACGCCGTACAGCGCGTTGCCCACGATGTCGCTGTAGGTGATGCCGGCGCTGCCCCCGTTGCTGAGCCCCGATTTCAGGTTGTTGCGCAGCACGCTGTGGGTGACGGTCGCCACGCCGCCGGGTTGGACGGCGATGCCGTTGGCCTTGTTTTGCTCCACCGTGCAGTGTTCCACGGTGACCTGGCCGCCGTCGCACAGGATGCCGATGCCGGCGTAGCGCACGAAGGCTTGCTGCAAATCCGCCTCTCCCGGGTTCCGCACCACCAGCCCGATCCAGTCGCCGGGGGCAGGCTGGGTGGCCGATCCGTCGGCGTTGGTGTCCCCGCCGATCGTGTCATCCCAGAACGAGGTGAGCACCACCGGCGCGGTGACCGTGCCTTGCGCCTCCAGGGTACCGCTGACGATGAGCGTGCCGGTTCCCCGCTCAAAGTCGTGGTCGAGGGCAGCCACGAACTTGACCTCGACCCCGGGCTCCAAGGTCAGCCGCCCCTCTTCCGTGACGGTGATGCCCCACACCACGTACGGCATCCCGGGATTCGGCCGCAGGGTGCATCCGGCGGGGTCGCCGACAACCCCTTCCGTCAAAAAGCCGTTGACCCACCCGTTTTCGCCGGCGCTGTTGTCGTGGATGTCGATGCCTGGTTGGCAGCCGCCGTTGAGCACCAGCCAGGCGGCATAGGTGCCGTTGTGGTGAAATTGGTTGCCGGCCAGGGCGGGGCCCAGCGGCCGATCCTGGCCGAGCAAGTATAGGCCCTTGGTTGCATTGTGGGCGATCGTCGAGCCGTCGATCTGGAGGTCTACGTCCTGGGCGTACACGCCGACGTCGCTGCTGTCGGAGATCGTCGCGTCGCCGATGCGCGCCCGGCCTCCCAACAACTCCAAGTTTGCCAGGTCGATGCCGCCGTAGCGGATGACGACGTGCTCCAAGACCGACTCGGGCGCGGCGGAGGCGCCGTGTCCGGCAGCGGGGGCGAGTGTCCCGGCGGAATCGCGGGCCACCATGGGCAAAAAGATGGCATTCTCGGAGGGTGGGGGAGGTGCAGGTTCCTGGGGTTCGATGAGGATGCCACGCCAGTCGCCGGGAGCCGGCGACGAGCCGGTCCCATCGGCGTTGGTGTCGCCGCCGTACTGGTCGTCCTGGAAGGAGGTGAACACCACCGGCACCCCTGCTTTGCCCTCGGCTTTCAAGCTGCCGTGGATCAGGACCTTGGCCTCAGACGGCAGCCCCCGCCAGGCCTTGACCACGGCCCCGGCTTTGAGGGTGAGGCTGGCCCCGGCCAGGGTGTCGAGGGGCATGGCCACGTAGGGCAGGCCGGGATTGAGGTCCAGCGTCGTGCTGCCCAGCACCGCGCTCAGGCCGATGCCGTTCACTCCGTTGTCCCGGCCGGTGTTGTTGGCCACCGCCGGAGTGATGGACTGCGCGCCGGCGGTGGTCAGGTAGACGGCAAATCCGGCGTTGCCCGCCAGGCTGTTGCCCGTCAGGATGGGCGACCCGGGCCGCGTCTGGGCCAGGTAGGTGATGCCGTACCGGCCGTTGTCGTCGATGTACGAACCGGTGACCTCCAGCGCTGCGTCCGTGGCGGCAATGGCGCTCAGGCTGTTGTTTCGGACGTGGCTATCGCGAACGACCAGCGCCCCGCCGTCCAGGTCGATGGCGCTGCTCTGGTATGCCCCGGCGTATTCGACGATCGCGTGTTCCAGGAGCGAGCTGCCCTGATCGGGCGCGAACCACAGCCGGGTCCAATCGCCGGCGGCGGGCGAGGCTGCGGCCGAGGTGAAGGTGATGGGCAGGCCGGCCGTGCCTGCGGCCAGCAAGGTGCCGTGCACCGCCAGTTGGACGCCTTCGAGGAACCGGACGGTGACGCCAGGGTCGATGATCAGCCTGGCGCCGTGAGCCAGCTCCACGTTGCACGTCGCCTGGTAGGGGGAGCCGTCGATCGTCCAGTGGGTGTCGCTGTCGAGCAGGCCGCACACCGCGCTCCCGGCCGTAGCGCTCGCGGCGGAGTGCGAACGACGTGCCGCGAGGGCCTCGGCTGTGGAAGCCACGCCGGCGGACACCCCCACGGCGCCGAGGGCCAACACCAGCCCGCTCACCACGCACAGGCCGCACAGCCCGCGCCTCTTCCGCCCCTCTTGTCCCCTCAGCGCGCGGGAGGGACGACCCTTTGATCGATTCCCGAAACTGCGCCTCATGGGGGCGCATTGTATCATAACCGCGGGCGAAGTCCAAGAAACGGAAACCGGGTCTCTTGTCAGTATCTCAGGAAACGCGGCTTCCGTCCATCACAGGCTGGCGAGCAATTTCAGGAACTTGAGGCCCGTGGTGAGGACCGCAATCCCAAAGATCACCCACAACCCGACCTCGAATGACAGGGTCAGGACCGACACGACGGCTGGGCCGACCTGCAGCAGCGGCCGGCCGGCGGTGGTCCACGCGGGGCTGGCGGCCACCAGGGGGCCAGCGGTCGCCATGTGCCAGAGGATGGCACAGCCAAAGGCATTCAGTCCCAAGTCGGCCCAGCGGGTGGTAGACGTCCAGCGGCGCGTACTCAGGTGCACAAAGCTCAGGGCCAGCGCGAGTCCCAACCAGGCGTTGAGCCAGGGCACGGCCAGCCGGAATTCGGGCCCCAGGAGCGGAACAAAGCTGGCCGGATCGTCCGCCGAGATCAGGACTCCAATGCGCTCCGGGTAGGCGTTGAGCAGCACCAGCAGGGCGATTTGGAAACAGACGCTGATCACCAGGCCGGTCACCCAGATGCGATCCCGGCGGCCGGAAACGTGGGCGGTGCGGTGCGGAACGGCGCCGTTGATGGCTGGAACGCTGGACTGACTGGACATAATTCCCTCTCTTTTCTGCGCGCTGCGCGGGCCAGATCCCTTCGCCCCGCAGGGCGGCGCAGTTGAAATGTTGCGTCCAGTGTATCACGGGTTCCGCGCGACTGCATCGGCCAACTGGGCAATGTTGGGTTCGCCAGGTGGCTGATTTCCTGACCTAAAGACAGACCCTAAGGGTTTCGCCCACTCCTGCCTCGCCCTCCCTCCCTTCGGTCCGGACTGCCTGCCCTGCCTGCCCTGCTTGCCGTGCTTCCCTGCCCTGCCTGCCCTGACTGCGGGTAGGCCAGGGGACTGCGGGTAGGCCAGGGAACGACAGTCCTTGCGGTCGTCGGCCCAGAACGTGGGCAGAGCCCAGCTTCGCAACGGGGTGCTTCGCAAAAACCCTCAGGGTCTGAGTTCTACGGCGAGCGGCGCATGAGCAGCGGCAGGTAGATGGGGTCCCTTCACGGCCGGTGGCGTTGGATCCTGCCGCAGATGCCCTGCAAGATCAATGTAGCGGGAACTGGAGAGGTGTCAATAGGCGGAAATTGGTGATTACCCACAAGTGGTCTGAGACTTGAGAACTCCGCACGAGGCAGTATGCTTGGGAGTGCCAACAACCAAACGGCTGCGGAGGACGGAGTCATGAGTAGCATACTGCAAGGCGAGGCAATTCACAAGCTTCCGCTAGCGGAATTGAAGGCTGAGCTGGACGTCGAGGACGTGCGTGTGCAGACCCTCGAGAGTATGCGCCGCGTCTTCGTGCTGGTCCTCTTGGCAGCGCTGTCCGCGGTTCATGTCGACCACACCTGGCCTCAGCCTGTGGTCCTGTGGCTTCACCGTCTGGGCGGCAAACTGGGTTTTTCCTCAGACTTGGATGGTCCCTATGTCCTACTGGCCGCCATCAGTGCCGTCTTGGTCGCTGCGGCCACGCTGTCTTTCGCTGCTCAGCACCCTTTCCCCAGAGCAAAAGGGACTTACGGGTAATCACCAAACACATCCGTCTTGTCCAGTAGACGGCGCTGTGGTATAATACAACTGCTTGGGACGGGATACGACGTCCCGCCCTTCTGTGTAGGTCCTAAGCTTGACTCGGGTGCGAGAGCACGCCGCAAGGTCTGTGGCGCTCTCTGGTCACACTGCACGGGCAAGCGGCATTACGAATTATCTCTAAAAGCAACGACTGGCTTAGTACTACTGCCTGAGTTGTCATCCTGAGGAGCGAAGCGACGAAGGATCTCGCCTTGCGGCAGCACGTTCTCGCAGTTTCAGCGAGATTCTTCGCTGCATCGCTTCGCTCTGCACTGAACGACGGTCCCTGCGGTCGCTCAGAATGACATTCCCACAATTAAGGTTGTAGTATTAGGGGCCACTCGACGTGGAGCGTGGCGATGGCTCATCCGCTCGCGTATTTGACTCCGGTTCTTAACCTGTTGGCGGACAATCTCAACATCCTGCCAGCAACTGGCGGCGCGGTCGAGGATCTACAACATGCCGACGTCGACGAGATAGAGGATGCCCTCCTCGACCGCGACGGCGGCGAGGTGACAGCCTTCGCCGAAACTCCTGAACCTTCCGTCAGCAACCTCTACCGGCCAACGCCGCCACTCTTCCGCCCGCAGAAACACCTCTTTCGCTACTTCATCGACGGCAGCCTGCGCACCTACTACCTGGCCACCGGCCTCGAAGGCACTCGCTCCTTTCCGATCCAGTTGGCCCAGATCGGCGCCTCGGTCATCCAGCGCGCCGACGACGGCCGGGTCAGTGTGCTCGACCACCGGCAACGCATAATCCTCCTCGTACCCACCGGACCGCGAGGTGTCTCCGATACCCTCTGGGAGCAACTCAGAAAGCTCAGGAAAGCGGATGCATCCTTCGACCTGGTGGATGTCACGACGCCTGACCCATTGAGTGGCCAGCCCTCAGAGACGGTCGATTTGCGCACCAAGGGAGGAGCAAAGGCACGCCACCAGATGCACCACCTCGAGATCGACCTGATCGAGTCCACTGAAGGGCTGCGCAGCAAAGAGCAGTGGCTCATCCTCGATGGCGCCGTGAAGCTGGACGACTTAATCAAGGCCCCGTATCTTATGGGGGTGGCCAAGTCCTTTCGCAAAGACCCCCAGTTCTACTTCGGCAGAGGACGCGGGCAGCGAAAGGACGTGACCGCCATCCTGGCCGGCTTGCCCTTTGCTCACCGCACGGTCGCCTTCAGTGCGCACTATGGCAAGGTGGCCTTCTGGTACGTTCGTCTACGCGAACAGAAGGAACTCGACTATCCGTTGATGGGCGTGGTCAAGGTCGAGCTGCCGCGCCCCGATGGCACGCCCGTGGACGCCGAGCTCGCTGACTTGTTGTCGCGGGCACTGGTGGCTGAGCGCAACGTCACGCCCTACGGCCTCGACCGGCGCTGGCACTGCCACCTGTATCCCATCTACATTGCCGAGCGCACCATGAAGGACCGCTTCTTTTCCGCCGACGTTCTCATGGGGGCGGTGCGCTGGCCACGACCAACTGCATCAAGCTGAGCAAGGAGGTTCTGCCATGCCCGCCTCAACCGAGCTAACAGCCAATGCCACTCAAGCCGTGGGCCGCACTTCCGCGACCGACCGCGACCCGAATACTTCAGACAAGTTCACCTTTTGGCTGCCCGACGGGGTGATCGTGAACCCGTTCGACATCGTGGAGGTGAACCAGGTGAACCAGCCTGGCGAGCCGCCCAGCGAGACCTACGGGCTGGTCACGATCCTGGAGCATCGCACGGATGCCCCCAGCCACCTGGCCAATTTCATCTCGAACAACTTTGGTGAACTGGCGGAGGAGCCGAACACCCCGCGTCAGGGAACGACCGTGGCCTTTGTCAACGTGCTCAGCAACGATGCTGTCATCTACACGCCAGTCTCCAGCGAGCGGCTCGTCCGTTTTGCTGCTCCCGAAGGGATCGAGCGGGCCCTCGGGATCGACCAGATGCATCCCGGCGACCGGATCCCGGCGGGCCTGATCAAGATGAGCAATGGCGCGTCGACGGTGGCCTACATCGACCGGCGCTATATCCTGGGACCCGAGTCCGCACACGTCAACATCTCCGGCATCAGTGGCCTGGCCACCAAGACCTCGTACGCGATGTTTCTGCTACAGGCCATTCTCCAGAGGGCTTCCGACCGTGACAAAATCGCCGTCATCATCCTCAACGTGAAGCACGGGGATCTGCTGCAGATCGACCAAAAGCCCGCGACGCCACTTCCGCCCGAGCAGATGGCCCGATGGGAGGCGTTGGGCCTCGAAGCCAAACCGTTCACTGACGTCCACTACTTCCTGCCGCGCGGGCCGAAGGGTATGCCAAATTCGTTTCTCGAGCCGAACCGCTACACTCTGTTCGCGTATGACCTCGACTGCACCGCCGACAAGCTCGACCTGCTATTCACGAATGTCTCCGACCCGACCAATACCATGGAGTCGATCATCGGCGACATCATGCAGGGTCTCGAAGGGCGGGGCGATGCTGCCTTTAGAGATGTGCATAGCTGGCAGAACTTGCTGTACCGTCCGCCGCTATTCGACCCTGCGGATCGAAAGAGCAAGAACTTTGGCGACAATCGGGCCGCATCCGTAGGGAAATTCCGGCGCCATCTGCGCCGTTTAGTGGAAACGCGCCAGACCGGCATCTTTGTCGAGTCCCGAGCGCACCACGAGAAGGTCCTCAAGGAATTGATCACCAACATCAAAGGCGGTCACACCTACGTAGTCGACATCGCCAAGCTTCGCGACGAAGAACAAGCTCTCGTCTTTGGCGACCTCATGCGCACAGCCTACGCCCTCAAGGCGGAGGCCGTTGAAGACCGGACTGAGTCCAGCCCGCCTCCTGAGAAGATCATCGTCTTCGTGGACGAGCTGAACAAGTACGCGCCCAGGGGCTCTGCCGAATCGCCCATCACACACCAGGTGTTGGACATCGCCGAGCGCGGTCGCAGCCTGGGCGTGATCCTTATCTCTGCACAGCAGTTCATGAGTGCAGTCCATGACCGCGTGACCGGCAACTCGGCCACCAAGATCCTGGGACGCACCGGTTCAGCGGAGGTGATGCAACCCGACTACCGCTTCCTCGACAACGAGCTGAAGATGAACCTGACGCGCTTGGCTAAGGGGGAGCTGCTGATCAATCACGCCGTCTACCGCCAACCCGTGAAAGTGGTCTTTCCCTTGCCGGCCTATCGGCAGGATCAATCCTGATCAACGGAGATCGAAAATGCGCACGAGCCAACTGCGGAACACCACCCTGGCCGTACTGCTGGCCGCGGTCTCAATTCTGTCCTCCTGCGGGGGTGCATCCAGCCAACCCGACTCGGATCAGATGGCCACGCAGGTCGCACAACAGGTACAGGCCACACTAACGGCCGGAGCGCAGGCCGTGCCAACAGCCACGCCCACGGCCAAGCCGTCTGCCACTCCAACAGAGCTGCCGCCGACCGCCACGTCGACCCCGACGCCGTCTCCCACTCCGACACAGACCCGGCCACCGACCTCCACGCCCACGAAGAGGCCACCCACATCAACGCCAACCCAGACCTATACCCCAACGCCTCCGCCTTCCGTCGGAGATATCGTGCGGTGCGCGGACCTCTGGGAGGTTGGAGTCAACGCCCGGCCGTCCTTTGCGAAGCGGCTGAACGTAATCGACACTCAGGGCTACATGACCATCACCGACGCGGCCGTCGCCAAGGGCGAATGGATGCTGCTGTACTTCACGCTGACAAACCTGCAATCGGAGACGAGCAGCCTGTCCTATTTCGGCGATGACTTGGTCGCGCAAGGAAAGCTGGGAGACCAGTGGGTTTCGTTCGCACCAAGCTCATGGGGGACGTCCAGGTCGCAGCGCAGCGCCGGCATTTCCGACTGGAACGACGATATTCCGCCGGGCATCACGGTCACCGCCGTGGCGATCTTTGACGTAAACCCCGCCTGCGAGCAGTGGACACTGGTCATCCAACCGGAGAAGGGATCGGAAAAGGTATGTGAGGCGCGAATTCGCCTGGACCAGGTCTCTTCGGGGAGGGCGATGGCAACTGTGACCAAGCAGGTCAATCTCAGGACCGGTCCCGGTGGCAACTACGCGGTCCTGGCAGTTGCCAAGGTGGGCCTGACCTTTGAGATTACGGGCCGAAACAAGGACGCGAGCTGGTGGCAAGTGCGCTATCAATCCAAGAAGGCGTGGCTGCCGGCATCGACGGTCACTGCCAGCGGCCCAACGGACTCTATTGCGGAAATCACAAACATCGCGCCGCCCCCTTCGCCCAAGCCGCCGGCCGCCACCGCCACTCCGCTGCCGAAGGTCAAGCCAGAGCAAGAATTCGTCGTCCAGATATGGGGGCTCAGACTGTACGACGTAAAGCGGGCCAAGGTCGTCTACTGGTTCGGCAACGCCGAGATTGCCCATGGTACCTACCTGATCCCGTTCTTGGAGTTCAGAAATGCCGGTTCGGGAACAGCATATCCCAGCCACAACCTGGACTTTTACCTGCAAGATGATAGGGGACGCCAATACGAGTTCGATACCTTCGGTGATGCAGTGCTGGGCGCCGCCTGGCAATTCCATGCCGGCCACCTGTACGACGACATCAATCCGGGCCTGAAGCTGGGGATTGCATTGCCGTTTGACGTCCCGCCCGAGATGGGTGACGTCTGGCTGCGCGTCGAGCAAGATCCCAAGCTTGCGATCTATCTCGGCAACGTGAGCCAGTTGCCGGAATCCAAGTAGGAGAGAACATGGCATCTCTCACCCCAACCGAACTCGAAGCCCTGGTCCGCAAGCGTGCCCCCGAGATCGCTCGCGACATCCAGGCCGCCGCCCGGCGCTCGCGCGCCGAGGCCGACCTGGTCGCCGAGGTCGAGGACGTCCTGAAAAAGTTCGAGAGGAGCTTTGACCTGACGCTCCACCTCGACCGCGAGCGCACCCTGGTCAACGGCCGCGCCGACGCGGTCTACAACCGGCTTGTCATCGAATACGAGCCGCCGGGAAGCCTGCGAAAAGGCCCGAGCGCCCGTCCGAACCTACACGCCATCGAGCAGGTCCAGAACTACATGCACGGCCTGGAGCGGCTGGACCGGCAGCGCAAGGAACGGCTGGCCGGCGTGGTACTCGACGGCTTTTTCTTCATCTTCATCCGCTTTCGTGACGACCATTGGCACATCGACGAGCCGGTGCCTGTCACCGCCCACTCCACCGAGACCTTCCTGCGCTATCTGCTCTCCCTGTCCACCGAGTTGGCCCTGACGCCCGAGAACCTGGTGCGCGACTTTGGCGAGAACACCGTCGTCAGCCGCGTGGCGGTCCCGGCCCTCTACAACGCTCTTTGCACCGGCCAGAACCCGAAAGTGCAGGTCCTCTTCTAGCAGTGGCAGCGACTGTTCAGCGAGATCTGCGGCTATGAAGAGGGCAGCACCAAACTGGACGTGGCTACGCTGGCCAAATCGTACGGGGTTGCGCCCTGCCGTGCCCTGGGTGACGTGGGCGTCCGCGCCCTGGCGCTCTTTTTCTCCATCCACACCTACTATGCGCTCTTTATCAAGCTCCTGGCGGTCCAGATCGCCCAGTACTACCTGATGCCCAAGCTGGGCACCGGCCTGGCCCAGGTGGCCTCCGGTGACTCCCAAGCCCTTCTTTCCTACCTGCACAAGATGGAGCGTGGCGGCCTCTTTGCCGACTTTGGCTTCAAGAACTTCCTGGAGGGCGACTTTTTCGGGTGGTATTTGGAGACCGTTTGGACCACGAAAGACACGAAAGAGGAGGCGAAAGACGCGAAAGGGCAGGTGCCGGGTGGTTGGGATGCGGGGATAGAGGCGGCGGCGCGGCGGATGATTGGCGACCTGGCCAACTACTCGCTGGTAACGCTGGACGTGGATCCGGAGGAGACGCGCGACCTGCTCAAGCAGCTCTACCAGAACCTCATGCCCAAGAAGCTGCGCCACGACCTGGGCGAGTACTACACGCCGGACTGGCTGGCGGACCGGGTGCTCAATCAGCTCTGTGGGGCACCCAGGAAAGGTGAGCCAGCAACGCTGGACCCGAGCAAGCGTCTCCTGGATCCGGCCTGCGGTTCTGGTACCTTTCTGGTGCTTACCATCAAGCGCATGCGCCAGTACGCCGAGGACAAAATGCTGCGCCCGGCTGACGTTCTCGACCAGATATTGCAGAACGTGGTCGGTTTCGACCTGAACCCCCTGGCGGTGATGACGGCTCGGACCAACTACCTTCTGGCTCTCGGCGATCTGCTGAAGGAGCGCAGGGGTGAGATCAACATCCCCGTCTACCTGGCCGACAGCATCATGACGCCGAGTGCCGGGGGTGACCTTTTCACCCAACACGCCTACAGCTTCAACACCGCAGTGGGCCGGTTCAGCGTGCCCCGCTCGCTCGTGGATGCTCGCTACATAGACCAGCTTGCCGGGCTCCTGGAAGAGTGCGTGGGCGTCGGCCTGCCCGCCGAGCAGTTCCGCGCCCGGCTCCTGCAGTCCTTCCCGCTGGACGCGGATCGAGATGCGACCGAAGTCGACGTGGCAGTGCAGCTTTTCGAGCAACTGCTGGACCTCGACCGGAAGGGCATCAACGGCATCTGGGCGCGCATCATCAAGAACGCCTTCGCGCCGCTCTTTCAGGGCCGCTTCGACTACGTGGCGGGCAATCCGCCGTGGGTGAATTGGGAAAGTCTGCCAGACGAGTATCGGCAGGGGACCGCACCCCTTTGGCAGCACTATGGCATGGCAGCGACCAGAGGCAAAGGTAGCCACCAGTTCGAATTGGGCAAGCAGAAAAGAGATATCTCGGCCCTCATGACCTACGTATGCCTGGACAACTACGCTGGGGAACACGGCCGTCTGGGGTTCGTCATCACTCAGAGCGTGTTCAAGACAGGCGGATCGGAGGGTTTTCGCCGCTTCCGACTACCGGACTCTACACCACTCGGGGTACTTCACGTGGACGATATGGCCCGCCTCAAACCATTCCAGGGGGCCAGCAATCGGACGGCGATCGTGATCTTGATACGTGGGCGAGCCACACGCTACCCTGTGCAGTATTCCCATTGGTATAAGCCAAGCGGTGGGAGCACTATGCCTGAAGACTTGACCTTGGAGGAAGTCACTCGATCCAAGATCGCCACCTACCGCAAGTTCGTAGCCCGACCGGTCAATAACGCCGACGTGACGTCACCGTGGATAGTAGGGCGGGAACGAGCACTCGCGGCGGCGGACAGGATTTCGGGGGTCTCCGAATACGTGGGTAGGGCAGGTGTCTGCACCTGGTTCAACAGCATTTACTGGGTTAGCATCGTCGCTCGACGCC
>Ga0315286_10003578_pt1 | contig 14729 bp, 11 predicted proteins | sample YL17G10_0_MG_FD_205038 | JGI IMG/M metagenome (GOLD analysis project Ga0315286, IMG submission 205038) | Sediment microbial communities from Yellowstone Lake, YNP, Wyoming, USA - YL17G10_0 | ecosystem: Environmental > Aquatic > Freshwater > Lake > Sediment | place: USA: Wyoming | collected...
AGTCGCCGCCACCGGTGCGGTCGGCGATCTCGATGCTCTCTCGCACCACGGCGAGGTGCGCCTTGTCTTCGCTCACATCATAGAGCACTGCGCCCCAGCTAATCCGGTCCGCGGTGATGGCGGCGCGGAGCTGAGTGCCGATAAGCTTCAGGTTCGGGTACTCCTTCGCCACCCCGCGCAGCATCTCGGTGTAAGCCTCCAGCCATACCTCGAACGGATCACTGTTCGAGACCTTCCGGCTCTCATGACCGAGCGCATCGAGGAAGTCGCTCTGATTGCCCACCAGGAAGTCGGTGTGCGCGGCGATGGCGCGGTTGATCTTGCGCGCCTTCTCCTTGTCCGGCTCGACCTTCGAACGGTAGTTCAGATCGAACGAGCGGAACACGCCGTGCTTTCCCGCGGCCCGCATTGCCTCCTGCGCGAGCTCCGATGACGTCGGCGAGATCAGCGTGTAGATGCCGCCGGTGTGGAACCAGCGACACTGGGGGAAGAGCGCCTCCCAGTCCACGTCTCCCGGCTTCAACTCCCGCGCCGGGGTGTGGGCGCGGTAATACTCGGTCACCGAGGGCAGCACGCCCTTGCCGGCCCAGGTGAAGTTGATGCCGTTGTGCAACGTTCCTTTGCCATCGGTCGAGTACTTGCCCTTGCCGCCGGTGCCGAACCAGATGATGTGCGAGGTATCAACGCCGGCCTCGCGAAGCTGGTTCTCGATGTTGCGGCCGATGCCGTCGTCCACGAGCGCGGTGATGATCGCCGTCTTGAGGCCAAAGCAGGCGCTCAGCCCCTCCGCGACATTGGTCTCCCCGCCCCCGTGCCAGACGCGCGCCGTGCGCGCCCGGCGCGTCGGCACATCACCCGGGTCCAGCCGCAGCATCACCTCGCCCAGCGCGATGGCGTCGTAGGTCGTTCCTGCGGGCTTGATGGCGAAAGCAGCCATGAGCGCACCTCCCAACGGTCAGTCGTGATCTCCCGCTGTGACTTCTGCTGCCCCCGGCGATTTCCCTCCGCCTCCGGCGATGCACGGTCCAGAAGCTGGCACTCCCAGAGGGGAGGGCCCCCGCCAGCGGCGAAATACCCGGCGGGAGATAAGGCGCACGCACTCTGCCGCTGTCGCCAGACAGCGGCATCGTCTGCTATCATCTCCCTCGATGCTAACACGGGTAGGTAGCAGCAATGGCCAGCCAAACCGATGATCCCCGGCTTTCCGTCGAGGTCGCCGGGCTGACGTTCAGGAACCCGTTCTTCCTCGCCTCCGGGCCGACTACGCACTCGCCCGATCAGCTCGAGCGCGGGTGTGAGGAAGGATGGGCGGGCGCCTCGATCAAGCTCACCTTCGACCCCGCGCCCTATATCAACCGCGAGCCGCGCTACTCCTACTTCGACCAGGCCGGGCTGTTCGCGTTCACCGCGGAGAAGCGCATCAACCTCGACCAGGCGGTGAAGCTGGTGCAGGATTCGCTCCCTCGCGTCAGCCCGGGCTTCTGGATCATGGCCAACTACTCGTACGTGGGGGACAAGGGAGTCGAGGGCTGGGTGGAGATGGCGCGCGCCTTGCAGCAGGCGGGCTGTCATATCCTCGAGGTGAACATGGGCTGCCCGAACATGTCCTTCAACCTCGCTCTCATGGGCGAGGCACACGAGGGCGGACCCCAGAGCGGGGCCTCGATGGGCATGGTGCCCGAGCTGGTGTACGAAGTGGTGAAGGCGACGGTCGAGGCGGTGAAGATCCCGGTCTTCGTGAAGCTCACTCCGGAGGGCGGTCGGCTGGGCGAGGTTTCGCAGGCCTGCTATCGGGCCGGCGCGGTCGCGGTGGGCTCGAACGCGAACCGGCTCGCCTTCGCGCCGGTTGACATCTGGAACCCGAAGAAGTCCGTCATCCACCTACAGGAGCAGGTGTCACTCACCTGCATGTCCGGTCCCTGGTGCAAGCCGCTGGCGCTGCGCGACATATTTGAGATTCGGAAACGGAACGGGCCTTCGGTTCGGGCCATCGCCACCGGCGGCTGCGAGAGCTGGCAGGACGCGGTGGAGATGGCATTCTTCGGTGCGGACCTGATTGGTGTGTGCACCGCGGTGCTCGTGCACGGCTATGGCGTCGTGAAGGAACTCAAACAGGGCGTGCTTCGCTACCTCGACCAGATGGGGTTCGAGAGGTGGGAGAGCCTGCGCGATCTCCTCGCCAATGAAGTCACATCCTCGGAGAAGCTCACCCTCTACCCCGGCCACGCCCGCATTCGCGACACCGGTCTCGCCGCGCCGTGCAAGTTCGCCTGCCCGAATCAGGTGCCGGCCCAGGGGTATGTCCGCAAGGTGGCGGAGCGCGACTTCAAAGCCGCTTACCGACTCATCACCTCTCGCGATCCGCTCCAGTCCGTCTGCGGCTACATCTGCGCTCATCCCTGTGAGAAGGCCTGCACCCGCGGGGATACGGACGACCCGATTCGCATCCGCGACATCAAGCGCTTCGTGCTGGACTACGCCGAGCGGCAGGGCTGGAAGCCGGAGACCGATCGCCTGCCCGCCACCGGCAAGAAGGTCGCGGTGATCGGGGCCGGCCCGGCCGGCATCACCTGCGCCTGGGACCTGGCGCGCGCAGGTCATTCGGTTACGGTATTAGATGCCGAGGAGAAGCCCGGCGGGATGCTGCGCTACGGCATTCCTGCTTTCCGCTTGCCTGACGAGGTGCTGGATAAGGAGATCGCGGCGCTGGAATCGCTCGGCGCGAAGATCCAGTGCGGCCGGCGGCTCGGCCGCGACATCACGCTCGCAGACCTGCGGTCGCGGGGCTTCGACGCGGTGTTCCTCGGCCTCGGCGCGCAGGCGGGGCGTGCGCTGGACGTGCCAGGCGAGGAGGCGAAGGGGGTCGTCTCCGCTGTCGCCCTCCTGCGGGAGGTGCGAGAGAAAGGAAAGGCACCGGTTGGCAAGCGCGTCGCGGTGGTTGGCGGAGGCTACACTGCGGTCGACGCGGCGCGCACCGCGGTCCGCCTGGGGGCGGAAGAGGTCTTCCTCTGCTACCGCCGCACCAAGGACGAGATGCCTGCCGTGCCCGAGGAGGTATGGGAGGCGGAAGAGGAGGGCGTCCGTGTCATCTACCTCGTCGCGCCGATCGAGGTGGTAGTAAAGCGCAACAGAACCGCGGGGCTCCGCATGCTGATCCACACGCTCGGGGCGCCCGATGCCTCCGGCCGCCGTCGCCCTGACCCGGTGGAGCAGACGGAGTTCAGTCTGTCCTGCGATATGGTGATCGCCGCGCTCGGCCAGCAGGTCGCGAAGGGCATAGACGCGATCGCTCTCCGGCCGGATGGAACCTTCGAGTGCGACCCGGAGACCGGCGCGACGGCGCTCGAGGGAGTCTTCGCCGGGGGCGATGCCATAGGGCCGGATAGCGTGATCGCCGCCATCGCCTCGGGCCGCAAGGCGGCCGCCTCCATTGACAGGCACCTGATGGGAGCGAGCGCTGTCTTGAGCTACGACCCGGTGCTGACGGAGGCATCGCGCGAGCGAGCGCTCGCCCGGGCGCGAGATGCAGAGCGCGAGGCCCGGGTGCCGCTCGAGATGCGTCCGCCAGCGCAGCGCAAGCGCGACTTCGGCTTGTACACGCCGGTGTTATCTGAGGAGGAGGCGGTGCGCGAGGCAAGCCGGTGCCTGAACTGCGGCTGCGGAGCTGGCTGCGGGTTGTGTGCGCGCATCTGCTCGAACTTCGCAGTCAGCGCGGCCGGCCCCGACAGCTTCGCGGTTGACGAGGAGAAGTGCGTCGCCTGCGGCATGTGCTATCGCAGATGCCCGAACGAGAACATCGAGATGGTGCGCTTGCCGGGTACCATCTGACGTCCCACCCGAGGAGAACCCAGATGAAGGTCCTCATCACCGCAACCTCCTTCAGCGAGATGGCGAAAGAGCCGGAGCAGCGGCTGGTTGATGCCGGCTACGAGGTCGCGCACAACCCCTACGGCCGGCCCATGACCGCGGCCGAGCTGGCGCCACTGCTGAAGGGTGTGGACGGCATCGCCGCGGGTGTGGACGACTTCTCCGCGGCCGCGTTCGCCCAGGCCGATCGCCTGAAGGTGGTGGCGCGGCACGGCGCGGGGATTGACCAGGTTGATCTGGCCGAGTGCACGCGCCGCGGCATCGTGGTCGCTAACCTGCCGGGGGCTAACGCCGAGGCGGTGGCCGATATGACGCTGGCGCTGATGCTCGCGGTGGCGCGCAACATTCCTGAGGGCGACCGCACTACCAAGGCCGGGCAGTGGGTGAACACCTATGGCGTTGACCTCTATCATGCGACGGTAGGCCTGCTCGGCATGGGTCGGATCGGCAAGGGCGTCGCCCGGCGCTGCCGCGGGTTCGACGCGGATGTGCTCGCCTATGACCCATACTTCGATGAGGAGTTCGCCAGAGACTACCGGATCGAGCGCGCCGAGTCGCTCGAACAGGTCATGCGAGAAGCTGACTTCGTGTGCATCCACATGCCGTCGAACGAGCAGACGCGCAAGTGCATCAACGCCGAGAAGATCGCGCTGATGAAGCCGACCGCCATCCTCGTGAACACCGCCCGCGGCGCTATCGTGGATGAGGAGGCGCTCGCCGACGCGCTGGAACGGGGCCGCATCTTCGGCGCGGGGCTGGACGTCTATGCGACCGAGCCGACGACGAATACGCGGCTCATCACATCGCCGCGAACCGTGACCATGCCGCATGTTTCGTCGAACACGCCGGGTGCGCTGCTCGCCATGGGCAATGGCGTCGTGGACGCGATCATGGCCGTGTTGAACGGCAAGCGGCCCGAGTACGTCGTGAATCCAGACGTCTACAAGTAGGGGCGCATGGCAATGCGCCCGTTCCGCCAAGGAGGTTGTATGAGGGGTCCAGTTCGCATCGGCCTTATCGGCTGTGGCTTCTCCGCAGGGCTGCACATCGAGGGCTACAAGAAGCTGCCGCCGGAGCAGTGCCAGATCGTGGCAGTCTGCGGCGTTCCGAAGGAGATGGCCGAGCGTTTCGCTCACGAGCACGGCATCCCCGCCGCCTTCGGCAGCAAGGAGGAGATGCTCGACAAGGTCGAGGTGGACGCGGTTGACCTGGCCGTCCCCAACTACCTACACGCGCCCTTCATCATCGAGGCGGCGAGGGCCGGCAAGCACGTCTTCTGCGAGAAGCCGCTCACCGGCTACTTCGGCGGGCCCGGCACGAAGGACGAGGACCTGATCGGCCTCAACGTCCCAAAGCGCGTGATGCTGGAGGAGGCGAAGGCGCGCGTCGAGGAGGTTGTTGAGGTCGTCCGAGCGACGGGCATCAAGTTCGGCTATGCAGAGAACTGGGTCTACGCGCCCGCCTATGTGAAGCTCTGGCGGCTGGCGAAGACCGCGGGCGGGACCATCCTGCGGATCGAGGCGGAGGAATCGCACTCCGGCTCCCACGCCGAGTACGCGAAGAAGTGGCGGTTGTCGGGCGGCGGGTCGCTGATGGTCAAGGGATCGCATCCGCTGGGCGCGGCGCTCCAGCTCAAATGGTGGGAGGGCGAGCACAAGTTCGGCAAGCCCATCCGCGCTGCCTCGGTGGTGTGCGAGGTCGGCCACCTCACCTGGATCGAGGCCTTCAAGCAGGAGAAGACCCACTACCTGCGCACCGGCTGGCAGGATGTCGAGGACTGGGGCATCATCGTCATCACCTTCGAGGACGGCTCTGTCGCTGAGGTGAAGGCCGCCGACACCACGCTCGGCGGCGTGCACAACTACCTCGAAGCCTATCTCTCGAACGCGCGCCTGCGGGCGAATATCAACCCCACCGATTCCTGTGTCGCCTACGCGCCCGAGACGAGCATCTTCGGCGACGAGTACATCGTCGAGAAGATCGAGACCAAAGGTGGGTGGACCTATCCATCACCGGATGAGGACTGGCACCAGGGCTACCCGCAAGAGGTCGCCGACTTCGTCGCCGCCATCCGCGAGGACCGCCAGCCGATCTCCGGCGCCGCGCTCGCCCGCGAAGTCACCCTCGTCCTCTATGCGGCCTATGTTAGCGCGGAGGAGGGGCGGAGGGTGGATATGAGCCAGCTACTCGGAACGAATACGCGCGCCTCTTGACAATACTGCCCCCCCCCGTGGTACAATAGCCTTGCCTGCAAGTCACGCTGAGTGCCGCATCCCCGCTGAGTGGGACAGGTGAAGCCAGTAGTCGCGAAGGGGGCAGTGCTTTGCCAGAGCGTGGACAGGACAGACGGCTGTCGCTGGGCGAGCTTCTCGCTGCGCTCGCCATCATCGGCGCGCTCTCCACCTTGCTGCTTCCCGCGTTCGCCCGCGCCCGAGCGAACGCGCGCGCCGCCGTCTGCCTGGGCAACATCCGCACCATTGCCCAAGCGGTACGGATGTACCTCACAGACAACGACGACTCGTTGCCTCCCGTCGAGCATGACCCGCAGGTGCTGGCCTACTTCGACACCCGGCCAGGCGGCCGGGGCCTGGACATGTGGGACCCGGCCGACTCCCCGCATTGCCTGCGCGCCAAGCAGTCGAATCCCTATCTGCGCTGGCCGGTGATACTCGATGAGTACCTGCTCACCCGCGACGTCTGGCGCTGTCCTGATGCAAGGCTTCAGGGCGGGGCGAGCTTCATCTATGGCGGCGCCGACTGGCTCGCCGAACTCCAGGCGAACGAGGGCAAGTGGGGCGGCCGCTCATCCACGGGCCTGTGCCCAAGGCTGATGGGTTACCCTGCGGGCTGGGGAGGAGAGGTCACCGACAGTCTGAGACAACGGCGGCTGGCAGTGCCGCGCTCCGAGCGCGGCAAGCAAGCTTCGGCCGGCATGTTCCTCCAGTCCATCGCGGCCAACGAAGTGGCGACCGAGGATCCCTGGCTTGCGAGCGAGGACCCCGCCTGGTTCGTGGTGGTGGCCGACGGAGGCGGTTCGCTGGGTGCGTTCTCTACCGGCACGCTCGCCTATCCGGACCTGTGTCACCTCGAATGTGCGAGCGCGGCCCCGGCCGACCCAATGCACTGGCAGGCTGATTGGGAGAACTGCCCATGGACAAGGCAGTGCGGAGCCATCGCGGAGATGAAGCTGGACGTGAACCTCCGCCGCCCCTACGCGCGTCACCACGGCGGGGTCAATGTCGGCTTCCTCGACGGCCATGCCCAGTGGTTCGACTCGGAGGAGGTGATCGCACTTTCTCCCACCCATCGGAACCCGCAACGCGGCAAGCTCCGCGGCTACCTGCCCTGGGGGCCGACCAGGGACTGGCCGCGCGACCCGGCGATCCCGCCGCTCTACTGACATGAACGCATACTCTCCCTTGGATAGCAGATCAGTCCGGCGACAAGGCAAGCCTTTCGTCTTCGCCATGGGCATGGCCCTGGCATTGGCTGCGTCCGTGTGCGCGGACACCGAGAAGCCACACCGGTCGCCCGTGAATGCGATGCCGTACTACTGGTTTCGCACTGAGCGGGGGATCTCCGGGCCGATGGGGCCGGCAGACCCGCGACTGGTGGAGATGGCTGCCGCGCTGTCGGCCGGAGAGCTCGGACGATGCCGCGAGATCGCCCAAGGCGTCCTTGATTCGAGTGACTCACCAGACCAGCGTTCTGAGGCTCGCGCCTATCTCGTCGAGTCGTACCTTGCCGAGGGCGACTTTGCAGGAGCCCGTGCCGCCGCCGAACGACTGAACGACGCAGAGTCCCTCCTCCGTGCGAACAACCTGGATGCCGCCTACACCGCCGAGGTCGGCCGCCTGCAGCGTATCGTCGCGACGACACAGGACACGGAACTGGCGGCCTGGGCGCAGTTGCGGACAGCGCAGGCGCACGAACTCGTGGGCAAGACTGACGTCGCGGTGGAGTCATATAGGAAGGTGCTGGCGCGCTATCCCACTGGAGTCCATGCCGCTACGGCAGTGCGTCGCCTTGCTTCTCTTCTGGACCCAACAGGACTGGAACCCGGCGCGCTCCTGACACTCGACGCCTTCGGCGACACCTATCCTGGCAGCGCGGCGGCCCGCGCACTGGCACGGGTGTACCGCGCCGCGGGCTATCGCTGCTTTCGGGTGGACGACCGCGCCCGGGCGGTCCTCGCCTGGGAAAGGTCGAGTCGCTTCGAGAGTGATCTGGAGCAGCGGGCTGCCGACCTTCTCTCGATGGGAGAGAGCCTGATTGTGCTCCAGCGCTATGAGGAGGCGCACACCTGTCTCCAGCGTGTCATGTCCTCGGCAAGTCCCGCTCTGTCAGACCGACGCCGACAGGCCGCCTACCTTGACGCCGTCGCCTACCACGACGCCGGCAACTTTGCTGCGGCAATCGAGGTGCTGGCGAGACTTGTCGCCGAAGGGGGAGGAGACCGTTTGCAGGTGGACTCGCAGAGGTATCTCGACGACTTGAGGAGGATGCAAGATGAGTGACCGGCACGCGATCCTGTCAGTTCCCCCGCGGGCCACGGCGCGCCTCGCCCGGGCTGCCGCCGGGTTCTGGTGCGCGCTCGCACTCCTCCTGGTCGCGGCCAGGCCGGCCGGCGCGTGGAATGAGGTCCCGCTGGTCGCAAACATAGGGCACAACCTCACCGGGAATTCCCCCTGGAGCGCTGCGAGTAGCAGAACTGTGAACAAGAGGCAGGCCGTATACATGCACGCGCTTGACTCGAACGGCAACCCGCTACAGAACGACATTGACTGGGACCAGGGATGTCAGGATGACGCCGACTTCGATTGGGACTACTGCTTTCCGACGGATTACGACACCTTCGATACCCTCACTGCCGTGATAGGATGGCGCACACCCGGTGACCGGACAGTTCGGCTGCGTGTGACAGATGATCACGAGCCAGTCTGCTCCAACGACCAGAACGTGTGCGATGAACTGCTAATCCGCGTTACGATGACTGTCGAGACGGACTGCATGGAACCGCACGAGGAGGAGTACTACGACCTTGTCGGCATGGATCTGTTCCCGGGCCGGTGGGCAGGCGCGGGGTATGGATCCGTGACCATTGACGCGGACCATGATAGCAGCTGCACCTACTACCAGTATCTCTACGACGCGTTCGCGACTGACGCCGAACTAACTGCCTATCTTAGTGGCTATGAGAACGAGAACTGCGACCTGTACCTGATTGGCATCGACAAATGGCACCAAGGCGACGCCGTTCTGGGCTACACTTGGCCTCCAACGGCCCCTCATAAGTGGTCGTGTATATGCCGAGGGAGAGGCGCTGGCCTCGCCGTCGAACTGCACGAACCGGCCTGCCACGACGCCGATGTTGGTGCAATCGGTCACTGCACGACGCAGAACCCATGCGCGTGCAGGGACCCGGTTGCCGGCGACGAGTTCTGTGCGAGCTGCAAACAGGAGCTGAAGGACTACATCAAGTTGCAAGGGCCCTGAGCTTGGAGGTGCGAACATGGTCTGGCGTTCAGCCGGCAGATTCTGGCGGTTATCCCTGCTTCTGGGCTGTGTCCTGGGATGGGGGACCCTCCCCGCGCGCGCCCAGATCTCCCTGCATCTCGATAGCGCACGAAGCCAATACCTCGTTGATGAGTGCTTCTATGTGACGATCACCCTTACGAATGTGGGCATTCGCAACGAGCCTTTCCTTCGGCTGCTCGAGCCCGAGATAGCCATTGTGACCTTCGATATCCTTGGGCCGGAGGGACCGGTGCAGGCCTACGAGCCCGGGGGCGCAGTGACGCTGGCCCCTTGGGCGTATGAAGAGTCGGTCACCTGGCTCGCCCCTGGCGAGAGCTACGCTTCTTCCGCGGACCTCAGCTGGGGAACGAAGCTGATGCAGGGAAGGACCGGCGGTGTCTACGAGTCTGGCGGTGTCATCAGGCCCCTGCCTGGGCCGGACAAGGCCGTTCCCACCATGGTGCTCTCGGCTCCGGGCGAGTACTGGATCCGCGCCTGTTACACCGTGCCACACGAGGCGCCGCTCGCCGCAGTGACTTTGTGGTCCAACGACTTGCACATTACGGTCGTCGAACCTGTAGGGGAGGATCTGGCTGCGTATGAAGCCGTCCAGACGGGGCCCTATGATGAGGACAGACAGGAGCCGTGGAATGCGGCGGCCGAGAAGGCCGAGTGCTATGAACGAGTGATTCTCGACTACCCGACCTCTGCTTACGCGACTTATGCCCGTTGGTCGCTCGGTTCGGTCCGCGGCATTGCCGGCATGCACTACTTGCGGGGCACACCGCAGGCAGCCGGCTGCTTCGAGGAAGCCGCGGATCTCTTCCAATCAGTTGCTCGGGATGCAGGGCGAAGCCCCTTCGGCCTGCGGGCTACAGAGGCGGCGGCGAAGAACCTCGCCCGGCTGGGCCGGGCTGCCGAGGCACAGGCCCTGCTGGAAGAGGCATTCGTCTGGCCCAGCACCACTGACAGCGACAGGGCGCGCCTGCTCTCTTGGATGGATCATATCGAGACCGGCTACTTCTGGCGAAGTGGCGGGTTGGCCGGCGTGCAACCAACAGCTGAGCTCTCTGTTCCCTTTCGTCAGTTCGCCGAAGCGCTTGGCTTCTCAGTTGTCTGGGCCGGGGACTCCTATGCTGTTACGGTCTCAAGCCCGAGGATGACGGCCGTCATCCGACCGGGGGAGAGACACATGCTCGTCAACAGCGTACGGCTCGTTGGCGTGCGGACCTCGCTCAAGGACGGTCGCACTATGGTGTCGCCCTCCGTGATTGCGACCTTGATGGCAGAGCACTACGGGAAGGGCATGGCGAAGGCTTTCTCCCCGCGCATGATCGCGCAGGCCCAGCCCGCGCCCTGAGTCCGGCCCGTCCTCTGTGACCTCCTCGCGCGTCCGCCTCTCCGGGCAGGCGCGACCGCGCCTATTGTCGAACTCGGTCCGTCGCAAACACCCATCTCGCAACAGGTGCACATCGTGACAGTCCGCGTCGGTCTCGTCGGATACGGCAATGCGGCGCAGTTTCACATACGCGCCTGGCGCACGCTCGGCTCGGAGAGGTGCGAGGTCGTCGCTGTCTGCGGGCGGTCGCGGGAGAAGGCTGAAACCTTCGCCCGCCAGCACGGCATTCCGCGCTTCTTCGCGACGATGGAGGAGATGCTCGGCGCGGTGAAGGTGGACGCGGTTGACCTGGTGGTGCCGCCCCACGTGCACGCAGCACTGTCCATCGAGGCGGCGAGGGCGGGCAAACACATCATCTGCGAGAAGCACCTCACCGGCTACTTCGGCGAGTCGAACACGCCGGACGATGAACTCATCGGGAAGACCGTCCCCAAGCGCGTGATGTTGGAGAAGGTCCGCGCTCAGATCGCTGAGGTGGCGCAGGAGGTCGGACGGTCAGGCGTCACCTTCTGCTGTGCCGAGAACTGGGTGTACGCGCCGGCCTTCGCGAAGCTCCGCCGCCTGGCCGACGCCGCGGGCGGCACGATCATGCGCATCCAGGCGGAGGAATCGCACTCCGGCTCTCCCTCCATCTACGCCAAGCAGTGGCGCACCGCGGGCGGCGGCTCGCTCGTGCTCAAGGGCTCGCATCCCCTCGGTGCGGTGCTCCAACTGAAGCAGTGGGAGGGCGAGAGGAAGCACGGCCGCCCCATCCGGCCGGCGTCGGTGATGTGCGAGGTCGGCAACCTGACCTTCATTGAGTCGCTCAAGCGGGAGCCGAAGCACTACATCAAGATGGACTGGAAGGATGTCGAAGACTGGGGTGTGATGCTGCTCAAGTTCGAGGACGGCTCGGTGGCTGAGATCGCCGCGGGCGACACTACTCTGGGCGGAGTGCACAACTACCTCGAAGCCTATCTCTCGAATGCGCGCATCCGAGCGAACATCAACCCGAACGACTCATGCGTCGCCTACGCGCCCTCGCCCGAGGTGTTCGGCGACGAGTACATCACCGAGAAGATCGAGACCAAGGGCGGCTGGACCCTCCCGTCGCCAGAGGAGGACTGGAACCAGGGCTACCCGCAGGAACTGCTCGACTTCGTCACCGCCATCTCCGAGAAGCGTCCGCCTATGTCCGGTTTCATGCTGGCCCGAGATGTGACGCTCGTGCTATACGCTGCCTACGTCAGTGCAGAGGAGGGACGGAGGGTGGGCCTCGCCTCTGTGCTGACCTGAGCTGACGCTCGGTCGGTTGACGGGCTGCTTCGTGAAGTGTACACTTCAACTGTGCAGTTAAGGAGAGGCCGCCATGAAAGCCACGGTCGTTGACCTCAGACGCCGCACCGCTGAGATCATCAAGGCGCTCGATCGGAACGAGTGCGTGACCATCTTGTATCGCGGCAAGCCGAAGGGCATCATCTACCCTGTGAAGGATGACCCGAAGCGCAAGCGTGTCAGCGTCGCTGAACTCCCCGCCTTCGGGATGTGGAAGGACCGCGAGGATATGAAGGACCCCACCGCCTGGGTCCGCAAGATCCGGAGCGCGAGGAGGAAACGGTTGCATGCTCTTTGACTCCGACGTGCTGATCTTCGCCCTGCGGGGTAGCAGTGCGGCACAACAGGCTATTGACAGCGAACATGATCCTGCTGTGTCAGTGGTCACCTGCATGGAGCTCCTGATGGGCGCTCGTGACAGGCAGGATGCACGAGAGATCAGGGTGCTGCTGAACGCTGTCCCGTTCGGAATCCTCCCTCTGAGCGAGGACATCGGTCACCGGGCGGCCGTCTATATGGAGGAATACGGCCTGCGGTCGGGCCTCGATGTGCCGGATGCGCTGATTGCCGCGACCGCGATGGAGCACGGGCTGACCCTCTGCACCGGCAACCAGAAGCACTTCCGGGTGATCGCCGACCTCGACCTGCGGCCGTTCCGGGCTTAGCGGGGGGCCGTGCAGGACCGCCGCGCCGCCAGCAGAAAAGCGATAACATGGCGATTCCCCGCCAGAGCGCCAAGCTGAGTGAACTCTCGCGCACCGGGCGCTGGCTCTGGGTGCTGCTGGTGCTGCTGATGGCGCTCATGGCGGTGGCGGTCTCGTACTACTACTACGCCGAGAGCAGCGTCAGCGGATACCCCTGGACCCTCGTCGAGTCGGTCTTCATGGCCGTGCTCATCGTCACCACCATCGGGCTCAAGGAAGTCCACCCGCTGAGCGAGACAGGGGAGCTGTTCACCGCCGGCTTCGCCATCGCCAGCCTGCTCGTGCTTGCGCTCATCGTCCGGATGGCGGCCGGGATCTTGGTAGGTCAGCAGCTTAGCGTCGAGGTGCAGCGGAGAAGGAGGCTGCGGGCATTGAAGGACATGCGGGGTCACTACATCGTCTGCGGCTACGGGCGAATGGGCCGTGAGGCCGTTCACCAGTTGCGGCGACGCAACCTGGATGTCGTAGTGCTCGACCAGGATCCAGCGAGGCTGGAGACGCTGCCCGATGCCGGTATCCCCTTCATCGAAGGCAACGCCACCCAGGACGAGCATCTCCGGGCGGCCGGTATCGAGTGGGCGAAGTGCCTCATCTCGGCGGTCGGAACGGATGAGGACAATGTCTTCATCGTGTTGAGCGCGCGTCTGCTCAGCCCGAGGCTCTATATCGTTGCCCGCGCCGAGCGAGACGAAACCGTGGACAAGCTCATGCGGGCCGGCGCGAACAGCGTTCATTCCCCCTTCGTGCTGGGCGGCCGTGACCTGGCGACCGCCGCGGTCGAACCAGGCGTAGTGCATTTCCTCGAGCAGGTGCTCCACCAGCAGGAGTTCGACGTTGACTTCCGGTCGCTCGCGGTGCCGGACGATTCGCCCGCCATGGGAAAACCAATGCTGGGCTCGGGGGTGATGCAGGAGGGCGGCGCCATGATCCTCGCCGTGCTCGCCGCCGACAAGACGCTGCGCACCAACCCGCGCCCCGACACCCTGGTGAAGCCCGGTGACAGCCTCATCGCGATGGGGACGCGGGAGCAGTTGGCGCGGCTGCAGAAGGCCGTCGGGCCGTAGGGCGGGAGCTTTGCCTCTTGCCCGGTCCTCTCACCGCCTCCACGGCGGCACGTCTGGCAGCAATGCCTCGAATTCGGCGACTAGCTTCTTCTCGTAGTCACCGGCAAAGCTGCCCGCGAAGAAACGCTCCATCGCCTCCTCGTGGAAGCGCTGCCACGACTCTTCCTCGTGCCCCGGGTTGACGGGGAAGAAGAGAAAGCCATTAGCGCGAGCAGCCTTCATATCCCCTGGCGCATCGCCGATCATCAGACAGCGCTCCAGCGGGCTTGTCCGCCGGCCGTCTGGCGGATACTTCCCGCCGGCCGCCAGTTTCAGGTGCTCAGTCTTGCTCCCCATCTCCTGCCCGGCGATGACGGCCGCGTATCCCGAGATGTCGTGCTCCTCCCACTCGCGCTGGAGCGCCTCGCCCGGGGTCTGGGAGACGCAGATCATGTCGGCGCGCTTCGCCAGCGCCTCGAAGCTCTCGCGCACGAAGGGGAACGGGGGCACGTCGTGTACGATCTCGGCGATGGTGGCGTTGACCGCCTCGCTCCAGGAAAGGGCATGCTTTAGCACCGGATCGCCCGTCCTCTCGACGGCGGCTTTGAGCTGCGGGTTGCCCAGTGCCTTCTCGGCCTTCGCCCACTCGCGCAGGGCCGGCACCTCCGGCAGCTTCGCCCCGCGCCTCTGCACCTCGGGCCTCTCCGCCAGCAGATCGAACACCATCAGCAGCGCCGGCCAGCGGTTGATCCCTCGGTGCTTAGAGTAGAGATTCACGAACTCGCCCGCCTCGCGGGCATACTTCGACACCGCCGCCAGGTTGTAGTACTTGATGATGTTTGGGATGAAGCACTCCTTGTGCTTCACCTCCATCGTGTCGAAGAC
>Ga0315286_10003579_pt1 | contig 14726 bp, 13 predicted proteins | sample YL17G10_0_MG_FD_205038 | JGI IMG/M metagenome (GOLD analysis project Ga0315286, IMG submission 205038) | Sediment microbial communities from Yellowstone Lake, YNP, Wyoming, USA - YL17G10_0 | ecosystem: Environmental > Aquatic > Freshwater > Lake > Sediment | place: USA: Wyoming | collected...
CAGCCAGTTCTTCGAAAATGTCGCCAACGCCGTGCCTTATACGCACGGCAAGATGATGCTGCCGCAGAATTTCACGATAGAGACGGCGAGCGGAGCAGTCAATGCATCCGCCAAGAGCAACCAGACGCTCAACGTCTACATGATGTACTCGAGACAGACGGGCGCGCCGTCCCAGGTTTTCTGCCAATCGCTCGTCACCTCCTTATCTTATTATCTGACAAAAGCCCCAACCCTCTGCTTCGACACCGGCATGCTGGAGCAACAGAAGTACCTCGGGCTCAGCTTGCTGGAAGTGCTTTTTGTCAGTCCGCGGGAGAAAGTGATGAACCTTAACGCCGTGAAAATTGTCGGACTGGAGTTCAGGGGAAAATATAGTTTTGCAGGCAAGGACAGCGTTTCAATACCTGATTTAGAGGTGCAGACCAATTCTTCATTCTATCTTGTCCCGGAAAGCAACAACACCTACAAAGGCAACTTCACGATAAAATCCGACTACACTAGTGCGGGCGATATTGCCAGAATAAAGGCGATATTCACGAAAAACAACTTCACGATAGAAAAGGAGTACAAAGATGTGGTTGTCGAGCTGCCGGAAAACATAACCCTCGATGGCCAGACGTACGACAACGTCAACATAGCGTCGGTGTTCGGACAAGTAGGCATTAACGACGATATAGGATATTACAACTTCAACACAAACGTGACAGTAATCTATGACGAGATAACAAATCTGGCAGTGAGCAAGGTCAACCTTTCTTGATCTTCATTATGGCCTCTGCTATGTCGCCATGGCTGTCGTCCAACGCTTTTCTGGCTTCGTCCTCGCTTGCGCCGGTCTGCTCCATGATTACGTTCAGGTCCCCTTTGTTATCGGCTGGCGTTTCCTCAATCCTCCCGGCTATCTGGAAAGTCTTCTGGCCCTGTACCTCCATCATGGTCACCTGCGGCTCCTTGATGATTATAGTCTTTGGGCCTTTGATGACTACCTCTTCCGCGTCGATGCTCTGGCTCTTTATGCCCATCTTCCTCATGAGGGCGTCCATCTGTTTAGGGTCGATACCGCCTAGCATAACATCACTCTTTTAAAATCAACTTCCCTTCTCTAGTCATGGCGCTAATAGATACGATACAGGACTTTATAAAATCTCCGCGCTCCAGACTGACGATAGAAGAGGCGACAAAGCTCTATTCAGAAGCGGGCGGGATCATAAAGACGGACGGCGATAGGCTGATTTTCCCTGATGAAGAGAGAATAGTGCGCCAGATGAGCGAGGCCCTTGTCAGGAAGAACGACCTGACCATGCAGATAAGGTTCTGGCAAAGACATCATCGAACGCTAGCCTCGGATAATGTTCTGGACGATGCGATTAGAGTCACCGATCCCCTATTTTGGGAGCACCTCATGAAACTGGCCATGGAGAAAGACTACCGCCAGTCATTCGAGAAAGTAGACCTGCCTATGAAGTACATGCGCGACGAGAAGTACCGAAGAATCATCAAAGCGTTCGTTAGGGACAAAGAATACCGCAAGAAGCTGGTCAAGGCCAAGACCGGCTTTTTAGGCAAGGCCAGCGATTCTATAGCGGAGAGCGCGGACAAGAAGCGGGATTTCAAGAGGAAGATGGTCAGAGATAAGCTCGATAGGCTGTTAGGGGAACGGGAGAAGGTATCGAAAAGAGTCGCTATCCTTGAGGCTCTGCTCGAATGGCAGCTAGGAAAAGTTGAGGAGGAAAGGCCTGCCAGCGACCAAGAATGACGCTATCTCCAGGGCTATGGGCAGAACGAAGATGAAGAAAGCGCCGAGCCTCTTGTGCCCCTCTATCTCTAATTTCAACATCTTGTCCGCAGCCCCGACCAGAACGGCTATGACCAGCAAGTTCAGGAACCAGCTGACGAGATACCAGCCAGGGTTCATTCAAGCACCCAACGTGTAGTTCTCTCCATATTGGGCGATCATGGCCTTATACGGTCCTAGGGATAGCTCCAGGAAGGCTCCAGCTATGACCATGGCAATGAGAGCTATCACCGCAGTGGTCATTCCTAAGACTTTCGCTGTCGTGAACATGCTCAGCCTCTCAACCATCGCCAGTTCCTCAAGCCACAGCCCGAAGACGGTTATGGCGATATAGGAGAGGAAAGCCACCATTACGCCTATCAGCAGGAACATCACGAAGAAATTGGTGTCTGCAGTGGCCGCGCCCCCGAAGGTCGCGTTCATTATTAACCCTAAAACGAACATCACGACGCCGCCAACCATGATAAAGCTGCCCAGATACAGGCCGATGGCTCCGCAGTCCTTCTTGAAGCTGCCTTTCCCGCTCTGCATGCCGGCGAGCCATCTGAAGACCGCCACGAAGACCGCCAGGCATACCAAGACCGCTATAGGCAAGAGTATGACATTAACAGCAAAAGAAGTTACCGCTCCCTCCATGGTCTCAAGCAGACTCGAGAGGAAGTTCAGGGACCCGATTATCACCGATGAGAAGACAACGGACTTTATCCCGTCCTCGAAAGTGTATTTGACCTTGAGCCTTTTCATAAACGTGTTGACCCATAAGTTCAGCCAATCCATCTCAACCACCGAAAGAATTAGGCACGTAGACTATTTATATCTTAACTCTCGAGCTTCTTGTCTATGACTTCCTTGACCTTGTCCGCGGGGAAGGCCAGCCGTATCAGAGTGGTGTTGCCCCTGACTCCCTTGCCCGACAGGCTGATGGTGATAAGGCCCTGCATGTCGAGCTCGTTGATATATTCCCTAACCCAGCGCGCGCTCTTTGCCGATTTGTCCATGTTGCGGCACACTTCCTCGTACTTCTGGTAGACCTCGCCCGAAAACAGGACCCGCTCATCGCCTGTTCCATCCAGCCGGTGGTAGTGGCTTCCTTCCAAAGTCAGAAGCGATATAGCATAAAGGACTATCTTCTGGTGTTCCGGCAGGCTGGCTATGACATCGTAGACTATCTCCTCTTCCACGACTTTCCGGGCGTTGTTCACGTGCGCCTCATCGACCTTCTTCAGCCCCGCTTCATCGACGAGCTCGCCAGCCTTTAGGATAAGGTTCAGCGCATATCGTGCGTCGCCCGACTCTTGCGCAGCCAGGGCGCTCGCCAGGTTTATCGCGGCCTCTGAGACCACCTTGTCTTTAAAGCCGAGCTTGACACGCTGCCTCAATATAGCCTGTAATTGCTCCGCGTTATATGGCGAGAATGCCATCTCCTCCTCGAGCAGGGCGGATTTGCTGCGCGGGTCTAGCTCTTTCTTGAACGTGACATTGTTAGTTATCCCTACCATGCCTATATGGCCCGAGTCCAACGCTTCATTAGCCCGCGTCAGGGAATACATCAGGTCGTCGAGGTTCTTCACCTTGTCTAGCTCATCTAAGACTATGACAAAATTGATCTTGCCTACCCTTATATACTCTATAACCGCATCCAGCAAAACTGAGAAAGGAAAGCCTATGAAGTTCTTGCGAGGATTGCAGAATTCGGCGCACTTCAGCAGGACCTGGTATTTGGTGTTGAGCATCCTACAGTTGATGTAGATGCTGTCCACGCCGACATTATACTTGCCCTTGACCTGCAGCAATTTGTCTATGACATGCTTGGTCGTGCTCGTCTTGCCCGTGCCTGTTTTCCCGTATATGAACAGGTTCCTGTGCGGCTTGCTCTTGAGGACAGGGCTGAGCGTCTTCATTATCTTCTCTATCTCCTTGTCGCGATGGGGGAGCGTGTCCGGTATATAGTGCGAACTTAGCACGTTCCTGTCTAGAAAAACGGTGTCCTTGAGCATCTCTTTTTCGAAGATATCGTCCATAGAACCACAATAATGAAAGATTTAAATTATAGAGCGTTATAATTATACTCAACATAGATAATAAACTTTTGGAGGTAATTGGATGGGCATTCTAGGAAAACTCAAAATGGGCGGAAGCTCAGGCGCAGACATCGAAGAGTACCTGAACACGCTAGGGCTCGAAGAGGGCGACCTTTTAGAGGAACAGGCAGACATGTGGGTAAGGCCATTGGCTCTCGAGGACGTTATGGATGTGGAGAAGGTCAACGACGAGCTCAAGAAAGGCAATATGGTACTGCTGAACATCGAGCCGCTGTACAAGAAGAATACGATAAAGCTGAGGCAGGCTGTCTCTGAGATTAAGGGTTCTGTCCACGACATAAACGGCGATATCGCTAGATTGAGCGACACCAAGGTCCTGATAACGCCGGCGAACGTGAAGATAGCGAAGAAATAAAAACCCTATTTCCCTTATACCCTCATGGTGCTTGAAAATCCGGCTTTGGTTCTGAGTGTGAGGGTCCAGGACATTCTCTCAATTCTTGAAAGCATTCTCAAGGAGAGGAACTGGAAGGATTTCGAGCTCGCCAATCTGAAGCTGGTCTATACCCCGTTTTATCTTTTCAACTACGACATCCTTGTCGAATCGGACAAGGATGGTCAATCTTCTTCTGAAGGAACATCAGGTCTAATGGCCATTAATGCCGTTAATGGAAAATTAGAACCGTTGCTGGTCGACATAATCGAGAAGCAGTCCGTGGCATATGAAAAAGAGATAAGCCACGACGTGCAGTACGAAGTAGAGGCTATTGCCCTAACCAAGGAAGAGGTCAAGGACAGTGGCAGAGTCAAGCTGGCGGCGCAATTAGGGCTAAAGAAAGAGAACGTGACAATCTCCGGTGTACGGGCTATCTATTGGCCGATATGGTTCATATTCGTCGAGCTATCGAGCATGGTCCAGAAGGTCGAGGTCGATGGGGTGACTGGCACGCCGCTCAATATAGAGGAAGTCCCAGAACGCGAGAAAGGATGGTTAGAGGTAACTGCTGACACGCTGACAAAGATGAAGAGCCCGAGAGGATGGGCCGAACTGGGCGGAACAGTCGCATCGGCCGCAGGAGGCAGATTGAAGAGCGGGGTGTCAAAGGCGGGCGAGCAGGCGAAACCAGGCACGCCGACGCACAACACGCTGAGATGGTTCGTGACCACAAAGATGGGGATGTACACGCTGATCCTGATATTGCTGCTGATACTCGTCCTTTTCTCTGACCAGATAACCGCGCTGTTCGCTACATGAATTCAGAAAGAGAATGCTGGTTCTTTTCATCCGGGAACAGCAGCAATAGATCTTTCTCAACCAAGCCAAGCCGCTGCTTGAGATAGTCCGATAGGCCGTATTTCTGCGCCATCTCCTTCGATATCCTGAGGTATTTCTCGATGCCGCCTTTGTTTACTGTAAGGAGCAGTTTTCCGCCGCACTTGTTGCACTTGCCCGATAGAGGGACACGTCTGTATTTCTCATTGCACTCCACACATCTGAACTTCTGCTGGCCGAACGAACGGAGATTGCCGTAGATGTCTCTAAGGAAATGGAAGTTGAGGATCCTAGTGGCCACATCCCGCGCATCCACAGCCCTAATCTTCTCCGCAAGTTTCAGCTCGTAATCGACTTTCTCGGCCATAGTCTTCAACTGTACATAACGACTGGACTTAGGACCGGCATCGATAGCAGTGGTGTCGTGTGTGAACTTGAAACCGTCGCTGTCATGCCCTTTCTTGAATCTGTGCTTGACTATCTCGATGTTGACATCTCTCGGCATCAGCTTCTTCAGGGTCGCCTCGTAGAACTCGAGCGGGAAATGGTCCACTATCTCCATCTCATGAACCTCGTCATCGACTTCCCTCGGGTCGATCTTTATGTTCATGACGAGAGGAACGTCCATGGAAGAACCCCGCCTGTCAGATAAGTATTTTTTCGAGAAGTTGATAAGGGCGTCGAGCAGCAGCATTACCGTGTCCTCGTCTCCGTCACAGTTCCTCCTCTTGGCCGTGTGGAAATAAGGGTGCGCATACCCTACATTAGCTTTGGTGAAGCCTATTATCCGCCCCAGGACACTTACAGAGGTGTGCGGCGCCAGGCCCATAATCAGATGGCCCACCAGATCCTCGCGCTTCGACACGTTATAGAAGCGGTCCATGCCATAGAACTTCTCGAGCAGGTCGTCGATAAAGCCGGCGGCCCTACTGAAATAGACCGCCCCGCTATCCGCGAGCAGTATGTCCTGCGGCTTCAGCTCAACAACCTGGTTAGAGTCGGTCAGCGGATTGCCTAAATAGTCTCTGTCATAGCCCATCTCCTTCAACCGTTCGACTGGCGTCCCTATCTCCGCCGGCCTGAAGTGGGTTAAAGGCACATCAGTAGCATCAAACCTAACCGTCCCGTCCTTGAACACATAGACCGAGTGCTTGCCGCGAAGTATGGCTTTCTCAAGAGGCTCAAAATATCTGTTCGGATTCATCGTGCCTAAAACCCCTTTCAGTTTGGCCACGGGCTTTTCTCTCAGCCTCTTAGACGCATCCTCTAAAGCGGTTTTCATGTTCACCGTGGCCTTGTAAAAAGGCGTTGTCGGTTCCCCGCAGTAGTCGCAGAACCCCCCTTTGCTGCTCCTGCCGCACTTGCTGCACACCATAAGCGTCTCGACAGCCGTTCCGCAGACGCCGCACTTATAGCCGAATACGGTCTTGTTGCACTTAGGACACATCAATCTAGGTATTTCGAGCGTTATGCTCTCACGCTCGGCGGCCTTGACTATGCTTCTGGTCTTCCCGCCGTACTCGCCAACGGGCACCAGGCCGTGGGGAGCGGGGGCCATCATCCTTTCCCTGGCCTTTTCCGGCCTTCCCATCCTAGCGCCGATATAGGTGGAAGCCTTGTCCATCACAAGAAACGGAGAACAGGCGTTGATCAGGTCCAGCGAGTTCTCCTTCTCCGGCGCGAGCCTCATTATCTCGTCGAGGTTCAGCGTTTTCAGCAACGCCAGGCAATTTCCTATGATTATCTTCCCCTCGAGCACGCGGTGCGGCATACAGAGTTTCTCGAGTATCCTCTTCTCCGGAGCCAATGTCAGCGTCAGCCGAGTTATGGGCTTTCCTTCGAGCGTCTCAATCGTCTCAGTGCTGCCTGTTTTCAGCCACGTCGCCAGGCTCACCAGCTCGTCCTTGCTTATGTCACCGTAGAAATAAGTGTATTTCGGATGCAGCGGAATCTTGTGCTTCTCTGACAATTCTACAGCTTCTTCCATGGAGACGTTCCTCGGATCGATAGATACGCCGTGCCCTTTAGCCAATAACTCCCACCATTCCTCGCAGAAGCCGGCAGGCAGCAGCGAATGATTAGCTTTTGAGAAGTCGCCGTAAGAAATCAGTATGTCTCCGAGGAAAAGTATCTCCTCGACCTCTTCCTTGACTTCATTCGCCTTGCTTATCGTGTCTATAGTCAAGACATCGCCGTTCTTCAATCTGACGACAGGCGGTTCTATCGAGTCGCATGGAGTCATGGCCGCTCCCTTGCCCGGCCTCTCGATCTTGAACTGCGTCCCTATCGCCGGGAATTCGTCAAGCACCTGCATGGTCGCGGGATGGATGCCCTTCGCAGCTATCCCCGTGTTCCTGCATCTCCCGTATCTCAGCCTGAACCCGCCCGGCAGAGAGGGATAAGCGAAGATAGGCCTTCCTCCGACTATATCACCCAGATATTTGTCCAGTGGCTTTGTCTTCTCCTCCTCACCGCTCTTCTTCTCCACCCGAATAAGTCCTTCAAGCCACTCCCACCCAAGATTGTACTCTCTCGTGAACCTGAGCGTCTTGGCCGCTTTCTGGGCTATCCCCTCGCCTATGACCAGGCATATCCCGCCCCTGATCCTATCAGTAGGGACTCGCTCCAAGCCTTTGTAAACGGCTACCTCGACCTGCTCAGTGGGCTCGCCGTCGATGCACACCGGACAGTTTCTGACTATGTGCCGTATCTCATCCTCTGTGGGCCTGTATTGGAGGTTGGTAATGGAGTTGTGGTATATGTCTATCTCCTCAACATACCTCTCGATCTCTGTCTCTGTCGGCCTGTACGTCTGCAGACCTAACAGCCGCTGGGCGTAATCCGTCAAAAGAACGGCCTGGGCAGCAGCTGTGCCCCCCGCCGACCTGATCGGCCCGGCGAAGAAGATTGCCAGATACCTGCTGCCGTCGGGATTCGAGTTTATGCTTACTTTCGATATTCCTTCGGTGCCCGCGGCGGTGACTCCCTCAGTCAAAATAGTCAAGCTAGTCCTAATGGCCTGCTCCGCCCGTTTCTCGTCACTGTCGTATTTGCCTATCTTTCCGCCTATTATGTCGCTCATGACCATCAGAGCTACCTTGCCCCGGTTATTGCTTTTGGAATATTCCCTTATGACCTCCGCTATTTCAGGCGGTCCGACCAGCCCCTCGACACGGCTGGCCAGGTCTTTGGTCATGGGCACTTCTACTTCGTTGCTGATATCAAGCTGTTTGGCCCTCGCCGTTCTGGCTATTTCATATAGCCTATTGGCCTCTTTCTCAAGCATCGAATGGTATTCTGGTATCTCCATCATATCGCCTTGTCGAACCTGACTACGTTTATCTTGCCGCCCTTCATGCTGATTAGAGGCAGGATGCACGGCGTCGGCCTGTGCCCCAGCTTGACCTGATATGGAGTGACTTCCTGCCACGCGCCCGAATTGACGCAGATGACCCCACGATACCTTTCATAGGCGTTCTTGTGGATGTGGCCGGCGTGGAAAATGTCGGGTATTTCGTTTATCACGAGATGGTCCCTGGCCTCTGGAGTGATTGGCTTCTCGCCATAAATGGGATGCAGGTGTCTCTTTCTCAGGGTCTCGATCATGACCTTGTCGATCTGGTCGTAATTGAGCGAAGGCACTGCGGCTATAATGTCATCGAGAGAAGTGCCGTGATAGATCAGGGTCTTGAGCCCATGGATCTGGACCATCGCCGGGCTAGGGACCATGGTCACGTTGCTCATCCCGTATAAGTCGGGCAGAAGCTCTTTAGGAATCGGGGGCTGCGGGTCTGCTGCCTTCACCGCGTCGTGATTGCCGGGAGAGATTATCACATGGATATAGTCGGGTATCTGCTTGATATAGTCGGAAAACGCCTCGTACTGCTCATAGATGTCCGTTAGGTTCAATTCTTCCTCCTGGCCCGGATAGATGCCGATCCCGTCGACCAGGTCTCCGGCTATGGTTATATACTTGACTTTAGAGGCTAATTCCCTGAGCTTCTCGTCGCCGAAATCGCCGTTGATCCAGGCTATGAAGTTCTCGAAGTTCTTCTGCATGAAAAGCTTGCTGCCTATGTGAAAGTCGGAGAGCGCGGCAATCATGATATCTTCCTCTATCGTCTTAACTTCCTTCAGGGGCAGATCTGGCTCGAAGATTGCATCGACTATAAACAGCTCCTTGCTCCTTCTGCCGTCGACCGCTATGACCTCGTCAAGCACCAGGGAGCCGGCGCTGGAGATGAGATTAGCATTGCTGGCGGGAACAAGCGCTGTAGCTGTCCCTGTCAGATCCTCCAGCGTCATAAGGATATGGCCGTTCTTGCTCCTCCTCTTCTCGCTTATCATCGCTATGAGCCTGACTTTTTCGCCGGCCTTCTTCTTGAGATCGGCTATCTTCACGACGTCATTGCCGGCCCTCATCTTGAGAACTTCGTGCAGCTGTTCGTATCTGCTCCTGAAATAGCCGACAAAATCCTCGAGAGTGCCCGACGTCTTATTGTCCGAGTTCTTGTGCAGCTTGACCTGGCTCTCTATATCTTTAGAAATAGGCTTGAACGCCGTATAATCTACCCTGACTTCCGCTTTTTCCTCTATGGGCTTGGTCCTTTCTCTGGATTTAAGGTCCTCGAGCGAGATAGTCAGATTGTCTTTGGCGTTCTCCATAGCGAGCGCTGCCAATTCTTCCGGATTTTCAGAGGTAAGGATAGCCTTCAATGCCTCTGGAGAAATCAGATACCCTTTCTGTTGGAGATTCCGTACGACTTCCTGCGCCTGCATCACATCGCCCGTGGCCGAATCCAGCTGTTCGCTTTATTTTGGATCGAACCTTTATTCTATTCCCAGAATTGCGCGTACTAATTAGGAACATTCAACAATAAAAGGATTTCAGCGGGTTATCTCGACTTTCTTGTAGATGTCCAGTAGCTTGGCTTTAGCGGGCTTCTCGAAATGTTGCCTGTATGGCGCTATAATCCTATCGAGATAGTCCGAGACAGCGCTTTTCAGGTCGGCGGCGTGCAGCTTTCCAGAGACAAAATCTCGCTCTACTTCGTTATAACTGGAATAGGAAACGTCTCCGCCGAACTTGCTCTGGCGCTGGACATCGAAAGAATCGAACTCGTGGAATATCAAATGCCTGACGTAGCTCATAATGCCGTTGTTCTCAACAGTCTTGTCAGGGCACCAGGCCTTGCTTATCTTCTGCTTTATCTCCTGCTGGCTGTCGTGGATGAATATGCATGTCTCTGGCCTGCTCTTTCCCATCTTGGCGTTCTCCTCGCCATCTTCCGGCTTTGAGAGCCCGCCCAACAGGCTATGGTGAAGGGCTATCGGCGGTTTCCAGCCCAATTTAGGGAAAACGTCCCTAGCGAGCATATGCGCCTTCCTCTGGTCCATGCCGGCGTGCGCTATGTCTATGTCCATTATCCTGATATCTGCGCATTGCATGAGGGGATAAATCAAGAAAGAGGTGTCGCCCGAATCGCCTTCTTTTCGTCCCATTATAGGCAAACATTTGCTGGTTCTGGCCACCGTTGAATTCTTGCCCATCAACAGAACGTTCTTCCAATATTCGTCATTATGCCTGTAAAGGTCCGAGCCTAGAACAGTCTTTACCTTCGGAGAAATCAGGCTAAAGGCCTCGCGATAATATTCGCTTGCTATTTTCAGCGCGTCCCAGTCTCCGCCGAGCTTGTTGTTGATCCATGCGTGCCAGTCCGCTAGGAACACAGTACAGTTGCATCCCGCGTCTATCAGGTCCTTTATCTTGTAGCCGGGCAGAATAAGGCTGCCGATATGCAGTTTCCCTGATATCTCATAGCCGATATAGTGGTTGGGATGGTCTTTTGTCTGGAACAGGCTGTGGAGCTCTTCTTCCCTGACAATCTCCTCAGTCGGCTCTCTCTTGACCAGGGCTATCTTGTCAGCTGTGTCCATGGATTCACTTTTTAATGGCCTCTTTCAGCTTCTCCATCTCGGATATCGTGTTCCAAATATCTGTTCTTGCGTGGAAAGGCATGTTTATATCATTAGATACCTCATCCAGCATATAAATAGCAGTGGCTATCGCTACGTCCAGCTCCCCTTCTTTCGATAGTATCCTTTTCCTTGCGTCAGATATGGTCTGTCTGATGTTTCTCGGAACACTCGTGTCATCGATCACAACATCCATCAAAACCCCAATCTGTCGCAGTCTCTCTTCGATAGAAACTGCCATAGCATCACTAAAATGAAGTATAACTATTGGCTTTACCTTAATATTTAATGTTATCTAAAAAACTCGAATATCTTCTTCTCGAGCTTTGCTATGTCGCGCCTGTCATTCGAGTTGATGTTAAGGTCCGATGGAAACTCCTTCTGGGGCAGGTCCGCATGTGTCGCGACTATCAACATCCTCGGCTTGAACTCTTTCTCTACCGTTTTCATCAGGTTGTTCTGGCTCTCGATGGAATAGCCGCACGCCTCGGACGGATCTACAACGAATATTATGTCCTTTGAGAGGTATTTCAAGGCCAGCGCCGCCTTTTTCTCTATTGGGTTCATCTTGTCCACGGGCCTGTCCAATATGCCGGGCGTATCGACCATCTGGATCTCGTTATAGCCAGTTTTGAGGAAGCCCAACAGGAGGCCTTTCGTGGTGAACGGATAAGAGGCCACCTCGACTTTATGGCCCGTCAGATTGCGGAGTATTATTGATTTACCTACGTTAGGGTATCCGCAGATGATTATTGTCTTCATCTTCCTTACCCTGGGCAATTTTTTCATCTCTTTCTCAAGCTTTTCAATCTCATCAAAGCGGATCTTCTTCACTATCGAGCTGATGCGGCCATAGAAAGCGGTCTGGTATCTGTGCGATTCGGTCTTATTATCGGCGTATTTTATCTTGACCTCGAACTCTTTCTTGAGCCGTTCCATTATGGTCAGGCTGTTCTTTATCCTGCTGGCATTGGCGTTAAGCTTGTCAAAATCTATCGAAGTCTTCAACACTTCTCTTTCGAATTCGGTGGGATAGACCTCCGACTTTTTCAGATACTCCTTTAGGTGGCCGGCTATGACGGAATGAGAGATCGTCACTCTCCTCAGGTCTGCCTCTATATGGCGCCTTTCCTTCTCTACGCTCCTCATTCCCTTGGTTATGCTCGCCTCTCGGCTCGCCTGATGAAAAGCCGTGTCTAAAAGCGTCTTCGAGTCCATGTACTTACTTGTGAGGAGTAAATATAAATATATAGTGCACCTAACAATATTGTGACGTGTATGAGGAAATTGGTCGTTCTGCTGCTGCTGATGACTACCGCTTTTGCATCGTGCGAGACCTACGTCTATTCAGCCACTACTGATTTCTCCAGTCCAGACACCTATCCGGACTGTTTCGGGGCAGCGGGCAGATACAAAGAGGCGGCGCTGTGCTATTCTAGCGAAGCGAATGCTAACAATGCTAATATGTATTACAAGAAGGCCGCTGAATACTACCTGAAAGGGATAGCCTATGTCGGGCCTTCGGGCGACTACCCCCTGAGAGCGCCTTCCTACGAATATGCGGGCGATATGGAAGCGCAGATTGGCGATAAGGCGCTGGCAGCCAACTACTATGATTTAGCCGCATCCGAATATCTTAAAGTTGAGGACCTGGCCGGAGTGAATGCTGTCAATGCCAAGAAAGACGCCCTGACTGTTGCGCCTATAAAAGAGGAGCCACAGACCGGTTTTGCGATAACAAGCGAGAACCTGGCGTTAGGAGTTATAGTGGTTATAGTAGCGTTAGTGCTCTTCTTCTACATCAGGAGGCCGCCAGGGGTCGAGGAAGCGCCGGTCGAGGTCGAGAGCACGCCTATTTTCAGGACGGAAGAGCCTAGGTTAGAGCCGGAGCGCGACGCGAAGCAGAACGCAAAAGACAAGATGCGCGACAAGATAAGGAAAAAGTACGGCTTGGAATAGCTTTTAATAATAGGCTATCGCAACAATAGTCATGGAACCTAGTTTTGAGATTATAGACCGGGATTTAGCTGGAAGGATAGCCCGACTAAAGACGGGCCACGGAACGATAGAGACGCCAACCCTCCTGCCCGTCATAAATCCCAATAAGCTGGTTATCGCGCCTAAAGACTTGAAAGGCTATGGCGCCGAGGCCCTTATCACCAACAGCTATATTCTCTGGAAAGACTATAAGCAAGAGGCAATAGACGGCGGGGTGCACAATTTCCTGGACTTTAACGGCCCGGTGATGACTGACTCCGGCGCGTTCCAGCTCATGCAATATGGTGATATAGACGTTTCTAACCGTGACATAATCAAGTTCCAGGAGAAGATCGGCGTGGATATTGGCGTCATACTAGACATCCCGGTCAGCTCACAAGAGAAGCGGGACATGAGGAAAGGCGTCCTGGAGACAATAAAGCGGGCTAAAGAGGCGCAGAAATACATCAAGAATTCCGATGTGTTGTGGGCAGGCCCGGTCCAAGGGGGAGTCCATCTCGACCTGTTGAAAAAGAGCGCGAAAGAGATGGCGAAACTGGATTTTGCAGTCCATCCGATAGGCAGCGTTGTCCCTCTCCTGGTCAAGTACAGGTTCGCAGAGCATGTCGAGATAATCAGGACAGCGAAAGAACTATTGCCGTCGAACAGGCCCGTGCATCTGTTCGGCGCTGGCCATCCGATGTTCTTCTCATTTGCTGTCGCTCTTGGCGTTGACCTATTCGATTCAGCAGCCTATTCTCTATACGCGCAGGAAGGCCGATATATCACTCAAACAGGTACTGAACAGCTAGACGAATTGGACTATTTCCCATGCTCCTGTCCGATATGCTCTAAGCACACACCCCTGGCCATGCGCGAGTCGCCGAGCAGGATAAAGCTATTGGCCGAACATAACCTCTATGTCACTTTCGAGGAGATAAGGACCATCAAACAGGCGATAAAGGAGAAGACGCTCTGGGAACTGCTGGAGCTCAGGGCAAGGAGCCACCCGTACCTGCTGGAGTGCATGAACCACTTCGTTAGGCATGGAGACTATATCGCAAAACAAGATCCTATAACCAAAAAGCACTTCTTCTACCTGTCCGACTTTTCAAAGCAGAGGTCAGAGATAGCCAGGACCAGGGAGATGACCCGCAAGATTAGAGGCAAAAGAGTGGAGCTCAAGCCGTTCGGAAAGATACCGGCGACAGCATCCGAGTGCTATCCGTTCTCCCAGACGATACTGCCCGAGAAGACGTTCATACCTAAAACCAATAATAATTTCGAGAAACTGAGAGACGTCAGCCTTTACTGGTTCGGGGTCAACATCTTCAGCAAGGACATGAGGATAGACGTGTCCAGGCGCACGAACAAGATAAGGACCGTATGGGAGAAAGACAAACTCATTGCGACATTCAGGGCGCAGGACTTCATGATACTGCTCCATGAAGGCGCCAGAATCCTGCACAAGAAGACGAAGAGATTCAGGGTCCAGATAGTTGATGACAAAGGCGTTGAGAAGTTTGCCAGAGAGGGGAAATCTGTTTTTGCCAAGTTCGTCAAGAAGGCGGATGATAGGCTGATACCGGGCCAGCAGGTTCTGGTAGTCAATAAGAAAGACCAGCTGTTAGCCTCAGGAGATTTGCTATTAACCCCGAAAGAA
>Ga0315286_10003581_pt1 | contig 14723 bp, 6 predicted proteins | sample YL17G10_0_MG_FD_205038 | JGI IMG/M metagenome (GOLD analysis project Ga0315286, IMG submission 205038) | Sediment microbial communities from Yellowstone Lake, YNP, Wyoming, USA - YL17G10_0 | ecosystem: Environmental > Aquatic > Freshwater > Lake > Sediment | place: USA: Wyoming | collected...
GGCCCCGCCATCGCATCCACCGATCGCTCCAGGAATTGGGGCAGGGTCAAAACACGCGGCGACGGCAGGTTCGGGTCCAGCTCGTGAATCGCCTGAGCCACCGCAGGAATCCAGGCTTTCGGTTCGGCCACCGTTCGCACGTGCAGGTGAAGCCGCTTCACGAAGTCGCCCTGAGCCAGCAGTGCCTGGTAGAGGTAGGGCTGGGGGGGCTCGTTGAGCCGGTCGTACTTCCCATCCCGAGCCACTCCGATCACGGTCCAGTCCTGATCGTTCGCGCGCACTGTGCGACCCAGCGCGTCTCCACCAGGCCAATATCGCCGGGCCATGGTTTCGTTGATCACCATTACGCGGCGGCCATCGGCGATGTCTTGCGTTTCAATACCGCGGCCCTGCAGAATGGGGACTCCGAATGTGGGGAAATAATCCTCGGACATCACATTCCGTCGGAGGGTCATGCCTTCCCCCGTGGCGGGCTGATAGCCTGGTACCTCGACGTAAGTGGCGGTTCCCAACTGGCCCAAGGGCACGTCCACGGCCAGGGCGGCCGACTCAACGCCCGGCAGGGCACGGACGCGATCCAGCAATCGCCGGCAGAACTGCCGGCCTTGCGCTGCGTCGTAGGGCCCGAACCCGAGATCCACGACGGCCACCAGGCCGTGACGGGTGTCGAACCCGGGTTCAACCGCGAGCGTCCGGGACAAGCTCCGCAGGAAGAGGCCGGCGCTGACCAACAACACCAACGCCAGTGCGACCTGCGAAACCACCAGCGCTCGTTGGAGTCGCGCCTTGAGGGGTCCCGGACCGCTGGTGGAGGTCTCCTTGAGCGCGCGGAAATGGCTGGCCCGGATGGTTTGCCACGCGGGGAGGAGGCCAAACACCGTGCTGGCCAGGAACGTCAGGCCGAGTGTGAACCCCAGCACGCGTCCGTCCAACCCGAGTTGAAACTCCAGGGTGAACACCTCCTCCGGCCGGAGGGCCAGGAGCAGGTCCACGCCCAACCGCGCCAACCCCAAACCCACCCCGGCGCCGATCAGGCCCAGCAGCAGGCTCTCGGTCAGCAGTTGACGGATCACCCGCCCGCCTGAGGCACCGAGCGAAAGGCGCAGCGCGATTTCGCGTTGGCGGGTCACCGCGCGCGCCAGTTGCAGGTTGGCGATGTTGAAACACGCGATCAGCAACACGATGCCCGCGACGCCCGAGAGCAGCCCGAAGACGCGCTTCACGCCATCGGTGCTGTCCCGCGTGGACAGGCGGTTGCGCTCCGCCTCCATGAGCGTGAAGGAGCGGACCGAGTCGCCTGCCGGAAATTCGCTCGCCAGGCTGGTCCCCAGCACCGTCAGGGCGGCCTGAGCCTGGGGCAGGCTCACTCCGGGCTTGAGCCGGCCGACCACGTTGAGCCACGTATCGAACCGTTCCTCGAGGTTGATCGGCCACGGCAGGACCTGTCCGATCATCGCCACCGGCACCCAGACGTCCGGCGCCAGCGCGGTGGACAGACTCGTAAAACCTTCCGGCGCGATCCCCACCACCGTGAACGGACGGCTGTTGACGGAGACGGTCTTGCCAATGACCTCGGGGTCTCCCAGGAAGCGGGTCTGCCAGAAGCGATGACTGAGCACCACCACGGGGCGCGCGCCCGGAGCCTGGTCTTCCTCGGGCAGAAAGGCGCGGCCGATGGCGGGCGAGACACCGAGCACCTCGAAGTAGTTCCAACTGACCATGTGTCCCATCACCACTTCGGCTCGATCCGCCGTCCGGACGCCCATCGGATAATAGAAGTGGGCGGCCAGGCCTTGGAGGACGTCGTTGCGATCCCGGAGGTCGCGATAGTCCGGGTAGGAAGTGCCGTTCCGGTCGGACTGCTTCTCGTGGGCTGTGAACAGGGTGACGAGTCGCTCCGGTTCGCGCACGGGCAGTGGACGCAACAGCAGGCTGTTCGTGATGCTGAAGATGGTGGTGTTGGCGCCGATCCCGAGCGCCAGGGTCAGCACGACGACCGCGGTGAAGCCGGGGTTCTTCAGTAACTGACGGACCGCGAATTTGAGGTCGTTCATGGTTTGTTGTCAGTGGTCAGTCGTCCGTTGTTAGGGGGCCATCGTTCACTGTCCGTCGCCTCGTTCCGCGTTCCGCGCTCCGCGTTCCGGGCTTGGATGGTTCTGCGTTCCGCACTCCGCGTTCCGCGTTCAAGTCATTCATATCTCAATGCCACCATCGGATCGACGCTGGCCGTGCGACGTGCCGGGAGGTAGCACGCCGCCAACGCCACCCCCAGCACGAGGGCGGCGACGCTGGCGAAGGTCAGCCCGTCAAACGGACTTACGCCGTTCAGGAACGCGCCAAGCACGCGTGAGCCCGCCACGGCGCCGAGCAGGCCGATCCCGATGCCGACCAGGGCCAGGGTCATCCCTTCCCGGACGATCATGCGGAGCACGACGCCGGGCTGGGCGCCGAGGACGAGGCGGACGCCCATTTCGTTCGTGCGCTGGCTGACGGCGTACGCCATGACGGCGTAGATGCCCATCGCCGCCAGGACCAACGCCACGGCGCCCAGAACCGTGAGCAGCGAAGACGCGATGCGCTGCGCGAGGAACGCGGCCTGCACGAAATCCTGGTAGGTGATCGCGGCCCAAAGCTCCACCGCCGGATCGATCTCGCGGATGGTCTGTCGCAGTGCTCCAGCCACGGACTCCGGCTCGCCGCGCGCGCGGATGACCACGCCGAGGTTGAGGTCCCACACGCCCTGCAGATACGGCGAGTACACGAAGCGCCGGGGCGGCTCGTTCAAAGTGCGATACTTGCCCGTCTTCACTACGGCGACCACGGTGGCGACCCGGGAGCCGTAACAGCGAACCTTGCGGCCCAAGGCGCTCTGCCCGGGCCAGAAATGCTGCGCCAGTTGTTCGTTGATGATGACCACCGGTTCGGACTCCGCGGTGTCCCGTTCGTTGAACTCGCGCCCTTCGCGCAAGGAGATTCCCATCGTCTGGAAGTAATCGGGTGAAATGATGGCGTAGCTGGCGCCGGTGTCTTCCCCGGGTTCGGGTTGGTACCCCTCGGGCATCACTCCGGTGCCGGGTCCTCCCTCGAAGCCGAGGGGGAGCCAACTCGCGAGTGCCGCCGCCTGCACGCCGGGCAGCGAGCGCAGCCGCTCGTGAAGTTTTCGGTAGAACACCGCTGCCGTGGCTTCCGTGTGCCCGTTCATGCCGACCCGAAGGCCGCCAATGAAAAGTCCCTGCGGTTGGAAGCCGAGATCCAGCGCCCGCGCCCGCTTGAATCCCCGGATGCACAGCCCCGCACCCACCAGCAGCAGCACGGCGACCGAGAACTCGGTCGCGACCAGGTAACGCCGCAGCCGGTGGCGCCCGCTGCCGGTCGCCGAGGTGCGGCCGCCCTCCTTCAGGGCGGCCTGCAACTCAGGCCGCATCAACTGCAGCGCCGGCGCCATCCCGAACACCAGCCCCGTGGCCAGGGTGACCAGCGCGGTGAACCCGAGGGTCTTGAGATTGATGCCGAACTCATAGCCGACGGGCAGGTAGGTCCGCGGCGTGAAATGCATGAACAAGTTGGCGGCCCAGGCGGCGAGCAACACTCCGACCGCGCCGCCCAAGGCGGCCAGCAGCGTGCTTTCCGTGAGAAACTGCCGCAACAGCCGGGCCCGGCCCGCGCCCATCGCCAGGCGGATCGCCACCTCCTTTTGCCGGATCGAGGCCCGGGCCAGGAGCAGGTTGGCGACATTCGCCGCCACGATGAGCAACACGCCCACACTCACCACCATCAACACGCGCAGCACCGGCAGAAACAGCGCCTGCCCGCCGTACGGCGTGTCCATCAGCCGCAGGACCTTCACTCCCACCTTCTGATTCCGATCCGGGTGCGCCACCTCCAACTGCCGCGCCCGCACATCCACCGCCGCCTGCGCCTCGCGGAGGCTGACGCCGGGCAGCAGCCGCGCCTGGGTGTGGAGCCACCGGTCGCCGCGCTCCTCGAGGGATCCGAAGTTCGCCACCTGCTGGTGCATCATCAGGGGCGCCCAGAAATCGCAACTCAGCCCGCTCATGGTCCCCTGGAAGCGCCGGGGAGCCACCCCGATGATCTGGAAGCTGGTCCGGTTCACCTGGACGGTGCGCCCCACGACCTGCGGGTCCCCGCCGAACTGCCGCTGCCAATAGGCGTGGCTGAGCACCAAGACCGGGTGCCCGCCGGGCTTCTGCTCCTCGTCGGGGAGAAAGAACCGGCCCAGTTGCGGCCGCACCCCCAACACTTCGAAGAAACTGACCGTGGCGATCTGGCCGTAGGCCCAGTGCCGCTGCCCCTCGACCTCGATACAGGCCGGCGTGACCTGGGACCCGATCACGCCGCGAAAGATGTTGGTTAGCGCCCGATAGTCCCGGAGGTCCGGATGGGAGACACAGTCGGACTGCCGCCCGCCGAACGTGGTGCACAACGCCACCACCCGCTGCTGGTCGGGCACGCCCGGCATCGGCTCGAACAGCACCCGCTGCATCCAGCAAAACACCGTCGTCGTTGACCCGATCCCCAGCGCGAGGGAAAGAATTGCCACCGCGGCGAAACCCGGGCTCTTCAACAATTGGCGGAAGGCGAAGCGAAGGTCGTTCATGGTTCGTCGTTAGCGGTCAGTTGTCAGCCGTTCGCTGTTTCGTTCCGCGTTCCGCATTTGCATCACTCGGCTCTCAGCGCCATCATGGGATCGACTTTCGTCGCCCGCCGGGCCGGCACGTAGCACGCCAGCGCCGCCACCCCGACGACGAGCACCGAGGACCCCAGCAGCGTCAGCGGGTCCGCCGGGCTCAGCCCGAAGAGCATGCTCTGCAAAACCCGGCCCAGGGCGAGGGCCATCGGCAAGCCAACCGTCAAACCCACCAGCGCGAGAAGAATCCCCTGGCGAAGGACCATTCGCATCGTGTCCGCCGGCCGTGCTCCCAAGGCCGCGCGCACACCGATTTCGTGCGTGCGTCGGGCCACGGAGTACGAGACGACGCCGTAGAGGCCGGCCGCCGCCATGACGAAGGCCAGCAGGCCCAGCGCACCCGACAACCAGGCGGCCGCCCATTGCGGGAGGAGCGCGCCGCGGATGACCTCCTTCTGGGTGTCCACGAAGGCGGGCGCGATATCCGGGTTCAGTGAACGCATTTCGCGCCGGACCAAGCCGACCACGGGGGCCGGATCCCCTTTCGTTTCCACCAGCAGGGTCATCTCGCCCCACATCCGTTGATCGAACGGCAGGTAGATGAACGGCTCGGGAATCTCTCCGATCTGGTTCTGGACGACGTCCCGCACGATCCCGACGATTTCCGCCGGCGGGGATTGACGGGTGCCGATGCGGACAAACCGGCCGATGGGATCCTGGCCCGGCCAACAGCGTCGGGCCATGGCCTCGCTGATAATCACCACCGGCGCGCCGGACGCATTGTCTCTTCCGTTGAAACACCGTCCCCGCGCCAGGCGAATGCCCATCGTCTGGAAGAAGTTCGTCCCCACGATGTTGAAACCCAGCGCCCTCCCTTCCGTGTTCCCTGACGCCTCATCGTCAGAAAGAAAGACCCTTTGCGTGGCGCCGCCGCCCGACAGGCCCAGCGGAGGGCGCAAGGCCAGACTCACTTGTTTCACGCCGGGCAAAGCGCCGATGCGCTCGATCAACTGCTTGTAGTAGGCTCGCCGCTTGACCCCATCCAGGTCGGCAGCGATGAGCACGTGCAGCATGTCTTTCTTCTCAAATCCGAGATCGACGGCGAGTCCCCGAAGAAACCCTCTGACCAGCAAACCGGCCGACACGAGGAAAACCACGGACACGGCGAGCTGACCGACCACGAGCAGATTCCGACCCCGCAACCGGGACCAGCGGCCTCTTCCCGCGGCCGCATCGCCCTTCATCACCGTCGCCAGATCGGTTTTTCCGGCGCGCCAGGCCGGGGCCAAACCAAACACCAGGGTTGCCAGAATGGTCAGCGAGACCGTCAGGCCCAGCACCCGATGGTCCAGCCGAAGCTCGGGGGTGAACTGAAGATAGATGGCGGGAAGCACGGCCAGCAGGGCGCCCCTGGCCCAAGCCGTCAGCAAGACACCGCAACTCGCGCCCAGGGTCGCGAGGACCAGGCTTTCGACGAGCAACTGCCGCATGAGCCGGCGGCGGCCCGCGCCCAGCGCCAGGCGCACCGCGATCTCACGACGGCGTTCTTCGTTCCGTGCCAGCAGCATGCTGGACACGTTCGCGCAGGCCACCAGGAGAACGAGGCCGACAACCAGCATGATGAGAAGCGACAGCTTTCCGCCATGATCCAGCATGGATTCCGTCTCCGAGAAGACGAGCACGCGTTCCGGCTGGCCGGTCCTGGCGTCCTTAAGCCCCAACCGGCTCACGATGGTCTCGATCTCGGTCCGGACCTGTGCCTCCGACGCGCCCGGGGCACGGCGACCCAGCAACGAGAAGTCGCGGTATTGGCGATTGTCCCGCATTTGCCGTTCCCGTTCCGCCGGCAACCACAGCTCGGCCTTGGGAAAGCGATTCACGCCATTGTAGCCCTTCTGCGCCACGCCGAGGACGGTGTAGATCTGCCCATTGAGCACGATTGGCTGGCCCACAATCGCCGGGTCGGCGCCAAAGTGGCTGCGCCACAGTCCGTAACTGATCACCACCAGCGCGTCCTCGCGCAGCCGTGGATCCTGCTCCGAGAATACATTCCCGATCAGCGCGCCGACCTTCAGGACCGAGAAATAGTTGGCGGACACCACCTCGTTCGGGAGCGTCTCCGAACTGTCCCGGCGCCGCAGAATGGCTGCGTGTCGGCTCACGGCCACGACCGCGCTGAGGGAGCGGCACTGACTGCTGAGCTCGCGGTAGTCGGGGTAGGAGAACGCAGGCGCCTCGACGCGCATGATCGTTTCCGGATCCTGAAAAGCCATCGGACGAAGGAACGCCGCGTCCAACGCGCTGAATACCGTCGAATTGAGGCCGATGCCCACGGCCAGCGACAACACGGCCATCGTGGTGAAGCCGGGACTCTTCAACAGTTGGCGACAAGCGAATTTGAGGTCTTGCATAGGGACAAGGTGTCAGGGGCGAGCGGCGAGGGTGCGGCGGAGAGCATTCGCCATCTTCTGAATCTCTTCGATCAGGCGATGAAGCGGTTGAGCTTCGGCGGAGGAGCAGAATCCCGGTTCGGCGGCCTGAATCACCTGGCAAGGCAGCTTCACCAAAGCGGTGCTTGTCCCCGAGGCAACCAGGTCTTTGCGGCTCTTTGGCACCTCTTTCATTTTCGACCTTGGTTCTCTCGCCACTCGTCTCGAGTCCCTCCTCAGTCACAGCGCAGCGCCACCATCGGATCCACCTTCGTGGCGCGGCGGGCGGGCAGGTAACACGCCAGCCCTGCCACCCCGGCCAGTAGGAGCGTGACGCCGACGAAGACCCAGCCATCCAGCGGCCGCACGCCGTAAAGCACCTTGGCGAACACGAAGCTGGCTCCCGCGGCGATCACCAGGCCGATGCCTATCCCGACCAGCGTCAAGCGCATGCCCTCGCGCACCACCAACCGCAGCACGTCCCGTTGCCGCGCGCCCAGCGCCATCCGGATGCCAATCTCCTGGGTCCGCTGGTTGACCGCGTAGGACACGACGGCGTAAAGGCCCATGATCGCCAGGAACAGGCCGATCACGCCCTGCACGCAGGCCATCGTCGCTCCCATCCGGATGGGCATCAGCCCGAGCGCGCTGGTGCGCAAGTGTTCCTCGAAGGTCCGTAGGTTGAACAACGGCAGGTCCGGATCGAGCGCGTTCACCTCGGCGCGCACCGCCTCCGTCAGGCTGGCCGGCTCCACCGACGTCCGCACGAGCAAGGTGATGGGCGACCGGTAGTCCTGTTCGATTGGCGTGTAGAAATAGGGCCGCGGATCCTCCCCGAGCATGAGGTACTTGCCCGTGGGCACCACGCCAACCACTTCCACCAATTGCTGGTCCCCGTGAAGGCGAAACCGTCGGCCCACAGCTTCCTCGTTGGGCCAGAGCTTCCGCGCCAACGTCTCGTTCACCACCGCCACGCGCGGGGCGCTCGCGTTGTCCGAGTCCCTGAACCCGCGCCCGCGCAGGATCGGGGTCCCGGCGGTCGCGAAGTAGCCGGACGAAACGTTGTTGTCCCCCACCGCCACGTACTGGTCTGCGGCGTTGGGGTCGCTGCCCTCGGCCTGCACTGCCTGCATGCCGAAGCCGGTGTCGAAGGGCACGCGCTGGGTCACATCGGCGCCCATGACGCCCGGCAGGGCGCGGACTCGTTCGAGCAACTGCTGATGAAACTGGCGGCCGCGGTCGTCGCTGTAACGCTGGAGCCCGAGGTCCACCGACGCGATCAGCAGGTGATCGGGCCGCAGTCCGAGCGGGGCGTCCTTGAAGCGTGTCAGGCTCTGCAGGAACAGTCCGGCGCAGATGAGCACCACCAGCGAAAGTGTCACCTGCGACACGACGAGCAGGTTGCGGACGGGGTGTCGACGCGAGCTCAACCGACCGCTGCCAGCCTCCTTGAGCATTTCGAAAACCTGGAACTTCGACGCCTTCAATGCAGGCATCAACCCGGCGGCAATCCCAGCCACCGCTGCAAGACACGCCGTGAAGAGATAGACCCGCCAATCGGAGGAACGATCCGTATTGATGGGGATGTCGGACTGGGGCGTGAAGCGAGCCAGCGCCTGCCCAGCCGCCTCGGCAAACAGCACGCCGATGACGCCGGCGATCGCCGCCAGCACGAGGCTCTCGACCAGCATTTGCCGGATGAGCTGCCAGCGGCCCGCGCCCAGCGCCGCGCGCAGACTCAGCTCGCGCTGGCGGGCGAGGGCCCGCGAGAACATGAGGTTCGCGACGTTCGCGCAGGCGATGAACAGGACCAGCACCACCATGCCGGTAAACAGCGCGGCAAACACCCAGATGAAATCCGCGAAGGCCGGGTCGGGCCGGCACCGCATCTCGGGGATCACCATCACGCGCCAGCCCTTGTGCGGGTCCGGGAAGTCCTTCTTGATCTGGTCGGCGAGCCCGGCGAATTCGGCGCGCGCCTGGTTGAGCGGGACGCCAGGCTTCAGCCGGCCATAAAGCCGCCACATCGCCATGCCGCGCTCGGTGAGCAGTTGCTGTCCGCCGCTGAGGAACTGGGGCGCAAACGTGCTGGGCACAAACGCGCTCAGGGCCATCGCCCACTGCATTCCGCCAAACTCCTCCGGCGTGACGCCGATGACGGTGAACGGCTGGCCGTTGATCTGGATGACCCGACCCAGGATCTGGGGATCGCCACCAAACCGTCGCTGCCAGTACCGGTGGCTCAACACGGTCACCGGCACGTCACCCGCCCGTTCGCCTTCATCGATTCGGAAGGTGCGCCCCAGGGCGGCGCTGAGGCCGGCGAAAGAGAAGTAGTTGGGGGCCACCACCTCCACCCAGGTGCGCTCCGGCGCCAGGCCGGCCACCCCGATGTGCGCCGGCGACGGCACGCACGCGGTGAGTTCGGCGAAAACCTGGTTGCGGTCGCGCAGATCCTTGTAGTCCGGGTAAGAGAGGCCATGCGGCATGCCGAAGGCGTCGCTGCGCTGGAGCACCATCATCACCTCGTGAGGGTCGCGGATCGGGAGCGGCTGGAGGAAGAACGCGCTTACCAGGCCGAACAGGTTGGCATTGACGCCGATCCCAAACGCGAGCGTCAGGACGGCGACCACGGCGAAGCCGGGGTTCTTCCACAACATCCGGAGAGCGAAGCGAAGGTCATTCATATCTGAGCGCCAGCACCGGTTGAATCTTCGTCGCCCGACGGGCCGGCAGGTAGCTCGCCAGCGCCGCGGCGCCGGCCAGCACGACCAGCGTGGCGCAGAAACTGAGCGGGTCGGCACCGCTGACTTCATAGAGCTGGCTGCTGAGCAGCCTGCCGATTCCGAGGGCGAGCAGGAAACCGATCCCCAGGCCGACGGCGGTGAGCTTGAGGCCGTCGCGCAGGATCATCCAGAGCACCTGCCGCTGGGTGGCACCCAGCGCGAGGCGGATGCCGATTTCGCGCGTGCGGCGGGCGACCACGAACGCCTTCACCCCGTAAACGCCGACGACGGCCAGGAAGAGCGCCAACCCGGCAAACGCCAGGAAGAGCCGTGCCCCGACCCGGTAGAACCACATGAACAGCCCGTCACGGTGAAAGTCGCGGAGCGTGTTGGCGGACAACACCGGCAAAGCCGCGTCGAGGGCACGGATTTCCGCGCGCACGGTGCGGAGCATGGCAGTTTCAGCCGCAGGGTCGGAGCTGGTCAGGCGCACGTGGAGGTTCATCAGCGACTGGAAGTTCTGGCCCAGCGGGACGTACACGTGTGGGCCGGGCTCCTTATCGGCGAGGTTCTGCTTCAGCGCGGGGACGACGCCCACCACCGTCATCACGATCGGTTGTTTGGCCGGGTCACCTTCATGGAATTGGATCTGGCGCCCCAGGATCTCTTCACCGGGCCACAGCCGTTTGGCCAACTCCTCATCCACCACGGCCACCCGCCCGGCCGAACCGCCGTCCACTTCCAACCGCTCGAACTCGCGGCCCCGGAGCAGCGGTAGCCCGAGGGTCTTGAAATAGTCCGTGGCGATGATGGCATACGACGCGTCCACCGGCTTGTCCGCCGGCTTTGTCCCGGAACCCTCCGGGCCGGCGCTCCGGGCACCGGCTTTCTCGACGCTGCGGCCGTCGCCGAAGAGCCCGAAGGGCACCATCGAGGCGAGGCTGGCCGATGCGACCCCGGGCAGGCCGCGCAGTCGCTCCAGCAGATCGTGGTAAACCGCCCGACTTTTCGCCTCGTCATAGCCGGCCAGGCTGGAGTCCAACTCGATCAGGAGACCCTGCTCGAATCGGAAGCCGGGGTTGGCGGCGTTCGCGTTTTGCGCGCCGCGCACGAAGAGCAGCGCCGCCGACAGCAGCACGAAGGAGAGCGCGAGTTGTCCCATCACCAGCAAATTGCGCGGGGCCAGGAGACCGAGTCCGCGGCGGCCCCGCCGGTCCTCCCCGGTTTGCTCCTTGAGGTCGTGGACCACGTCGGCCCGGCAGGCCTTCCAAGCCGGCACAAACGCGAAGAGGACCGTGGCCACCACGGCAAAACCGAAGGTCGCGGCCAGCACCCGGAGATCCGGGCGGGCATCAAAAACGATGGTCATGAACGGAATCCGCGGCCCGAGCGAGGTCACCAGCAGTTCGGTCACCCCGTAAGCCACCAGCAGCGCCAAGGTGCCGCCCAAAACCGCCAGCAGCAGCCCTTCGGTCAGCAGCAGACGGAGGACGCGCCGGCGGCTGCCGCCCAAGGCGACACGGATGGCCACTTCCTTGCGGCGGGCCGCGCTACGAGCCAGGAGCATGTTCGCCAGGTTCAGGCAGGCGGTGAGGAGAACCAGACCGGCCATGGGCATCAGCAACAGGGCCATCGCCTTGCCGTCCCGGTCCGCAGACGGACCCGTGCCGATGGCCATGCGCGGCAGCGGGCCGACCACCAGCGTCTGGTTTTTGTTCTCCCCGGGGTAACCCTTTTCCAACTGATCCGCCAGCGGCTGCAGCCGGGCCTCGGCGTCGGCCAGGCTCAGGCCGGGCTTGAGGCGCCCGACCAACATCAGCGTGTGGTTGCCCCGCTCGCTGAGTTTCCGGCCCCCCTGGCGCTGGAAATCGTTGACGACCAGCTCATGCACCCCGAGGGGAAGCCAGAGGTCGGGCGAGAAGACCGCCGAGGTGCCCGAAAACCCTTGCGGGGCCACCCCCACGATGGTGAACGACCGGCCGTTGAGCAGCAGGGTCCGCCCCACCAGACCCGGATCTGCGCCGTGGCGCCGCCAATACTGGTGGCTGACGATGGCGACCGGAACCGCGTTCCCGGGCTGCTCCTCCTCGGGCCGGAAGTCGCGCCCGAGGGTCGGCCGCACGCCGAACGTCGCGAGGTAGTTCGCCGTCACCGTTGCGGCGAAGACCCGCCGCGTGGTGTCCCCTTCCTGCAGACCGGTCATGGCCACGCTGAAGCCCGCGAGCTGGGCAAACGCCGTGTTCTGGTCGCGGATGTCCACGTAGTTCGGGTAGGAGAAGCTGCGGAACCCGCCGTCCGGATTTCGGTCCCGGCCATAGAGCCGCACCAGTTCGGCGGGTCGTTCGACAGCGAGCGGTTTGAACAACAGGGCGTTGACAAGACTGAAGACGGCGGTGTTTGCCCCAATCCCCAGCATCAGCACGAGCACGGCCACCAGCGTGAATCCGGGATTCTTCACCAGCATCCGCGAGGCGTAACGCAAATCCTGAATCAATGGTTCCATAGCGTGTCTCCCACAGTTGGCATTGGCGGAAGGAGCCTGAACCCGACCCAGCCACGGAGGAGCCGGCCCTCTGAGCTACGTGGTTTGTGCCGCCGCTTCGGGCGTTTCCACGCTTTCTTCGACCACCCGTCCGTCAAAGAGGTGCACGGTGCGGTCCGCATGCCGCGCAAACCGCTGGTCGTGCGTGACCATGCAGATGGTCGCCCCGTCGCGGTGCAGTCCGCGGAGCAATTCCATCACGGCCTCGCCGTTCTTCGAATCCAGGTTCCCCGTCGGCTCGTCGGCCAGGAGAATCGCTGGCTTACCCGCCAGGGCGCGGGCGACGGCCACGCGCTGTTGCTGACCGCCCGAGAGCTGCGAGGGATAATGCTTGGTGCGATGGGCCATGCCGACCTTCTCGAGCGCCTCGTTCACCCGTTGCTTGCGCTCGGCGGTGTTCATGCCGCGATAGGTCAACGGCAGCTCGACGTTCTCAAACACGGTGAGGTCGCCAATGAGGTTGAAGCTCTGGAAGATGAAGCCGACTTCACGGTTCCGGATGCGGGCGCGCTCGGCATGGCCGAGGTTCGCCACCGGCTTCTCGTTGAGCAGGTAGCTGCCGCCCGTCGGCGAGTCCAGCAGGCCCAGGATGGACAGCAGCGTGGACTTGCCGCAGCCCGAAGGGCCGGCGATCGAGACGTACTCGCCCGGCTTGATGTCGAGATGAATGCCCGACAGGGCGTGCGTTTCGACTTCGTCGGTGTAGAACACCTTGGTGATGCCTTCCAGTTTGATCAGGGTTGGGTTCATGAGTTGTTTGTGGTCAGTGGTCAGTGGTCAATGGTCAGTTGAGCCGGACCCGGTCATGTCGATCCCAGGTGCTCATGTCATTCAACAGAATCTGGTCGCCCTCCTGCAGGCCGTCCATCACTTCGATGGTGCTGACGGATGCGCGGCCCAGCCGGACCGGCACCCGTTCGGCGGCCTTGCCGCCCTCGACCACCTTGAACAAGCCGGCGGTGCTTTCCGGCGTGCCGTTCACGGGTTTGCCGACGTACAGCACGTTCGTCAGCCGTTCCAGCTCGATGGTTCCCTCGACACTCAGGTCCGGGCGCGCGCCTTTGGGAAGTGAACCCTCGAGGGCCACGTCCACGGTGACCGTGCCGTTCTGCACCGCGGGATCCACGCGCATGACCCTTCCGGCAACGACTCCGCGGCGCGCATCGGCGCCGGTCCGCGTGTCGATGGCCGCGACCTGGCCGATCTGCACGTCCTTGGCCTGGGTTTCGTAAATCTTGATTTCCGCCTTGAGCTTCGTCGGGTTGGCCACGCGCGCCACGAGCGCACCGGCGGGTAATTGCTGCCCGACCTGCAAGGTCGTCGGTCCATCCCCCAGCTTCTGGAGCACGCCGTCGATTCCTGCGCGGACCTTGAGCGAGTCCGCGTGCTGATGCTTGAGCTGGAGTTGGGCCCGGAGCTGCTCGACTCGTGACTCCTGCACGGCCCGTTGCGCCTGGATGGAATCGGCGTAAATCCGGAGGCGCTGCTGCTCGATCTCCAGCAACTTGGCGAGTTCCTCGGCCTTGGCCTTGGACTGTTTGCGGACCAACTCGGGCACCAGACCGCTCTTGGCGAGTTCCTCGTTGATCTCGGCTTCGAGTTTGGCGTTGTTGTGGTTCGCCTGCACGGTGGCGACCGCTGCCTGCTGGTTGAGCCGCTGGGTCTCCAGTTGCGCCTTCACGTTTACCAGTTCGGCCTCGGCACCCTTGAGTTGCCACTCGGTGTCAAACACCGCCTTCTCCACCTCGGGATTGATCAACTCGACTAACACCGTGTCCGTCTTCACCGCGGCGCCCGGCAGGACGAGGATACGCTCAACCCGGCCAGCGTTGAGCGTCGGGATCGAGAGAATCTCCTCGGGCACCAAGGTGCCGTTGCCGCGCACCTGCCGGAGCATCTCGCCCCGCTTGACCGTGTCCATCCAAACAATGGAACGATCCACCGTCGGCGCGGCTGGCTTCAAGCGCGCCAGACCGAGCGTGACGGCCAGGAGTCCGACCAACCCCACGCCGGCGAGGATCAGGCGGCGGCGTTTTCGTTGGCGGGCGAGGTCTGGTCTTTGAATGTCCATGATTATCTGGAAGCGGGGTAACGCAGGCAAGGTGCCAAGCCGTGTCTCCCACCGCAAGTCCTTGGCGTGACGGGTTCTGTTCAAACAACGCCCGCGATTCCGCCGCGCGTGAATCTCGTCTGCGGGATCAAGCCGTCCCGCAAGTGGGACCGTCACCCTGTCGTAGCGGCGTCCCGATAGGGCGCCACTGACTCCGTCTGCGGGAGACGGCGACGTCCCCTTCTCAGCGGCTAAGATCAGACCTCAGTAAAACGGGCGATTGGGTCAGGAGACGATCGCAACTTGAAGTCCCGATTTATCGCCCAGA
>Ga0315286_10003583_pt1 | contig 14718 bp, 10 predicted proteins | sample YL17G10_0_MG_FD_205038 | JGI IMG/M metagenome (GOLD analysis project Ga0315286, IMG submission 205038) | Sediment microbial communities from Yellowstone Lake, YNP, Wyoming, USA - YL17G10_0 | ecosystem: Environmental > Aquatic > Freshwater > Lake > Sediment | place: USA: Wyoming | collected...
CTCGCCGGCTACGGCGGACCGCAGCTCGTGGCTGCGGGGGTATTCGGACTGTTCAACGTCAGCCCCGAGGCGGTCGTCGCCGCCTGCCTCGTGCAGAACACGGTCGTCCTCGCGGTCACGACCGTCCTCGGCGCCATGAGCGCGGGATTCGCTCTTGACCGGCTGCGGGCCGTTCTTGCGGCCCGCAAGAATCGCCTTCCCGAACGGAGATTGCCATGAGTGATAAGCCCCTGCCCCTCCTCTCCATCGTCGTCCCCGTGTTCTCGGAAGAGAAGATCGTCCCCGAGTTCTACCAGCGGACCAACGCCGTCGCCGCCGCTCTCGCCGGCCGCTACGACCACGAGTTCATCTTCATCGACGACGGCAGCCGGGACCGGACGCTCGACGTCTTGCGCGGGCTCGCCGCAGCCGACTCGCGCGTTAAAATAATCAGCCTATCCCGCAACTTCGGCCACCAGTTCGCCCTCACCGCCGGCCTGGACTACGCGGGCGGGGATGCGGTCATCGTCATCGACGGGGACCTGCAGGATCCGCCCGAGGTCATCCCGGAGATGGTCGCGAAGTGGGAGGCCGGGGCCAAGGTCGTCTACGGCGTCCGCGAGAAGCGGAAAGGCGAAAACCCGTTCAAGATCCTCACGGCCAAGATCTTCTACCGTTTGATCCGGCTCATCGGCGACACCGACATGCCCCTCGACGCGGGCGATTTCCGGCTGCTCGACCGCAAGGTCGTGGCCACGCTCCGGACGATCCGCGAGGAGAACCGCTATATCCGGGGGCTCGTGAGCTGGGCCGGGTTCCCGCAGGCCGGCGTCCACTATACGCGCGACCGCCGCTACGCGGGCAAGACGAAATACACGCTGAAGAAGATGCTGCGGTTCGCTTTCGATGGCCTGCTCAGCTTCTCCGACAAGCCCTTGAAGATCACGTCGTTCGTGGGATTTCTGATCACTACGGTCTCCTTTATCATGGGCCTGCGAATTATCATCAATAAAATTCGATTCCCCGAGACGCTCGTTTCCGGATGGACGTCGCTCATCCTGACCGTGCTCTTCATGGGCGGGATCCAGCTCATCTCGCTCGGAATCCTGGGACTGTACCTGGGCCGCCAATACCGGGAGGTCAAGAAGCGGCCCCTCTACGTCGTCGCCGAGACAATCGGACTGGAGGGAAGCAAGGAGCCGGGGCGCGGCGGGAATACCGCGAAACCATGAGCCCCGCAGCGCCGCGCGTCTCCGTCTGTATTCCTGCTTACAACGGGGAGGAATTCATCGAAGAGGCGATCCGCTCGGTCCTCGGCCAAAGCTTCGGGGACTTCGATCTCGTGGTCATCGACGATGGCTCGATGGACGGAACGGTGGATGTGGCGCGCGGATTCAGCGATCCCAGGATCCGGATCATCGTCAATCCCCGGAACCTGGGCCAGGGCGAGAACTGGAACAAGGCGCTGGACGAGGCGCGCGGGGAATACTTCAAGCTCCTCCCCCAGGATGATTTTCTGTACCCTGACTGCCTCCGACGGCAGATCGAAGTCTTCGACGATGCGGCGAATAGCGGTGTCGCGCTCGTCTGCGGCGCGCGAAATATCGTCGACCGAAAAGGGCGCGTCCTGATGAAAAGGAGTTTTGGGAGAAAGCGCGGCCGGGTCGACGGTCGGCGCGCGGTGCGGGACTGCGTCCGTGCCGGGACGAACCTGATCGGCGAGCCGGGCGCCGTCCTGATTAGGACCGATTTCGCCCGGAAGGTCGGCCGATTCGACGATGCGAACTTCTATGTCCTCGATCTTGATTTCTGGAGCCGGGGGCTGCTGGTGGGCGACCTGGACATCATCCCCGAGGTGCTCGCCGCGTTCAGGGTGGCGGCGGGCTCGGCGAGCGTCCGGATCGCCCGGTCCCAGAGCCGCGATTTCCGGAGCTTTATCGAAAAGCTGGGCAAAGACGACCGTTTTGGAATTCGGGCGTACGATAGGGTGATCGGAAAAGCCCGATCTTTCGCAAACATGGCCCTCCGCCGCATGATCTACAGATCGGCCGGGCGCGGCTCCAGGACCTCCGATCCAAGCTGAAATAAGGGAGCCCGGATGAGGACAAGGAGAAAAGCTTTGACGCGGCGCAAATCAGGAGAGTTGATGAAAAACACGATGAGACACGTCCTTAGGATCGCGGTTTTCGGCATCGTCGTCGGCCTTTGCGCGGCCCAAGCGCCGAGACTCCTGCCCGGGGCCGCTCGACCGATCCCGGTGAACGTCCTCGTATTGTTAGGAGAGTGGTTCGGGGACGCCTATTTTCCGCTTCAAGCGGAGATCGAGGCCCGCGGCTGGGCCATGAAGAAGATCGGCGTCGATGTCGAGTACCGGGGCTGCTACAATAAAAAGCGGGATATCGTCCTGCGGAGCGATATTCTCATCCCGGATTTCAAGGATTTCGCTGCTTACGATGCCCTGATCATCTCGAGCGGACCGCAGTTCCGGAAATTCAACCTCAATCCGGTCGTTCTCGATTTCATTAAGGACGCCCACGCCGCCGGGATGTTGATCGCATCCTTTTGCGTGGGCAATAACGTCGTCGCGGCGACGGGCCTGGCCGGCCGTCCGCTGGGGCCGGATCTGTTTCCCAAGCAGGTGACCTGGATCGACGATCGAATCCTCCTCGGCCCCCGCGGCGGCGGGCCTCCGCCCGGGGATGGTTTCGAGAGCGCGCCCGTCAAGGAAGTCTGCGATGCCCTGGCCCGGAAGCTGGAGCATCGCGGGCCCCGGCCGGCCGGCGCAAATCGTTCCGTCCGCCCCGGGGTATCCGGCCGCGACGAGCGATGGCCGATCGAACAAGCTCTCCGGGAGTGCATCGGCTGGGCCAAGACCAAGGATTTCCGCCTCCTCTACGGCGTCATCGCCAACGACGCGGATTTCCTCGAGGTGCATCCCGACGGCGCCGTCGTCAAGGGCTTCGAGGAATTCCGGAAAGCGGAAACGTTCTGGGGCAGCCCGGACTTCAAGGCCGTCCGCTTTGAGATCCGGGAACTCAAGATCACCCTGTCGAAGTCCGGTGAAGTCGCCTGGTTCTACTGTCTCCTGGACGACATGAATGAGTGGAAGGGCAAGCCCGCCAATTGGGAAAACACCCGCTGGACCGGAGTCCTCGAGAAGCGGGACGGCCGCTGGGTGATGGCCCAGCAGCATTTCTCGTTCGCCGCGAAAGAGTGACGGCCCTCGTTGCTGGGAAGGCGAATATGACGGCTTTCACGCTTTAATATCTTCTTACTTCTTGACCGGCTCCGCCGTCTTCTCCTCCTTCTTTTCAGGTTCCTTCTTTTCCGGCTCCTTCTTCTCCTCGACCTTCCAAAGCTTCACCCGCTCTTTGAGGTCGTCCTTCATCTTCAGATACGGAATGCCGTCCGTCATCCATTTCGGAGCGAGCTTGCCCATCAGGTGGTGGTCGAAGAATTCCTTCATCCGGACGGTGTAGTCCTTCTGGTTGGCCGGCTTGGCCAGGCCGTGGTTCTCGCCCACATACTGGAGCATGATCACCGGCTTTTTCATCCGCCGGAGCGTGTTGTAATATTCGATGCCCTGGTTCCAGACGACCGCGCCGTCCTTGTCGTTGTGAAGGATCATGAGCGGCGTCTTGACCTTGGACGCGTAATAGACGGGCGAATTCCGCTGGTAGGCCTCGAGGTTGTCCCAGTAGCCGCCGAAGAACCGACCCTGCGAGCTTTCGAAAATAGCCATATTGCCGCTGCCCGAGTTGAAGTAGATCGAGCTGTACATGCTGATCATGTTGGTCAGCGGCGCGCCGGCCACGGCCGCGGCGAAGTCGGCCTGGGTGATGAGGAAGGCCGTCTGGTAGCCGCCCCAGGAATGGCCCGTGAGCCCGACCTTGGACCGGTCCACGACGCCCGTCGCCACGGCCGCCTCGAGCGCGGACAGGATGCACCAGGCCGCCGACATCCCCGGATCATTGATCTTGTAGGTGATGTCGGGGATGAGGACGGCGTAGCCGTTGCTCGTGTAAACGGTCTTGTTGAAGCCGTTGGATGAAGGCACGGCATAACGGTTCAGCTGCTGCGACATCTTCTCATAGTAGTAGACAAGAGTCGGATAGCGCTTGCCCTTCTCATAATTCGCCGGCAGGAAGAGGGCGGCCTGGAGCTTCCGATCCAGTCCGCTCTTGGGGTCCATCTTGTAATCCAGCAGCATCTGGCCGCTCGACCACAGGAAGTCCTTCTGCTGGGGGTTGGTGTCGGTCAGCTGCCGGCCGGACTTGAACGTCGCGTCCGTCGCGTACAAGGCCGGCGCGTCCTTGTATGTATCCTTGGTGTAAAGGTAGACCTCGGCGTTTTCGGCCTTCATCGGCCCGCTGAATCCGGCGTCATCCCAAAGGAGGACGGCCAGGCCGGGCTTGCCTTTTTCGATCCGGCCGATCCCCGCCTTCTTGGTCCATTCTCCGTACATGGGAATGTACATGGGCTTGGCCGGGTCGATGCCCTTGAGCTCCGGGTCGTGCTGGAATATGCCGCGATAGCGAATCTGGTCCTTCCGTCCGTTGGCGGTGATATTGACCGCCCCGCCGCCGTGAACGCCGATGCTCCAGATATCCCACCCGTCGCTCAGGAAGACGGCTTTGCCGTCTTCGGACCATCCGACGGGATAATCGGGCGGATTCTTGACGTTGGTGTCGTTGTCCTCGTTGATGAAATCGGCCGGCACGTCCTTGGTGATGGGGTAGGTCTTGCCGGTGGCGAATTCGTAAGTGGAGAAGGCGCCCTCCTCGTAACAAAGGAGATGGCTGCCGTCGGTCGAAATGGAAAACGAATAGCGGCTTTTCTTGAGGGCCGGCTTGCGGGCCCCGGTCGTCATGTCGATGACGGAGACGTCCCGGTAATTGCGGCCGTCGAGGTTGCCGTCCAGCTCATATTCCCGGTTGTCGTATCCGACCGCCCATCGCCCTTTCGGGGCGACCACGACGGTGCGGAGCTCGTCATCGGCCAGGCGGATGAACTTTTTCTCCTTGATCCGGTATTCGGCCGCATAGCTGAACCTCTGGTCCCGGCTCGCTTCGACCTGCTGCTGCGACTGGAGGCGCTTGTCCACGCCGTGCCAGAGGACGAGGTCGGGCATGTCCTCATCGGCCTCGGCCGGCGGCGCGACGGCATCAGCGCCCGCAGCCGGTCCCGCACCCGCGTCCTTCTTCTTCAAGTCATGGATGCCGAAGACCAGGGCATCCAGGCTTTCGGTCCAGTTCGGCGCCTGATCCGGGCTGACGCTCATCCCGGCCGGGAAGGATTTGTCATCCTTGGGGTCGTAGACCGTCTTCAGGGGCGTGCCCGCCGCCGCATTCGCGCCCGCTCCCGCGGCGGGCTTCGCGTCGAACCCGGTGAAGCCGACGACGGCGTAGAGCTTGTCTTCAAAAGCTTTGTCTTCTTTGCCCTTGAGGCAGGCCAGGGCTTCGCCCTTCTCGGTCCAGCCCAGGCTCTTGTAGGAGGCCTTGTCATTGTCTAGCGGAACCAGAGTACCGCTCGCCATTTCGCGCAGGAAAACGCCGTTGCCGATCATTCCGTAGGCGTCGACGAGCATGGCCAACCGGCCGCCCTTCTTGTCGAAGGCGAATTCGGCGACATTGCCAAAGATCAGCTCCTTGCCCGTGGCCAGCTCGCGGAGGATGAGATCCCCGCCCAGCCACTTGTCTTTCTCCCGCGCCTGGCTCTCGGGGACGGTCTTGAGCAGGGCGATCCAGCCGGGGTTCTGGCCTGAGAACTGGATGGAGCGGATCTTTTCGTATTCGACCTTTTCGCCCGATTCCAGGTTGACGATGGCCGCCTTGAGGGTCGGGGTCTTCTTTTCCTTGCGGAGCTTCTTGGCTTCCTTGGCGTCGGGATTAACGATGAAGGCGCCGTAGCGGGCGTCGCGGGACATGCCCACGAATCCCATCCGCCCTTCGCCGGCCGGGAATTTATACTCCTTCGTCCCCTGCGTCTGCTTGAACACGACTTCGCCGTCGCCTTCCGCGGGCGTGACGCGATAGGCCAGCCACTTGCCGTCGGCCGAGATGCTGGTATTCCCCGCGCTCCGCCAAGTGAAAATATCCTTGAGGTCGATGGGCCGCGGCGCCACCGTTACCGCAGGCGCGGTTTTCGGAGCCTGCGCGGGCGATGCGGCTTGCGCCGCCGGTTTCGCGGCCTGCTGTGGCGAGGCGACCAGAACGGCGGCCATAGCCACAGCGAGGATGATTGCCAGGTGCAGTTTCTTATTCATGGATGAGTCCTCCTTGAAAAACGATGATTCATGATAATCCAATGAGCGCCCCAAGGCAAACCGGCTCCCCCGGCAGTTGTGCGTCTCCATTGATTCTCTTTTAGCCAACCCATTACGAGACGCACAACTAGATTCTCAGGCTCGCCGATAAGGTCAGATAAAAGGCCCGGTACGTGCCTCCCTCATACGCTTCGTACCGCTCAAAAGCGCCGTCGAGAAAGATCGTCAAAGAGGGGGACGCATAAAAATAGGCCGTTACGCCCGCGCCCGCCCGCTGGATATCGGTCAGGTTGTAGATCAGCTTGATATCGGAATCGTAGAAAAGACTCCGCTGCCCCAGGAAGCCGGAAAAAAGAAAAGCGAGCTTTCCGCCCAAAGGGAGATACAGAGCGACCTTACCGGAATAAAACCACTTCCCGCCATGATAATCGCCGGAGAAGCCGTTGATATTGAATTTCGAGCTCAGACGGCGGCCTCGGCCGAGGTCGATCCAGGCAATGGCCGATGCTCCGAAGCTGTTGACGTCCGTAAAGCCGCTATAGAAGCCGCCCAGGCCCGCCCCGACGCTGCCGGCGGCGTTTTGAAAGCCCGTCTCCGCATAAATTGTAAGGTTTTTATTCGTGAGGGTCGAGTTCGAGTCCATATAGGAGAGATCCAGCCTCGACCAAATAAAACCGCCGGCCGTGGAAAATACCCGGGAATAGGATCCCGTGAACTGGTTTTGGACATAGCTGAACCCGCTCTTATAATCGATCCCGCTTCGACGATAAAGCCAAGTCAAGGAGCTGTCCCAGCCGGGGACCAGCGAGAATTCCGTTGCCAAGTGATGAATCCCCTGTTGCGCGGCGCCCGAGTAAGTCCCATACGTCGCGCTTTGACTTGCATAAACATAAGGGAACATCCTCGCCTGGGAAAAAAGGGTCGAGGAGAGGATAAAAAGAAAAAGGACGAAAGCCCCGCCCCTCCATCCCAAACCAAGCCGGCTCTTATCCCTCAAGGCTTTTCTTCCCGTGGCCGGGTCTCCAGAAACCGGAGTTCGAATCCGTCTTCCCGGAACCCGACGAGACCCGTCTTCTTGAGGAAATGATGGGTGAAAGTCCTCATTCGGCGATTCAAGTAAAACGCGCCGAGAGGAGTCTTTACTTTCAGCGTGGCCGTCGAAACGAGCGTCAACGATGTCCGGTTCGATGAGAGGACGTTCTCCAATTCGAACCGGAAGCGGACTCCGAAGATCGAGAGGAGGTCGAGAAAGAAGGCCGCGGCCCGGGGAAGCGCAAAATCCGTCTCTTCCTCCGTCCGCCAGGCGAGCTTCCCGTCCGTCACGAGCGGGAGGTCCGGAAGGAGCTCGCCCCAGGCGTACAATCCCGTCTTCCGGGAGCCCTCCAGCTTCTTTACGCTCAGGACTCCGTTGGCCGGCGTGAAGGAGAGTCTTGTCTCCACCGGGCGGCTGACCAAGATCAGGTTTCCGTAAAGGTCCGTTTCCATGGACCACGTCTCGCGCCCCGGCTCCGCTTCGCCGTTTTGGACCTCATAGACGAGATCCTGGGTGAAAGAACAAGGGAACAAATCGTCGTCGTCGGGAGCCGGCGCGAGGTTGGAGACGATTTCGCCCTCCGCGGCCTCCCTGCGGAACTGGAAGGATTTTTCGGCGGCGCGGGCTTCGAGAAAATTTGCGAACCGGAACCGGCGCGTCGGCGCACCGAGGACGGGAACCGCCTGCATCTGAAAATGCAGATGGGGATAGGGAGAGCGGCCCGAGTTCCCGCAGCGGGCGATCTCCTGTCCCCTCTTCACCGTCTCTCCCACCGCCGCTTTGACGCTTCCCTCCCGAAGGTGGGCGAGGCAGGAGTAGAATTCTGGCGCGTGCTCCAGGATGACCGCATTTCCCCAATTGTCCCGCTCGTTCGTCTTGCCGGCGGGGTTGTCCGGCACGTCGCTCCTGATGAAGACGATCTTGCCCTCCGCCGGCGCGAGGACAGGCAGGTCGAAACAGAAATAATCCTTCAGGTTCGACCCGGACAGGTCGAAGAATTTCCCGCCCGCGTCCGCGACCACGAAGTCCACGCCGAACCGCCAGTCCTCCCGATGTGTCAGCTTCCCGTTGAATCCCTGTTGGACGCGCCAGGAGCCGTGAAAGGGCAGAGAGAGCTCCACGCCATATCTTCGGAAGGATTTTAGGTTCGCCCGATGGGCGGCCAGGTTTTCCTCGGGACTCGAGACCTCGGCGGTCGAAAGGGCCAGAATATCCGAGGGGAAGAGTCTCAGCTTCAGCGCATAAAGGACGAGGAGCGTCACAACATTGAAGGGGATGGCCGTCGGCGGGAGATGCCCCGGCAGGAGAATGCCGGCGCTCAGCGTGAACAGCGCCGCCGCGGATGAGGACAGGACGACCAGGATCAAGGTCCCGAGGGACGGGACGAGGAAAATGCCGCCGAGAGCGATCCCGATCAGAAAATAGTTGAAGCCCAGGTACTGCTCGGTCAGGACCTGCAGAGAAGCCCCGAGGAGCAGGTGGGTGAGGTACCCAGAGGCGAGCCCGGCCAGGCCGAGGAGAAAGCCCAGCCGGGAAAAGACCAGCATCGCCAGAACGACGACGGCCCCGGAGACGATATTCACCTGGAAGAAGGCCGGCCCGACCGACTTCAGCAGCACTTCAAGAAAAGGATGCCCAGGCACCGCGAGCGCGGCCGCCGCCGGCGCGCCGGCCAGCGGGAGCTTCCCCAAACCGGCGGTCGCCGCAAAAACCATCGAGAAGGTCATGACGAAGGGAAGGCTCAAAGACGGCAATCCGAAAAACCGCCAGAAAACATTCTGCAGGGCGGCGGCGATCACGGCCGCCAGAAGAGCGGAAATAAATATGAGAAGGGCCAATTTCCACGAGGGCGCATAGAAATGAGACAGGGCCAGGCCGAGGAGCAGGGCATTGAACCCAAAATAGCCTTTCCGAAGGGAGCCACGCTCGAAGCCGAGAACATAAGCCAGTCCGTTCGAGGTGAGAAGCCCCAGGAGGCCGAAGAGGCCTTTGACCGGCTCGACGAACGTCGCGCCAAGAAGCAGAAAGCCGAATATTTTCTTCTGAGAGAAAAAGATGACCGCATAGCTCCGGAGCGTGGAATCGAGAAGGAGCGACAGCGTTTCTCTCAATCCGGCGATGTCCCTCCCCGACTCAATCCTTCCGCCCCAGCCAGGGCGGAACCTTGTCGAGCTGCGTCACATAATCCCGGCTTTCCGCGTCCCGGATGATGTCGACTTCGCCGTTCTCGCCGATCATGACGACCCTCGGACGAAGCTGGATGAACTGCATCCATTGGGTGTTGTTGTACGCTCCGACGGGATGGATGACGACGCTCTCCCCTTTCTCGAGCGAGGGCAGGCGGAGGTTTTCGCCCACGATGTCGATCTGCATGCAGAGAGGCCCGTAGACGTTGTGGACCTCCGAGAACGCGCCTTTATCCGACGTCGGCACGATGTCGAAATCGTACCAGTACGAGGTGAAGAGCAGGTTCACGCCCGCGTCGAGAACCAGGCTCCGGATACCCGATGGCGATTTTTTGGTGGAAACGACGGTGGCGATCAGGGAGCCCGCTTCGTCCACCAAGGCCCGTCCCGTTTCGAGCATCAGAAGCGGGAGCTCCTTCTGGTCGAAGCCGTCCCGGATCGGGGAACAGATCACCTCCGCGTATTTGTCGAAGTCGGGCGCCAGCTGGTCGGTGGGAAGATAGGAGCCCTTCAGCTTGCTTTTCGAGGCGAATCCCCCTCCGATATCGAGATACCGGAGGCGAATGCCGAATTCGTGCTTCAGGACCTTGGCCAGCTCGACCATTTTCAGAACGGCCTCCCGGTAGACCTGCGGCTCGAGGATGAACGTCCCCAGGTGGGCGTGTATTCCGACGAGGCTCAATTTTTTCCCGGCGAGGGCGCGCCGGACGGCATGCAGGGCTTCGCCCGACTCGAGGCTCAGCCCAAAGCGGTCCCAGGACGCATGGCCGGGGATCGTCATGTTCAGCCGGACGCCGAACTCCACCGGCCGTCCGAGCTCGGCCGCGATGCTTTCGAGCTCCGGGATTTCGTCGAAGCCGTCGATGTTGATCATCGCCCCTTCCGATGCCGCGCGCAGCAGGGAGGCTCGGGATTTGGATGGGCCGTTATAGACGATGCGGTCGCCCGGCACGCCGTAACTCCGGGCCAGATCATATTCAAACCCTGAAACGACCTCAGCCCACGACCCCAGGTCATGGAACGATCGGCAGACGGCCCGTAGATAGTTCGTCTTGTAGCTCCAGGCGAACTGGACTTTCGGGTACCGTGTCGAAAACGCCTGAAACGCCGAGTCATATTTCTTCTTGAGCATCCGGTGGGAATAGACGAACACGGGGGAGTCGAACCGGGCCAGGAGGTCCTTGACCTCCACCCCATCGATCTTATCCTTATATCTCGAGACGGCGAATGGCGCGAACTTGCCCGTGAATCCGGCGTGCTGCCGGGTCAGGATCGGCTTCACGTAGGGTTTCTTGGCTTGATCAGGCATTTACGATCCCTTTCTGTAATGAATCTCTCTCCGCGTCAGCAGGCTGTCGAGCTGGCTCACATCGGCGATGAGGTCCGTGGTGTAATGGACGAACAAGGTCCCGGCTTTGTATTCGCGGGGAAGCCTTGGCTCGCGGCCCAGGGCGAGCTCGCAGTAGGCCAACGGGAGGTTGATCCCGCAGGCCTTCGCCAGATAAATCCAGGCCGGGAAGCGGGGATTGATCTCGATGAGATAGAGCTTCCCGTCGTGGTCCATCATCGCTTCGAGCTCGAACCCGCCGCGCCACTTGAGCGCGGACGCCAAACGCCCGGCCGCCTCCAGGAGTCCGCGATGATGAATGCTGACCCCGGCCCATCCTTTGCCCCGATCGGTGAGGGAGACCTTCTTCATGCAAACCGCGGACACAAGTCCCCCGCTCCCGTCACCCAGTCCGGCAAGGTTGTATTCCTCTCCGGAAATATGCTTCTGGAGAATGACCGGATACCCCCAGCGCGCGGCGATGATCTGAACAAAAGAAAAAAGCTCGGCTGCGTTCGAAGCCCGATACGCCTCGTAGAAAAGTCCCTTGATGACGAGCGGAAAATCGAGGTCCTGGGACGCCTTTTCCGCCTCCCGCAGATCGGAGACCATTCGGATCTCGGGGACGAGCAGATCGATGTCTCCCGCAAGCTCCGGGAGATTCGACTTGGCCCGGCGGCGAAGCTGCTCCAGCGATGGAAGAAAAGCGCGAATGCCCAGGGCTCCCAGCTCGGCCTCGAGCTTGACGAAGTTCTCGAGCTCCGGGTCGAGCGTGGGCAGGAGCACATCGATTTCCTCCCGCCCCCGAATGTCGCGGAACCTCCCGAGAAGGGCTTCCGGCCCCTCTTTGGGATAAGGAATCAAATAAGCGGAGTCGGCCAAATGCGGGTCAAAGAGCCCCGGCTCGTAGGCGTCGTAGGAGAGCCCGATGATCCGGCCCGACCAGTTTCCGTCCTCTCTCAGCGAGCGGACGACGGCCACGCCGGGAGCGGGATTGTCGGACGCGTTGAGTCCGGTAACGGCCACATTAATTTTCATCGAGCCATCGACTGGTTTTCAACTGGCTTAAGAATTGAGCGACGTCCTTATAGATGAGGTCGTAGCCGGCGTCATAGCGATTTTCGATATCGGACACGATCTCCTCGAACGTCCGGCCTTCTTTGAGGAGACGGATGATCTCCAGCCCGAGCTCATTGGCCGTGAAAGCCTGACCGGTCTCCGGGTCGAAGATGAACCCCGAATCGCTCAGGGCGAGGCCGTGCAGCCGTTTGTTCGGGGTGGTCATCGCAGCCGCGTCACCAGCATCCCCCAGATATAGCCGGCCATTCCCGTATGCTTGTAGCCGAGCTTCTTGCAGACAAGATCGTCCGGCGGGCAATCCGCTCCGGTCAGCTTGCTTTTCCAAAGGCCGGCTTCAAAAGTCCCGCCCTCGAAGTCACGATCGATCTCGAATTCTCTCTTAGAAAGGCCCGGCTTGACGGGGACCGAGAAGTGCTTCCCCTGATCGAGGGTGTTCACGACGTTCAGCGGATAGAGCGAAACGCCTAGGAAGAGCCCCTGGTCCGGGACATCCATCCTGACCGTCAAAATGAGTTTCCCGGCGGGACTCTTGATGATCTCATAGCCGAAGCTTTGGGCGGCCGCAGGGAGTGACATAGCGGCGGTGAATAGGAGGCAGAACAAAGCGATTTTGGTTGGTTTCAGCATGTGGTTTCATCCATTTTAAGGCTCCATATTAATACCATATTGGGGTCTCATAGCGCCATCTTATAAGAGCGAACCTTAAGACAAGATGAATCCGCGAATTAGCTTCGGGCACGCTTCGAGACAATCTCCCCGAATTGCCGGTATCCTGCGCTCTTAGGGTCTTTTTTGCACCGTTCCCGGCGCCGGCGACAACGAGCAAACCGGAACGGCCAAGGCCAGCGAAGCGGCCGGGATGGGTTTAAGGTTGGCCTTCGCCAGGACGGCGTTGAAATCGACCAGATCCTTGGCGTTGATCGCCAGCCAGCTGTTCACCGCGGTTTTGAGATCGCCACATCCGGCCTCGAAAGCCTTGATCATCGGCTCGTTGGGGGCCATGTCGCCGAAGTCGAGCGTGTCGAGTTGGCGGATCAGCGCCGCGTTTAAACCGACGAAATTCGGGGGCGGAGGCGTGCCTCCGCCGGGGCCGCCGAATCCGCCGCGGGCGCCGCGGACGACCGTTCCGCCGACCGTGGTCAGCTTGGCATCGAAGGCGGTGATGGCCTTCGTCACGTCGTCGGGGACGTTCGCCCGCGGGATCGCCGCGACCGCGGCGCGCATGGCGGCGACTTGGTGATAGCCGTCCCAGGCCAGCTTGATGCCTTCATAGAGTTTCATCTGCAGGTCGTGCTGGGCGACAAGGTCCGCCGCCGTCGCGGGGGAGCGCGGGTCGTTCTTCACCGTAAGCTTTTGCATATACGACTTCCCATCCACCGTGAGCTTGAGCGTATAGACGCCCGGAAGGGCCAGCGGGCCCTCGGGCGGAGCCGGCGTGTCGCCGATCACCGCGCCCATGACCGAGCCATAGTTGTGGGTGAACGCGGGAGGGTTGTCGCGCCGGATGTTCCAGTTGATGCGGTTCGTACCGACCGCGGTGGGCATCGGCTCGGGCTTTTCGAGCCAATAGTCCGGCACCGGCGGCGGCGGATCGGGAAGGGGCGGAATCGGCGCGCTCGAGAGGTGCCGCACGACAGCGCCGGCGGCGTCCATGATCTCGAGGGTGACGATGCCTTTGGGCTTCGCGCCCAGATAATAGTAGATGATCGCCCCGAGCGGCGGATTTTTCGCGAGCGTAAGCTCGGGCGGGAACGGCGTGTCGCCGTTCACGTTGCGCCGCACCCGGATGGCGTCCCCCGGCTTGAACAAAGAGGCCGGTTCCGAGGCCAGCGCCGATGTCATCTGCCGGAGCGGCGAGATGTCGTCGAGGATCCAGAAGCCGCGGCCGTAGGTGCCCGCCACCAGATCGTTGTCTTTGATGAGCAGGTCGCGATATGACGTGTTCGGCAGATTCAGCATCAGGGACTGCCACGTGTCGCCGTCGTCGAACGACACGTAGACCGAGCTTTCAGTGCCGGCGAACAGCAGGCCCGCTTTCTTGGTGTCGGCCCGGATGACGCGGGCGAAGCTGCCGCTCGGCTGGTCGACGGCGAGGCCGTTGACGATCGGCGTCCAGGTCTTGCCGTAGTCGCGGGTGCGGTAGAGATAGGGCTTATAGTCGGCCGTCGTGTGGCAATCGATCGCCGCATAAGCCGTGGCCGCGTCGTGGTGCGAGGCTTCGATGGCCGAGACGTCGGCCCGTGTCGGAATCGGCAGGTTCGGGATGGTCGCGTCCTCCCAATTCGCCCCGTGGTCCTTTGTCACTTTGATCAGGCCGTTGTTGGTGCCCACCCAGATCGTGTGGGGCGCGACGGTCGAGATCGCCATCGATTCGATGGAACCGCCGCCGAATCCGCCCCGCTGTCCGGCCGCCGGAGCTGCGGGCGCAACAGGCGCCGGAGGCTGGGCCGCATTCGCCGCCGCCGGTTTGGCCGCGGGCGAGGCCGGGGCCTTCGGAACGCAGAGATCGGGACTGAGCTTCTTCCAGGTCTTGCCGCCGTCGGTCGTGGCCATCACGTATTGGAAGCCCACGAGCAGCTCGCGCGGATTCGCCGGCGAGAACATCATCGGCTGATTCGTGACCTTGCGCAGCCCGAGACTCGCATCCATGTTCGGGCTGATGTTGATCCACTGGCCGCTGGGCATGGTGACTTTCACGAGGCCGTTGCCCGGCCCGCCCTCATAGATGATGTCGGGATTGAGCGGATCCGGAACGGGCGAGCCGAATTCGTAGCCGGGTGTCGGATACCAGTCGAGGGGCGTGATCGCGCCCAGATTTCCGCGGCTCCGCGTGGCGATCGTCCCGCTG
>Ga0315286_10003586_pt1 | contig 14715 bp, 8 predicted proteins | sample YL17G10_0_MG_FD_205038 | JGI IMG/M metagenome (GOLD analysis project Ga0315286, IMG submission 205038) | Sediment microbial communities from Yellowstone Lake, YNP, Wyoming, USA - YL17G10_0 | ecosystem: Environmental > Aquatic > Freshwater > Lake > Sediment | place: USA: Wyoming | collected...
AATTCGCGGGACACGATACGAAATCCAGAGATTTCGTTCATGTCCCGGAATTCCCATGTCCCGAATTTCCAGGCTTGAAAACATGCGCTATTCAGAATATATAAAGAGCGCGAGTCTCAAGAATGCCACGAACAACGAATCCGGCCCATTTTCTGGCTTTCGATCTGGGGGCCGAAAGCGGCCGGGCCGTCCTCGGTACGCTCCACGGCGGCAGGCTCAGCGTCCAGGAGGTCCGCCGCTTCCCCAACACTCCGCTTTCCCTCTCCGGGCACATCCACTGGAACGTCTACGCCCTTTTCGACGAGATGAAAACGGCCATGCGGGAGGGCGCGGCCGCCATGGGCGCCAGGCCGGAAAGCATCGGCGTCGATACCTGGGGGGTCGACTTCGGGCTTCTGGCCAGGAACGGTGATCTTCTCGGCCTGCCTTTCTGCTACCGCGACGACAGGAACATCGGGGCCATGGAGGAATATTTCAAGATCGTGCCGCGCGCGGCCCTCTACGAAGCGACGGGCATCCAGTTCATGCCCTTCAATACTCTATTCCAGATATACGCCATGGTCCGCGAGAGATCGCCCCAGCTCGACGCCGCCACCGACCTCCTTTTCATGCCGGACCTTTTCAATTACCTGCTGACCGGTAAAAAAGCGGCCGAGTTCACGATCGCCACGACCTCCCAGATCCTGGACCCCAGGACCAAGGCCTGGATCCCCGGCCTTTTCCAGGCTATGGGGTTGTCGAAGAGGATCCTCCAAGACATCATCGAGCCGGGGACGGTCCTCGGGCCGCTCACCGAAAAGGCGGTCGCGGAGACCGGGTATCGCGGAGTCCCCGTCGTCGCCACGGCCGGCCACGACACAGCGGCAGCCGTCGCGGCAGTCCCGGCCGAGGGCCGCAACTGGGCCTACATTTCGTCGGGGACCTGGTCTCTTGTCGGCGTCGAAGAAGAAACGCCGGTCATCTCAGAAAAATCATTGGAGTCGAACTTCACCAACGAGGGCGGCGTCGGCGGGACCATCCGCTTCCTCAAGAACGTCACCGGCCTCTGGCTCGTCCAGGGCTGCCGCAAGTCCTGGTCCAAGGACGGCCCGCTTTCCTACGAGGAACTGGTGAAGGCGGCTGCCGACGCCCCGGACTTTGCCGTCCTCATCGACCCCGACAGCCCGGATTTCCTCAACCCGCTAGACATGCCCGCGGCCTTAAACGATTATTGCCGCAGGACCGGCCAACATGCGCCCGCGTCGAGGGCGGCCATGGTCCGCGCCCTTCTCGAAAGTCTGGCCCTGAAGTACCGCCACGTCATCGACCAGCTCCGCCTGGTCCTCGGCCACCCCATCGACAAGATCCACGTCATCGGCGGCGGATCGCGAAACGAGCTCCTTTGCCAGTTCACGGCGAACGCGACGGGCCTCCCCGTCATCGCCGGCCCGGCCGAAGCGACGGCCATCGGCAACATCCTCGTCCAGGCCATGGCCATGGGCCATGTCTCTTCTCTTGCGGAAATGCGGGCCATCATCCGCGAATCCTTTGAGCTTCGGACCTACGAGCCGGCGGACACGGCGGCCTGGGACACAGCCTACGCCCGGTTTCGGGATGTCCTCGCCGCTTGACAGCCCATGGGAGTAGAGATATAACCATGGCGTTCCTTCATGGAGGGTTGAGGATGGATCCTACGGCTATCGAAAAAACCTATGCGTCGGCCCGGGATCGGTACGCCCAATCGGGCATCGACACGGATAAGGCACTGGCCCGCCTTCAGGCGATCTCCATTTCGCTCCACTGCTGGCAGGGCGACGACGTTGGCGGCTTCGAGAAAAACGCCAAAGGGCTAGCCGGAAGCGGCTTGCAGGTCACCGGCGCCTACCCTGGCAGGGCCCGCACCGTCGATGAATTGCGCTCCGACATGGCCCAGGCTTTCGCCCTCCTCCCCGGCCGCCACCGGGTTAACCTCCACGCCATGTACGGGGAGTTCGGCGGCAAGCCCGTCGACCGCAACGAGATCGAACCCGAGCACTTTCGCGGCTGGGAGGAATGGACCCGCCGCCTCAACCTCAAAATCGACTTCAACGCCACGTGCTTCGCCCATCCCAAGGCCGTCTCCGGGCTCACCCTCAGCAGTAAGGAGAACGGCATCCGCAAGTTCTGGGTGGACCACGTCAAGTGCTGTCGCAAGATCGCCGCCTCCATCGGCCGCGAGCAGCAAACCCCCTGTCTCCACAATCTCTGGATCCCCGACGGGTCGAAGGACGTCCCGCCGGACCGCTGGGGGGCCCGGGCCCTGCTTTTCAAATCGCTCGAAGAGATCTTCGAAGTCGAGTACAGCCCCCAGCAGATGAAAGATTCGCTCGAGAGCAAGCTCTTCGGCATCGGCAGCGAGTCCTTCGTCGTCGGCTCGCATGAATTCTACATGGGCTACGCCTTCACACGGGGAAAGATCCTCTGCCTGGACATGGGCCACTTCCATCCAACGGAATCCGTGGCCGACAAGATCTCGGCCATCCTGCCCTTCTCCGGGGAGATCCTCATCCACGTGAGCCGCGGCGTACGCTGGGACAGCGACCACGTCGTCCTTCTCAATGACGAACTCCGCGACATGGCCGCGGAAATCGTCCGCAGCCAGGCGCTCGACCGGATCCACATCGCCCTCGACTACTTCGACGCCAGCATGAACCGCATCGGGGCCTGGGTCCTGGGCGCCCGCTCCCTGCTCAAAGGACTGCTCATCGCCCTGCTCGAACCCCAGGAGAAGGTCAAGGAGCTCGACGTCGGCTCCCGCACCCTCGCCCGGCTCTCCCTTCTCGAAGAGCTGAAGGCCCTGCCCTTCGGCGCGATCTGGGACTATCATTGCCTCCGGGCCGGGGTCCCCCCCGCCGACGAATGGCTCCGGGAAGTCGACGCTTACGAGCGCCGAGTCCTCAGCAAGCGCTGATTTCTTTCCCGGCCGCACTCTTTCAGTTGACGAACCCGGCAAATTGGCTAAACTGAGGTGCAGGCGGGCGGGAAGCCCCAATTCAAACGACGATGGCCAACATTCAGAAACCACAACTCGCCGGCGTGGCGGAAAGCGGCGCCATCGACCCGGCCCAAGTCGAAAAGGCCCGGGACCTTCTGCATTACCTGGCCAACGCCGTCTCGGCCATGAAGATCTTCCCCTCCGAGCACGCCACGGTCAAGAACTTCATCGACCTGCTCACCCAGAAGTTCACGGATTTTCTGGCCGCCTGCCAGAAGCTGCAGGTCGGCATCGAGGAATACTCTTTTACCTACGGCGACAAGCCCGTTTTTTCCGATGAGATGGCCATCAAGAGCCTGCCCTTCTTCTTTTTCAGGGACGGCCTTCAGATCCTCTACTTCTACCAGGGCTTGGATCGGCAGGAGATCCTGGAATTCCTCGAGCTGATCACGGCGGAAGCCCAGAAGCCGGCCGAGGACAGCGACATCGTCGCCGCCCTCTGGGAACGCGACTTCCCGAATATCCAGTACTACGCCCCGGACGAGTTCCTCGAGAACCGCATTTTGGCTGAGAACCGCGAGTCTCGGGCCCGCCAGGGGCTGCCCGAACTGCCCGAGGACTTCGCCCATGAGATGATCGAAGTCCGGGTCGATTCTTCGAAATTCTCGCAGGGACGGATCGATCTGACTTCGGAAGACCGGGAGGAAGTCCAGAAAGGCTCGGCCCGGGACGAACACGAGAACGTTCCGGACGGGACCGCGGCGGCCGCAGAGAGCGCCGCCCCGGAGACGCCCGCCGATAAAGACGCCGGGAGGAAAAGCCCCGCGGCGGCCATGGACCCGACACTGACCGAAGACGAGCTCCATGCCCTGGAGTCCATGGTCCGCGCCAACCGGACGATCTCCCCCGAGGAGGAATTCATAAACCTGATAGCGGAGATCATCTTCCTCGAGGAGAACCTGGGCAGCTGCCAGGCCAGCCTCGACGCCCTTCTGGAATACCATTTCGACCAGCTCCAGCGCGGCAATTTCCAAGTGGCCGTGCTCATTATCCGGAAAACTCACGAGCTCGGGCGACACCTGGAGAAGGCCCCGGAAAAAATCGCGCTCCTCGAATCATTCCACAAACTGATGGTCAGCCCCAAGACCTTGGAAGCGGTCCAGACCCTATTGGCCAAGAAAAAAGCCATGAACTGGGAGTCCCTGCTGGGCTTTTTCAGCCTGCTCGGGCCCCCGGCGCTCAGACTTGCGGCGGACCTCTTCGACCTCGCCCCCAGCGGCGAGGCCAGGCACAAAATCCTCGGTTTCATCGCGGAAGCCGGGGGCCTCAGCCCGGGACTCCTGCCGAGCCTTGCCGACAACGCCAGGCCCGACCTGGCCATCGAGATCATCGGCATCCTGTCCCGGATCCCCGGGAACCGGGGCATCCCCCACCTCTCGGCCTTCCTGAGCTTCCAGAATAGGGTGGTCAAGCTCGAAGCCATTCACGCCCTGGGCCTGGCCCGGGACGGGATGGCCAACCGGCTCCTTCTCGGCTTCCTGAAGGACCCGGATGAGGAGGTCCGCATTCAGGCGGCCATGCAGCTCAATCCGACCGAGGGAGGGGCGCGCGTTCAACAAATCGTGCGGGACGCTTCGGCCCGCGAGTTCCCGGCGAAGAGCCTCAAGGAAAAAGAGGCCATCCTGTCATTCCTGGGCCGGACCCGGTCCCTCGAGGCACTCGAATTTCTGCGCCGGACGCTCGAACGGGCCCCCCTCTTCGCCTCGAAGCGGGTCCTGGAGATGCGCCTAGCCGCCGTCGCTGGATTGGAAAGTATGAGGACCGAGGAGGCTCTGGGCGTCCTGCAGAAGGGGACGATCGGACGGACGAAAAAAATCCGGGAGGCCTGCTCGGCGGCGCTCGTCCGCCTGCCGCCGGTTGGCGGGGCGAAAAGGTAGAGGACGAGGATGGACGAGAAAGACATCACGAAACCGGCGCCCAAAGCCCGATCCGCCTCGCCGCGGGGAATCGAGTCCAAGGCCTTCCAGAAAACCGGCGTCGACCTCCTCATCCGCTTCCACATCGTCGATAAGATTGCCAAGATCTACGGCGCCAACAACAACGCTTTCCAGGAGCAGGGTAAGCTCCTGTACGAGTCCCTGGCGGTCATGCTGAAATTGAAAGACGAGGCGTCCTTCCGCGTCCGTCACGGCGCCCTGCTCCTCAACGGCGTGCGCTTGAAGTTCGACGTGGGGACCTACGGCATTTTCAAGTCTGTCCTGGAGGAGTTCCGGACGCGGGACGTCGAAGCCCTCACGTTCCTTCCCGGACTCGGCCTGGAGGAGCTCTTCCGCTTCATGTCCCTCTTCGCCAAACGGGGAAAGGAAGTCGAAGCGGTCTACGATCAGCTCGTGGCCGACCTCGACGCCGCGGGGGTGGAGCACGTCGAGCTCGAAAAGATCTCGGCAGTGGAGGTCGCCCCGGGGCTCCACAAGAACACGGCCCGGATGTTTTTCCTCAGCATCGTCCATCTCAAGGAGTCGTTCGCCCGGGACCAGATGAAAGAGCCCATCAAGATCAACACGACCCGCCGGCTCATGCAGTCGATCTACAACCACATCATCGAGGACGAGGGCTTCGTCCACGGCCTGACGAACATCAAGAACCACGACGAGTACACGCTCAACCATTCGGTCAACGTCTGCCTCCTGGCCACGGCCCTGGGGCGCCGGCTCGGATTGAGCCGGACCGAGCTCGTCGACTTGGGCATGGCGGCCTTCTTCCACGACCTCGGCAAGACCCAGACCCCGCTCGACATCCTGAACAAGCCAGGCAGGCTGACCGACGCGGAGCGGGCGGTCATGGAAAAGCACCCCTTCCACGGCGCCGAGAAGCTGGTCCTCCTCAAGGAGTTCCGGCGCCTGCCCCTCCGGGCCATCCACGTCGCCATGGAGCACCACATCAAGGAGGACCTCTCCGGCTATCCGCGCTACTTCAAGAAGGACGATATCAACCTCTTCAGCAAGATCGTCAAGGTCGTCGACGTCTTCGACGCCATCACCACGAAGCGGGTCTACCGGACGAAGGACTTCACGAGGGCCGAAGCCCTGAGCCTCATGCTCGAGCAGAGCGGCACCGAGTTCAACCCGGTCATCCTCAAGGCCTTCGTCAACATGATGGGCGTCTTCCCCATCGGCTCGCTGGTGGCGCTGACCTCGGGCGAGGTCGGCATCGTCAACGACATCAACCCGGAGCCCAAGCTCCTCCTCCGCCCGTCCGTCAAGCTCATCACCGATGCCGAAGGCAACAAAATCGACGGCGAGGTCGTGGACCTTGCCGAGCGCGTCACGGAAACAGGACGCTTTCGCAGGACGATCGCCACTCCGCTCGACCCGTCCAAGTATGGGGTCGAGGTCGCCGACTACTTCCTGGCCCAGGCCCAATGAGGACTTGATGGGAGGTTCGCCATGACACCCCGCCCACCGGTTCGTCTGCGCTGCGAGTATCTCACCGATCCGCTCGGCGTGGACACGCCGACGCCCCGCTTTTCGTGGCTCGTCGAAAGCCCGGCGCGGGGCCGCCGCCCGAAGGCCTGCCAGGTCCTCGTCTCATCCGCCCGCGAGCTTCTCCAGAGCGACATCGGCGACTTTTGGGACACGGGGATGATCGACGCGGAACAGAGGCCGAGCCTCGAGTATCTGGGGGAAGCGCTTCAGAGCTGCGCCCGCTACTTTTGGAAGGTCCGCTGGTGGGACCGGGAGGGCGCGGCAAGTCCCTGGAGCGAGCCGGCCTCCTTCGTCACGGGGTTCCTCTATGCGGGAGACTGGAAGCCGAAGTGGATCGGCGCCCGTCAGGTCCAGGAATTCCGTTCCAAGGGGACGGTCCTCCTCGGACACCCCGGCGCCGACGACACCCAAGCGTGCGCCGTCTATCTGAGAAGGGAGTTCGTCCTCAAGGAAAAAGCCTCCCTGGCCATAGTCTTCATTTCCGGGCTCGGCCATTACGAATTGCGCCTGAACGGTGAGAAGGTCGGTACGAGCGTCCTCGACCCGGGCTGGACCGATTACAAGAAAAAAGCCCTTTACGCTTCTTACGATGTGACCGCCCTCGTCCGGGACAAGAACGCCATCGGGGTCATCCTCGGCAACGGCCGCCACATCACGAGCTATGGCTACGATCAGCCCAAGCTCACCTGCCGGATCGAGGTCGAATACGAGAGCGGCGAACGCGCCGTTATTTTCTCGGACGAAAACTGGAAAACGTCGCCGGGCCCCCTTCAGGAAAACGGCTTGTATTTCGGCGAAAGGTACGATGCGCGCCTCCTCATCGACGGCTGGGACCAGCCTGGATTCGACGACGGGGCCTGGGAGAAAGCCCTCGCCGTCGCCGGCTATCCCCTTGCTTCCCAGATGATGCACCCCGTCCGAGTGACCGAAAGGCTCGCGCCGAAATCCGTCGTCCGTCTCGCCTCCGGCTCCTTCGTCTTCGACTTCGGCCAGAACTTCTCCGGCTGGACCCGCCTGCGGGTCGACGGACCGATGGGCACGGAGGTCAGGCTCCGCCACGCCGAACTCCTCAACGACGACGGGACTCTCAATTACGGGCCGAACGAAAACGCCGAGGCCACGGACGTCTACATCCTCAGGGGAGGCGGGCCCGAGGTCTACGAACCCCGTTTTACCTATCACGGGTTCCGCTATGTCGAGATAGCCGGCTTTCCCGGCGAACCCGGCCCCGGTGCTGTCGAGGGATGTTTCACCCATTCCGACGTCGAGAGAACCGGGACGTTCAACTGCTCGAGCGAGCTCCTCAACAGCGTCCATCGGAACATCGTCTGGGGCCAGCTCTCCAACCTCATAAGCATCCCGACCGACTGCCCCCAGCGGGACGAACGCCACGGCTGGCTCGGCGACGCCCACCTCTCGGCCGAGGAGGCCATCTTCAACTTCGACATGGCCGCTTTTTACGCCAAGTTCCTCGACGACATCCGGCTGGCCCAGAAGGAGGACGGAAGCCTGCCCGACGTCGTCCCCCCTTACCTCCCCCGCCTCTACCCGGCCGACCCGGCCTGGAGCTCGGCCTACCCGACGCTTGTCTGGCTTCTCTGGGAGCATTACGCGGACGGACGGGTCATCGCCAAGCACTACGCCAGCCTCAAGAAATATATCGACTTCCTCGGCCAGAACGCTGACCGTCTGATCGTCCGGAAGCTCGGCAAGTACGGCGACTGGTGTCCGCCCGGAGGCATCGTCCCCAAGAAAACGCCGGTGGACCTTACCTCGACCTGGTACTACTACCACGACGTCCTCCTCGTCGCCCGGCTTGCCTCCGTCCTCGGCCGCAAGGAAGACGCCCAGCAGTATACAAAGCTCGCGGAATCTATCAAGTCTGCGTTCAATGACACCTTTCTCGGCGAAACCCAATACGCCGCGATCCGGGTCAGCCCGGTCGACAACTACCCCAACCAAACCTCCAACGCCCTGCCCCTTTACTTGAACATGGTCCCGGCCGATAAAAAAGACAAGGTCCTGGCCAGCCTCCTCCAAAGCGTTATCCGCCAGCAGGACTACCACGTCGATACGGGAATCCTGGGCACCCGGTACATCCTGGATGTCCTGACCGATAACGACCATGCAGAAGTCGCTTACCGCATGGCCACGCAAAAAAGCTACCCTGGCTGGGGCTACATGCTCGCCGAGGACGCGACGACACTCTGGGAAAGATGGGAGAAGTTGACCGGGCCCGCCATGAACTCGCAGAACCACATCATGCTGGGCAGCATCGACGCCTGGCTCTACCGGGTGATCGCCGGCCTAAGCCCGTCCCTCCCGGGTTGGAAAGCCGTCCGGGTCCGGCCGCACGTCCTCGGCGACCTGGCCTTCGCCGAAGCGAAGCTCGAAACCGTCGCCGGGATGGTCCGCTCGGCGTGGGACAAAGCCGAAGATTCGTTTTCCATGGAAATTTCTATCCCGGTCGGCGCCGCCGGAGAAGTTCATGTCCCCCTTCTCTGGCCCAGCGCCTGCATCTTCGAATCAGGCAAGCTCCTCTGGAGGGCGGGACGCGCCGTCGAATCCGTCCCCGAGGTCGTCCTAGCCGGGGACGACGAGTTTCCCGTCGTCCCCGGCCAGGATGGCGGCAAACGCGCCGTCTTCAAGACAGGGAGCGGCGACTACAGGTTCGAGCTGAAGAAGAGCGGTTGACCGGGCCCGGGCGCGTCAGTACAGGTATTTCTTGAACAGCCGGGCCGCTTCAGCGTAAGCGTCGATCGTCCGGTCGATATCCCTGTCGCTGTGCACGGCCGAGACGGAGCCGCCGCCGTGGACGGCGTTGACGCCGTTGACGAGCAGGGCGAGCTTCAGGATCTCCTCCCTCAAAGCGACATTCGTCCGGCGGTCGTCGTTGATCTCCTCGGGGTTTTTGCAGGCCAAGCCCGCTTCGCGGGGGAAATGGACCATGAAAAGAGAGCTCCCCTGGACGACGTCGTTCCCGTAGCCCGTGCAGCGGGCCGGAACGCCCTCGTCGGCGAAGGCGCGCTCGATCCCCCGGCGGAGCCTCTCCCCCGAGCGGGCGAGCTTGGGGTAGATCGTCGAAGCGCCGCGGACGAGGTGGCCGAGCATGATCAGCCCGGCTTTCATATATTCCGAGTGGGCGGAGAACGTCCCCCCGTCGAAAAGGACCCTGCCGCTCGGGCCCCGGGCGCGCCCGCAGCCCTCCATGACCTCGCGGGGGCCGACGACCGCGGAGACGGCATGTCCCCCGCCGATGATCTTTCCGAAGGCCGTCAGGTCCGGCCGGACGCCGTAGAGCGTCTGGACGCCCGACGGGCAGAAGCGGAACCCGGAGATGATCTCGTCGAAAACGAGGAGGAGGCCGTGTTGCGCGGTCAGGCTCCGGGCCAGCTCGAGGTATTCTTTCGAAGCCGGGAGGAAGCCGCCCACCCCGAGGAACGGCTCGACGATGAAACAGGCGATCCGGTCGCCGTTTTCCTTGATGACCCTTTGGAGGTCGTCGCAGTCGTTGAACCGCGTGACCAGCGTCCGCCGGACGATGTCGTCGAGCAGGCCGGCCGATTCCCGGCCTTCGAAACCCACGTCGGCATGGTACTTGATGCCCTTGAGGAGATAGGGCGATGCGCCGTGCCAGCCGCCGCCGATCTTCAGGACGTGGTCCCGGCCCGTCAGCCCTTGGGCGAGAATGACGGCGTACATCGTAGCCAGCGTCCCGGAAGTGGTGAAACGGACCTTGGTTTCCTTACCTCCGAGCTTGCGGACGAGCGTTTCGGCCAGCTCGATCTGGTGGCCGGCTTCGAAACCCGTATGGAGAGCCCCGCGTCCCACGCAGGCCGAGATCTCGCGGCGGATGAGCTTGGGGTTGTGGCCGAGAATGTTGGCGTAATGCCCCTGCCAATAGTCGATATAGGTGTTGCCGTCGACGTCCCGAACGGCCGGCCCGTCGGCAGCCGATGCAAAAAAGGGATAGGGCCGCCACAGCCTGTTCGTATGGCTTCCTCCCTCGATCATGACCTTTTCAGCCCGGTGGAAGACCGCCCGGCTCTTGGCCGTTTTTTTCCTGTACTCCTTGACCAGATGGCCGCGGAGCCTGTCCATTCCTGTCATGTGCCCTCTCTCAAGAGGCTCCATTTAACAACCGCGGCGGGGCAAAGTCAAATGCCCCCTGATTGACCGCCTCCCCGGCTTGAGGTAGAATAGTTTTTTCAAAGTCGAAAAAAACCTGAGCATGGCCATCCCGAAGAGCAAGAAAACAAACAGGGCCTGCGTCATCGGCTTGGACGGCGTCCCCCACGGCATGGTCGTCGAGCTGGCCCGCCGGGGCATCATGTCGACGATGGCCCGTCTCATGGACCTCGGCCACCTTCACAAAATGAAGGCCAGCCTCCCCGAGATCTCGGCCGTGTCCTGGACGAACTTCATGACCGGGACCAATTCGGGGACCCACGGAATCTTCGGGTTCACCGACTTCAAGCCCCATTCCTACGACATCCGTTTCCCCAACTCCCTCGACCTCAAGGCGCCGACCCTCTGGGATAAACTAGGCGCAAAGGGCAAGAGAAGCATCGTCATCAACCAGCCCTCAACCTACCCGGCCCGGAAGATCAGCGGCGTCCTCATCTCCGGCTTCGTCGCTCTCGAACTGGCCAAGGCGGTCTGGCCGATGACCTACCGGGCCGCGCTCGAGCAGATGGGCTACCAGATCGACGTCGACACGACCAAAGTCCGGGAGAGTCCGGAGGTCCTCTGGCAGGAGCTGAGCAAGACCATGACCGGCCGCCAGAAGGCCCTCAATCTCCTCTGGGAGGAAGAGTGGGACTACTTCGAGTTCATTGTCACCGGGACCGACCGGCTCCACCACTTCCTCTGGAAGGCCTACGAAGATCCCGGCCATCCGTCCCACCAGGCCTTCCTCGATTACTACCGTCACATCGACCGGCTCATCGGCAAGATCGTAGCCGCGTACCGCAAGCTCACCAACACCTACGACGGGTTCTACATTCTGTCCGACCACGGCTTCACCGGCATCGTCCAGGAGGTCTACCTCAACGTCTGGCTGGAGCGGAACGGCTACCTGAAATTCTCCAAGCCCGAGCCCGAGGGCCTCGGGGACATCGCAGCCCGGACCAGGGCCTTCGCCCTGGATCCCAACAGGATCTACCTCAACTTGAAAGGCAAGTTCCCTAAGGGGACAGTCGAACGGTCGGCTAAGAAAGCCCTCAAGGGTGAGATCGCCGGCAAACTCGAGAAGCTCGAATACCAGGGCCGCAAGGTCGTCCGCAAGGTTTTCTTCGCCGAGGACGTTTATTCCGGGCCGCTCGCCGGCAAAGGACCCGACCTCATCGTCTTGGGCGAACCCGGCTTCGACATGAAGGGCTCGGTCAAGAAGAAGGAAATCTTCGGCCGCTCGGGCCTCCAGGGCATGCATACCTGGGACGACGCCTTCTGTTGGGCCTCGGAGGACCTCGGAGAGGACCTGGCCATCGAGGATGTGGCCCCATTCATCCTGAAGAATTTCTGATGAAGAAGGCCGGCTTTGTCTTCGCGGCGGGAACCCTGCTCGCCCTCGCCTCTCCTCTCGCCGCCTACATCGGCCCCGGCGCCGGATTCGCCTTCCTCTCGTCGTTCCTTGTCCTTTTTCTGACGTTCCTCATGGCCCTATTTTCATTCATCTCCTGGCCCTTTCGTTTTCTTTGGAAGGCGATCCGCGGCCAGAGGGCCTACAGAAAAAGCCCCATCCACCGCCTGGTCGTCCTCGGCCTCGACGGCATGGAGCCAACGCTGGCCGAGAAATTTATGGCCGAAGGCAAACTTCCAAACCTCGCCCGCCTGAAAAAAGAAGGAACGTACGCCCGGCTGAAGACGACGACGCCGGCCATATCGCCCGTCGCCTGGTCGTCGTTCATGACAGGCTCCGAGCCCTCGAAGCACAACATCTTCGATTTCCTCAGCCGCGACCCCCGGACCTATCTTCCCGAGCTGTCCTCGGCCAGGATCGGGAAACCCAAGCGAACCGTCGCCCTGGGGAAATACCTCATCCCCATCTCCAAGCCCGAGATCAGGGGCCTGCGAAAGAGCGTGCCGTTCTGGAAGATCCTCGGCGAGAAGGGCATCTTCAGCACCGTCCTCAGGGTCCCCATCACCTTCCCCGCCGAAAAATTCAAGGGGCACCTTCTTTCCGGCATGTGCGCCCCCGACCTCAAGGGCAGTCAGGGGACGTTCGCGTTTTTCACCGAGGACGCGGACAAGGTCCGCAGGCACGAGGGCGGAGTCGCCGTCCTCGTCGCCCGCGAGGGGTCGATCATCCGGACGGAGATCTCGGGCCCCGAAAACACCATGCTCAAGAAGCCCGCAGAGATCCGCCTTCCTTTGGCCATCACCATCGACAAAGAAGCGAAGGGGGCCTGGCTCGAGATCAAAGGGCAGAAGAAATTCTTCCTGAAAGAAAAGACCTTCAGTCCTTGGGTTCCGATCGCCTTCAGGCCCGGGCTGGGGATGAAGATCCGGGCTATCTGTAAGTTCTATATCGTCGCGCTCGAACCCAAGTTCGAAATGTACGTGACGCCCCTCAACATCGACCCGGAAAAACCGGCCCTGCCGATTTCCCACCCATTCATCTACTCCGTCTACCTGTCGAAACTGCTCGGCCGTTTCATCACGCTCGGCGAGGCGAACGACACCTGGGCCCTCAACGAAGGGGCTCTCGACGAGAAAGCCTTCCTCGAGCTGACCTACTCCAACCACGCCGAGTGGGAAGCCATGTTTTGGAACGCCCTGTCCAAGACCCCCAGAGGCATGGTGGCCATCGTCTTCGAGACGACCGACAGCATCCAGCACATGTTTTTCCGTTACCTCGACAAGGCCCATCCGGCGCTCAAGGCCGCCCCCGCTAGGATGAGCGCCGCCGTCATCGAGGAGCTCTATAAGAAGATGGACGACCTCGTCGGCCGGGTCGCGGCCACCCTCGACGCGAAAAGCGTCCTCTTCGTCATGTCCGACCACGGCTTCAAATCCTTCCGCCGCGGCGTTAATCTCAACTCCTGGCTCCATCAGAACGGTTACCTGACCCTCGTCGATGGCAAAAAGGAAAGCGCCGAGTGGTTCAAGGACGTCGATTGGGACAGGACGAAAGCCTACGGCCTCGGCCTGGGCGGCATCTATCTCAACCTGAAAGGCCGCGAGGCCCGCGGGGTCGTCGCTCCGGGCGCCGAGTCCGGCGCCTTGAAGGCCGAGCTCGTCCGCAAGCTCACCGCCCTCAAGGACGGCGCGAACGGTCCGGCGGCGGTCACCAACGTCTACGATCGCGATGCCGTCTACTCCGGCCCGTACAAGGAGAACGCCCCGGACCTCATCATCGGCTACAACGAAGGATACCGGGCGTCCTGGGACGGCGTCACCGGCATCGTCAACGCCGTCGTCATCGACGATAACACCAAGGCCTGGAGCGGGGACCATTGTATCGACCCGGCCCTCGTCCCGGGCGTCCTGTTCTCGAACCTCAAGATCAAGACGGCCAGCCCGTCGATCATGGACATCGCCCCGACGGCCCTGGAGCTTTTCGGGCTCACGCCGCCGGCCCACATGGACGGCCGCGGACTCGTCGACATCGCCAGTCTCCCCGGCGCGAACCAGAGGAAGGCATCATGAGCGAGCAAAAACGGGCATCCTTCAGCCGCAGGGAATTCATGAAGACCGGTCTCGCCGCCTCTGCCGCTCTCGGCCTGAGCGGCGCCGCGCGGTTCACGCCCAAAGTCTACGGCCGGGCCAAGTCCGCCAACAAGATGATCGTCCTGGGCCTCGACGGCATGGACCCCGTGCTGACGAAAAGGTGGATCGACGAGGGACGGCTGCCGGCTTTCCGAAAGCTCCTCTTCCAGGGCGGCGATTTCCGGCCGCTCCGTACGAGCCTGCCGCCGCAAACGCCCGTCGCCTGGTCGAATTTCACCACCGGCATGGACCCCGGCGGACACGGCATTTTCGACTTTTTCAATCGCGATCCGAAGACCTACATTCCCATTTTCTCTGCGACCGAGACGTCGGGCGCCACGAAGACGATCCGCCTAGGCAAGACGGTCATCCCTCTCTCGGGCGGGCAGATCCGCAACCTGCGCAAAGGCAAGGCCTTTTGGCAGGTCCTCGAGGAAGCGGGCGTTCCGGCGACGGTCTTCAAGATGCCGTCCAATTACCCGCCCGTCGAATCGAAACAGAGGACGCTCTCCGGAATGAACACGCCCGACCTCAAGGGCTCCTACGGCTTCTTCAGGTATTACACGA
>Ga0315286_10003587_pt1 | contig 14715 bp, 11 predicted proteins | sample YL17G10_0_MG_FD_205038 | JGI IMG/M metagenome (GOLD analysis project Ga0315286, IMG submission 205038) | Sediment microbial communities from Yellowstone Lake, YNP, Wyoming, USA - YL17G10_0 | ecosystem: Environmental > Aquatic > Freshwater > Lake > Sediment | place: USA: Wyoming | collected...
CGCTGGCCGCCAACACCGGGTTGGCCAGCCGGAGCGGCCCCAGCCGCGCGGCCAGGTCAACCGTCACGGGCCGCGGCCTCTCCGGAGTCGGACGGTTCGGCCGCATCCTTGCGCGCGGCGCGCCAGGTGGCCACCAGGTAGGCGCCGATGCCCAGGGTCAGCCAGGTGTCGGCCAGGTTGAAGGTCGGCCAGGGGTAGCCGGCCAGGTTGAAGGCCAGGAAGTCGCGGACCGCCCCGAGCTGGACGCGGTCCCAAAGGTTGCCGGCCGCTCCGGCCAGGACCAGCGCCAGGGCGGCGGCGTAGAGCTTGCCCAGGCCGGTGACGGCCACCTCGCGCGGCGGGGCCAGGAACATGATGATCACCAGGGCCATCATCAGCACGGTGAAGATGATCAGGGGGCTGTTGTGGCCGCCGAGCAGCCCGAAGAAAGTGCCGGGGTTGCGGTCGGCGCGCAGCGTGAAGAACCCGGCGATGACCGCGAGCTGATGCCCGGGCTGCGCGGCGAGGGAGCCGAAGACCAGGTCCTTGGAAACCAGGTCGGCGGCGGCCCCCAGAATGGCCACGCTCCAGAAGATCAGGTGCCGCTTGGCGGCGTCGGACATGCCTTCAAGAATACCCCGGCGGCTCCGTTAGTCAACCGGAAGGAAGCGCGGCCCCGCCTTGACGCCCGCTCTCGCCGCGGCTATCATCGCCGGCCATGAAAATCCTGCTCACCGGCGCGACCGGCTTCCTGGGGCGCACGGTGGCCCGGCTCCTGTCCGGGCGGGAGGCCGCGTTGCGCTGCCTGGTGCGGCCGCGTTCGGACCGCACGGTGCTCTCCGGCGTCAACTGCGAACTGGTCGAGGGCGACCTCACCGACCGGGAGTCGCTCCGGCGCGCGCTGGAGGGCTGCTCGACAGTCCTGCACCTGGCCGCCGAGACCCGGCCGGTCGCTGGCCAGCGCCTGGCGGCGGTCAACATCGCGGGCACCGGGACGCTCGCCGCTCTGGCCGCCGCGGCCAGCGTGGAGCGCTTCATCTACCTGTCGGTGCTGGGCCGGCCTCGGCCGTGGGCCCGGGTGGCCGTCACCAAGATCCTGGGGGAGGCCGCCGCCCGCAACGCGCCCGGCGCGGTGGTGCTCCGGAGCGCGCCGGCCTTCGGGCCGGGCGACCACCTGGCCTGTCCGCTGCTGGCGCGGCTGCGGCGCAGCGCCTGGGTCGCCAGCTTCATCGGGCAGGGCACCTGGCAGACCCAGCCGATCTGGGCCGACGACCTGGCCGAGTGCCTGGCCGCCGCGGCGGCCGGCGGCCGCGCCGAAACCAGCCCGCGCGAGCTGGCCGGCCCGGAGATCATGACCGTCATCGACTTCTGGGATCAGCTCGCCGCGGCCATCGGCGCCGCGCGCGTGCGCGTACACCTGCCCGAGACGGTCTTGCGGCTCTTCGGCTTCGCCCTGGCCCGCGCGCTCGGCCGCCAGGAGTGGCTGCGGCTGGCGGAGTTCTTCATCGGCCAGACCGTAGCGGAGAACAACTTCGCGCCGGTGCTCCTGGGCCGGCCGCTCCTCAGCGTCCGCGAGGGCCTGGCCCGGATGCTGGGGCAGCAGCAGAGAAAATAGTCAGTCGGTAACCAGCTTGCCGGTGTCGACCGCTTCCAGGTCCTGGCCCTTGACCCGCTTCAGGGTGTTGAGCTCGTCGTCATTCCATTTCTCGTGGGGCGCGCCGGAGATGAACCAGTCGCCGCCGTTGTCAGCCAGGAGCATCCCGTACTTCTTGAGCCCTTTGAGGATCACCTGCGCAGCGGGCGGGAACCTGGCAACGTCGTAGTCCGCCTTCAGGCGCACCCGCAGGCCCATCGGCGGCAGCTTGCGGTCCTTGGACTTCGAGGCCCAGTGGGTCGCCGGGGCGACGTAGCCGCGCTGGGTGCGCTTGACCGTGAAGCGCAGCGCGTGGCGGAGCTCCTTCTGCTCGACGATCTCGTCGTAGCGGACCAGTCCGGGAAAAATGGGCAACCCCGCGGCGTCCGCCGAGGTCCAGCCGGCGGGCCGCAGCCGGTTGGAGGTCAGGTCGAAGATGGCCCCGGAGCCGGCCTTCCAGCCCGCGTCGGTCTTGTAGGCGCTGAAGAGCTCGTAGAGCTTCTTCCCCTGGGCGTCGATGACCAGGACGTGGCGGTCACCCTTGGCGTTGGGCCCGCCCTCGACCGGCGCGTCCGGCGGGATCGGGTAGGGCCCCTTGTCGCTCTCGTCGGCGTACTCGAAGGTCACGAGCACCTTCGGCTGGTCGGCGCCGACGACCACGTAGGGAATGCCGTTGGGCGCGCCGTTCCAGACCGTGCCGAAGTCGGGGTGGAGCGGTTTGTCCAGGCCGATGGAACCGAGATAGTCCGCCGAGCTGGGGTGCACCGGGAGCTTGGAGACGTCCCGGTTCCAGGGGTTGTCGGCCGGGAGGATCTCCACGTCGCCGAACCTGGTCTTCAAGCTGGGGGCCTTGGCTTGGGCCGGCTGCTCCGGCTCGGCGGCCAGGACCAGCGTCAGCCCCAGGCCCACGGCGGCGAGGCTCCCCGCTGCGGCCAGCGTGCTGCGCATCTGCTCCCTCCCGCGCAAGAAAGCGGTCGCGGACGCGGGGGAAGCCTCCCCGCGGCCACGACCGCAAGCCATTCTCCGGGTTTTTCTGGTCCGGCGCCGGTCAGTTGCCCGCGGGCCTCTTGGTGGCCTCGACCTGGTTCTTGAAATCCTCGTAGCCCCAGCCGACGCCCGGGGCGCTGTTCGGCCTGGTGAAGATCGGCTCCTGGTCGAACTCGTAGCTGCGCACGGTGACCAGGCCCATTTCGTTGCCGGTCAGCCGGTAGACCAGGATCTTCTGCTTGGTGGTGTTGATCAGGATCAGCCGGTTGGCCTCGTTGCCCGCGGCATCGGTGGTCACCACCAGCAACTTGTCATTGGCCGCGCCGCCGGCCAGGGCCTGCCCGGCGCGGTCGGAGCCGCCCAGCCGGGCCCCGACGTAGCCGGCCAGCAGCACCGCAGCCGCGATCACCACGAGCTTCTTCCAGTCCACGAGACACCTCCCGGTCGCAAGGCGGCCGAGCTTCGGCCGCAGGTCCCCTTCTCCCGTCACTGATAGGGACGGGCCGAGCGCCCGCCCCTGACGCGGAAAATTATAGGCCCCCGCCGGCGGAGTGCAACCGCGTCCGGCCCTTTGGCTAGAACCCATCTCAAAAATCCCTGTGGCCGCGACGCGAGGGATTGGGGCCGCAGGCGAGGAGAGAGGAGGAAGCTGGGTTCAAAGGACCCAGCGACGACGAGCGACGAAACCTGCGGTCCCAAGACCCGCGTCCCTTCGGGTTGCCGGCGGAGCCGGGCCGTCCGTGGCGTTGCTCGTCGTCGCCGGGTCTCATGGACACGGTTTCCTCCTCGCGCCTTGCGGCCGGCCCGGCTGCGCCGGCAACGCGGCCGCAGGGATTCTTGAGATGGGTTCTACTCCCTCGGCGGGTTGTCCCGGCGGTCCTTGTCATCCTTCATGAATCTGCGGTCGTAGCCCTCGCCCGGGACGGCCCCGCGGATGAACTCGGGGATCAGGTCGTAGTCGTAGCGCCGGGCGGCGACCAGCAAGAGCTGGTTGCCGTTGAGCCGGTAGATGGCGATGCGCTTCTCCTCCGGGTTGATCAGGACGATCCGGTTGGCGTCCAGGTTGCTGTCCCCGTCGGTGGTCAGGACCAGTTCCCGGCCGGGGGGGAGCGCCGTCTTCTGGTTGGCGGGCAGGTCGGACTTGAGCACGAAATCCCTGATCTGCTCGTAGCTGAAGTCCTTGCCGGCCAGCTCGGCGGTGTCGTCGATCTTCATGTCGTAGTTGTAGCTGCGCAGGGCGATCAGCCGCAGGCTCCTGTTGCCGATCTTGTAGACCGCCAGGCGCTTGGTGACGGTGTCGACCAGGATCAGCCGGTTGGTCTCCTGCCCGGGCGCGCCGGTGGTGACCGCCACCAGGCCCTTGGCCGGCTCGACGCCGCTGCCGCCGGCGGCCAGCGCGATTGTGCCGGGATCCGGGCCCGCCAGCCTCGCGCCTGCATACGATGCCAGCAACGCCGCCGCCCCGATAGCCGCCAGTCGCTTCCAGTTCATGACCCACCTCCCGCTTCTCCGGCGGCCGGGCTTCGGCCGCGCTCCCCTTCCTCTTCCATCTCTGGGACGATGGGGCGGGTCGGCCGTGACCGGGAAAAGCCGGGCGGGGATTCAGATGCGGCTGGCGTGCCAGAGCCGGACGAACTGCTCGGGACTGAGCGCCTCGGGCCGCGCGCCGGCTTCGGCCCCGGCGGCGGCCAGCGCCGCGCCCACGCGCTCGGGCGCGAGCCCGGCGACCTCCAGGGCGCGCGCGAGCGTCTTGCGCCGCGCGGAGAAGAGCCGGCGCACCAGCTCCGCGAAGCCCTCCATCTCTACGGCGGTGACGAGTGGGTGTTCGAGCGGCTCCAGGCGCAATACGGCGCTCCACACCTTGGGCTTGGGCCAGAAGACGTCCGGGGGGACTTGGCGGACGAGCTCGGCCCGCGCGCGCGCCGCGACCAAGATAGTGGCCGCCCCGTAGTCCCCGGAGCCGGGGGAAGCCGCCAGGCGCCCGGCGACCTCCTTCTGGACGGTGACCGCCGCGGACTTCCAGGCGAGGTCCGAGCCGGCCAGGGCCACCAGGAACGGCGTCGCCGCCGAGTAGGGCAGGTTGGAGCAGACCCGGAAGGGACGCCCGCCGAGCACCTCCGCCGCCGCGCGCGAGATGTGCCGGCCCTTGTCGAGGATGTCGCCCTCAATAAGTTGAAAGCGCGGCTGGTCGGCGAACCGCTTGCGGAGGAACTCCGCCAGCCGCCGGTCGAGCTCGACGCCGAGGACCTCGCAGCCGAGCGAGAGGAGCTCCGCGGTGAGCCCCCCGGCGCCGGGCCCGGGCTCCAAGACCAGGTCGCCGGCCGCCGCCCCCGAGGCCCGGGCCAGCGCGGCGATCATGTTGCCGTCGCGCATGAAGTTCTGGCCGAGCCTGCGGCTGGGCCGGAAACCGAGCGCCTCCAGCTCCGCGCGCACCTCGCTGGTGAATCCGCCGGGCATGGGGTGTCCTGCTACTCGGCGCCTTGCGGCTTGCCGCGCGCGGCCTTCTGGAGTTCGGTCCTGGCCTGTGCTGCGTAGATCGCCACGTAGGACTCCTTGCCCTCAGCGGCGGCCTTGAGCGCCGGAAGCGCGCGCGGGTCGCCGATCAACGCCAGAGACCAGGCCGCGGTGACCCGCACGTTGGCGTCTTCCCCGGCGTTCTCGACGATGGCGATCAGCGGCTCGACAGCATCCCGGGGCGCCACGGCTCCAAGTCCCTGCGCCGCCTCATGTCTGACCATTACATCACGGTCTTTGAGCAGCTTGATGAGGTCCGGCCCGGCGGCCCGGCCGCATAGTCTCAACAGAAGAGCGGCCCTGTAGCGGTGGGGGTCCGAACGCTTGGGCAGGAGCAGGTACAGGTGCAGCTTTCGCGCAGCCGCCTCCGGGCCGCCGAGGCGGGTAACGGCGTTAACACACTTCTCCACGTCCACATCGGGGAAGGGGGCGCTCATTGTGGGCCGTTCGTATTGCTGGTTCAACGCTGCGCGCACCTCCAAGGCCGGCGCGACCACCAGCCAGCAGACCAGCCCCAGCATCAGGAGCAACCCCAGCCCCACGCCCCAGAGAACATAGATCGTCATGGAGCGGTCGGTGCCCTTGGGATCCTCCGCAGCGATAGCCTTCGTTGAACCGTCCTTGGTGTCTTGGTGGTTCATGCTGTCGTTCTCGCCCGCCGATCCGATATCTCGCGGGCGAGCTTAATGGCCGCGATCATCGAGTTCGGCGAGGCGGTGCCCTTGCCGGCGATGTCGTAGGCGGTGCCGTGGTCGGGGCTGGTCCGGACGATGGGCAGGCCCAGCGTCGCGTTCACGCCGGTGTCGAAGGCCAGGGCCTTCAAGACGGCGAGCCCCTGGTCGTGGTACATGGCCAGGATCGCGTCGTACTCACCCTGGAGCGCGCGGTGGAAGGCGCTGTCGGCCGGCAAGGGCCCGGTCGCGGCGATGCCGTGCGCGCGCGCGGCCTCCAGGGCCGGGGCGATCTGGGTCAGCTCTTCGTTGCCGAAGCGCCCGCCCTCCCCGGCGTGCGGGTTCAGGGCCAGCACTCCGATCCGCGGGGCGGCCAGGCCGAAGTCGCGCGCCAGCCCCGCGGCCAGCGCCTCCAGCCGCCGGCCGATCCGCTCGGCGGTGATCGCCGCGGGCACCTCGGCGATGGCCAGGTGGGTGGTCACCAGGGCCACGCGCAGGCCGCCGCCGACCAGCAGCATCAGCTCCTGCCCGAGGCAATTGCAGAGCACCGCCAGCATCTCGGTGTGGCCGGGGTAAGGCCGGCCCGCGAGATGCAGGCCCTCTTTGGTCAAGGGCGCGGTGACCATCCCCGCGACCTTCCCGGCCAACGCCAGGCGCGCGGCCTCCTCGGCGGCGCGCGCGGCGGCCTCGGCCAGGTCCGGGTGGAGCGCGCCGAACCGGCCGGCGAAATCCACCGGGGTGCAGTCGAGGACCTCCGCGGGCGGCTCGGACGGGAGGGAGAGCCGCCGGGCGGTCTCCCCGAAGACCCGGCGCGAGCCGACCAGCAGGAACGGCCCCGCCGCGCGGGCTTGGGGCCTCAAGAGCGCCTTGAGGGCCACCTCCGGGCCGATCCCGGCCGGGTCGCCCATGGTCAGGGCCAGCGGCAGCTTCATGGCCGATGATCATAGCCGGGGGCGCCCCGGGGCGCAAGCCCGGGGCGGATTATACTGCCAATGCCATCCTGCCGGGGAGCCCCCGGCCGGCGGCGGCGCCCTGCCCTCCGAAAACCGCGCGTTTTCAGAGGGAAAAAGTCTTGACAGCGCCGGGCCTTGGCGCTATCTTCCGTGCCGGAAAAGCGCGCCGGGCCGTGCCCGGCGACAGGGAATTAGGAGAGTGGACGATGGCTCGCAAGCCCAATCCGGCGTTCATGAAGCCGCTGACCCCCAGCGCGGAACTGGCCGAAGTCGTCGGCTGCAAGGCCCTGCCCCGGACCGAGGTGGTCAAGAAGCTCTGGGTCTACATCAAGAAGAACAAGCTGCAGGACGCCAAGAACAGGCGCAACATCAACGCCGACGACAAGCTCAAGAAGGTCTTCGGCAAGGGCACCGTCAACATGTTCGAGATGACCAAGCTGGTCAGCAAGCACCTCAAGTAAGCCCGCACCGGAGGCAAGCCACGCGGCCCGCCGAGCGCTTCGGCGGGCCGCGCTCTTTTTCCGGCCGCCGCCGCCGGTTGCAGAGCCGGCCCGCCGGGCTATCATCATCCGCCGGAGGTGCGCCGTGAACAAGCTCCTGGTCCTTGGCTGGGGAGTCCTGCCGCTCCTGGCCGGCGCCGCGCGCGCCGGGGAGGAGGAGGGCAAGCCCGCGGGCATCTTCCCGCCCGCCACCGAGCTCAAGGCCGACCGGCCCAGGGTGCTGCTGCGGCCGGCTGGCACCAATCGCGCGGTCACGCTTGAGCAGCTCAAGGCCATCCCCCGCGACGAGGAGTTCGGCAAGCTGCTCGGACAGCTCCGCGGCGAGAAGAGCGCCGCGGCCCAGGCCATGGTCTGGCTGCTGACCGCCGAGAAGTCCGCGGCCGACGCGGCGGTCAAGCGCCTGCGCGAGTTCCGGGCGCCGGCGAGCCCCAACTCGTTCGACGTCTACTTCGGCCTGCGCGAGCTGGCCCTGGCCTACGACTGGCTCAGCGGCTACCAGGGCTTCACCAAGGAGGCCCGCGCGGAGGTCCGCGGCAACGCCGCGCCGCTGGTCGAGGCCGGCTTGAAGATCAGCGACGACCACCTCTTCCACAACTACGTGTGGCAGTCGGCCGGGGGGCTGGCGCTCTGGGCGCTGGCCGCCGCCGGCGAGGACGCCGAGAGCGACCGGCTCTACGCGGCGATCCGCGCGCGGCTGAACCAGCGGCTCTTCCCGGGCATGGAGTACCTGGCCGGCGCGCCCGGCGAGCCCATGTGGTACTGGGCGCTCTACGATTTCTCGCCGGCGGCGCTGGCGGTGCTGGCCGCCCAGAGCGCCTCGGACCAGGACCTGGCCGGCCGCATTCGCGATGGGCACGGCGACTGGCTCGCCCGCCAGTTCGCGCACGTCATCGGCTGCACGCTGCCGGACCTGAGCTACACGCCCTTCGGCGACACCAAGACCGGGGCCGGCGGCGCCACCGGGCCGGACGGCGGGGTGACCCACGAGATGGCCGGCGTGCTCTGCGGGGTGAGCTGGCTGCTCGACTCGCGCTCGGGCGCCTGGTTCGACCGGTGGGTGGCGGCCAAGCGCGGCCCCAAGCGCTTCTACGGCGAGACCGCCGCCTTCTACTTCATCTACGCGCGGAACCTGAAGGCCGCGCCGGCTGAGCCGCCTCTGGCGGTCTTGGCCGGCAACCGGGAGGGCGGCCAGGTCATCGCCCGCAGCGGCTGGGACGACGGCGCCACCGTGGTCGCGCTGCGCTCGACCGACCATTTCGGTGACCACAACCACTTCGACCAGGGCAGCTTCATGATCTGGCGCCAGGGCTGGCTGGCCATTGACCCGCGGGTCTACAAGAAGGTCGCCGGCCCGCAGCAGGCCAGCGAGCACCACAACACCCTGCTGCTCGGCGGCAAGGGCCAACGCCCGGTGCGGGGGCAGGACTTCAAGACCCTGGCGGATTTCAGGGCCAGCCTGGCCGCCGGAGCGAAGCTCGAAACCGGCGACATGATCTTCTATCAGGACGCCGCGGAGTGGACCGCCGCCGCCGCGCAGTTTGCGCAGGCCTATCCGGAGGGCGCGCTGCGGAGCTGCGTGCGGCAGTTGCTCTTGGTCCGGCCGGGGACGGTGGTGGTGGTTGACCAGCTCGCCGCGCCGGAGGGCCGGGAGATCGGCGAGGTCCAGTGGCTGCTGCACGTGCCCAAGGGCCCGAAAATCGAGGACGGGGTGCTCACCGCCTCGAACGGCAAGAGCTGGCTGCGCTGCCGCCAGCTCCTGCCCGGGGGCGGGGCGGTGGGCGCGGCGGCCGCGCTTGAGCCCGATTACGAGCGGGTGACCTTCGCGGCCAAGGGCGGCGCGGCGCTGGCGCTGGTGCACGTCATCGAGCTCGGCGACGGGCCGCCCCCGGAGAAGCCCGCCGCCGCCGAGGCCAAGGCGCTGGCCGGCGGCGGCGTGGAGGTCACCGTGGCCGGCAAGGCCTTCGCCTTCGGCGGCGCGCCGGACTTCAAGGTCGGCCCGGCCGCGAGTTCCCGTTGACGCGCGGGCGCGGGCGCGTATCCTTCCGGCCATGAAGATTCCCGACGGGCCGACCATCGCCGCGCGCCAGGGCGCGGCCATCGCCGGGTGGTACGCCGGCGGCGTCGAGGTTCCGCGCGTGGCCGAGGCCGACACCTTCACGGCGCTGGTCCTGGAGCAGTGCGCGCAGAACTACCAGCTCTGGAACCAGGAGGACCAGGCCCGGCGCACCGACGTCTCCGACGCGGTCATAGCCGGCGTCAAGCGGGCCATTGACAGCTTGAACCAGCGCCGCAACGACCTGATCGAGCGGCTGGACGAAACGCTCCTGGCCGGGCTCGGGCCGCTCATCAAGGAAGGCGCGCCGCTCAACAGCGAACCCCCTGGCTCGATGATTGACCGGCTGGCCATCCTGGGCCTGAAGGCCCACCACATGGAACGCGAGTCGCTCCGCGCCGGGGCCGGCGCGGAGCACTGCCAGCAGTGCGCCGCGAAGCTGGCGGTGCTCCGCGAGCAGCGCCAGGACCTGGCCGGCTGCTTCGACGAGTTGCTCGCCGCCGCGCGCTCCGGGAAGCGCCGCTTCCGGGTCTATCGGCAATACAAGATGTATAACGACCCGGACCTCAACCCGGAGCTGTACAAGCGGCGGGGAGCGGCCGGCGGAGGCCGGTAGGCGGTGGGCGGCAGCCGTTGTTCACCGGCCACCGTCTACCGCCCACCGCTGTCCGGAATGCTGTCCGGCCGGCCGCTTGACACTCTACTATATATACGGACGACAGGCACCCAAGGCCCAATGCAGCCCCGCTACCGGGGCCGGGCAGGAGGAAGGCCGTGAAAATCGACCGGGCTTTCGGCAGTTCAACGGACAGAGACCGCCGGGGCATCGCCCTGATCATGGTGATGCTGATCGTCTCCACGCTGATGATCATCGGCATTCTCTTCTCCGGATCGGTCACGGCTGAGTACCGCGCGGCGGTCTATTACCGGCAGGCGGTCCAGTCCGAGCAGTACTGCCTGGTGGGCATGCACCGGGCCATGGCCGATCTGGTGTACAACGTCTGGGGGGTCAACGAGGACCGGCCGTTCGTCAGCGCCCGCTACAACCCGGCGGCCACCGGGCCGGACGATAACTTGTTGGCCCTGGGCGCCAACGAGCCGGACGATTTCAAGAAGTCCGCCTACTACGAGACCGAGTCCGGCTCGCTGGTGCCCATCACCCGGCAGCGCGGCTACTGGAGCGGCGAGTCCTGGGTGGTCTGGGGCGGCACCAGGTTCCCGGGGATGTTTGCCGGCGCCGGCGACCCGGAGGTGGACGGCAACGTCTGGAACATGGACGGGCGCCAGATCACCCACCAGGAAAAGCTCGGCGGCGCCCAGCGCTACATCTCCGCCGGCCAGGGCACGGTGAGCTGCACCAACGGCAGCAAGGTGGTGACCGGAGCAGGGACCAACTTCAACACCGCCATGAACGGCGTGTGGATGACCATCAACGGGGTGGCCTACCAGATCAGCACGGTGGGCGGCGCCGCCAGCCTGACCCTGACCGGCAACTACGACAACGGCAAGGGCGCCGGGGTGGTCACCTCGGGCATGGGCTACTTCGTGGCCGGCTCCGGCTCGATCGCCCAGTCCGCCGACGGGACCCTCCCGGCCGGGACCAACGCCCTGGCCAGCCACGTGGCCGGCGGCAAGGGTTTCCCGGCCAACCCGCGATGGGTCAACCCGGAAGCCTTCATCAGCTACAACGCCTCGATGGGCGGCTCCTTCCAGTACGGCGGAGTGGACCTGACCGGCGACGGGGTGGTTGACGACAAGGACAAGGCCCTGCGCGACTGGGCCCTCTGGGAGCTCAAGCGCGACATGTTCCTCCCCCGGGCGATGAGCAACCACGACCTGTTCGAGCCCAGTCTCCACGCCAACAACCGCGGGCGCTGGGGCAACAAGACCGGCAGCAAGGACAACGCCTACGAGTTCATCAGCCCGCTCATCGTCGGGGACTCCTTCTACACGATCTTCCGGTCCGACCCGATCTACACCATGTACAACGGCATTTCCGGCGAGCCTGCCGGGGCCGCCAACCTGGCCCAGAAGAGCGACGATCCCGGCTACCGCTATCCCTACAACCGCACCCACCTGGGCAAGGACTCGGCGGTGGCCCTGGCCGACGACCCGGTCGGCGGGCTGGTCAACATCAACCAGGTCAACAACAACTACAACATCGAGGAGTGGACCAGCACCCCCTGGGGCGGCGCCACCCCCTCGCAACTGATCTGGTACCACATCAACGAGGCCAAGTGGATCTACTGCTTCGACCCGCTCAACGCCGACCGGCGCTACGGGCGCTACGCGGTGACGCTGGTGCCCGACGGCTCCACCTGGAACGCGGCGGCCCTGCACGCCGGATGCCTCAACGTGTATAGTTCGGAGGGCTCCAGCTCCGCCCCCTTCACCGCCAACACCGGCACGGTGAGGGCCGCGACGGGCATGTTGGGCGCCATCCGGGCCGGTTTCAACCCCCAGACCGGCGACAACAGCGGCGCCGCGCTGCTGGTCAGCACGGCGACCTGCTACGCGCCGATCCGGCCCAACCCCCTGCCCAACAACTGGTCCAACGATGGCACCGACGGCGGGGCCACCTACTTCTGCCTGGAGGGCGCCCCGGACACCAACGGGGTGTATTCCTCGGCGGTCCAGTGCGACCACACCCGGGCTCCGGAGATCGCCGGCGGCCACGGCGGCAGCGCCTGGAGCGCAACCGGGGTGCGCGCGGCGATCTTCGAATACCTGTGCCTGCTGGGGCCCTACAACAGCCGCTCGGAGCTGGCCACCCACCTGCGCAAGGCCGGCCTGTGCATCCCCTCCCCGGCCTACGACGGCTACCCCAATAACACGGGCAAGGTGCCCGCCCTGCGTCGTAACATGGAAGTGGAGATGAACATCCAACCCACGGACCTGGACACCATCGCCCGCGACGCCCAGATGGTCGCGGCGCTGACCACCGTCCACGGCTACTACTACACCCTGGACCGCTTCTGGGACCGCGACCTGCTCTTTGTGGACTGGGACGCCGGGGACACCGCCAGCAGGACGGACACCCGGTTCTCCAACGCCCAGTCCTCGGCGACCACGCCGATCAGCCTCGCCGCCCTGGAGGCGGCCAAGGACCTCCCGGCCAGCGCCGACTTCCGCCCGGGGCAGAACACCCGGCGGATGTTCCTCTCCGACCTGAACAACCTCCAGTGCTTCGGCGGCTACCGCACCCGCGACGGCAGCTACCGGCTGCTCGACTACCTGTTCAACGGGGACATAGCCTCCGGCCAGCCGGGCGTGGACTACCAGGTCAGCGCGGTCTACGGCGGCGCGGGAACGCCGGTGGGCGACCCGCCGACCTGGCTGAACCAGAAGCGCACCAGCCGGCGCGAGAAGTTCCTGGCCACCAACGTCAGCCGGGTCGCCTCGCAGCAGCGCGCGGGGGGGGTGACCGCGTCCTGCGCCAACGGGCACCTGCTGCACAGCCCGCAGATCAACGCCGTGTTCCTCGAGCCCTCTGCCGGGACGATGACCTGCGCGGTAAACGCAACGGCGGTGACCGGGACGGGCACCAACTTCCAGGCCTCCTGGGTCGGCTCCAACCTCTACGCTGCGGGCTTCTGGTACCTCATCATGGCCGTCGCTGGCCCGACGGGCATGACCATCACCAGAGACCTGACCGGGAAAACCATGCTCGGGTCGCAATGGGGGTTCACCGCGTCTTCCTACCGGGTGACCCGCAACCAGGCTTCCCAGGTGGTCCTCGACGAGATCGGCGCGGGCTGCCCGGTGTGCGGCGCCAAGCTCTTCCTGGCCCCCGTCTACGAGATGAACATCAACGAGGTGGGCCGGTTCTACGGCAAGTTCCGCAACGCCGAGCGCCCCACCCGGCTGGCCTACGACCTGACCAACAGCAGCCAGCGGCCCATGCGCCACTTCGTGGAGCTGCTGGTCAGCGGCCGGGGCAACGACTTCGGCGCCACCGACCAGTTGGTCCGTTTCGACAACCTGTACACCGACGGGGCGGGTCAGCTCTATGATTTCCCCGCGGTGCTGGCCGACCCGATCACCCGCAAGCCGTACTTCAGCTACGACCTGGAGTTCGACCAGCGCATCCGCATGACCTCCGACGCCTCCGACCCGGCCTACACCGAGGGCCGGGACCCGGAGCCGTTCTTCCGCTTCCTGATCCCCAAGGGCGGCGGGGACACCGACGGGCACAACCTGCACCTGCTGGTCTACGACGACAACGACAACGGCGGCCGCTGGCACGACGTGACCTGGGGCCTGGACGGGGCGTACGGGGTCTGGACCCACTCCCACGGCACCCCGGTCCTCGCCTGGTCGCTGGGCGACCCGGCGGCGCTCTACGGCCGGGTCACCTACATTGACGACCTCGACCCGGACCCGGCCAACTGGGTGACCACCCCGCTGCGCTGCGACGAGTACTACGCCATGGCCGACCCCGACCCGGCGCACCGGCAGGCCAACGCCAACGCCTACATCAACACCTACCGCAAGACGCCGGTGCGCTGGGCCGGCGGCGAGCGGGTGGACACCTGGGACCTGCACTACAACGTCATGGCGCAATACAGCGAGGGCCCGCTGCCCGGCTGGGCGGCCGGGGCGGTCCGGCCGACGGAGAAGCGCGGCATGCGCGGGGTGGGCTGCGGCCGGGGGATGAACCTCAGCCTCTACCGCCACCACGACTACCATGCGGGTCACGACTACCTCTACTTCGGCGATGGCACCTGGCCGGGGGCGGTCAACAACAAGGGCTTCAGCTACTCCCAGAACACCGAGACCCCGGGCTTCAAGTACAAGGACCCCGAGCAGTTCGGGGTGGTCAGCTTCGACAGCAAGTTCGACGGCTCCAGGGTCGCGCTGGTCTGGGGGTACGGCGCCGGGAGCATGCCCGCCTACGACTCCTACCGCGTCGCCAGCTACGTGGAGCTGACCGACAGCGTGGGCAACCCCCAGCGGATCTCCAACACCTGCACGGCCGAGGGCAACACCCTGCTCTCCTGGCAGGTGCGCAACTCCAAGGACCACCGCGGGAACCTCGACGGCTACATGGGCTGGGACCTGCTGCCCATGACCCTGAACGGCGAGATCAACGGCACCAGCAACGCCCCGACCAGCAACATGATCGGCTACGACCCCTGGTGGGTCTCGAACTACGGCGCCAACTCCAACTGGTGGGGCAACGGCAACACCGGGTTCACCACCCGGGCCGCCGCCCAGCAAATGCCCGCCGGCTATTGGGACCTGGGCGGCAACCTGACCTGCAACAACCGCAACTCCAACCAGTGGAACCGGAACGTCCCGGTCCGGCGCGCGACCTTCGACGGGACCTCGCTCACCGCCCGGGAGTCCGCCGAGGGCATCTACGAGGCCCTCTACGCGACCATGCACGACCACTGCAACTGGTACGGAACCATGCGCAACCCCT
>Ga0315286_10003589_pt1 | contig 14707 bp, 16 predicted proteins | sample YL17G10_0_MG_FD_205038 | JGI IMG/M metagenome (GOLD analysis project Ga0315286, IMG submission 205038) | Sediment microbial communities from Yellowstone Lake, YNP, Wyoming, USA - YL17G10_0 | ecosystem: Environmental > Aquatic > Freshwater > Lake > Sediment | place: USA: Wyoming | collected...
GGTTTACGCCATTGTCGGTAGAGGCACGGCTCGGCAAAGGCCCCCGAGGGCGATTTCAGTCGTGCAGGCGGCTCGCATCCCGCCGCGTCGGCGCCGGGCGGCGCCTCGAACGCCATCGTGTGACGCCGGCCAGGTTGGCGCGTCACCGGCGTTCGCCGTGCCGACGGGAAGTCGGGACACAGACACGCCTGGCGACAGTTGCAGGAGGATCCTATGCGTGCGCTGCTCATCGTGGTTTTGGCCGCAGGTCTGTTCCTGGCCGGGTGCGGACAGGCCGCCGACAGTCCAAGCGTGCTCACCAGCCTGACTGGCCCCACGACCGTCGTGACATCCGGCACCCAGGCCGCAGCGGCACCCGCCGCTGACCCCGTCGCGTTGCCCTTCCATTCTGAGGTCATCTGGGAGAAGACCATGAATCAGGTGCCGGCCGGCCACTGCGCCCGCACGCTGCCCGCCGGGCTCGTCTACAAGTGGTTGACCCACAACGAGGGCACCCACGTCAGCACGCATCTCGGCAGCGGCGCGTATGAGAACTACCTCTGTGTGTTCGGCACGGCACAGGCACCCACGGGTTGGTACGCCGAGGTGATTCGCTGGACGGCCGCCAACGGAGACCTGCTGCTCGGCACGAGCGAGTTCCAGCATTGGACCGGCGCACCCGGCAGGTCCATTGCCGTCGAGACCGTGACGTTCCACGATGGAGGCACCGGGCGCTTCCGGTTCGCCGAGGGCGACGGCATGTCGGGCATCAACGCCCCGGAACGGACGGCCGTCTATGACGGGACGCTGAGATACGGTAAGAAGAACAAGTAGACTGGGTCATCCCGGCGACGGACGCACCCGACGCGCGATCAAGGCCGCGTCGGGTGATGTCTGTACACTCGCAGCCGCCTGGTCGGCACGCGGATCCTCGACCGGCCCGCGCAACCCGGGATGGGGCATCGTCGGACTGCCGTCGTGGCCCCTACTGAACCACAGGGGGGTTCAACTACCGCGCGGAAGCCCGGAGCGAGTAGAATCTCGGCAGCGCAGCCCCCCGGCGAGGAGAGGACGTGCCGCTGCCCGCGTCCGCCGACGTGACGTCGCTGCTGGTCGCCTGGAGCGAGGGCGACGACGCGGCGCTGGCCCAGCTGATTCCGCGGGTCTACGCCGAGTTGCATCGCCTTGCTCATCGCCAGATGCGCGCCGAACGGTCCGGCCGCACCCTGCAGACCACCGCCCTCGTCAACGAAGCCTACCTGCGCCTGGTGGACACGCGCCGGATCCGATGGGAGAGCCGCGCGCACTTCCTCGGCGTCGCGGCTCAGGCGATGCGGCGTGTCCTCGTCGATGCCGCCCGGGCGCGCCGGGCGCGCAAGCGCGGAGGCGCCGAGTCGCCGGTCGTGCTGGACGAGGCGTTGCTGGCCGAGCCCGGGCGAAGCGCGTCTCTCGTGGCGCTCGACGATGCGTTGACGGCATTGGCGGATGTCGACCCGCGCAAGAGCCAGGTGGTGGAGTTGCGGTACTTCGCGGGGCTGAGCGTGGCGGAGACGGCGGCGGTGCTCGGTGTGTCTGCGGAGACCGTGCAGCGGGACTGGCGCGTGGCCAAGGCCTGGCTCCTCCGCGAGTTGTCGGGAGGAGGGGCGCCGCGGTGAATGCCGAACGCTGGCAGCAGATCGAGCGCGTGTACCTCGCCGCGATGGCGTGCGACGGGGCGCGGCGCTCGGCGTTGCTGGACGAGCTGTGCGCCAACGACCCGGAACTCCGGCGCGAGGTCGAGGCCCTGCTCGCGCAGGAACCGCACGTTGAGCGTTTCCTGGAGTCGCGTCGAGGGTTAGCTGACTCGGCGTCCGAACGAGGCGGCGCAGACCCCGGTGAAGATGCCGAGCATGTTCCGCCGCCGGTCGACGCGGCGGGCCTCTTCGCCGGCCGGTACCGGATCGTGCGCACGCTCGGCCGCGGCGGGATGGGCGTCGTCTACCAGGCGGAAGACATGCGGTTGAAGCGGTTCGTGGCCCTGAAGTTCCTGGCCGCGACCGTCTCGGCGCACGCGCAGGCGCGGTCGCGGTTCCTGCGTGAGGCGCAATCGGCCGCCGCGATCGACGACCCGCGCGTGTGCACCGTCTACGAAGCCGGGGAGGATCAGGGCCGCGCCTACATCGCCATGGCGTTCATCGACGGTCCGACGCTGAAGGACCGGATCGCGCAGGGCCCGCTGACGATGGACGAGACCGTCTCCATTGCCCGTGACGTCGCCGCCGGGCTCGCGGCGGCGCACGCCCGCGGCGTCGTGCATCGGGACGTCAAGCCCGGTAACGTGATGCTCGCCGGGCCGCGGCTCGCGAAGATCACTGACTTCGGCCTGGCACGCATGGAGAGCGCGAGCCAGTCCACGAAGACGGCCGGCGTCGCCGGCACACCGGCGTACATGTCGCCTGAGCAGGCGCAGGGCTTGCCGACGGACCAGCGGACGGATATCTGGTCATTCGGCTGCGTGCTCCACGAGATGCTGACCGGGCGCTCGCCGTTTGCCACGGCCAGCGGCCAGGTGGATGTCTTTGCGATCGTGCACGGACCGGCGCCCGCCATGACGGCGTTCCGGCCCGATGCGCCGGCCTCGCTCGCGGCCATTCTCGAGCGCTGTCTCCAGCCGGACCTCCGCCGACGTTATCAGAGCGCGTCGGCCCTGCTTGCGGACCTGGAGGCCATGAACGCCGGCGGGCCTGCCCCCGTCGTGCGCCCTTCTCGCGAGGACATGCCCTCCATTGCGGTCCTGCCGTTCGCCGACATGAGCCCCGACCGGACGCAGGAGTACTTCGGCGAGGGGATGGCCGAGGAAATCATCCACGCGCTGGCCCGCATCGAGGGCGTCCGCGTGGTCGCCCGCACCTCGTCGTTCGCGGTCAAGGGCAAGGGACTCGACGTGCGCGAGATCGGGCGCGTGCTGAATGTCGGCACGGTGCTCGAAGGCAGCGTGCGCGCCTCCGACAGCCGCTTGCGCATCACGGCGCAGCTCATCACCGTTGACGACGGGTTTCATTTGTGGTCCGAACGCTACGATCGCGAGGCGGGAGACGTCTTCGCGATCCAGGACGGCATCACCGCCGCGATCGTCGATCGCCTTGCGGCGGCGCTGCATCTCAGCGAGCGCGCCGCGCTCAGGGAGCGCGCGCCAGTCAACCCCGAGGCGTACGCGCTCTACCTGAAGGGCCGCTACTTCCACCATCGGATGGCTGCCGATACGGTGGAGCCCGCCCTGCGCTGCTTCGGCGAGGCCGTCGCCAAAGACCCGACCTTCGCGCGCGCTCACGCCGGGATCGCGGCCGTGTGGGGCGACCTTGCGGCCTTCAATCTGGCCCCGCCGGCCGAGGCCTGGCCGAAGGCGCGGGAGGCGGCTGACAGGGCGCTGGCGCTGGATCGGGACGTCTCGGACGCGCACCTCGTCGCGGCCGGGATGGCGCTCTGGTACGAGTGGGACTGGACGGCCGCGGAAGCCGGCATGAAGCGTACGATCGCGCTGAATCCCGGCGATGCGTTGGCGCGAGGCCGCTACGGGTGGTTCCTGCTGAACCGGCGCCGGTTCGACGAGTGCGGCGCCGCGATCCGGCAGGCGCTCGCCTACGATCCGCTCTCGCCCCTGCTCTACGGGTTCGCCGTCGGCCTTCACGCGGCCTGCGGGCGCGGCAACGAGGCCCTCGGGGACTTCCGCCGCGCCGTGGAACTGGCCCCGAACTTCGGCCTGCCGTATTTCCATGCAGCCGTTGCGTACACGTCGCTTGGACGCCTCGACGAAGCAGCCGACGTGGTGGAAGCCGGCATGCGGCGGGGGCTGACCATCTTCTGGGCCGACTGCATCCTCGGGATCGTCCGCGCGAAGCAGGGCCGCCGCGACGAGGCCGCGACGATTCTCGCGCGGATGATTGAACAGCACCAGCGGCTCGACGTTTCGTGCGCCTCGATCGCGTGGGTGGCGGCCTGTCTCGGGGACTTCGACACGGCGTTCGCATGGCTCGACCGCGGTTACGATGACCGCGACGGCCTGATGGCCTGGGTACACGTTTACACGGACATCTTCGTGCCGGCCCTCGCCAGCGATCCGCGGTTCCACGCGCTGCTCGACCGGCTGCACCTGACCGACGTCGCGAGGTAGACAGGCGCGCGCCATGTCCAACACTCGGTGGCCGTGTCCGTCGTGGCGAGCGGCCTCTTCTTCGTCACGTGCGACGGACCGTCATCTCCCCTCGGCGTAGTGCTGAAGCGCTTGTCCGTGTCGCCGCTGGCGTGCTTGGGCGAGCGTCTGTCCGGGCGGCGTCTGATAACGGGCGTTGCGTTGACCTGGCGAGCGGAAGGCGAGCGGAAACCGCTCTAATGCGTCGGCACGTCCTCGGCGGTGAGAATCGCGCGAACGCCTGGCAGCGCCATCGCGCGGCTCAGATCCTTGCTGAGCACTCGCGCGTGCGGACGTTCGCTGCCCATCAACTTGCAGAACAACATCCCGTCGGCGCGAAAATCCTCGGCGTACTTCGCGCGGCCGGTGACTTTGGCCACGATATCCGGGGTGATGTAGTTGCTGCCGACTAATCGTTCCGCCATGTGACAGCCTCGCCGGTAGAGAGTAGCATGACCCGTAGCATCGAAAAGAGAGGCTCAGCCCATGGACAACGTCCCCTCGGAGCGCAAGCGTTTCCCGCACCTTCAAGCGATCGAGATTGCCGCGGCCGCCGTAATCGTGCTGGCGATGATCGTGCAGGGTTTGTTTCTTTACCGGCTCGTGCCCCCCCTGGTCTCCATGTACGCGACTATCGGCCTGGTACTGTCGTTGCCGCTACGGACGTATATTGGACTCTCCAACCAGGCGTTGATCGCGGTGCCGGCGCTGCTGCTGCTCTGGGGAGGCTTCCACTTGTCGGGGCGTCCGCTGGCTCCGAAGATCCGCCGCTGGTTCCTCGTGACGACCGCCGGGCTCGCCGTTTCCGTGGCAGTGCTTGGCCTGTACTTCATCGCCGAAGACAGCCTGCGGCAAGCGATGAGGCTGAGCTTCTTCGTCGGAGCGTCGGCGCCGATCCTCGAGCGCGATCTCAGTGCGCTGTACCTCGCGTCCGGAGAACCAGGTCAGGTCATCGCGCTCATCGACCCGAAGGGCACCCGGGACGACTTCGCGAGCAGGCCCAGGTGGAGCTCACCCGGACAGGCGTTTCAACTCGCCGAGGCCTACAGGACACAGGGGAACGTCGAGGCCGCGCGGCGCCTCTATCGGAGATCACAGGAAGCGGCGGTGGCGTTCGACGAAGTGTTGACTCCAGGACTATTGGCCCGGCAGGTCCGGTGGCAGTCGCAGTTCGACGTCGACCTCGAGCTGTGGATGCCCGACAAGACCCACGTGCGCAAACTGCCCGAGCTGATCCGGACCGTGGCGCAACAACGACTGGATCAGCTCCCGCCCGCACCTCCGCGCTGATCGCACCAGCCGCGTGATGTGCCCGCCTCGCTGTGTCTGGGCTCGGAGGGGGCGCCCATCGGGTCTGATCGCGGGTGTTCTATTTACCTGCCGAGCGGAAGGCGAGCGGAGACCGGTCTAATGCTTCCTATAGTCTACGAGCAGCTTGGCGGGTAGAACCTATTCTCATGAATCAGTGATGAACAACGCTGGAGGGCATTGTGAATTCGGACACGCAACCTAACCTCGTTGAACGGGAAGGACCTGAGCGAGAAACTGCCAGCCCGCTTCAGTTGCCCAAGGACGCTTGGCCGAGTGTGGAATACTCACAGGCTCCCGGCGACGGACGAATGCCCGGACTTCTCAGTCTTTTCTTGGGCTTCACGGCACTAAGCGCCGTAGTGATGTTGTTGCAGGGAGTCTTCTTGTCGTGGATGGCCATAGACATGTCGGGCTATCGCGAAGTGCCTCCGATGGTCATCCCGGCGGCCGCCTTTGCCATCTTCGTTGGGGTGTGCTTCATCGGTGTGGTCGTTGGCGTCTGGAAACAGAAGCCATGGGCCAAGAGAGCATTCGCAGGCGTCGCCATCATTGTCGTCGTGTTCACGTTGATCTCCGGCTCTGTGTTCAAGGCGGTATGGCAGGGTGCGCTCGCTCTGGGCTGGATCGGTTACTTGTTCTCTTCTGAACGGGTCAAGACCTACTTCAAGGAGACTGAATGAGATAAAGAGAGGGTGCCAATAGTCTCTCCAGCGGTGTTCCCCGCGACGCGGTCGTCGTGAGGCCAGATCCGGCTTGCAAGAACCTGCAAGGAATTCCGGGAGACGCGTCCAAACGAGACCACAAACGGTGTGCCCGGGCGAGCGTCTGCCCGGGCGGCGTCCGATAGCGCGTGTTACGTTAACTCGCGAGCGGCAGGCGAGCGGAGACGCCGCTTCGTATCATCGGCCACGGGGCGCGATTGCCAGTAGCGGCGGGCATCGCTCGGGCGTGGGGCGCGGCACCGTCCGGGGGGCGTCGGCGGCGTCTGAGAACGTATGGCGGCTACGTCGCGCAAGCCCTCGGCTCGTGAGCGTCAAGGGGATGACGACACGCCTGTCCCGCTGTCTCGTAAAACCTCTCCGGACCTTCGCTTCGGGACCTCACGAATATCGAACAAATTCACCCGATCCGCCGAGTCGGCAAGTGTACCGAGAAACACTCGATTGTCGAGACGCCATTCGAGGTCCTGACACGCGGGACGGTGGTCTGACCACCGAACCGACCGCGCCATCCGTACGATCGTCGGATTGCTTACGACGCTCGCTTCGTCATGCGTCGCCCGCACGCAAGTCGAGTTCGAGGATCAATGGGGCGTGATCGGAGAGCCCGTGCGCGTCGACTGGGTATGGATCGATCCGGAACGAGCGGAGGCTGGCCGCCGTAGTCGCATCCGCGAAGACGTGGTCGGGCTGTGAGACTCGCGGGTTCGTCGAGCCGTACCAGCTCTTCCCCTCGCGGCCGTTGGCGTCAAGGGATAGCTCGACCCAGCCGGCGACGGCTGCCCGGTCAAAGAACTCCTGGCCGGACGGTGCGGCAACACCGTTCGAGTCGAGCCACCGCGACGTGTTCCAATCGCCGGCGAGGAGGAACCGGCGACCTTCCAGCAGTTCCCGGCATCCGGCGAACATGACGTCGTTCCACCACGGCTCGCCGACACTGGCTCTGGCTATCGCGGTCCGCTCGTAGCCTGGATGCCCCCATTTCGGAGCGGGACGTGCGGACGTGTGGACCGACGAGACGAACAGGCGTTCGCTCGTCGTAAGTTCGAGTTGCGCTGTTGCCAAGTAGGACTCGGCTCGCTCGAGGACGCCCCCGACCGGTAAGGCCGCAGGATGCAGCGTGAGTCCGTGGCGCGCGACCAGGGCTGAAGCCCAGGCGGAGTGGGGCAGCGTGAGGACCTCCCAGCGCTCCCGCGTCCAAGTCGGCGGCTCGGTCTCCTGCAAGAATGCCATGTCTGGATCGACCGCCGCGATCCAGTGCCACGCTCGGTCATGGAGGCTCGGGTCCTCACGCCTGCGTCCCGCGGCGAACCCAAGGTTCCAGCAGAGGATCTTCATGGCTGAAATCCGGGCTTGGCATCGCCCTTGTACGGCGCATGCTCTGACTCGCCTCGCACGACGCCGTCGCCATCGAGATTGGGAAGCAGGTTGTTCACGCGGAGGGATTCGAGCTGGCTCCGCATCCACTCGCCAGCCGTCTGTACCGTCTCCTCTTCTTCACGGAATGGGCGGCTCGTCTCGAGGATGACGTCTTCCTCGCGCCGACGTTTGCCGAGTGTCCAGCCGCGGTCGCGAAGACCCGACGCTTCTGCGCGGCGCCAGAGCGCTTCGTAGGGGATCCCGTAGTGCGATCCGAGGCACAGTCGGACTGACAGCGAGTCGGGCCGTTCTGCAGTTGAGCCTAGCTCGACATACGTGAGCTGCCACGGGGCCCACCGTTGTATGCACCGTCGTCCAAGCTTTGCCTGATGGTTGCGGACCTGCGTCAGCACGCGCCCCCGTCTCCAGTTGCACCAGGCGACCGGGTCCGCCACGGCCACCGTGATCGCGCCGGCGATCCATTCGGCCGAGAGCGCCCCTTCCGGGCCGACTTCTCGAGGGACCAGATTCCCTGGCGCCCCAAACAGGAAGTCGGCGAAGTCGATCCAGAGCGGAGATGCCTCTAGGAAGCTCCGGACCGTGCGAATGAGGTCTGCCCAGGTCAGCACCCGTACGTCGGCACGATAACGTTCGGGGACTTCAGTGCCGGGAGGCCCAAGCACGACGAGCCGACGAGAGGTTGGATCGTGCGCCTTCTTCGCATGTTCGATCGCCCTCAGGTAGCGCCCTATCTGGTCTCCGCTGAACGGTGAGCCCGCCTTGACCTCGAGCCAGACCTCCTCGGGGCTACCGTCTGTCCGGTCAATCGCCAGGACGAGATCGACTCGCGCCCGATCAAAGTTGCTGTGTCCTGCGACCACCTGCTGTTGCGTGTACGGCCGAATGCGATCGATGACGGGGCGGTCTCGAACGGTGTCGAGCGTCGCGAGCAGCTCGGCTACGGGCCTCCAGTCGGCCAGCACGGCCAGCGAGAGCATCTCCGTCAGGAAGTTCTCGATGCGCTTCACAGGTTTGGAGTGGACCGTGTTTTTCGCCTCCTGGTACATGACGCCAATCCGCGATGTCATCTGGCCTCCTCGCAGGTTCCTGTGCGTGGTACTCGGTGCGCGTGCGCGTGTATCCCATCCGTTCTATGTCCGAAATGCAACTTCTTACCCCAGGGGAGGATCCGCCCTTCGAGGGCCGGCGCGTGTTCGGGTTGGCGGTGCCCTTGGTGCTCTTCGAGTCCCAGACGTAGCCGGCCTCGAATCCCCGTCGTCCACGATCGCGCCTCCACGCTGACCTTCTCCTACGCCATCCAACTGTATGGCCCGCCGTGAATCGGCCGAAACTCGTGAACAGGCGGTGTCGGTTTCACGCCAGCCCCCGGGCCGAATGTCAGCACGATGTACTCCACGCAGTTCTGGGAGTGGTCGTAGTAGCCATCCTTGAGGGGCCGCCGGGTGTTGGGATTCGTCGTGCCGGCCGTGCTCTTGATGTCCCACACGTAGCCGGCCTCGAAGCCGTCCACGAGTACCGGAGGGGGCGTGGTCCCGCGCGTGGTCACCACCACGAACTGCGGCGTCACCCGGAACGCGGGTCCCTGCGGCGTGAGTCGCCGCATGTAGCCGGCGACCGTCTGGATGGCCACATAGCGCCGATCGACGTGGTTGGCGCTCGGATAGAGCCGGAGATCCACACCGTGCTTGCGTAAGACATCTGCGGCAGACGTCGCGACCCCGTGCGGGCTGAAGGACTCGCCGGCGGGATCGCCGGTCGAAAGTACTTCGAGGAGGCGAGGGAACCACTGGGCCCGGTACTGCAATGCCACGGGACAGAAGTCCTCGATGAACATCGAGGCGCCCATCACGCCGCCCAGCACGTGCAGGGCGCCCCATGGCAGGAACTGGGCCCACACCACACAGGGATGCCCATGACCGAAGTCCCAGCCTTCCAAGAGCGGCGTCTCCGGGTTGTGGGCCAGGTGCGGGTCGACGTGGAGCGTGCGCTGGAAGTAGCCACCGTAGACGGGGTCGCCGACCACCGACAGCCCCCGCAGTCCGTCGATGAACCGCCGCCGCAGGACCGTGCCAGCCGGGTACGCGGCCTCGAGGTCCTCGATGTACTCCTCGCCGAGCGCCCGACGGTTGTCGTAGACCGTGGTCCGAATGTAGCGGTATCCCGGCCGAGCGTTGTCGGTGGGGAAGGCCCGCGCGAGTCAGTGGTCCTCGGCGGGAGGGTTTGGGGTCAAGAGCATCTGGTGCGGATAGCCAGGTTGCGACAGACGCGCCTGAAGGGCCGCGAAGAAGTCCTCGGGCATCTCCTCGGGTTGATCGACGTAGATCCCGGCCAGGGTCACCCCCGCGAACTTGGAGTAGCGCGCCGCATCTTCTGAGGGCTTCAGCCCACGGGCGTAGATGCGACTGGTCAGGCCGGCCTCGGTCGCGATTTCGAAGTACTCTTCCTGCGCGTTCCAGCCCACCAGGATGTCGGGCGAGCAGAGTTCGCGGAAGCGTGCCTTCAACTGCGCGTCTGTGGCGTCCTGCGTCCACCGTGCGATGAGCCACCGGATGCCCGGGTGGGATTGGCAGCTGTCGATGACCTTGAGAATGGCCGGGGTGGTTTTTCCGGCTCGCACCGCGCCCTCGAAGTCCACATACCGGTCGGTCGTGGTCCAGAAGGCCCACTGGGCTTCGCTGAACGTCAGGTCCACCAAGTCCTGGGGGCCCGTCATGATGCCGCCTCCCGGAGTGGAATGATCCGGATCATCCGGGACACGCGAACCGTCAGGTCGGTGGTGTCCTTCGGCTTGCCGTAGGCGTAGTGGAGCAGTTCGATCAACTCGGCCGGCGCGAGACGGCCACTCCGCGCCAGGTCGAGGGTGGTCGCGTGCACCTGCGGGTCCTCGACCACGCGCCGCGCCCATGTCCGCACTTCGACCGTGACCTTGTTGGGCGAGCCCCTCTTGCGGCCACCGGTTTTCGGCGTGCCCTTTGGCCGCCCGCGGCGGGGGGTGAGAGCGGTTGTTACCATGGCTGACCTGCCTTTCTGTTCGTTTCTGCTTCAGAAACGGGCGAGAACGCCCATTCCGTCTCTGCAATCGCCCGTATAGCGGGGGTTGGAGCATCGAAGTCGTCGGAAATGACTCACAGGGCCTCCGACGCGGCTCGTCCGCGCGACGGCCCTTGTACGGGGAGGTTCCGACCGCCGGTGGTCCGCTTCACGATGGCCCCATCCTTCACCCGTCTGAACCGCACACAGCCCACGGCACCCTTCGCAGACCACCCCCTGGGCGAACCGTCCTGGGCGGTGTCCTGGACGTTGACGGTGTAGCCGAGCTTCCTCCAGCGCCTGGCTTGTGCCGGGTCAGCGGTGTACATCACGGGGGAGCGGTCCTCGCAGTCCCACCGGATGACGGTCTCTCTTTCAGCTCTGTTCATGGCGTGTGCCCCCGATTTGTTCCCGAAAACGCATGGGGCGGTCTTCACCCCGCCTTCTTGCGCCACCCGGGCCCACGATGGCAGGGCGGCAAGTCGATCGTGAATGTCAGGGTGCTGCTACCGGACGGTCGAGGGAGAGAGCAGTAGCGGGAAGTCAACTTGTTCCCGAGTGACGCCTGCACCCCCGAGATCGTCCGACCGCGCGGGAAGGCTGTCGCGAAGTCGTTCGGCGTGCTCGGCACCTGCATGCTCGAGGCGCCCGAGTTCGCCAACCGCCAGAGGAAAGTCGTCAATTCCGAGCCGTAGCCCGGGAGGTGGTCCGGGCTATTCCAGGTAGAGGTGGAAGACCCAGTACGCCACGGGCAGCAGCACACCCGCACTGGTGAGCCAAGCCCCGCGCCCCGTGATCCCCGTCTTGCCTTTCAGCACGAACATGCCAGTGATGGCGAGGACGATGAGGCCGACGGCGTACACGTCGGCTACCACCGTCCAGAGCCGCTTCGGCGTATTGAGATGCATCTGGTTCATCTCGAACAGCACCGGGCGCGGTCGGGCGTGCTCGATGATCACCTGGCCGGTCGGCAGGTCGATCGAGTAGTTGCCGTCCCGAAAGAAGAGCTGAAGGGTCTCGGGGTCCGGCCGGAAGGCGTTGCGCGGCTCCTGCGTGACGCCGAGCTTCTGCCTCGCCTCCCGGATGATCTCCGCCCGATCGATGGCCCGGATGGGCTCGATCGTCATCATCGTCTTCTGCACGCGGTAGGACGGGTTCCAGTCGCGGACGTGGTTGACGGCGACACCCGACACCCCGTACACGACGGTGAGCCCGACCGCCAGGTACCCGATATCCCGGTGCAGGACGTTGTTCAGCCGCCGCCAGTTCACTGGATTTCTGCGGCTTCGCCCTTGATCATGACAACGGTCTTCGGGCCCTTCACCGTCTTGGGATCGAAGGGCTTGCCCATCTCTTTCGCCATCATCTGGCCGTGCTCGATCTGCTGCGCTTCGGTCTCTTCCGTCACGGTCACGATGCCCTCGACCGTGGCCGTGAGGCCCTTGGCATCCATCGGGAACACGATGACGCCCTCGTCCACCTTGAACCGGATCGTCTGGAACTCCTGGTCGCTGGCGAGGGCGATCCAGCAGCCCTTCATCTCGCACACTTCCACGATCGCTCCCCGCACCTTGACGCGCTTGCCGTTGAAGGCCTCGGTTTTCGCGTAGATGTCGGAGATCTTCGTCGTCTCCTTCAGCGTGAGATCCTTGCCGTATTTCTTCACGGCGGCCGAGACGCCAACCGCCACACAGATCATCACGACGGCCGTGGCCACGAACATTCGACGCATGCGTTCCACCCCCTCCTGCAGCCCGACATGGGCGCACCTCGAACCCTCAGGATACCTCAAGTGGCGCCTCGCCTGGGGTCCCGGCGTATGTGGACGGACCGTTCCCGACCCATACCCTATGTGAGTTCGACGACCGCGGTCGCATTGAACCCATTACCCAGCGGGTACCCCGATGGCGCCCGACAGACGAGCGAACCGCTCGATACGGCTGTCGGCCCGACGACGTTCCGCACGAACCCGAGGTTTACTGTATCCGAGGCGGTGGGGAGTTCGGTCCATTTCGCCTCGAGCAGTTCCAGCCGCCCGGCGATCTCGACCACGAAGTCGACCTCGCGGGTCCGGTCGCGCCAGAAGAACAGGCTGCCGGCGCGTCCCGCGAGACGCTCCCGGTGGCGCAACTGCGCAAACACGAATGTCTCCCATACGGCTCCGGCGGCAGGTGAGTTGCGCAGGGCGTCTTCTGAGCGGATGTTGAGGAGAGCGCACAGCAGGCCCGTGTCGGCGAGGTAGAGTTTCGGGCTCTTGACGATTGACTTGGTGCGGTTCGAGAACCACGGCTCCAGCAGAACGATCTGGCCGGATGCTTCGAGCATCGCAAGCCACTCGTTGGCTGTGGATGGGGCAATGCCGACGTCCCGCGCCAGGTCCGCCTTGTTGAGGAGATTGGCCGACCGCAGGGCACAGGCCCGCAGGAATCGCTCGAAGTCGCGCAGGCTGCCAACCCGGGCGAGCGAGCGGATGTCGCGTTCGAGGTATGTCGCGAGGTACGAGTTGTAGAAGGCGAGGGCATCGATGTCCGGATTCGCGTTGAGCTCGGGGAACCCACCCCGTACGATGGCAGCTTCGAGGGGGATGTCGGGAGCGGCGGAACGTGCCTCCGCGAACGACAGGGTCTCGAGCTCAATGACGTCCGTGCGCCCGGCCAGGGATTCGGAAACGCCCCGCATCAGGGTGAACTTCTGAGAGCCGGTCAGCAGGAACCGCCCGTTGCGTCCACGATCGGCATCGACGACGGATTTGAGATGGCGAAAGACGGCTGGGGCGTACTGGGCCTCGTCGATGATGACGGGAGGGGGGTGGCGACGAAGGAACGCGACCGGCTCCTTTTCTGCCTGCTCCGCCTCTGCCGGAAGGTCGAGAGAAACGAAATTGTAATCAGGGAAGAGCCGGCGCAGCGTCGATGTCTTTCCAGTCTGCCGCGCACCGGTCAGGACAACGGCGGGACGGGTCCGGGCGGAGCGCCTGAGGCGTGGTTCGGTGGCGCGCGGGATCCATATGTGCAAAATATACGACGCCGTCGCATATTTTGCAAGTCGATGGGATGCGTGCTGCACGACGCGCTGAGGACCGGTCCAAGCCGGATGCCACGCAACACGGACGTGGCGGCGCTGAACAAGGAAGTGGCGAGGAAAGAGAGAGTGGGAAGTAGGCAGGAGGCAGTAGTCAGCAGTCGGCAGGAAACGAGGGCCGTCACCCCGGGGTCCCTGGACCCCGGGGACTATAGTCGGCGCGTCGCGTTGACCCTCAGTAGATGACTGTCCCTTCCAGCGACCAGGTGACCGGAACCGGGACGTACCAGTCGCCGTTTAGAGGAGTCTCGAGAAACTTGGCGTTGATCGAGCCACTTGCATGTTTGTACCGGCCCGTGCCGTCCGAAATCTCGAGCACCACCGTTCCAAGAACCTGAGGCGGATCAAACGACAAGAACTCGGCGGTGCCCGTGTACGTGCCCCGAATGGTGTCGTTGCCGGCGGCCACAATCTCGAACGTTCCGTCGAGCCGCTCGCCGTCAGTGGGACGATGCTTGGTGTACATCGTCACCAGTCCAAGAGGGCCCAGTGTACCTGTCGCACCGCCGACGGTGTCGAAGTCATAGTCGCCGCTGCCAAAATACTCGAACGTGAAGCCGCCGTTCTGTACCCCCCAGATGTGTCGGGTAACAGGTTTGTCTTTCTGGCTGCCTGGGGCGGCAGCCACGGCGACGATCGCCAATGCGAGGAACAACGAGCACGACAACGCCGTCCTTCTCATACTGGTCTCCTTTCAATCTCACCGAGCCACGAGAATCAAGGCCTTGTCCGGCGGCAGACGGTCCGCCCCTCGCTGAGCAGGCTACGGCAGACCGCGGGGTCGGGGAAGACGATCGGATGCGACATGGCCCCGTGACGCCTGTTGCCGTCTTCCGTCGTTGCTGCTACCCTTTCGGCCAACGGGAGGGCACCGGTGGGGGAGCGGCTCGACTCCTGGAAAGACATCGCCGTCTACCTCGGCCGCGAAGTGCGGACCGTTCAACGCTGGGCGGTCGCCCGCAGTCTTCCGGTCCATCGCCTCCCCAGCGGCGGCAACCGGCCCCGCGTCTACTCCCACAAAGCAGAGATCGATGCGTGG
>Ga0315286_10003592_pt1 | contig 14702 bp, 15 predicted proteins | sample YL17G10_0_MG_FD_205038 | JGI IMG/M metagenome (GOLD analysis project Ga0315286, IMG submission 205038) | Sediment microbial communities from Yellowstone Lake, YNP, Wyoming, USA - YL17G10_0 | ecosystem: Environmental > Aquatic > Freshwater > Lake > Sediment | place: USA: Wyoming | collected...
GAGTATCTGAAAATAGCCGTACCTAAGGGCTATACCTACTACTGGAACTGCTCCTATCCTAACTGGGCATGGCTCGGTGCTATGATTAACGGTAACCACAAGCTAAGCCCTAATGTGAAAACCATTACACAGATCAACGGCGATGACGACTTTGGACATAGTGCGGCCACTGGCACTCGGTTGACAACAGACAAGCTCGGTCTCCAATTGGAAGATGTGTTCTATACTCCCGGCACCACCGACTTCTATCCACTATTAACCCCAGTGGTAAAGAAAAACCCCGATGCTATATTCACGGCGCTTACCCAGGGCGGTGACATGCTCTTAGTTATCAAACAAGCCAGAGAGCTGGGATATAAGGGGGAAATCTGGGCTGGTGAATCAAGTTGGAAAGATATGGTTAATATAGGCGGTCTGCAAAATATTGAAGGCGGAAGGTTTTTAAACAGCGATTTCTCTAGCTCAATATGGCCTCAAGCTGTAAGAGATGCGGCTGTTAAATGGAAGGCGAAATTCGGAACAGACATGCAATTCAACAGCTACCTTGGGTACGCAGTAATTAATATATATGTCAAGGCTATACAGAAAGCCGGCAGTACAGACCCCGAGAAGGTGCTCAAGGTGTTTGATGACCCCAATTGGAGCTTTTCATTCTGGGGAGACACACAGTCAAAGATGAGAGGACTCCAGACATACGGGGCACGGAGACAAACGGAGGGCTATCAGGGACTCAGCCAGATAGTAAATGGCCAAATCCAACAAATTTCCATAACAAAAATGGATATACCCTGAAGCCGGATAGCATTCTGGGCAAGGCGAGGGCCTCTCAATTAGATTTAGCTGACCTCACCTGAGCAACATAAAGTTATCAGGGTTTCTGGCGTAGATTGCTAGAATTTATGCGCATATATCCGCTGTACAGGGAGGGGCAAAAGCCCCTCTCTGTACGGAGTATCTCATCTTGGAAAGCATAAAAGTAATGTTGAAACTTGTAGGAGGTTGCACACCCTATGAAACTTGACGGAAAGGTGGCAATAGTAACAGGTAGCGGACAGGGAATTGGAGAGGCAATTGCTGTGACTCTCGCAAAAGAAGGCGCCAAAGTGGTGATTGCAGACATCAACGAGGAAACTGCCCAAGACGTGGCGGGAAGAATCGCGTCATCTGGCGGCGAAGCCCTAGCAATCAAGACAAACGTGACCAAGAGTAGTGACGTTAGCCAAATGGTCGAACAGACCCTAACCCATTTCGGGAGAGTAGACATCTTGGTCAATAACGCGGGCACCACCATCCCATCCCCGACCGAACAATTGAGCGAGGAGGACTGGGACAAGGTGGTTACTCTGAACCTGAAGGGCACATTTCTCTGCTGCAGAGAGGTCGGCAAGCATATGATTAAGCAGAGGAGCGGAAAGATTGTGAGCATTGCCTCTCTAGCTGCACACAAGGGTTTGGCACATATCGCAGCTTATGCCGCCAGCAAAGCCGGTATTTGCGGATTCAGCAGAGAACTGGCCGTAGAATGGGGGAAATACAATATTAACGTAAATACAATTAGCCCGAGCACTACCGTTACACCCCTTCTCCTGAGATATTTCAAGGAGCAGGGCATAGACCCTAATGCCCACCTTAAATACGTACCTCTTGAGAGAGACAACACCCCAGAGGATATAGCCAACGCAGTCCTATTCCTAGTATCTACCGATTCGCGCAACATAACCGGAGAAGACATCGTAGTGGATGGAGGAACAAACATCCTTTACTGGCCGGAAAAGGGTTGAGCACATCCGCATAAGCAATAACCTTGAAGCATATCTTCATACCGGCGAGCAGCCTGCTAAGCGGGGATGGGATATGAAGCGTATCGAGATAGAGAAGTCAGTTCCTCAAGGCTATACCATCTGGGAGTGCTAGTCCAAGACCTGGACAAGGCTATTGAACCGCGATTTCCTCTCTATACGCCCTTTGGCCAGAAAAGAGCTGCCACCCCTCCATCTATCAATATATCCTGACCTGTGATGTTATCAGCATCAGCAGAAGCTAGAAACAGAATTGCAGCGGATACATCATCCGGTTCATTCAATCGTCCGAGCGGTATCCATCTAATCTGGCCTTCCTTGCTTTTTCCAGTGTCTTCATAGTATTTCCTAACCATTTCAGTTAACGTAGTACTGGGACTTACCGTGTTAACATTTATATTGTATTTTGCCCACTCTGCCGCCATCTGACGAGTAAGCGAAATCACCCCACCTTTGCTCGCACAATATGCTCCGAGACCGTAGAATCCCCTGTGTGCAGCAGTCGATGCCAGACTCACAATTTTCCCTGAACCTTGTTTTATCATCTGGCGGGCAACTGCCTGACTACATAGGAACGTTCCCTTAAGGTCAACAGATACGACTTTATCCCAATCTGCTTCCGCGAGTTCCTCTGTAGGACAGACCACAACAACGCCGGCGTTGTTAACCAGAATGTCTATCTTTCCAAACTCTTTTACAACCTTATCTACCATCTGAACTACATCGGGCTTATTAGACACGTCAGCCTTTATCGTAAGAGCTTTCCGTCCGAGCGACTTGATTTCCTTTGTTACTGCTTCTGCTGATTTGATATCTATATCAGCAATCACTACACTTGCGCCCTCTCGTGCAAAGGCGAGGGCAGTTGCCTTGCCGATGCCTGTACCAGCTCCAGTTACCACCGCTACTTTATCTTCAAATCTCATTTTTGCCTCCATGCGCTATTGCTTCAAGCCATTTATGAATGACTCATCGGTAATATTAGCAGATATGATTACTTTGTCAAGAATAAAGCTTGCTTGACAGATAGGGGGACGAAACTCTATTATTGTTCACGATACTAGAGCGGAGTAAAAGCCAAAGGAGGAAAAGGTGGTAAACAAGCCGACAATATACCTGGGAGGCATCCAATGTAGACCCGGACAAGATGATAAGTTCAACAAATGGTACAACGAAACACACATTCCACTTCTGTTTAAGTCCGAACACGTTATGTCTGTGACCCGATATAAGCTGGTGCCTTTAATCGAGGGGCAAAACCCTATGTATCTGACAACCTACGACTTCAAAGATAAGAAGGGCGTCGAAGCGTGGTTTGCAAGCCCTCTTATGGCCGCTGCCGTAGCTGACACAAAGAAAACATGGGCAGGGGAAGAGTTTGAAGCACCCTGGCAGGCGGTGTATGAGCCCATCATGACATGGCGTAAGTGACCTCTCAAAAGCAAGTAGGTACTATTCGTGATAGGGACACCCTACCCCTGGATAATTATGAGGATACAACAGCACGCATATCCTGTTCCTCATGGAGTCTGAGCACCTTTCGGATGTGAAGTGTTATCAGCTGCCAGCCCTCTGAGCTCGAAGGCACCAAAGTGGATAGTTTTCGTCGCAGAGACGCAGAAAAAAGGATGGGACGAGGGCGGAACCAATTGAAAGACTGGCTTACATGCTCAATACTTCCGGGCTTACCGCCAAGGTTGTTGATGATATAGCTCCACAGAATGGAGGAAACCCCTCGGTGCTGTTCCAGGACTGAGCATGTCTTCACTTACCCAGCTTGAACTCTATGAGATATGGATGAATCGGCATCCTGCCAGCATGTGGGTTCAATTACTCGAGGAAGAGGCAAAGATACTTGACCTTGGCAGGGGTATCACCGGAGCTCTTGTCCCGGCAGCTGGCCTTGAAGCTTGTCGATGCTGGAGGACGGTAGGTCTCGATGAGTACTGTTTTTCGTATCCTGAAGCGGTAAGGGCTAATCAAGCCGGCTGAGGTGCTTGGTTTCAAGGCCGGAGATAGCCAAATCTGTAAAATGTTCAGCAATCGCTTTCGAGCTTAACATGCCGCTAGTACTGTACCACACAGTCGCCCAATTGCACATGCCAAGGATGGCTTTCGACATCAATCTGATTTCCACTTTCCTGAACATACCCTTTTCTATCCCCTCTTTAAGAATAGCTACCAAATGGTCTTCGAGACCGTTACGCTGTGCAATATATATTTCCCTATAAGGATTTCCTAAAGCGCGATCCTCTCTGAGCGCGACGCTTACAGCATCGCGGTTCGCCTCTATTGCTCTCATTTGAATTTCCAGACTCATGCGTAGTTTTTCCGTCGGCATCATCTTACTGTTATCTATTGCTTCCAAATGCGGCAGTAAATATTCAAAGTATGGCTTAATAACATCTTGTAGGATTTCTTCCTTATTTTTAAAATAATGATATAAGCTGCCTTTAAATAGCCCACACTCCTTGGCCAAATCATTCATGCTTGTAGCGTTGTAGCCTTTCTGCCGAAAGAGCCTTGCCGCAGTTGTCAAAATCTCTTGTTTCCTTTTATTTTGATCTTCTCGCATAAGTATTTCCCAAACGTTTGGTAAACCTGTTAAGTAAGATTATCACGAACAGTTTCATGTGTCAAGCATGAGTTGTGCGAGGTACGGTATAAGTCAAAGGAATATTACCAGAAGAGGAAAGGTGTTCGAGGCATCGAACTCCTTATCATCGGCTTTATTCTTGAGCGGGCAGGAGAGATGTTAATGCCCTCCTCCCCAATTATTGGAATTATACTAATTACAATAGGAACGTGTCTATTAATTCATTACATAATTATAAGTGAAGTTGTTAAATGTTATCGCCAAATATATTGTCCTGCCCGAAAACTCAGACGGGCGAGGGAAATCTGTAATAAATACCCAAAGGCGTGTAGGCCAAATCGCCAGAGGTGGGGGAGTCATAGGTGGTCTCTTGCTCGTAATGATGATTGAGAGAGATTGAAATCAACCAAGATTGAACGGGACCACCCTTATTACCCTCTTGACAACCGGAATAGTTCGTGCTAGCATACAAAAAGTATTGACCAAACGTTTGGTCAATTATACCGAATAATATGGTACAGCAGTATTCCGCGCACTTACGTTAGGCGAGAGGCAATATGGGTAGAGTGGAAATATGATAATGGCTTCGAGAAATGGAACAGTGAATGTAAGATTACAGGAATAGTATGGAGATTTTACTGTTATTTCCCTTTCGACGAGGTCTGAGTTAGGCGCGCTTGAGTGCACTTGCCTTGGTTGAAACAAACAATCATGCGGCAGAGGTAGGAGTGATACCAAAGAAGTGAGCAAATCATACCAATGCATTAGATTTGGTTTGCGACAACTGTTAAATCAAAGGTACGTGCGAATCTGCCACAGAGATAAACTCCTCAAGGAACGCGGTTGCGAGTTGGTCGATGACTTCATAGAGTGGGCTGGTTCAAGTCATCAGGGTCGTGGAAGCAAATCAATGTGAGGTTTATGATGTCAAGCAGAAGATTCAAGGTTCTTATCACGGATCCCATGCTTAGCGGCATGATCGATCATGCGAAGAATAGATTTCCCGAAGATGCGGCCACGATAGATTTCGAGGTGGTTGAGCAAGGCAGTGAGCAAGAGTTAGTAGCGAAAGTGCCCGGCGTGGACATATTAGTGGGTGCCCGGAACAGGATGAACCGCAATGTATTAGAGAAGGCCGACAAGGTTATCTTCATTCAGCAGTGTGGCGCTGGCTATGATAACATTGACTTGAAGGCGGCCAGGGAGAGAGGCATTAACGTGTCAAACGCTGGCGGAGCCGGCGTCATCCCTGTTGCTGAGCTCACGCTTACGCTTATGCTTACTATCTCGAAGAACATAGTCAGGTGTGACCGGACAATGAAAGCTGGGGATTATATACTGGAAGAATGCGTGGGCAGAGTCTACGAACTCAGGGCCAAGCTTCTCGGAATCGTGGGTATGGGCAAGATAGGCGCTCAGGTTGCCAGGCTAGCCAACGGATTCGGGATGAAGATTCAATATTTTGACCCATATCGCAAGGACACCAAGGACCTCGATTTCGCCGTCAAATCAGTTTCTCTGGATGAGCTGTTGAAGACCTCCGATTACGTCAGTATAAACGCCTTGCTTACCCCTGAGACCAGAGGCCTTATCGGCAGAAAACAACTGGAGATGATGAAGCCTACGGCATATCTAATAAACACCTCCAGAGGCGCAATAGTCGACGAAGAGGCGCTGGCTGATATACTCGAGCAGAAGAAAATTCGCGGTGCAGGCCTGGACGCTTATGGTGAGCATGGCGATCCGCCACCCAAGAATAGCAGGTTACGCAAACTCGACAACGTCGTACTGACACCTCACATCGGCGGGGTGACCGCAGAGGATCTTCAGAGGAATTTCTACGAGACTTCACTGGGGAACATAATCAGGGTGGTACGAGGTGAAGAGCCAAAGTACGTCGTCAACTAGTGATTGAGAAGGCCATTACGGAAAAATATCGTTTTGGAGAGTTCAGTAAAATGGTGAAGATAAGGGTTCACGGCAGGGGAGGCGAGGGGGCGGTTACGTTCGCCCATATGCTATGCGCAGCGGCCACCTATGACGGGAAGTACGGCCAGTCAAGCATGGGAGCCGGTTTCGAGAGAAGGGGGGCGCCGGTCGAAGCCTACGCCAGGATCAGCGACAAGTTCGTCGCAGAACGGGGCGCCATCATTGATCCTGATATAGTGGTAGTCATGAACCCAGCTCTTGTGAGAGTGGTAGACGTGGAAACCGGCATGGTCGAAGGGGGTAAGCTCGTGGTAAACGCTTCTAAACCTCTTGGTCTGAAGCACGAGGCGACGTATGTTAACGCGCGAAGAATCGCACTCGAAATCCTTAGGATGCCGATTCCCAACACGGTAATGCTTGGTGCATTCGCAGCTAGTACAGGTCTTGTTAGCCTGGCGTCGCTGGAGGAGTGCGCGTCTCAGATGCTCGGGTGGCTTTCGCAGGAGAAGCGGAATGCGAACATCCAAGCCATTAGGGCTGGCTATGAAGAGGTGAAGCATGGCTAAGGCATACGTAAGGGGAACGGCGATTCACTCGTCGGCAAACATGGCTCTCGTGAATAAAACCGGAAGTTGGAGGTTGAGCGAACCGGTCATTGAGTATACAAAGTGCAAGGGATGCAAGATTTGCTCCGAGTTCTGCCCTGATTACAGCATAGAGAGGCTCAATGTCGATAAGACGGCCCCCCCATCCACTCCCCGCATCAGGATAGACATGGAGTACTGCAAGGGCTGCGGTATATGTGCCCATGAATGTCCTCAGGGTGCGATCACGATGGTAGAAAGTGAGGAATGAGATGCGGATGTTCCTGTCCGGAAATCAGAGCATAGCACACGGCGCAAGGTTATCCAGGGTGGAGGTGGTGAGCGCTTATCCGATTACACCCGCAACGCCTGCTTCCGAAGAGCTTTATATGATGAGCAAGCGGGGCGAGCTTGATGCGCTAATCGTGAATGCCGAATCCGAGTTAGGCGCCATGGGAATTTGCGCCGGTGCTACTGCGGCGGGTTGTCGGAGCTTTAGTTGCACATGCTCCCAAGGACTGGCCCTAATGCGCGAGATGCTTTGGGCAGCATCCGGCATGGCACTCCCTATTGTGCTCGCAATCAACAGCCGGGAGATAGGGCTACCACAGGGACTCTTGAGCGACCATTCCGACTGTCTGTCAGAGCGGGATGCGAGCTTCATTCAGTACATGTGTGAGAACAACCAGGAGATAATCGACTCACTGATCATGGCGTACAAGATCGGTGAGAACGAGAAAGTACTACTGCCTTCTTTTGTGGTTTCCGAGGGGCTCCGGATGAGCCACAGCTTCGAGGCGGCAGATGTTCCTGAGCAGGATCTTGTTGACAGGTTTCTGCCGGCCTACAGGCCTAAGCATGTCTTCGTAGACTTGGACTATCCGATGGTGGTCGGGATTGGAGTCATGCAGCACTATGTCAATTTCAAGCGGCATCAGTACCAGGCGATGCAGGATGCCAAACCTGTTATAAGGGAGGTATGCAGGGAGTTTGCTGAGATGTTCGGCCGCAAATATGACCTGGTAGAAGCCTACAAGACGGATGACGCGGAAATGGTGGTAGTTGCGATGGGATCTGTGGTGAGCATATTGAGGGAGAAGATCGATGAGTACCGGGCCCAGGGTAAGAAGATTGGCCTCCTGAAAATACGCGTTTTCAGGCCTTTCCCAGAAGAGGAGGTCAGGGCGGCGCTGTCGCATGCCGGGAAGGTGCTGGTTATCGATCGGGCGTGTTCGCCGGGAGCCACCTACGGGGTATCGTGCATCGAGGTCAGGGCGGCGCTACAGAAATCGAAGTCGACCATCTCTAATATGATTATCAGCGCGAGAGATATCACAGCCCGCCCCACTGACGAGATCCTTGAGAAGTGGTTCAAGAGTGACGGCGAGTGGGTTGACTGGTTCCGGGCTGAGGATGACGAGAGAGCGGCAAGCTTTTGTGGCTGGGACAACTACGAGAAGCTGGTGAGAGGAGAGCAGGTTAATAGGGAAGTTGTGAAGGATGGGGAAAGTCCCCTGGGCAAGGGTACTGTGGGTTGTGTCGGCTGCATGAGCGCGGGCGCAATCCGTCAGGCTATGGATGTCTTCGGCAAGAATACCGTGGTCGTTAGCAATGCGGGCTGTGGTATGGCGTTTAGTAATCTCTACCCTATGACCGCATGGCGCGTTCCGTATTTTTTCTTCACCTACAGCCACGCTGGAGCCGCGGCTAGTGGCATTGAAGTCGCGATGAAGCTGAAGGGGATAAAGGCCGATCTGGTACTCATAGCCGGGGATGGTGCATTATATGACATTGGACTTCAGACATTTTCGGCGGCACTGGAGCGGGGGCACAGGATAATCTACATCTGCTACGACAACCAGGCTTACATGAACACCGGAGTCCAGAGCAGTGGGTCCACGCCCTACGCTGCAAAGACAAAGACCACTCTAGACGGAAGAAAGGGCAGGGTCAAGAATATCGAGCAAATTGTGGCCGCTCACGGAGACATCTATATCGCGACAGCATCACCGGCCTATCCTGCAGACCTCAAGCGAAAGCTGAAGAAGGCGAGGAAACTGAACAAGCCTTCTTTCATACACATCTTCTGCCCTTGCCCTCCAGGATGGGAGTATGACCCAGCCCTCAGTATTGAAATCTCCCGTCTCGCGGTGGAGACAGGGACTGTTGTGCTCTATGAGTACGAAAATCGAAAGCTAACTCTCAATAAGTTGCCCAAGGACAGGAAACCCGTGGAAGAATACCTCATGAAACAGGGGAGATTCTCGCACCTCACGAAAGCTCAAGTCGCAGAAATCCAAGCGGAGGTCGAGAGCAACCTAGAAAGGTTGACTGCCGGGAATCTGGTTTGAGGAGTGAACATGTTGAAGCTGACCGCAGGTGATACTCTGGGAAGCATCATAAGCGGCGTGGCAGCGACCTACCCGAAGAGGGAGGCGATTGTCGCGGGGCAGCAGCGGATCAACTACGATGTCCTGATGGACAGGGTTGACTCTCTAGCCAACGCCCTGCTCAAGCTAGGAGTAAAGAAAGGTGACAAAGTAGCTATCTGGATGGGGAACAAGCCGGAGTGGGTGTACGCTAATTACGCCTGCAGCAAAATCGGGGCACCCGTTGTCCCACTGAACACGAGGTACAAGGCCTATGAACTCGAGCATATACTCGGGCAGTCCGACTCCACCACTCTGTTCATGATGGATCGCTTCATCAATATCGATTATGTTCCTATTATCGATGAAGTATGCCCCGAGCTCAAGAACTCGAAACCCGGTCAGCTCGAATGTGAATCCTTTCCCTTCTTGAAGCGGATAATCATGTTCGGTAAATCCCATTATCCGGGAATGTTCGACTATTACACGGTGCTGAATTCGGGCAAGGACTATGCGAAGAGCGACGGGTTCGAGAAGGCCCAAGAAGCTGTGAAACAGGAAGACGTATATATCATCCCTTTCACTTCGGGCACAACGGGGTTTCCGAAAGGCGTGGTAACGACTCATTACCAGTACCTTAGGGTCGTAGAGGGTGTTAGCGCCAGGCTCAACATGTCGGACCAGGACCGCATTTTGGTGGTATCCCCGTTCAGCCACAACATGGGCAACATGACGGGTATGTTGCTGGGCGCTTGTAATGGGGCGTGTATTATTCCCATGGAGTCGTTCGACCCCGGCGAAGCACTGCGTCTGATTCACGAGGAGAAGGTCAGTAAATTCGCGGGCTCACCGACCATGTATATCATGATGCTCGACCACCCCGACTTCCCGAAGCGGGATACAACCTCTATTCGGAGCTCGATGATCGGCGCCGCTGATGTGTCTCCTGACTTGGTGCGAACCATAATGGACAGGATGGGAATCAAGGACCTGATATCCGCCTACGGTCTCACTGAGAATACGGGCGTGAGTACCATGAGCCAGCCTGGAGACCCCCCCGAGGTTGTCGCCCACACGGCGGGCAAGCTGATATTCCCCGACTGCGAATTGAAGGTGCTGAACCCAGACACGGGTGAGGAAGTGCCTCGTGGCACACAGGGCGAGATATGCAGCCGAGGGTTTTACGTTCTGACAGAGTACTACAAGATGCCAGAGGAGACAGCAGTGGCCATTGACAGCAAGGGATGGTTTCACACCGGCGACCTCGGCATCATGGATGAAAAGGATTACATCAAGATCACGGGCAGACTCAAGGATATGTTCATCACTGGTGGAGTGAATGTCTATCCGGCGGAAATCGAAAACTACCTGCTTACGCACTCAAAGATAAGCATTGCATCGGTGGTGGGCGTACCTGATCGCAGGATGGGCGAAGTGGGCATGGCTTTCATCAAGCTGAAGCCAGGTGCGACGGCCACGCAGGATGAAATCATCAAGTTCGCCAGGGAGAGAATGGCGAACTACAAGGCCCCGAAGTATGTGAGGTTCGTCGAGGATTATCCTATGACAGCCACGGGCAAGATACAGAAATTCGTCCTCAGGAAGTCGGCTGTCAAGGAACTGGGGCTCGATAAAGAGTGATTTCATCCGAATTCTACGAGAGCTACAGAAACAGACACCAGCTGGCTGAGGGGTGGAAGCGGAGGGGCAGAAAGCTAGTGGGGTATTTCTGCAGTCTAACTCCGGAGGAGTTGATATACGCTGCAGGGTTTATACCGGTGCGCATCAGGGGGACGGCCGAGAACATTAGCTTGGCTGACGCGCATTTGCCATCGTTTTGTTGCTCCTACATGAGGGGCGCCCTCGATCAGGCGCTCAAGGGTTGGTACGGCTACCTCGACGGAATGGTTTTCCCCAAGACATGTGATATGACCCGTGATCTTTACAGCATTTGGAAACGCAACCTTCCGCTTCCTTACTATTGGTTCCTACCGCTGCCGGGGCGGGGCACTGATGAGGCCGTTGAGTTTACCGTGCACGAACTGGGCCTTTTTCGAGAATCCCTTGAGGATTTCTCCGAGAACCGGATAGAGGATGAATCCTTGGATCGTGCGATTAGAATTTACAACCAAAACCGGTCCTTGGTCCGGGAAGTCTACGAACTAGGGAAAAGGGAGTCGCCTCCCCTGACGGGCAGCGATGTATTCGCTGTTGAGATCGCCGGACTTGTGATGCCGAAGGAAGAGCATAGCGCGATGGTTCGGAATCTGTTGAGTGGACTGCCTGAGGGAAGTAATTCCGGGCGGAGCGGCCCGAGACTGATGGTAACTGGTAACAATTTCGAAAGCATCGAGCTATTGGAGACAATAGAAGATTGCGGGGGAAGGATTGTCATCAACGACCTGGATACCGGAAGCAGGTACTACGGGGCAGGAGTCGCAGAAGACCGGGAACCGATGAGAGCGATCGCCGAAAGGTATCTGCGAGAAGTGAGGTGCCCGTGCAAGCACCCAGCAGAGTCCAGATTGGAGCGCATCCTTGGGCTAGCGCAAAGCTACAGGGTCAAGGGAGTGGTAATGGTAGTCCAGAAATACTGCGATACACATCTGTATGATCGCCCGTGGATAGAGAGCAGACTGCGAGAAGAAGGACTCCCCGTTCTCTCTATCGAACACAGCGACACGGGCTGGACAAGCGGCAGATTTAGGACGATGGCCCAGGCCTTCATCGAGATGTTGGAGTAGTCCACGTGAATAGCAGACAGGACAAACAGACGGACAAAGAAAGAGCGGGCAGGCTGACTGCGTCGGCGGAACTAAGTACTCTCAACGAGAAGTACTACAGGGACCTTGCGAGCGCGAAAGTCGAAGGCAGGCCCGTGGTGTGGCTAACTTCACTGGCCCCCATTGAAATAGTCTATGCTTTTGATAGCATTCCATTCTTCCCGGAGAACTATGCCGCTCTTTGCTCCTCACGCAAGGTAGCGTCGGAGCTCTGCCAGGCTGCAGAAAGCAGGGGCTACTCTCAGGACCTTTGTGCTTATGCTCGGTGTATGTTCGGCTCTATCTTTGAGAAAAGGGGTGCTTTCGGAGATCAGGGTCCGCCGTCGCCGGACGTCCTTCTAGCTACTGAGGGTGCTTGCACAACCCACATCAAATGGTGGGAAGCCCTGCAAAGACATTTCAAGTGCCCGCTGGTTATCATCGACGTCGCATACACGGTGGATAGCGAAAGCCTCGCCGCGCATCACAAAGCGTATTTGGCCGCTCAGTTGAGGGAAATGACGCTCCTCATGGAGAAGCATACAGGCAGGAAGCTTGATATGGCGAAACTGCGTGAAGTGATTTCACTCGCAGACCGGGCAAGCCTTCTCTGGGACGAGATAGACGATCTCAGGAAAGCCGTGCCGACACCTGTAAGCCAGATTGATGTCTTCACCTGCCTGTTTCCTTTGGTCACCCTGAGAGGAATGCCAGAGGCAGTAGACTTCTATGAAGAGCTCAGGGATGAAGTCAAGGAGCGTGTGAACAAAGGTATCGGCTTTGTTCCCGATGAGAGGTTCCGACTCATCTGGGACCTTTTCCCCATATATCACAACATGAAACTCCTGAACTACTTCGCGGAATTCGGCGCTGCTTTCGTGACTGACCTCTATGGAAACGCATTCAGCGGTCGTCTGAACCCTTCCGATCCTTTCGGCAGCCTTGCAGAAAGGTATTTAAGCTTCTTCAACAGGTCTGCTTCTTGGGGAAAGGCTGAGATGTACAAGAAGCGCGTGCGCGATTACAGTGTTGACGGTATTGTATTCCACTCCAACCGCTCCTGCAGGTTCTGTACGGCCTATCAGCGTGAGGTCGGACACATTCTGAAAGAGGAACTCGGGCTTCCCAGCCTGATGTTTGAGGCTGATATGGTGGACCCGAGGGGATTTGATGCTGTTGATGTGAAGGATCGTATTCAGTCTTTTATCGAGATGCTCGAGGCTCGAAAATATCCAAAGATAGAGAAAACACGGTAACCAGTGGCTTGTTTAAAAGTATGCAGAATAGTCAGTTGCACCATTTATCGCATGATGCACGATAAATTGGACAAAATTCAAGAGGTGTACGAGTCTTCATCCTTTAACTCGTATGAAGGTCCGGGACATCCCGAGCTGCTGATAATTTGTTGCGGGAGCGGCAAGTCATGTTCCCTATTACGAGGAACTCAGTAATGCTATCGGGGAGCTTTCTCAGTCGGCCTGGTTTGTTGACGCCACCCATATGAGCGTAGAGTTGGGTGTTCCGGTTGTGGCTAATGTCATTATGATAGGGGCTTTGATTACCATCAAACAAATTCCTTTGAGCGGGTACAATATCCAGGATGTGATAAGGGATAGCTTTCCTCCAGAAAAGGCCGAATTGAGCCTGAAAGCTTTCGATATGGGTCTTAACTCATTGAAGGGTTCGGCAGATCCTCCCTTAGGATAATAGACTAAGACGGAGCAGATAATGAATGTGTACGAAGTCTGTTAAAAACTTGCCGAGAGCGGTGGCCATGGTGACTGGTCAATTTGTTTGCTTAGCATTAATTTATATTAAATTCATTTTAGAAAGCCACCACTTACGTCTCATTAGTACCCCCCTTAAATGCATGGCTAGGGAGGTATTGATCTTCCCTAGCCATGTAAATATATGCTGGGCTAAATACTACTATTTCAGGAGATGTCTGATATTTGTCTGCTTATACTAATGGTGGATAATTGAATTGGAACATAAAAGAGGAGGCAAAGTACAGTGGTAAAAGTCATAATGCCGCTTAAAAAGAAGCTTGGCGTGTCACAGAAAGATTTTAACGATCATTGGCTAAACAATCATAGCCAGCTAGCTGCTCGGGTAATTCCTGGGTTAAGGAGATATGTTTTGAGCTACATGGTTGGTGAAAATCAAGAGTTTGATGGTGTTGCAGAACTGTATTTTAACGATATAGCCTCTTGGGAGAAAGCCCTCCATTTCCTTACAAAGGAGGATGGAGGGCAAGTACTCAGGGATGATAATGTAAAATTCGTAGATATTAGAAGAATATTTTTCCTTGTAACTGAAGAGAAAGTTATCAAAGAAAAATAGTTATAGTTAATGGATTATGTCTGATCATGAAACGATAAATTATTGACATAAGGTCACTATGCTTAACAATTATTTGATCATGAAGTAAGGGAGAATAGATTATGGTTAAAATTCCTCCTATAAGGGGACCAGGGAATACCTAAATCTCCAAATTCAATTCATAAATAGGCTGAAGATCTAATATCAGGTTTACGAACTTAATCAGAGGTTCTTTAATATAGTTCCTCCTGGAAAAATCGTAGCTAACGGAAGTTAATCAAAGCTATAAGATCGGATGAGGGAACCAGAAACCATAGCCATGTCTGATTATTTAGAACAGC
>Ga0315286_10003593_pt1 | contig 14699 bp, 10 predicted proteins | sample YL17G10_0_MG_FD_205038 | JGI IMG/M metagenome (GOLD analysis project Ga0315286, IMG submission 205038) | Sediment microbial communities from Yellowstone Lake, YNP, Wyoming, USA - YL17G10_0 | ecosystem: Environmental > Aquatic > Freshwater > Lake > Sediment | place: USA: Wyoming | collected...
CTGGTAACCAAAACCGCCTTTCCAGTTCCGGGCCAGATCGTAGTACCAGCTCTGTTCCTTCAGGTAGGCGCCTGTGGCCAGCGAACCGCAGCGGGACACGCCAGGCAGCGCCCACAGGATATTGAAAAAGTTCCCCGTGTGTCCACGTTCCCGCTCAGCGTAGCCGGCCATGCCCATCCTGGCGAAAAACGACGTTGCCTCACCATCACCCAGCAGGTCGAAGAGCACCGCCGCGCTCGAACATTTCCCATTGTCCTCATGTCCAGGCCAAGGCTGGTGATCGCCATAGGGAATGGCGCCCTTGTTGACGTAGTACCGCAGGAACTTTGCCGACTTGTCGATCGCCTGGTCAACAGCGGGATCATTCACGCCCGCCTGACGGGCAAGCACCAGCGCGATGGTAAGCACGATCCCCGGCTGGTTCATGCAACCATAGCCATTCAAGTTGCCGCTCGGCGTGGCATAGAACTCGTGGCCCCAGGTGCCAACGGCACTCTGACCCACGGTGGATTCCTTGGCCGTGCGTTTGAGCTCCGCCAGGATCGACTTGTCGCCAGTGGCCAGGACATACTCGGCCAGGAACAGGTTCCCATAACCATAATACCACGTCCACGTGCCCGGGTGCAGCGATGCCGCCACCTTCCTGGCATAAGCGGCCAGCATGGGGCGGTATTCCTCTTTGCCGCTGGCCAGCAACGCCAGGGCGTTGAGGTCTATGGGTATGTCAGCGTCTTCCAACCCATTCTTCGCGATGAGCCGGCAGCCTTGCTCGAAGATCGCCTTCGACTTCGGACAGTCGTACGGGGTCGTGTCGCTGTAAGCGCCCAGCACGGCAAGCTTCAGGTCCACGTTCGTGCTCTGCCCGTCCCGCCAGCGAATCAGCCGCAGCACGCCATTCTTTTCCTCGGCCGCCGTGATGGCGCGGGCAAACTGGATGCGCGCGTCGGCGGCGAACGGCTTGCCGTTCACCCCCAGGATCACGTCGTTGGCGCGCAAGACGCCGTCTGCCGGCGATCCGGCGTCAACCGCAGTCACCAGGATCTGACGAGCCTCGGCGGTCTGGCCCTTCGAACCATAGACCCAGCCGCGCGTCCCGGTCGGCCCGAGCGTCCAGTCGTGGCTGGCGTCCTTCTTGCCACCCTGGGTAAAGTCTGGAACTGGCGGCTTTTCCACGGCGCGGGCGCCGTAAGCCGTGTCTATGCTCCCAAGCGTCAGAGCGCTGAACAGAATTACTGCATTGGAAAACAGTTTGACTTGCTTCATTGTTTTATCCTTTCTTCATTTGTTGTCTATCTTCTACATGTGCGCCGAAGACCTGTCAAGGCTGGGTGCGTCGCAATCCGTCGCTCCCCTGCCACCGGCGCTCCATACGCCACATTCATTCCACGGGTTGCCCCGGTGGCGGAGGAGAGGCATGGCAATGAGGAGCGGGAGGATCGATTTCATTGTTGCGCTTTTCATTCCCAGGTCACTTGCTTTGCTTGTTCAACAGCTCCGCCATGGCCCAGCCAAGCACGTTACCGACTTCCATGTAGGTTTCCGCATTGCGATTGTAGTGATAGCCCTGATTCGCGGGGGAGACGTCAACCTCCCGCCAGAAATCCCGGGACTCCACGCACTTCACGTTGCCGGCAAACTCCGGGTGCTTCTTGGCATCGTTCATCGCAAGCTGCGCTTCGGCGATCTGCAGCCCGAAGCCCGTGCGCCCGGGGTTCCCGCAGCCCACGGCCAGCACAAAGGGGGCGTTCGGAGCATTAAAGTCCTTGCGCAGGCTCTTGATCAGATTCACCAGGTTCTGCTCGTAGCGGCTGGCATAGGGTTCCCCCTGGTCCTTGTGCCCCTGCCACCAGACAAAGCCGGCGACCTCGTACTTTTCGGCGCCGGGGTAGTACTTGCCAATGTCCGACAAGGCTGCCTTGGCGTTGGCCACGTCGTCGTCATACTGCTTGCCGGCATACCAATCAATGACTTTCCCTGTTCTTTTGTCAATCCATGGGGGAGGCTCCGTCGCCTTGCCCTTGTCCTTGTCCATGTCCCAGGAATTAGGCCGATCCTTGTACCCGGCGTATACAAAGGTTTTCTCGGCACCCTTATTGTCCTTTGTGACGAACTCATACCGCTTGCTGCCGGGCGGCAGGTAATCCCAGCCGAGGCTCCGGTTGCCGATGCAGGCTTTGAGAATAAGCACAGGTTCGTCAAGCGCATGACCCATGATATGGCCAAACTGCAGCTCAGGCCCGATCGTCCCGCCTTTGACAGTCAACCAATCGTTTTGCAGCGTTCCTTTGCCCTGCATAACAAAGGTATATATGACATCACTTCGCGCGCTCCATTTGCCTGCATCATCCAACAGATGGGGATACCTGCCTTCCTTCCTGGTCAGATACTCAAGCGTTCCCTGCTTCGTCTCCGGGCCGACGTCACCCATACCGACCATGTTCGACTGGCCCAGCAGGATAAACACCTTGACCGGCTTCTTCACGTCGGCTGCTTTCCCGTCCGGACGCGGCAATTTATGTTTTGGATCCGTATCGAATTTCTCCGCCGCCGATACGTTCGAGAGTCCGATTATCACTGATGCGAGCATGCACCCGATACCGATTACTGTCTTCCTGTTCATTGCCTTGTGTCCTTTCGTTACTTAGTTGGTGTGTGGCCCAGGGGTCAACCTGGCGATGGTGTTGGCGGTAGCGTCGTCGAACATCGGCAACATCGGGGTCAGACTTACACAATACACTGTTCCATGAGATGGTCGCCCGGCATCGAGAACAATCTCTCCATTAAGGTCCGTCCTCCCCATCTCAACATCGGGGTCCAACATCGGGGTCAGACTTACACAATACACTGTTCCATGAGATGGTCGCCCGGCATCGAGAACAATCTCTCCATTAAGGTCCGTCCTCCCCATCTCGACTTTCCCGGTGTGCTTGATCGCCACGCCTCCCGAGGGAACGCGCGGAACACCGTCTCTCGCGACCATGATAATCGCTATCCCTTTCTACTGCAACTTGATTCACTTGATTCGCGGCCGAATACTCTGAAAATGGAAGGTGGTGCGGCAAAGTGAAGTGTGTAAGTCTGACCCAAAACACAAAAACAGGGGACAGGTTATTCTATTCTCTCTCCTCTGTGAAGAAGACGTCGTCGCGCTGGTTGCCCCGGTGGGTGAGGTGGTAGGGGAGGTCTGTGAGAACGACGCGGGCGAATCTGACCATGGGGTATTGCTAAACATAGGCGGGTGGAATGTCAATGAATAAATAACCTGTCCCCTATTTGCGCCGGGCCGGGGTTCGGTCATTTGCACCGGCGCAATCTCCTGCTGCTTGCGCACCGGCGCACGGGGCGAAACGCCGATCTGGAGATTGGTCACTGTGGATGCCGTCACAGACTGCCCATCTTCTCGTTGTTCGCCGAGACCGAGTCAAACCCCATGTCGTCGGCGAGAATGAAGACAATGTTGGGTCTGGCTGCGGCGATGGCTTGGCCACACAGAATGCAAAGAGACGCAAAGAGGATGAGGATATGTTTCATGGTGGTGATGTTCTCGATGCGCTGCGTCTCTGAACTTTGCTTCTTTTCAGCAGCGCCTTCAATTCGCTCACGATCTCCGGGTGTTTGAAATAGAGATTCACCGTCTCTCCCGGATCGGTTTCGAGGTTGTAAAGCTGGCCCGGCGCATCCGGCGCGGTGTCGGGCAGGGCAAAGGGTTTCAGCTCAGCATTGTCGTATTTGTTGCCGCCGGAGCCGCGATGATCCAAGTATTTCCAAGGGCCCCGGCGGATGGCGAGCGAGAGACTGATGGTCTGGTGCAAGGTGTATGGGCGGGCTTGCCCACCACTCTCTTTCCCGAGCAGCACGGGCAGAAGATCGAAGCTGTCCTCGGCGGCGTTGCCCGGCAGCGCGGCACCGGTCATCGCCGCGCAAGTCGCCATGACATCGGTGAGGCAGACCGTCTGGCCGCTCGTGCTGCCCGGTGCGATTTTCCCCGGCCAGCGGACGATGAAGGGCACGCGATGACCACCCTCCCACTGATCGCGTTTCATCCCGCGCCACGGCCGTGCGCCGTCATGGCCGTAGTCGGCGCGCATGTGAACGACGCTGGTGGTTTCCGGTCCGTTGTCGCTGGAAAACATCACCACCGTGTTGTCCGCCATCCCGAGCCGTTCCAGGGTCTTCATCAGTTCGCCGACAATGTAGTCGAGTTCATGGATGAAATCCCCGTGCGGCCCCGCCTTCGTACTGCCCTGAAACTGCTTCGACGCAAACGAGGGCAGATGCACCGCATTCATGGAGTGCAGGAGGAATAAGGGTTTCTCCGGGTGGCTCTTCGCGTGTTCATCGAGAAACTGCCGGCTCTTTTGCAGGAAGACCATATCCAATTCTTCGAGGTTGAAATCCGGCGCGATCATGCCAGCGCGGTTGTCGAAGGCATACCAATGCTTGGGCAGCTTTGACTTGTCGAGCATCCCGGCGGGCGGCACCGGAATGCGATCGCCATCGATGAAGGCATAAAGAAAATCCGTGGCCGGGCAGCACGCCGTGCCGAAGAAGCGGTCGAAACCGCGGTGGACCGGCGCGTCCGGAATGGCGCGCGAGTAATCAATCATCTTCACGCCTTCGACGCCGTCTTTCGTGATGCGCTGCCCGGCTTTGTCCAGGAAACTCAGGCCGATATGCCACTTTCCAGTCATGGCCGTGGCGTAGCCCTGGTTTCGGAGCATCTGCGGTAACGTCAATTGATCCTTCTTGATGAGACAAGGCCCTCCCACGCCTGCGAAGACACCGCTATAAGGGATGCGGAAGGCCATCCGACCGGTCAACAGGCTGTAGCGGCTGGGCGTGCAGACCGTGGACGGGGAATGCGCGTCGGTAAATCGCATCCCTTCGCGTGCCAGCCGATCGATGCTCGGCGTGGCGACTTTGGATTCCGCATTGTAGCAACCGACATCGCCGTAGCCCAGGTCGTCAGCGAGGATGAAAAGGATGCTCGGTTTGCCAGGCGGTGGATTCCCGGCAAAGGCTTTCGTATCGAAGCCACCGAGCAGGGTCACAGCCAATCCAAGTGATGCATGCTTTAGAAACTCTCTTCTGCCATGGTTTGTCATATCTTGACCTTTCTTATGGAATGCTGAAATTCCGATGACACACAACTTACAAATTCCGGTGACACAAATTCCGGTGACACACAACTTATATAAATTCCGGTGACACACAACTTATATCACCCCTCCTCAAATTCCGGTGACACACAACTTATATCACCCCTCCTTGGTCTTTCGACCGGGTTTCTGTTTCCGCAAATCGCGCCCCAGAATAGCCTTGATATCTTCTCCACAAAAGCCTCGGAACCCAACGGCCGGCCAGTCCGCTCGTGCTGGCGCAAGGCAGCCAAATCCTCAGCGCGCGCGGCGCACTTCTATGCGAGGCGCCCGCATCAAGCCGCACGGAACAAGTTGATAGCCCTCAAACCATCTGTTGGGGTCTTTGAACTCCCACGGCCCCGTCCAGTGCGGCCATTTCTCGCTGTTATGCAATGGGCCGTGGGAATTGCGGCGGTGACCCAGCACCTCTATCGCAAGTTCCACGGGTTTATCCTTCAGCAAGCGCGTAATCTCGACCTCGTTCGGCTCCCAGGCGATCACCCCGGCCTGTTCCCCGTCCACCAATACCCGAACCGCCACGCCTCGATACTCCGGAACGCAAACGAAAACACGGTCTCTGGCGGATTTCTTCGGCTGAATCCTGCGCCGATAGGCCACATGACCGGCATAGAAGGCAAGTCCCTGCCCGCCCCAGTCGCCGATCGCGATCCTCTGGGGAAGCTTCGTCAGGGTAACATCGGTCCCATCCACCCTTGTTCCGAACCAGCCAAGCAGATACATGATCTCCAAACCGGAATGATTCTCGGGGAAGTCTATTTCGAGCCGGATTTCATTGGCGCCAGGACGGAATCTGAGCGGATCGAGCGGAATCCTGCGCAAGGACCGATCCGTCCACCAGCCGCTTTGGCTGTCCGTGTTGACCGCCTGACCGTTGAACGTGATCCTGAAAGTGTGGGGCTGTTCGAGCGCCAGGAACACGTCTCCCGAAGGGAGAGACTCCACGTGGAACTCGTAGGACAGAGACACCGGAATGGTCCGCGGCTCCTTCAGTTTCGGCCTGGCCCAGGGCTGAACCATCGCTCCGCCGCGCGGGCTGAGCGCCAAAGCCGCTCGAATCGCGTCGTCCACCTTCAGCACTTCCGCAGCCGGCGCCCATTTTTGACCGCCGATCTTGTACTTGCAGCGATCCAGCACGAGAACGTTCGCTTCGGACAAACTATAGTCCCACTTCCTGCCTTTCAGGACCTCGGCTCCAACCGTGCTCAACACCGGCCTCCGCTTCGTGTTCAGAGCCGCCGCTTTCTTCGGAATCACAAACACCCGGCTGCCCAGCGCGGGGAAACTGGTGGAAATCTCCCAACCAGACCTTAGCCGCTTGGCGTTGGCCGCGAATTCCTCGCCCGTCTCGGGATCCAGCTCGATGGGCTTTCCAGCGCAGCCCGCGAAGCCTCGGATTCGAACGTTCCGGAACGCCAGCTTTCTATCGCGCACCATGCCATCGTGTTCGACATAATCCTCGCTGTTGACGAAATCCTCGCTGGTATTGCAGACAAAGAGATAACTTCTGTCGTTATCCTCACGGAGCAGATACAGCAATGACGTAATCTCTTTCCCGTCCTCGTCCATGATCCACACGCGGCGAGCCGCCGGTTCCACCGCTTTTATCAGGTCCTGCCCCCTGGCCGGGACCCGGATACAGTCGGCGGCAAGTTGCTCCACCTCCGCGGATGGAAGCGCGTCAACGTATTGCGCCACGCCGCCCGCAAAAACAACCGTTCCTCCGGCGCGCCGGAAGCGTTTCAGCAGCTCCAGCGTCGTCCCGCGCATCGTGCTCTGGGGAGGAACCATCACCGCGCGATAGGCCGCCTTCGCGACTCTAAGTTCTACCGCGCCGCCTTTCCGGACGATCCTGGCGTAACGCGACAACAATTCCTCATCGCCATAATCAAAGTCAATGTGTCCGCCCAGCAAAGTATTGCTGAGATCCGCGAACTCCCGATCGGTCCTGCGTGTCTCTCCGGCCTGATGCCACCCGATCTTGCACGTCAACCACGCGCTTTCGATGGGATGGATCACAAGCAGGTCCCGGATCTCCGCGCCGCGCGCCATCACCGAGCCGATCCGGGCGAAATAGTCCTCGACCTTGCTGTAAAGGCTCCACCAAGGGGACTGATACGAGATGGCGGCGGGATAATCCCGTTTCGCTTCCGCGAGCATCGTGTACCACGCCAGATGCTGGCAACGAAGGTTTATGCCGAGTGCGAATTGCCAATCGCCGAGCGTTTTGTGTCCGGCAAACGGAAAATCCCAACCCGTGCAACCGTAGGTTTCGCTCAGGCGCCATTTCCTCCCGAACTGCCGGGCCGCCGAGGACACCTGCTTGGCCGTGACGAATATTCTCCAATGCTCGGTGAGCAAATCCATGCCCGGAGCCTGCATGTGTTCATAGAAACGCATACACGAGCCCACAACGTCGCATTGCTGGGTAAGGGTGTCTTCCGCCAGGACGTGCCCGGTGAAAAGCATATCGTTCTTGCCGCACCATTCCCCGATCTGCCGGGCGAAGGAGTCCACAAACAAGTGAGTCACACAGTCGTGGTAATGATAACGGGCCGTTGTCACACGTTGTTCTTCCACGTCGTAAACGATCTCAGGCAGGCGGGGAATGAGGTCGTAGCCGTAACGCTTTCTAAAAACGGCCGGCAGTTGGGGAGTCCATGGAAGTGAAAACGTCCGCGACTTCTCCGGATTCTCCGGAAGTTTGGAGCCGAAATTAGGTTCATCCGTGAAGATTCCGGGACATCGTTTTCCGAAGCGTTCGCCACACTGTCTTCTGTAGGCCTCATGGGTCACCCGGATGAACTCGCTCACGGATTCATGGTTCAGGGTGTCGAGGTAGGTATAACCGTTGTACCAGTCGCTGGGGGAGTCGGCGATGACGTCGAAATGGAGGAGCACTTCGCCGTCGGCAAGCGCAATCTTCGCCTTTGGCGGCACGGGTCTGACATCCCGGGCGATAGCGCCGTCCACCCTGGCCGCGAAAACGGCCAATGTAGCCTTCGTGCGTCGCATCTCCTTCACGGACTCGAGAATCCGCACCCGCAGTTGGCGCAAACGGTGTTTCGGGTTCTTCGTAACCAGGCCGCCCGCCGCGCCGGACGGCCAGCGGTCCTCGTCATAAAGCCACGCCCGCATCCCCAGCTTCTCCGCTTCGTCCATACAGGCGTTCACGCACTCAAACCATTCTCTGGAAAGATACGCCGTATCGAGCCCAACGCGCGAGTGCATGAAAAACCCGCCCAGGCCCATCTCTTTCATGATCCGAATCTGCCGGCGCAGCTCCCGGGGTTCGAGTTTCCCGTTCCACGCCCAAAACGGCGCGCCTCGGAATTCGCTCCCCGGATTCCTGAACTCTTCCATCCACCTTCTCTTCGTGTCCATTCGCTTCCTCCGTCCGTCCGCGTTGGTCTTCCCGTTGGCGACACGGGAAACCTGCCCACTTAACCCTGTGGTCCAATGGCATGGTACCTTCCGCGCCTTTCCATCGCAATAGTTATGTCGGGGAAGAACAACGGGTGCGACCCGCCGGTTTGCAGGATGGCGCGGGGAAGTGTGTTCAATCCCCACCACACTCCACTGCGCAGATTGAGGCTCACCAATCCGGCGTTGCGCTCTTCCCAGAGGAAAATCCGAACCGCGTAGTCCCGGAGGGACGGCCGGCAAAGTCTTCGACGGCTTCGCCAGCCCACCGTTTCAACGGTGGGACAAGCCGGAGGTCCATCGTGCCCCCGGTCCCGGCGGGACGGCTGAGGCCCTATCCGAACACGTGTTTCACCCGACCCTACAGGACTGGATAAGGGAAAAGGCGTGTTTTCCCACCACAGTCAATCAAGGGACACAATCCAGGCACATAATACCCGCTTCCGTTAGCACCACCTTGCATTTCTTGATTGCACTCGGAGCTGCCTTCTTCATTTTCCGCTACGCATCCGGCGCTTGGAAGACCGCCATCTAGTCGCGGCCTTTGCCTGCTATGGTAGGGTGTTGAACGTCGTGGTTCGCATCCTGCACAATGAAGCCGCACGAGGAGGTCAAGGATAAGTGTATAGTGTAGGTCTGACCCCGCCAGCGCGGGCGATATCGAGCGCCTTGGCGTCCGGCTTGTCTGAAACCAGCACGACGAATTCCGCCTGGGGCAGACGGCCCGCCCTGGAGGCCTCCAGCAAGGCTCTGAAATTGCTCCCGCGCCCCGACGCGAAGACCGCTAATCGCATGACTCATTCTCCCTCCTGGATTTCCGCTTCTCGACCGCAGTTTTCTGTTTACACTTCCACCCGGCAAGTTTACGTTAGACTAGGCGGGCGTGGCAAGGAAACAATAGGCCGCACCCCATAGATGGGCGCATCTTGACTCCGCTGCCAAACCGTGGGGACGGACAAAGTAGGGCGGGCGCCTCGTCTGCCGTTTTCAAACGCCCCCCACCGACTTTACGTCGGTGGAGCGGTGATTTTGCTCCAGAGCAGACGCGCTCTCCACATCGCCCCCGCCGACTTTATGTCGGTGGAGCGGTGGTTTTCTTTTCGTTTGCGAACCCGAGGGAACGACAATAAGAGGAGGCGTGGCGATGACAACAAACGGAAGAAGGTGGCTTAGGTTTTGCCTTATGGTTGCTTGGCCAGCGGCATGGTTCGTGGGATGGTGTCTGATTGGCGTGGTTTTGTACATGGCGGAGTTGGACCCACAACAAAACATGAAGAGATTGGCGGCGCTAGAAGCGGAGAACGGGACGGTCGTGCGAGCGAACGGGACATTGGACCGCGAGGTATTTCGGACGGCCCACGCGCGATTTGCCAGCGCGATGCGCCCTTGGGTCATCTGGAGGGCGTGAAATCCATGCTGATGGCGGGAACGCTGGCTGGCGGTTTTGTGGGAGTGTGGTTTTTAACGCGAATGCCGCGCAAAAAGAGGGAATCGGACGGATCAGCGGATAGGACCGATAGGACGAGATGAGAGAGGGCGTGGATGGGCGCCAAAAAAGTTATGGGAAGGAGCGACGGCTTTCAATCACCGCTCCACCGACATAAAGTCGGCGGGGGCGCAGATGGGTAATATGCCCGATTCTGGAGCAAAATCATCGCTCCACCGACATAAAGTCGGCGGGGGCAATCTGGTAGCGAAGTCGAGATGTGCCCCATAAATCCGTCCCACACCTATGCGTCTTCTTTTCCTCAACCATAACCTCCGCGACCACGGCACGTGGTTTCGCGCCTTTCACCTGGCCCGCGAATTGGTCCGCAGCGGGCACGACGTCACCCTCCTCACCGCCTCCCCACACCATTGGTATCGTGTGGCCGAGGAGGAAGTGGACGGGGTATGCGTGGTCGAAACGCCGTCGTGGAACCCCGTGATCGGCCGGGACGACGGGTGGGGGCCGCTGGATATCGCCTACCGCCTTGGCCGGGTGCTTCTGCAGCCATTTGATCTCGTATATGCCTTCGCCCACCCGCCGACGGTTTACGCCCCGGCGTGGCTCGCCCGGACCCTGCGGCGAAAACCGGTGCTGGTGGATTGGTGCGACACCTACCGCAACGGGATTTTCCCGCAGCGCGAGTTCATCCGGGCCTACGCCGGGTCGCGGGGCTGGCGCCTCGGCGCGCAGCGGCGGGCCGAGCGGGTCGAATGCGGCCTCGAGCGATCCATCCTGCGGATGGCGGACGGAGCGACCGTGATCTCGAGGGAACTGGAAGAGGCCGCGCTGAATGAGGGGATTTCACCGAAACGGCTGCTTCGCTATCCCTGCGGGGCTAACCTCGACGCCATATCCCCTCTGGACAAGAAGGTCTGCCGGAGGCAGCTGGGTATCCCGGACGAGGGGCCTTTCCTCGGCTACGTGGCCAACTACAATCCCGACGAGAAGTTCTTTCTGAAAGCGGTGGGGCAGGCGTTCCGGGACTATCCCTCCGCCCGCCTCATCGCGCGCTGCCCGCCTTTCACCCGTTTCCTGGTGGAGGAGAACGGTCTGGCGGGCCGGATCATCGAGTTGGGACGGCAGCCTTTCGAGCGGATGGCTGCGGTTCTGGGGGCGGCGGACGTGCTTGCCCTGCCGCTGGAGGACAACGGATCGAACCGGGGGCGGTGGCCCAACAAGTTCGGGGACTACTTGGCGGCGGGAAGGCCCATCGCCGCGAATTTCATCGGGGACGTCGCCGAGTACTTCCCTCCGCCCGACTCGGCTCAAGCCATTGGCATCGCCGCGCCCTGCCGGACCGACCTGTACGGGGAGGCGATCTCGGACCTGCTGGCGCATCCCGAACGGTGGGGTCCGATGGGGGCCGCCGGCTACCACCTTGCGGAAACGCGCCTCAATTGGCGGCACTTGGCGGTGATCGTCGAGGAGTTCCTCAAGGGTTTCCTTTGAGGCGGGATTCTCGAAGACGATGGAGAACCTGGTGGGTGGCCCGCAGTGCGGAGTTGCGCAGCCGGGCCGACACCCGTTCCATGAATGGCGCGGAGCGGTCCATCCGCTCTCCCAACTTCTGGTAGAAGTCCTCCGAGCAGAGGTGATAGACAAAATAGCAGCTGTAGCGGTGGATACAGGGGGGTTCAAGGCAGCCGTGCAGCTTCCGGCTATACTCCATGTCTCCTCCGAGAAGCATGAGTTGGCGCAGCAGGCTCCGCATCCTTTGATACTGCTTGCCACGCCAGATATCAGTCAGGGACTCCTTGTGGATGTTACCGGCGATTTTCGCGCTCTCCTCCACGAACACACAGCAAGGATAGACCGCGCCGGTTGCCCCGATGGTGGCGCTGTACCACGGCATGAGGCAGAATTCCCGCCGCGGGTTTTGCCCGTCGAACCGCGGTCCGACACTCACCCCTTCCGGCAGGCGCCTGCGCTGCTCCTGGAGCGCGAAAGAGTTCAGTTCCCCGCCTTCCCGGCTCAAGTCAAACCGGAGTTTGAAATCGCCGCGGCGGGTGTCTTCCTCAATTGTCCCAAGGATTGTCTCGCGTGCCGCCTGATGCTCCTCCGGAGGGATTCTCTGTTCCGGTTTCAGAAACAGCAGGGTCTTGATAATGACCTGGTCCACCCCCAATTGGTGAGCGAAACGGTACATTTCGGGAAGCAGGCGGTAATTGTCTTTCCAGATGAAGAACTGCAGCGCGACCGTTGGGCGCTGATCGGGACGCGCGGCATCCCGCGCGGCGCAGACCGCCTCCACCCCGCGGATAGCCTTATGGAAGACCGCCTCGGGCACTCGCATGGTCTGGGAGTACCTTTTGGCTGACGGCTCATTGAGGCTGATGTAAATGAGATCCGCCCCAATGTCCACAATCCGTTGGGCAAACTGGTCCAATACGGTTCCGTTCGTGGTGAGATCAACAATCCGAAGACTGTTCCGCGCGCAGAAATCCAAAAGGGGATTGATGGAGGAATAGACCAGGCTTTCGCCGCCGCCGGAAAGCCTCAGAAAGCGCAAGCCTCCGCGGACACCTTCCTCCAGGGTGGTTTTCAGGGTATCCCACGGAATCGAGTCTCCATGGCGGAACCAGTCGGTGCAGCAAAAGAAGCAGTTCAGATTACACGCGTTGGTCGGCTCGATTTCGAGATGTAAAGGACCGCCATAGACCGTGTTTTCCACAATCCCGTTTTCAATGCGGTCCAATTCCTCTTGCGTGAGTCTTTCCCATCCAAAAAGCATCTTGTCCGTGTGCCCCTCTTCCGCGTTTCCCCGGCTGTGCGCAGACAAGGCAACGCGGGTTTGATTCTAAGGTTGCGGTGATTGGAAGTCAATATCAAGAAGGCCCCGTCAAAATACCGGCGCAGGGGCGGCCCCACCCCCTCACGATTTTCCTCTGTTTTTTCTTGAGTTGGGGCGGGAAATGTGCGATAAGTTGAATTGGTGTGAGATCGGGGTGCTCTTTTTTCGGCAATAAAACGGTGGTCCTTCACGCAGAGTTTCCTCTTTCTAAAGGAGGAAAAGGCTTGTTCTACAGGGCTAATGCGATCAAGGACGGGCCATCGCGTCGGGTATTCGAGGAAGCGGCCGAAATGTTTCTTGCTGTGTTGAGGGAGCATTTCCGCGGCGGAAACTAAAAGCCCAGCCGGGAAGAGGAGATGGTCATGGCATTCCTTTCACGCCAGACAATCGGGTTGGACATCGGGACCCGCATGGTCAAGGCTGTCCAGCTCAAGAAGAAGGGCAAAAAGAACATCGAGCTGGAGAAATGCGGGGTCGCCGAGATTTACCCTTCGGGCGAGAAACCTCCGCAGACCGAGCAGCAGCGCTCCGCCGTTACCGCCGCCATCCGCAACGCTCTCTCCCAAGCGAAGATCACGGCCACCAACGCCGTGACCGCCGTAGCGGGGGAGTCCATCATCGTCCGCTACATCCAGCTTCCCGAGATGCCCGAAACCGAGCTGAAGAACGCCCTGCGCTGGGAGGCCGAGGAATACATCCCTTTCCGCGTGGAAGACGTGAACATTGACTCCGCCGTGATCGGACACTCCGGCGAAGGGGAAATGCGGCGGATGGACGTGTTGCTGGTGTGCGCCCGCAAGGAGCTCATCAACGACCACGTCTCCCTGGTCCGCGAAGCGGGCCTGACGCCGGAGGTGGTGGACGTGGACTCGTTCGCCTTCCTGAACTGCTACGAATTGAACTACGACACGGGCCCCAAGGACGTGGTGGGCCTGGTGAACATCGGGGGAGACATAACGAGCATCTCCGTTTACTCAGGTGGGACTCCGAAGTTCTCCCGCGACATTTCCATCGGGGGCAACACCGTGACCTCCTCCCTCCAGCAGCGGCTGGAGGTCTCCTTCGCCGAGGCGGAGGCGCTCAAGATCGAGCGTGGCGCGCCCAAGGCCAAGAAAGGCGGGGATGACACTGCGGCGGGCGGAGAGCCCGACGCCTCCAGCATCATGGACACCATCCGGTCTACGGTTGAGGCGATGACTGGTGGGGAGCCGGGGGGGATTTCCAAGACCGCGCAGGCCGACCGGGCCATCCAGAATTCTCTCAACAGCCTGATTGGGGAGATCCGGCGTTCGATCCAGTTCTTCGAAAACCAGTCCCGTGGCCTGAAGGTCAGCCGCCTGGTTCTGGGCGGCGGTTCGGCGGTTCTGCGCGGGCTCGACGCTTACGTCCAGCGGGAGTTGAACCTGCCGGTTGAGATCATTGACCCCTTGCAGCGCATTCCGGTTACCGGTTCGGATATAGACGCCGGGTTCATACGCGATAACAAACACATGCTGAGCGTCGCTATCGGTCTGGCTTTGAGAAAGGTGGTGGACTGAACGCTATGATCAAGATCAACCTGCTTCCACCCGAACTCCAGGGCAAGAAGGGGCGCGCCAAGGTCCGCACGGCCGCGTTCGGTGGGATTTCTCCGGCTGTCGGCACGGCGTTGATGGCGGGGGTCCTCGTCGTGTTCCTTGCCGTATGGATCATCGTTGGCTACGGCCTGATCTATTCCCCGATCTCCAAGGCCGAAGCCAGGGAGAAAGACCTCAATGCCCAACACGACGCGCAGAAGAAGATCCTGGACGGCAAAAATGCGGAGCACAAGGTGCGTCTCGCGAAATGGAAACTCATG
>Ga0315286_10003595_pt1 | contig 14694 bp, 7 predicted proteins | sample YL17G10_0_MG_FD_205038 | JGI IMG/M metagenome (GOLD analysis project Ga0315286, IMG submission 205038) | Sediment microbial communities from Yellowstone Lake, YNP, Wyoming, USA - YL17G10_0 | ecosystem: Environmental > Aquatic > Freshwater > Lake > Sediment | place: USA: Wyoming | collected...
TAGTAGGACTGCCGTCGCAAAGGTTCGCTGTCCATTCTTTGCGGCGGCAGTTTTGTAACCAAATAGCTCAACCTCCAGATAAATCTATGAACTGCTATATCGGGCAGGACTTGTGGGACGCCAATTACCTCGGTTACACCAAGCTGTCCTCGCTGACCCGGCCCGGCCCGGTGAAAACCTACGTCATTCTCGACGAGAGTGCGATCACCATCAATGACGGTTTCTTTGCCGTGAATATGGCTGGCTTTGATCCTATCAATCTGTTTTCCCGGGCGTTTGTGGATGCCCCCGCCACCTTCCACGACAAGGCCGGCAGCCTTTCGTTTGCCGACGGGCATTCCGAGATTCACAAGTGGCGCGATCCCCGGACGGTCAAGGCGACCCTGTTTCAGGCGTCGCCGAAAAACGCGGACGTGGCTTGGTTCCTGGAGCGGAGTACGGCCAAGCTCAGAAACCCCACGCGCTGAATGTTGCCACTAGCCATCGGAGCGTTACTCCTTGGAGCCGGTCTTGGCCAGGCCGCTACCGCTCCAGCCAACAACGATCAGGTCTTAAACCATGCGCGGCTATGCGAACCGGCGGTCAAGCCGGCGTTCCTGCCGCTGCCGCCCGGCGCTGTGGAACCAGCGGGCTGGCTGCGCGCCTGGGCGCAAGCCGCCCGCGCCCAGGCGTTGCCCGCCAAACCCGTGACGGGAACCGCGTCCGAAACCGTTCGACTGGTTCCTTACGGCTGCACCAAGTTCCGCGTTTCGATGTTCCCGGTGACCGATCAAGCCTGGGCCGCGCCAGCAAAAACACCCGCCGATTACGTCGATCCAAAAATCGGGACGGCTCAAGGCACCACCCGTTGGATGCTCTTTCCCGGAGCCACGACCCCGTTCGGCATGGTGGCGCTAAGCCCCCATAATCTGGATCGTAGCGGGTGGTACAAAGGAGGATTCGATCCGAACCTTAACAGCATCGCGGGATTCAGTCATATCCACGGTTGGACCATGTCCGGCTTGTCGGTCATGCCGGCCACCGGTCCTCTCAAAGTGGCACCGGGACCGCAGGAGGGCTCCGGCCCGGGATACCGGTCCCGCTTCAGCCATGACGAGGCATCGCCGGGTTACTACGCGCTGACTCTCGATGACTACAGGATTCGTGCCGAGTTCACCGCCAGCACCCGCTGCGGTTTTCATCGATACACGTTCCCTAAGACCAACCAGGCGCACATCCTGTTCTCGCTGAAGTTCCCTTCCGAATACGGATTCGATCTCGTCCGCGCGCATCTGAAGAAGGTTTCCGACACCGAAATCATCGGCTACGCCCGGCAGGTGGAGCGGTATTACACCGGCCCGTGGCAGGATTACACGCTCCACTTCGTGATCCGATTCAGCCGGCCCTTCGCGTCCTTGAGTTTGTGGAACGGCACCCAACTGCTGACGAATGCAACCGAGACCGCCTCCGGTCTGGATACCCCGACGGGCGCGTTCGCCAACTTCGTCACGGAAGACGGGGAGGCCATTTCCGTGCAAACCGCCTTCTCGATGGTTAGCATCCCTCAGGCCCGGCTGAATCTCGATCAAGAAACGAAGGCGTTTGGCTGGGACTTCGAGGGGGCAAGAAAGGCGGCCCGGAAAACCTGGAGCGACATCCTGGGCCGGGTTGCCATCGAGGGAGGAACTGAAACGGACAAGACCAAGTTCTATACCTGTCTCTATCGATCCTACTGCGCTCGCATGACCCTGAGCGATGTCAACGGCAAGTACCGCGACATGGGCGAAGAAGTCGTCCAGTTGAAGGATCCGGCATCGGCGGTTTACGGCGGCGATGCCTTCTGGAACACCTTTTGGAATTTAAACCAGCTTTGGTGCCTGCTGACGCCTGACGTCGCCAACCGCTGGGTTAACTCGCTGCTGGAATGCTACGATCGCGGTGGCTGGCTGCCCAAAGGGCCGGCCGGCATGGAGTATTCGGGCATCATGGAGGCTGAACACGAAATGGCGCTGATTGTCGGGGCCTACCAGAAAGGGATCCGGAAATTCGATGCCGCCAAAGCCTACCGGGCCATGCGTAAAATGCAGACCGAACCCGGACGGCAGCACGGATGCGGCGGCTACGTCGGCAACGTCAACCTGCAATCCTATCGGGAACTGGGCTACGTGCCTTACGAAGAGGGTCCGGTGTCCAACACCCTGGAGTATGGCTACGACGATTGGTGCGTGGCTCAGATGGCCCTGGCCCTGGGGCACCGGCAGGACTACCGCCATTTCCTCCAGCGTTCGCTCAGCTATAAAAACGTCTTCGATCCCACGATGGGTTATGTTCGGCCCAAGAGCCGGGATGGCCGTTGGCGGCCGGGCTTCGATCCGTTCAGCGAAGGACCCTCGGGCGATAACATCGATGACGACGGCACCAGCAATTCCTACCGCGATTTCGTGGAAGGCAACTCCTGGCAATACACGTTTTTCGTGCCGCATGACCTGCAGGGTTTGATTCGGCTAATGGGGCGCGAGCAGTTCAACCAGCGGCTGCTACGCGGCTTCGAGAATTCCCGGACCTTCAAGTATTCGTCACTCCGGGAGGTGGCGCACGGCAACCAACCCAACATGCAGGCCGCCTATCTGTTCAATTACTCGCAAATGCCCTGGGAAACGCAACGCTGGTCCCGCGAAATCATGGATGTCTATTACGGCGCCACTCCCGAAGACGGCTATCAGGGCGACGAAGACGAGGGGCAGATGAGCGCCTGGTTTGCGATGAGCGCGCTGGGATTGTTCGAGATGGATGGCGGCACCTCGCCCAAGCCGATTTATGAGATTGGAAGCCCTCTTTTCGAGCGGATGGTGATCCAGCTTGATCCGCAATATTACAGCGGCAAGACCTTCGTCATCGAAGCGCGCAACAATTCCAAGGAAAACCGCTTCATCCAGTCCGCACAGTTGAATGGCAAACCATGGAACCAGCCGTGGTTCTACCATTCCGAATTGGTGCGGGGCGGTTCGCTAGTGCTGCAAATGGGGTCCGCGCCCAACACCAACTGGGGCAGTTCCCCAACCGCCGTTCCTCCTTCCTGGATTCCTCGGGACATAACGAAATAGCAAGGAAAAAGACAAACCATGAAACGAAGTACCATGATAAACAGTTGGTTCAGATGTGCGGGTGTCATACTGCTCTTCAGCGTCAGCCCGTTGGCCTTGGCGACCGCTCAGGCCGCTGCCGAGGACGCCGCAAAGCCCTCACTCATCACAGGTTCAGGACGCAGTGTGTTCTGGCGCGGAGAGGTGGTGGTGTTATCGCTATCCGCCTCGCTGCAAGCCCCGGAGGAGGTTGTCGTCACAATACAGTCAGGCGGTGGCGAGCCGCGTCCGGTTTATAAGGGAACGCTGACGCCAACCGATGGGCGGGCCCATCTATCGCTGGCGATGCCATCCGATGCCTGCGGGGCCGGGCCATACCGTTTCACGGCTCGTGTTCATGGGACCGAGATTAGGCGTGAGGTGACGATCCGTGAATCCACCGCAATCTCTCCGGGAATGTTCATCGATGGGTATTTCGGGTTTATTGGGGCCAAGCTGGGTCCGCTCGTAAAGCAGGCCGGCTACGTGAACATCATGGGCGGAAACCTGGCGCAGAGAACGGCCGCGCCACCGGCTGACGAGTTGAACAAGACATTCGATTATTTCATGGATCAGGGAATTCTCTGCTGGACTCAGGATGCGACCCGTCCGATGAGTTTCACCCCGCCTCACTCCAGCCCCCTGACCGACGGGGAATACACCCGCCGCATGGTATTGAACAACACCATCCTGATGCGATATCCGGCCTTCTCGGGCCAGGTCTATGACTATGATCCGACCGGCTTCATCGACAAGGCCGCCTATCTGAAGAGCTACTGGCAATGGGGCGAGTTGCAGGGGGATCTCGACCATTACATGATGGCTCAGGAGAATGCCCTGCGCGAGAACTTCACTCGCCAAACCGGGATGCCACCGTTCACGCCCAAGGAGGCGATGCAACTGGCGGTCGCCACCGGCGTGCCGGAAGCGACCGGCTACATCGATATGGCCACCCGTCACTGGTCCCAGCAGTTGACGGATCGCGGAATGAAGGTTGACGCCCAAGCGCTGGCGGAATTGAAGCAACGCGGGGATGCCTGGTATCGCTATCTGATGATGCTGAACAACCAGCGCTACACCGCCTACTCGAGGGCGTTGCGCGCCCTGGACCCGACTCTCGTCCACTCCACCGCCAACACGATTAACCACCTGACCCCGCGCGACGGCGGCAACCATCCCAACTCCTACGCGCCGCTGGATTTCCGATACGTGAATGTCTGGGACGATCAGGCCGGCAACCCGGAACATATTTACGAGACCGTGCTGGCGGCGACCCTGCTCAATGGCGGACGCGATGCTAAAACACCCCTGTGGATCATGTCCCATCTGGACAGCCGATTCTTTCGCAACACCGTCTTACTGGCAGGACGCGGCAGTTCAGCGACCGGAAACGGCGGCGAGGCGATGGGGTTGGGGCAACTTGATGACGAATATAAGGTGCTCGCCCGGAACAGTCCCAAAGTGCAGGAACTTGCCCTCTCCGGGCAGTTCATGGAACGTTTCGGCGGCGTCATCAGGAACGCCCAGCGCGCCGCGGATGTCGGCCTGCTCTATTCCGATGGTCAGATTGTCATCTCACCCTATGCCCAAGGCGCCGTGGACGGGACTTACAAGCTCATCTACTGCCTGGCTCAAATTGGCCTGACACCTGAACTGGTGACCGAACCGATGCTCGCGGCGGGAAAAGTGCCGGATGAAATGAAAGTCCTGCTGGTCGCACGACAGACAGAAACGCTCCCCGAGGCCGCCCAACGCGGTCTGGAGGCCTTTGTCGCCCGCGGTGGACGCGTGATCACTGACACCGCCACCACGGTCCCCTGGAAGTTTGCGGAACGCTCCGCGGTTTTGGACTTCCCCTTCCGCGACCTGGGCCATCCGTTCAATGCCGTTGCGCCGTACAATCGTCAGGACGCCACCGTGGGCGTCATGCGCGACCTGGCGGCCCAACGCTGTCCGCCATTGCGAGCCTTGCTGTCCCCCTTGATCGCGCAGATTCCCTTAGGATCCACCCATTCCGATGTGGGCGTGTCACACTTGCGTGGTGGGCAGGCTGCTTTTGTGAGCGTTGCCAATAACAGCCTACTCGACCTCTCCAAGCTCTTCACTGCCGAGCAGCAGAAACTCCCGGTGTATCAGAGCCTGTTTGTCGGGCATGAACACGGCACCCTTATCAGTTGGATGCCCTTAAAGACCACCCTTAACCTTGGCTCGCACTACGCTTCCAGCGGCGCCATCTACGATCTGCTGACGCAGCACCGGGTCACGCCGGTCAAACACGCCGGCGCGCCCCAGGTTGAATGTGATCTCACCGGTATTCCGGCAAGGTTCTACGCGCTGTATCCCGCTCCCTTGGGACCGGGCAAGCTTGCCGCCACCCAGCGCGTGCCAGCGGGGCAGGACATTGCCCTCCGCTATCAGGCCGCCGACAAGCATGGGGCCAGCATTAAGGCAATCGTTCCAGTAAGTGTGACGCTTACCCGCGCGGACGGATCTGCGCCGGTCACTTATTATCGTGCTACCGACGTCCGAGGCGTGCTGCAGGAGTGCGTGCCCACCGGTGCGTTCGATCCGGCGGGGAAATACCAACTTGAGGTGAGACAGTTGGCCGACGGACAGGGGATTGGCCTGCCGGTGACGATCACGGCTGGCGTCCCCATTGCCGCCTATCCTCTAGCCGCGGTATCGGTGCGCGATCCGTCGGCGATTGCCAGATTCCTGGCCTCGAAGCCCATCCTCAACCTTCCAGTCACGGATCCGACCCTGAAGCCGTTGGCGGAGAAGCTGGTTGCCGGTTTGGGTGTCCGAGGGGTCCAGGTGCGGATCCGGGAGAATCCAACGACGGTGGATTACATTCTCGGTTATGTGGTGCCCGAGGCTGCGCGCCCGAATAATGAGCGTGTGGATCGCGGCGAAGCGATCGGTCGCGTTATTCATCGTAACGACAAGGAGCACATCAACGACAACATCTACACCGCCCCGCTGCCGGGGTATCGCTACTGTAAGCCCGTCATTTTGCTGGGCACCCCGGGCAAGAGCCCCTTGTTGGACGCCGTGCGGGATTCCGGGTTGCTGTGGACGGATGTGCCGGGCGCTCCGTTGGTGCAGCATTTGCCACAGGCCCTGAGCCGGGGTGCCGACACGCTGGTGCTCACCGCCTCTGATATCGTCGGCCTTGAAACCGCCGTGGCCGCATTGCTAGAATTGCCCGCGAACGACCCGATAACTGATGGTGTGCGCCTGGCGCGAGCCCGCCGGCTCTCCGGGCACGGTCTGCCGACGTCGTTCCAGGAAAAAAAGGCGGATCAGCCGTTGAGTAAAACCGGCAGCAAGGCGCTGGCGGATGCTGACGATCTCGACCGGTTCATCACCGCCGCCGTTACCGACGTGCGTCCCTGGGGTGATCGGCTGGTGGTCCAAATCGATCGGTCCGGCAGTTCCCTGGCGATCGTTGGCAAACGCGGCGTGGTCACCACCGTGCCGACTCCCACACCGGGGACCGTGGCGCTGGGCACCGATATTCTGGTCACTGTGTGTGGACCGATCACCTATGCGTGGGACGCCAGCGGCCGCCTGCTTTGGCGCGCGGCGGGTTCCTTCGTCGGGATCTTTGCCGACAAGGATCAGGTGGTTGTGCAGTCTGATGGCAAGCAGCATTTGGTGGCGCGCGATGGCTCAGAAACGGCATTCACCGGGCCAGTGCCCACTGCCGCGCCACCCCGAGCGAAGGCGGCAGGCGTAAGCCTCAAGTTCCGGCGCGATGTCGGCCAGCAGTCGGCCGAAGTGATCCGGGATGGTGCGCCAGCGGCCAAGGTTATGGTTGATACAAGGTACCTGACCGATGCCGCTCTGTCACTGGATGGCCAACGCGTCATCGTCTGCGGCATGGAGGGGAAGGTGATGGTGGCCGGTTCCGACGGAAAGCTGATCGCCAGTGCCAAAACCGGGCGCTTCCCGCGAGCGTTTCCGCAGGCCGACGGCGGTTTTGTGCTCGGGACTTCTGATGGCGAGCTGACGTTCTTGAACGCCAAGGGCAAAATCATCCAAACGCTGGACCTCATCGCCCTGACCGCCAATGGCCCTTCTCCGGACGAAGCCTACGCTCGGATTCGCGGCGGCAAGCTGTTGTCGTGGAGCAATCCGCTGGTGGCCGCGGGGGACATTCCGCTGAAGGCGTTCTACCACTATCTGCGCGCTGCCGACGCCACGCTGAAATTGGTCAACCAGTCACCCGATGTCACGCTGGATTTTCGCTGGCTTGACGCTGGGCAGGCTGCGTTGCAGTTCCCCACCCGGAAGAAATACCGGATCACGGTCAAGGCCGCTGCCAAATACTTCGACGATCAGCCCATGAACCAGCCGAGCTGGGATGCCCTGCTGGCGATTCGGGACGCGCTCATTGTGAATGAGCGTCCAGCCCCGTCGTTCCGCATCTACCTCAATGGAAAAGAGGTTGGCCAACTAACCCCGGAGGACGGGAAACTCAAGCCGTTCGTCACCCAGCGCATTACCGCGGGCTCCGCCGGACTGAAACCGAAGCCCGAGGACTTCACCACCTTCACGGGAGAGATCGAAGCGCCCGCCGGCCTGCAGGTGTTGGGAATCGGCGCGCTCAACATGGAGGATTGTGTCGTTAACAATGTGCGCATCGAATAGGGATAATCCATGAAAGGAAATTCCATCTTAACCTGGGCTTCGCTGGCATGGCTACTAACAGCCGCATGCCTCAACATCGCGCAGGCTCAAGGAGACCCTCACTCAAAGACCAATACCATGCGGATTCCCGCCTATCATTGCCGACCGATTGACCGTGACCCAATTTTGACCGGCAAGGTCGATGACCCGCTCTGGAAGCTGGCCGAAGTCATCCACCTGAACAACCCCATCGATGGCCAACCCGGACGCTATCGTACCACAGCTCGGATGCTTTACAGCACGCGCTGCCTTTACATCGCATTCGAGTGCGAGGATGACTATGCTTGGGGGACACTCACCAATCGGGATGCCGCCATCTTCGGCGAGGAATGCGTCGAAGCCTTTATCTGTCCTTCGGGAAAAATACGGCAGTACTACGAGATCAACGTCAGCCCGCGGAACACGGTGTTCGACGCCTTCATCCTCAATGGCCGCCCCACCACTGGTGAATGGACGAACTTCCGCGCCTGGAAGGAATATTCCTGTGACGAACTGGTGACTCGCGTGTGGATCAACGGAGACTTGGGCAAGAAGGGGGCCAAAGGCTGGTCGGCGGAGTATGCCATTCCGTTTGCTGCGATTATCGGTTCGGACAATCTCGCCCCGCAACCGGGAGAGGAATGGCGAATCAACCTCTATCGCATCGACTCCCCCGAACCGAAGCACCTGGAATACTACGCGTGGTCGCCCACCGGCGCGAATGACTTCCATCGCCCCTGGCGTTTCGGCGTCCTCAAATTCCACCAATAAGAATGACAACCAGTTATACAATAATATGAAGCATCAACTATCAACAATGTGCCGATCAGCCTTGGACTCCAAGGGGGCATTGAATCGCCGGCAATTCCTCAGTGGCGCCTTGACGGTGGCGGCCTCCGCCTCGTCGTTGGCGGTCCTGCCGGGTCTGGCGGCGGAAAGCGCACCACCGGAATCAAAGTCGGTGGAGTTCAATCGGAAGATCAAGATGGGCGTCATCGGCAATGGCGGGCGCGGCGCCTGGATCGCCAAGCTTTTTCAAAAACAGGGCGGCTACGAGATGCATGCCGTGGCGGACTATTTTCAAGAAGTCGCCGATAAGTGCGGCGATGAACTGGGCGTGGACAGGGCGCGCCGGTTCTCGACGTTGTCGGGCTACAAGAAACTCATCGAGAGCGGCGTCGAGGCCGTGGCCTTGGAGTCGCCGCCGTATTTCATGCCGGAGCACGCCCGCGCGGCGGTCGAGGCGGGGCTGCATGTTTATATGGCCAAGCCGGTGGCGGTGGATGTGCCCGGGGCGCTGGCGATCCAGGCGGCGGCCCAACAAGCTCGGCGGAAGAACCGGTGTTTCCTCGTGGATTATCAGATGCCGACCGACCCGGCCAACCAGGAGGTGCTCAAGCGCATTCGCGCTGAAGGTTTCGGCCAAATCTCTCAAGTAGCTACCGTCGGCATCTGCGGCGGTTTTTCCGACCCGCCGAAGACGGCGACCATTGAGAGTCGGCTCCAGGGCCTGGTGTGGGTCAACGATATCGCCTTGGGATGCGACTACATTGGCAATTTCGACATTCATGCGATTGACGCCGTGATTTGGGCGCTGGGGCGGCGCCCCGTTATCGCGATGGGCTCATCGCGCGTCTGCCGTCCCACTCCGCACGGGGACAGCCGCGATGTTTGCTCCGTCGTCTTCGCGTATGCGGACGGTTTGGTCCACAACCATTTTGGGCAGGGCTTGCGCAATCAGGTTCAGAGCGATTTGTCCTGCCGGATTTACGGTCAGAACGGCCAGGCGCTGATCAACTACTGGGGCAAGGCGACGATGCGGAGTTTTGACGATGCCTACAACGGCGAGGTGGTGGACCTCTACGAAGCTGGCGCAAGGCGGAACATCGCAGCATTTTACCAAAACATCACCGAGAGCCGCTTTGAGAATGAAACCGCCGCGCGAGCCGTCGATGGCGCTTTGACCTGCATCTTGGGCCGCGAGGCGGCGGCGCGCCACGGTCGCCTGACCATGGACGCGTTGATCCAGGAGAACCAGCGGCTGGAAGTGGATCTGAAGGGATTAAAGATATGAACGCGAAGTTTATCAACACGGCGGCGCTGGCCTTTCTCGCCGCCATATGCCAGGCGGGCGCTGCCAATACTCTCTCCTGGAAAACGGCGCCGGATTCGGTCGCGTTGCTTCAGGGGGAACAGACGGTGTGGCAGTTCCATTTTGGAACCAACGAATCCAAACCCTGTTTCCATCCGGTCGCACTTCCAGGCGGACCCGACTTGATCTGGCATCGGCCGGCGGACCACCCCTGGCACCTGGGCTTGTGGTTCTCGTGGAAATTCATTAATGGCGTCAATTACTGGGAGGAGGATCCCAAGACCGGACTGTTGGCCGGGCGAACCGAATGGGAGGCGCCCCGCATCGAGACCCGGCCGGATTTCTCTGCCCGCATCGCCATGGACCTGACCTACCAGCCTGTCGGCGGCCTGCCAGTGCTCACCGAGCATCGTGTCATCAACATCTCACCGCCGAATGAGTCGGGTGCGTACCATCAGGATTGGGAACTCATCTTCACGGCCACGGGCCAGGACGCCTTGCTCGACCGCACGCCCTTGGTTGGCGAACCCAACGGCCAGCCTTGGGGTGGTTATGCGGGATTATCGGTCCGCTTTGCGCGCGATTTCCAGGATGCCAGGGCGGTAACCGGCCCGGGACCTATCGAGTTCACCGACGGCTGTTATCGCCGCAAATCATCGGCGATGGACTACGCCGGAATCATCGATAAACGCGAGGCTGGCATTGCCATTCTGGATCACCCGGAGAATCGCAACGCCCCGTCGCCCTGGTACGCCATCAACGACAAAACCATGCGTTACTTCAGTCCTGCTTTCCTGTGCTACAAACCGCACACGATCAAAGCGGGCCAAAGCCTGAACTTACGTTACCGGTTGATCGTCCATCCGGGACGCTGGGATGCTGACCGGCTCCGTGCGGAGAGCGTAATTGCGAGTTCATGCACCTGTTGTCGCAACGGAATCCATCAGCATGTGGATTCGTTCGCCCCCTTTGTGTGGAAATCCGAACCTCCGGCCGGTTGCCCGTTCCCGCCGTCGAAAGACCTCACCGGGATTCTGTTTACGGGTGTTGTCAGCGACTATCGGTTCGCCGACACCTGGTATCCGACCTGGGCGGCGGACGGCAACCTTTACTCGCCCTGGACGGATGGCCGGGTTCACGGCGAAGGATCGGACTCGAACGGCTATGGCGGCCCGTCGTCGGCGCTGGGCGGACTCCTGGAGCCAAAGCTGGGGAGCGCGCGGACTGGCCAAGCCGTCTTGACCGGCGATGACCCGCTGCACCTCACCGTCAAGAGCCTGGGCACGGTGGCCGCTGATCCGTTCCCCTACGGCGGTCGTTACCCGTGCGGCAGCCTGGTTTATCGCGGAGTGTGGTACTATGGCACCTATTGCCTCTCGCCTTACGGCCTGACCCGGTTCGGCGAAACGAATTACAACTGGCCCTGGCTTGGGCCGTTGGTGGGCTTCCGCATCTCCCGCGACCTCGGCAAAACGTGGACCGAAACCCCGCATACCCCCGCCAAGCCGCTCTTCGGCGAAAGTGGCATGTGGGGCCATCCCGTCAAGATTGGCGCGCCGCATTTCGTGGACTTCGGCAAGGATATGGAACACTCACCTGATGCCATGGCCTATCTCGTGGCGCAGGGCGCGGAGTTGTCCGACTCGAAGCCACGCTTTGAAAACCTGAGTTGGATCACGGCCGACCAGGTCTATCTGCTGCGAGTAAAACCATCGCCTGAAACAATCAACGATCCGCAAGCCTACGATTTCTTCGCCGGTCACGACACGCAGGGTCGTCCGCGGTGGACAAAAGACTTCAAGGCCATCAAACCGTTGCTGGAATGGAACAATAACTTGGGCTGCGTGACCGCCACCTACGTCGCGCCGCTGAAGAAGTTCCTCATGTGCGTCACTGACGGCGGCAACACCTGCGCCCGAATGCACACCTACATCCTCGAATCAGACCAGATCACCGGACCGTGGAAGCTGGTCACCTATATGAAGAACTTCGGCGAACAGGCTTATTTCGTAAATTTCCCATCCAAGTTCATCAGTGCCGATGGTCGCGCGGCTTGGCTCTGTTACTCCGGCAACTTCGCCCTCGACTGGAACGGCGAGAAGATTCAATCCCATCCTCCCGGCAGCCACTACGGCCTCGTGTTGCAGGAAATCAGGTTGCTCGATCAAAAAAGCCGGGCCGCATTCGATCATAAACCGCGCGCACATTCGTCACCAGCTTCAGCCAAGGGGGCAGTTACGGCGGGAACCAAAGAAATATCAATTAAATGATAACAACCGTCATCACCCTTATGGCCATCGCCGCCACCAGCGCTCTCGCCACGGAGTTCCACGTTGCCACCCATGGCCACGACGCCAATCGCGGAACGAAAAAGGCTCCGCTACACACCATCCAGCGCGCCGCCGACCTGGCGCAGCCTGGCGATGTCATCACCGTCCACGAAGGGGTTTACGACACGAGGGCCTACCCGCACAATGACGGGCATCAACTGGACGCCCTGACGGAGCTTGCTCAAGGGTGTCCCCTGCTGGTCAGCGCCAAGCGTCCTTCGCTGCTGGTGCTGACGGTGGGCCAAGGGAAGCTGGTGCTGGACCGCGCCTCGTGGGACGAGCACATCTGGCGGTTGGCGGAGTTCACCGACTGGCAAAAGGCCTGGCTGGAGGACGTGCAGGCGGCAGCGCCGAAGCTGGCCGGCACTCAGCCGGCGATATTCAGCGGACCGCTGAAGGACTGGTTCACGGCGGAGAAACGGTTAGCAATGGCGATAACGGTCCATGTTTCACCATCGGGGAGTGATGCGAATTCCGGCACTGAACAGTCGCCATTCCAGTCGCTGACGCGAGCGCGTGACGCCGTACGGCAGACTGGCGGCGCGGAGCCCAGGCGGATCATCGTGCATGGCGGGGCGTACTACGATGTCGCCCTGGCGCTGGAGCCGGAGGATTCCGGGCTGAGCATCGAGGCGGCGGAGGGTGAAACGCCGGTGCTCTACGGCGGTCGGCCGCTCATTGGCTGGCGGGAAGACGGGCCAAACCTGTATGCCGTCGATCTCCCGGCGGTACAGAAAGGCGAGAGGGATTTCCGCATGCTGGAGGTGAACGGCCGGTTCTGTTTCCGTGGCCGTCTTCCGATGGGCGGCCGCTTCAAGAACCTCAGTGAGTTTGACGTTCCATGGATGAGCTCGACCGGAGGCGGGTGGAAACGCAAGCCGACGGAGAAGGAACTGACGACGCTCATCTACAGGCCGGAGGATCTTGGTCCCTGGCTTAAGACGCGCAATGCGGAACTGACGATATTCCACAGTTGGGACGAATCCACGGTGGGGGTCAAGTCCCTGGATGACGCCACCCACACGATCACGTTCACAACGCCGGCGGGCAGTCCCGCCGGCGCGTTCGGCAATCACGATTTCATCGTGTGGAACGTGCGCGAGGGAATGACCATTCCCGGCCAGTGGTATCTGGATCGGGAGGCCGGCAAAGTCGTATACTGGCCGCTTCCCGGCGAGGACATGGGCCAGGCCCGGGTCATCGCCCCGACGCAGGAACGCATCATCCGCATCACCGGCACGGAGGCGCGGCCGGTCACGGGAATCATCTTGAAAGGTCTGACTCTGGCCGTGATGACCACGCCGCCGGTGGCCGGGGGAACAGCCGCCGGCCAGGTCGACGGCGCGATCAGCGCCAGCCAGGTCCGCGACTGCCGGTTCACCGGCCTGACCATCCGCAACGTCCACGGACACGGCATCAGGATTTCCAACGGGGCCGGTCTGCGCATCGACCATTGTGAGATCGCCTTCACCGGCGCGGGGGGCATTGTTGCCGGGGCCACCGCCACCACCGTGGAACAGAACCTGGTCCATCATGTGGGACTGGCCTATCCCAGTGCCGCGGCAATCCGCATCCGCGGAGCGCAGACCCTGGTCTGGCACAACGAGGTCTGCGATACCTCCTACACGGCGATTCTCGGGGGCACCCGCGTCGAGCATAACCTGATCTACATGAAGGTGCTGAACGACGGCGCGGCGATCTACGTGTTCGGCGCCAAGGAGGCTGTGATACACGGCAACGTCGTCTTCGGGAATGGCAACCGCGATGGAAGACCTGCGCACGCGTATTACCTGGACGAGCGGAGCGAGAACTCTCTCGTCGAAGGCAATCTGGCGGTCGAGGCCGGATGGCCGGTGCATAATCACATGGCCAAGAACTGCACCATCCGCAACAATGTCTTTCTGGATGAAGGGGCGTCGCACCTGACGTTTCAGCGGTGTGAGGGCTTTGTCTTCGAGAAGAACATCGTGGTGGGGCGGAAAGGCATATGTTTCAGCGCGCCGACCGGGGGGATCGGCTCCATGCCAAACAACATCCTCTTCAGCCGTGACGGCGCCATCTCCAGCGAACGATTGGAGATCTACGCCGGGGTGGAGATGAAGCCGCTCCAGCCAAGTGATGGGACCATCATCGCCGATCCGCGCATCGAACGTGATCCCAGCGGTCAGTACCGACTGGGGGCCGATTCGCCGGCCGGCAAGCTGGGCATCGTGCCGCTGGACCTCGGCGACGTGGGGCGCAGCGGCTTTGCCACGAAGAAATTCTTCATTTCGATGCGGATGGACGTAATCGAGCCGCCACGCTGGTCGGCCGACGGCGCTATCCATCCAGGCCAGGTGCGACTGTCCATCGATAACCTCGGTGACAAGACCGAACAGGGCACGCTGGACCTGTGGTCACTGCCGTCCCGGAACGTTCATCTAGACCTTCAACAAGCGCGATTTTTTGGTTGAAAAACAAAAAGAACTCGAAATGCCTGTCAATATTGGTTGAAATGCAG
>Ga0315286_10003596_pt1 | contig 14689 bp, 11 predicted proteins | sample YL17G10_0_MG_FD_205038 | JGI IMG/M metagenome (GOLD analysis project Ga0315286, IMG submission 205038) | Sediment microbial communities from Yellowstone Lake, YNP, Wyoming, USA - YL17G10_0 | ecosystem: Environmental > Aquatic > Freshwater > Lake > Sediment | place: USA: Wyoming | collected...
TTAATGGCGCAGGCTTCGCCGGAGGCGGCGAAGCCGTTCATCATGTTGCACACCCGGCGGATGTCGATGTTGACCGGGCACAGGCGTACGCAGCGGCCGCAGCCCACGCACTGGATGCCGCGGTCGTATTTGTCCACGAAGTACTTGAGCTTGTGCATGAAGCGCTGCCGCACCCGGTGCAGCTTGGACCCCCGGGGGTTGTGGCCGGTGCCGTGCAGGGTGAAGAGCGGGTACATGCAGCTGTCCCAGTTCTTCATCCGCACCCCGGTCTTGCCGCGGTTTTCGTCCTGGATGTCGAAGCACCAGCAGGTCGGGCAGGAAAAGGTGCAGGTGCCGCAGTTGATGCACGCGAAGGAGACCTCCTCCCAGAAGGCGGCGTTGTGAAGGTCGGTGGTTTCGGCGGCCCTCAGGTTATCCGTCTGCACGAACGAGGCGATCTTGGACTCGGATGCCTGTTTCAGGGCCGCGATCTTCTGGTCGGCGGCCTGGGGCTCTGCGGCGGTCCTCCAGCCGGCGGCGGCCACGAATGTCGCGCCCTTTTCGGTCAGCACCTTGGCCAGGTAGTGATCGCCGGCGTCGGCCAGGAGCACGTCCAGCCCCTCCTCGTGGTAGGGCCCGCAGCCGGCCGTGGTGCAGAAGCAGGAACTGCAGGGCGCCGCACAGCCCAGCCCCACCAGGGTGGTGGACTCGTAGGCGCGGATCCAATAGGGGTCCTGGTATTCCGGAGTGTCGAAATTCATGCGCACCAGGACGAAGGCCTTGGCGTCGCAGGGCCGGATGCCGACGACGGCCTGGGGCGAATCGTCCCGTGCGGTTTCTTTCAGGATGTGGTGATCCGCCTTACTCTCGTCGAGCGTATAATCGAACATCACCTCGGACTGGGGGTAGATGAGATGCTTGGGGGACAGCCGGGTGTTGAGGCAGGTGAGGTCCGGCAGCACGCCGGTCTGGAGGCGCTTGAAGCTGTGGAACTCTTTTTCCTTCACCGGGCCGAACAGCCGAAAGGCCTGGGCCGCCTTTTCCAGGCCGCCCGCCCACTCGTTCTTTTTGATCGTGATCATCTTCATTTCGGAAGCCTCTGCGTGAAATGGGTATGCGTGAAAGCGCTGTCGCGCCTTACTTGATGAAGTCGTTCGGGTCCTGCGGCCGGTAGACGTCGAGCGGCGGCCGCACCTCCGGGTCCAGACCCGCCTCCCAGCCGAACAGATCGAGGCAGTCCTTCTCCAGTTTCTTGGTGAAGGTCCGCATGTTGATCCCCACCGGGCAGGCGCGCTCGCAGGCGCCGCAGTCCGTGCAGCGTCCGGCGCAGTGATAGGCCCGCAGGAAGTGGAAGGTGCGCACATCGCCCGGGTCCTGGCTCTTGCCGACCCACTGCGGCCGGGCCTCGTCCACGAAGCAGGTCGGGCAGTAGCACAGCGGGCAGGCGTTGCGGCAGGCGTAGCAGCGAATGCAGGGGGTGAGCAGGTCGTCGAAGTACTTCCAGCGCTGCTCGGGCGTCATGGCCTCGAGGCTGCGCACGTCCGCGTAGCGGTCCACCCCTTGCTGCTCCTCGACCGGTGCTCCCACGATCTCGTCGTGGATCACCGGATTGCGGTGGATGCACAGCGCGCAGTTGTGCTGCAGGACATCCTTTTTTTCGAACGTTTTGCTGAACCCATGGCCCTTAACGGTGATGGTGGTCTCGGCCTCGATGACCTCGGTGATCTCCGCCTCGGCCTTCATCGCGATTTTGCGCTTGTCGACCATGCCCTTGCAGGGCACCCCGATGATCACGAGCTGCTCGCGCTTGATCTTGTTCTCGATGATGTGGGTCACGATGTTGCGCGAGTCGCAGCCCTTGGCCACCACCCCGATCTTTTCCTTGCGGTCGGTCAGGTAGTTCGCCAGGTTGATGCCGCAGTGGCTGTCCCACACCAGTTTCTGGACGTCGGCGGGCGTCTTGGCGAAATGCGGCTCGTTCATCATCGGCACGGTCCCCGCGCGGAACCCGATGACCATCTCCACGGCGCCGGACTGCAGCAGGCGCCCGGCGATTTCCCTGATCTTCTCGGTGTAGCTCAGCATGTTAGGCAACCTCGGCCATTTTCTTGGCAAAGTTGGAATGGGGACCCAAGGCCTTGATGGCGGCGGTGACCTGGGTGACCACCTCGACGAACTTGGTGGACTCGGCCGAGGAGATCCAGGAGAACTGCAGGCGGCCGGGCTCGATCCCCATATGCTCCATCAGGTTCTTGAACAATGCGAATTTGCGGCGAGCGTAGTAATTACCTTCCAGGTAATGGCATTCGCCGGGGTGTCACCCCGAAACCCAGACGCCGTCGGCCCCCTCGCGCAGGGCCGCCAGGAAGAACTTGGGGTCCATGCGGCCGGTGCAGGGGATGCGGATCACCCGGATGTTGGGGGGGTATTCCATGCGGCCGACGCCGGCCAGATCGGCGGCCCCGTAGCTGCACCAGTTGCACAGGAAGGCGGCAATTTTCGGTTCCCACTCACCCATTGGTCTTCTCCTTAGAGATATCGTTGCGACTCTGAAGCCTCAAATTTATCCAAAACATGACCTTCACATTAAATATCGAATTTAACCCGTTAGGGTGCTACACCGCCTCGCTCAGGCTGAAGATCTGGGCGAAGATCTGGTCGTTGTCGAAGCCCTTGAGGTGGATCGCCCCGGAGCGGCAGGAGGCGACACACAGCCCGCAGCCCTTGCACAGCACCGGGTTGACCTGAGCCTTGCCGGCAAACGGTCCCTTCTCGGTCCAGGACGGGGCCGAGTACGGGCAGATCGAGACGCACACGCCGCACTGGCTGCACATGCGCGGGTCGACCTCGGCCACTGTGCCGCTCGTGAAGATCTTCTTGCGCGCGAGCAGGGTCACGGCGCGGGAGGCCGCGGCCTGGCCCTGGGCGATGGCCTCGTCGATCGGCTTCGGGTAGTGGGCCAGCCCGCACAGAAAGACGCCGTCGGTGGCGAACTCCGAGGGGCCGAGCTTGGCGTGCCGTTCCACGAAGAAGCCGTCGGCGTTGAGCGGCACTTTGAAGAAGTTGGCGAGCTTCTCGTCCCGGTTGGGCAGGATGGCGGTCGCAAGCGTCAGCAGGTCGGCCTCGAGCTCGATGGGCCGGCCGAGGATGTGGTCGGTCACGGTGACCAGCAGCCGCCCGTTTTCCACCTTCACCGTGGGCTTGTCCTCGCGCGCGAAGCGGATGAAGATGACCCCCAGGGAGCGGGCCTTTTTGTAAAGCAGCTCGCGTTCGCCGTAGGTGCGCATGTCCCGGTAGAGCACGAAGACATTCATCTCCGGGTTCGTCTCTTTCAGGTGAATCGCGTTGTCCACCGAGTGGGTGCAGCACACCCGGGAGCAGTAGGGCCGCTCCGGCTCTCGGGAGCCCACGCACTGGATGAAGACCGCGCTGTTGAGCTGCTTGAGCGCGGGGTCGTGGTCCATGATCCGGCGGTCGAGGTCGAGAGCCGTCACGATGCGCGGGTCCGTGCCGTAGCCGTATTCCGTGGGTTTGTACGGTGAGCCGCCGGTCGCGATGACGGCCACCCCATGCTCGAGGATTTCAGCCGTGCCATGGGTCGATATCGTCGTTTTGAAACTGCCGACAAACCCGTCCACTTGGGACGGGGTGCTGTTTAAATGAACGTGTATCTTGGGATCTTTTTGAATCTCTGCCACCATCTCGGCCAGATGCTTCTGGACATCCTCGCCCTTGGCGGTGCGGTAGAGGTTTAGGGCCTGGCCGCCGAGCCGGTCGCTCTTTTCGACGATGTGGGTTTCGTAGCCCTGCCGGGCAAGGCTGCGCGCCGACGCCATGCCGGAAAGGCCGCCGCCGATCACCATGGCGGTTTGATGGATGTCCAACTCGGCTTCCTTGAGGGGCTGCGTGAGCGCGGCCTTGGACACGGCCATGCGCACTAGATCTTTGGCCTTTTGGGTGGCCAAGTCCGGGTTGTTGCGATGCACCCATGAATCATGGTTGCGGATGTTGGCCATTTCGAAGAGATACTTGTTCAGGCCTGCATTGATCAGAGTTTCCTGGAAGAGCGGCTCATGGGTTTTCGGGGTGCAGGCCGCCACCACCACCCGGCTCAGCTTTTTCTGCTTGATGATCTGGGAGATGGTCTCCTGGGTGTCTTGGGAGCAGGAATAGAGGTTGTCCGTGGCGAATTCGACGTACGGCAAGGTTTTCGCATATTCGGCCACAGAGGGCACATCCACGACACCGGCGATGTTGACGCCGCACCGGCAGACGAAGACCCCAATGCGCGGGCGCTCGTTGACCACATTGGTTTCGGGCACGAGCTCTTTGACCTTGGTCATGGTGTTGCGGGCGGTGCTGAGAATCTCGCCGGCGGCGGTGGCCGCCGCACTGGAGTCGACGACCGACTGGGGGATGTCCTTGGGGCCCTGGAAGGCACCGCAGACAAAAACCCCTTCCTTGGAAGTCGCCACAGGGTTGAAGGAGCCCGTCCGGCAGAAGCGCCCCTCGCTGAGCTGGATGCCCATCTTCTGGGCGATTTGTACAACCTCGGGGGAGATCTCCATGCCGACCGAAAGCACGATCATGTCGAAGATCTCGGTGGCCAGTTCGCCCGACTCGGTGACGTAGCGGACTTCCAGGTCGTCGCGGCCGCCGATCGGGTTGATCGAGTGCACGCGGCTGCGGATGAAACGCACGCCGTGCTTCTCTTTGGCGCTGTTGTAGAAGCGTTCGAAATCCTTGCCGTGCGTGCGTATGTCCATGAAGAAGATGGCGCAGTCCAGGTCCTTGCCAGCGTGCTCCTTGGCGACGACGGCCTCCTTGATGGCGTACATGCAGCACACCGAGGAGCAGTAAGAGTTGTCGCACTTGTTCATGTCCCGCGAGCCGACGCACTGGAACCAGGCGATTTTCTTCGGTTCCTTGTGGTCGGACAGACGCACCAGATGGCCGCCCGTGGGGCCGGAGGCCGACAGCATGCGCTCCATCTCCATGGCGGTGATCACATTCGGGAGATTGGCGTAGTTGTAGCTGTCTAACTTGGAGGGGTCGAACGGCGCAAAGCCCGGCGCCAGGATGATGGAGCCGACATTGACCTCGATCGTTTCGTCCTGCATCGAGTGGTCGATGGCGTCCACCCCGCAGAACTCGACACAGACCTTGCAGCCTCCGGTCTTGAAATGGATGCAGGTGCTGCGGTCGATGGCCGGGGTGCTGGGCACGGCCTGGGCGTAAGGGACGTAAACGGGTTTGCGCCCCTTGAGGCCCATGTCGTATTCGGACGGGATCGGCTTGCCCGGGTGCTGGGTCACGTAGGCCTTGATTTTATCGTAGGTGATATGTCCGGTGGGGCAGACGAAGGCGCACGCCCCGCAGGCGATGCAGGCTTCGGTATTGATGCTGAACGGGGTGTCGACCTTCATGTCCAGGCCGCGCTGGGTGAGCGTGATGGCGTTGGCGCCGATGCGCTCGCACATCCGCGTGCACAGGCCGCACAGGATGCAGGTGTCGTCGCCGGTTCGGAATCGCGGCTTGTCGATGCCGTGTTCCCCGGCGAGGGTTTGAACGGCCTTTGATTCCGGGCAGCGTGCCAGCAGCATTTCGACGATCAGTTTGCGCCCATCCCGCAGGATCTCCGTGTCGGTTTTGACCTCCATGCCCTCCCAGATGGGATAGTTGCAGGAGGTGACGTAGCGCGTCCGGCGCCCATCGAACACCTCCACCGTGCACAGGCGGCACATGCCCGCGGGTTCCAGTGCCTTGTGATGGCAGAGGGTGGGAATGGCGACGCCGAACTTCTCCGCCACCTGAAGGATGTACTGCCCTTTTTCGCCTTGAACCGTCTGGCCGTTTAGCTTGAATGTGATCATGAGGTCATTTCCTTAAGAATCAGCAAATCTTGATCGCATCAAACTTGCACCCGTCGTAACAGATGCCGCATTTGATGCACTTGTCCTGGTTGATGGTGTGGGCTTTCTTCTTGTCCCCGGAGACTGCCTGCTGGGGGCACTTCTGAAAGCAGACGTGGCAGCCGGTGCAGCTTTCCGGATCGATGTCGTAGTGAAAAAGCGGCTTGCAGGTGCCTGCCGGGCATTTTTTATCCCGGATGTGGGCTTCGTATTCGGGCCGGAAGTACAAAATGTTGGTCAGCACGGGATTCGGAGCGGAGGTCCCCAGTCCACAGAGGGAAAGCTTCTGCATCATCATGCCGATTTCTTCCAGCAGTTCGATATCGCCTTCCTTGCCGCGGCCCTGGCAGATGTCGGTCAAGATGTCCAGCATGTTCTTGAGCCCCTCGCGGCACGGATTGCATTGCCCGCAGGACTCATCTTTGAGGAATTCCACAAAATAGCGGGCCAGATCCACCATGCAGGTGTCCTGGTCCATGACGATCATGCCGCCCGAACCCATGATGGACCCCACCTTGGCCAGTTCGTCGAAATCCACGGGCAGATCAAGGAACTGTTCAGGGATGCATCCGCCGGAAGGGCCTCCGGTCTGAACGGCTTTGAATTTTTTCTTCTTAGGAACCCCCCCGCCGATATCGAAAATGATCTGGCGCAGGGTGGTTCCCATGGGCACTTCCACTAGACCGGTGTTCACCACTTTGCCGACCAGGGAGAAGATTTTGGTGCCCTTGCTTTTTTCAGTGCCGATGGCCGCGTACCAGTTCGCGCCCTGGTTGACGATCACCGGGACGTTGGCCCAGGTCTCGACGTTGTTGAGGTTGGAGGGGCCGTCCCTGTAACCTTTTTCAACGGTATGGACGTATTTGGCCCGGGGGCGGCCGGGCTTGCCTTCGAGCGAGGCCATCAGGGCCGTGGACTCCCCACAGACAAAGGCCCCGCCGCCGCGGCTGATGCGGATGTCAAAGTCAAAGCCGCTGCCGAGGACATCTTCCCCCAGCAGGCCCAGTTCCCGGGCGCTTTTGAGGGCCATGGTCAGGTTGGTGACGGCCAGCGGGTACTCGTGCCGCACGTAGACGTAGCCGTGGTTGGATCCAATGGCGATGGCGCCGATGATCATCCCCTCGATAACACTGTGAGGGTTGCCCTCCAGCAGGCTGCGATCCATGTAGGCCCCCGGGTCGCCCTCATCGGCGTTGCAGATCACATAGCGGACGCCTTCATGCCTGCGGCAGGACTCCCATTTGATTCCCGTGGGGAAACCGCCGCCCCCACGGCCTCTGAGGCCGGATTTCTTGATCTCCGAAATGATCTCCTGAGGGCTCATGTCGCAGAGTGCCTTGGACAGAGCCGAATACCCGCCCACGGCAATATAATCTTCGATGCTGGTCGGGTCGATCAACCCGTTGTTGCCGAAAATGATCCGTTTCTGCAGTTTGTAAAAAGGGATCTCGTGCTCGTGGCTGATTTTTTTCTTGGTGACGGGGTCCTTGTAGATCAGTTTGTCAACCAACTCCTTGCCGATCAGGGTGGTTTTTACAATCTCCGGCACTTTTTCCGCAGTGACCTGGGGATAAAAGATGCCTTCCGGATGGATCACCATGATCGGCCCTTTTTCGCAAAATCCGTGGCACCCGGTCAGTTTGACTTCGACCTCGTCCTGAATTTTGTGGGCGGCCAACTCCCGGGTCAGCGCCTCATGAACTTTTGCCGTCCCGTACGCACCGCATCCCGACCCCGCGCAAAGCGAAATGAGCCTCTGGGGCCCTTTTTTGACCTTGGGCTGCAGGGATTGCCGCAGTTTTTCAAGTGCCTCTCTGTTCTTCAGTTTTGCCATGGCCGAAAGTAACCTCCCTGCTCCATGCCCGAGCCGCTATGACGAAAGACCCCGGTAATCATCGATGATTTTGAGCGTCGCTGATCGGTCCAGGCCGCCGTGTGTTTCCTTGTTGACCGTCATGACCGGGCCCGACGCGCAACACCCAATGCAGCGAACCCCTTCCAAGGTGAACAGTCCATCGGTCGTGGTCCCGCCTTCTTGGATGGCCAGCGAGCCCCTGAGAGCGTCCATCACTTTTTCCGCACCCCTCACATGGCAGGCGGTTCCGGTGCACACGTGGACGATATACTTTCCCCGCGGCACCAAGCTGATCGTCTTGTAAAACGTGGCGACGCTGAATATGAGGCTCTTGCGGACTCCCAGCTTTTCGGCCAGCACCGGAACCACTTCCGGAGGGACGAAGTGATAGAGGTCGCTGATGTCCTGCATGATCATCAACAGGGATTCCTTGTCGCTTTCGTATCGGGCGATGATCTCTTCGATTTTGCTCCAGTCGATTTCCAATGTCGCTACCATGCGCTCGCTTCCTTTGGCAAAGTTGTGATCAGACAAACGGGCGACTGCTGAAATTCAGGGCCGGGTGGTTTTCGCGTCGGGCGAGGGCGAGGAGAGCGGAGGACTGCTCCGCCTGCGGCGCCCCAAGGTCCGGAAGGCAACGGGTTGTGTCCGGTGGGAGGCATCATGTCAGTTGGTGTGGGCCTCAAATCTCACCGGGCAATTTTCAACGCACGCGCCGCAGCCTGTGCAGCGGTCTTCAATAATGCTTCGGGCGCGTTTTCTGACTTTGACTTTGAAATTGCCTGGGGATCCCTGGACAGATTCCAAATCAGCGTAGGTGATCAACTCGATGTTCATGTGCCGGCCGACCTCGACCAGTTTGGGCGAGATAATTCACATGGCACAGTCGTTGGTGGGGAAGGTCTTGTCCAGTTGGGACATGACGCCCCCGATCGATGGGGATTTTTCGAGCAGGTAGACGTAAAATCCGGAATTTGCCAGATCGAGAGCCGCCTGCATCCCGGCGATCCCTCCTCCGACAACCATCACTGATCCGATGACGTCCTGAGCCATGCGCTAAGCCTCCTCCAATAAGGTTGGGCGAAACAAGTCATTTATTTGATTTAACTACAAATTTTTTAACCACTTGACACATTTCACCAACGTGAAGGGGTCAGGTTATCCCCAATGCAACCTTATTGTCAAGTGTATTCGGCCTATTGCAAGAATTGATCTATAGAGGGGGTTTCGTCGAGAAAATCGTGAGAGATCGATGCCTTTCGGGGAGATTTTGCAGGCCTCGTTGCGGAGGGTTGCCATCACGGCTTGGCGCTTGGGCGCGATCCACACAAACGATATCCCGGGAAGGGCTTCTCCTTTCCCGGGATATCACCGCCATGATCTGTTGGTTCGGCTCAAGCCGCGAGGCGAAAGGCGTTTTCCGTGGCGTTACGGATTTCTTCCGGGGTGAAGGGTTTGGGGAGGTAGTCGACCACTCCCATCCGGGCGCCTTCGACCGCCGTTTCGATGCTGGCGTACCCGGTGACGATGATGACTTTGGCGGTCGGTTGCTGCTCGCGTATGGCTGCCAGCAATTCCAACCCGTTCACCCCCGGGATCTTGAGGTCCAGAAGGACCAGTGCGTAAGGCCGTGTCTGAATCTTTTCCAAGGCGTCCTCCTTGGATGTCGCCTGATCGACCTGGTATGCTTTCTTGGCCAGGATTTTGCGGATGTTGTTGTTTACCGCAACCTCGTCGTCAACCACCAGGATCTGGCGGGTGTGGAGTGCTTCCGCCACGCGTGAATCGGCCTCCGCCGGCTGCTGGCGCAGAGCGGCCATGTTTCGTTTCAACTCTTCGTAGGGCATCGTTATCGAGCCTTCCATCGACAGCCGGCGGACATAGTCTGCCCCAGTCGCTGCGGCCACCTCCTCATAATCAAACGGCCAATCGGGGCCGATGAGCTGTCTATCATCCACAGCCGGGCTTGCCGCGGCGGATTTTACCTTTTTGGATTTGAGCTGTGGGCACTCACCGCTCTTGGTGCCGGCCTTACAGGTGGCCCCCAGTTTTTTGAAGATCTCGCAAACCATGGTGCCGACCTGGCAGTAGTTGGGCACCGACTCGGGCACTTTGACTTCCACCACTTGGACGTCCGAACGTGACAGTCGTACGGTATAATCCGCGTTCGTGTATTGCTCGACTTCACTTCGGTTGAACGGGAGGTCCACATCCATCTGCGCAGAGTCCGCTTTCAGAGGCGCGGCCATGTTTTTCTTGAGCTCCTCATACGGGACATAGGCCACGCCTTCGCGACCCAATTGATGGGCGTACTGGGGCCCGGTCACCGATACGACTTCGTCGTAGCTGAAAGGCTGGTCGATGCCCACCAACCGCCGGGCGTCCACGCCCTGGGGTTTGGCGGCGGACTTTTTGGCTTTTTTCTGTGGGCACTCGTCGGTCTTGGTGCCGGCCTTGCAAGTGGCCCCCAGTTTCTTGAAGATGTCGCAAACCATGGTGCCGACCTCGCAGTAGTTGGGCAAGGCCGCCGGGAGTTTCACCTCCACCACCGGCATGTCGGAACGCCCCAGCATCTTGGCGTAATCCTCGCCGACCTGTTCGATGACCTCTTTGGCCTCGAAGGGAGCATCGATATCGATCACGTCGATCAGATCCCGTTCTTTCGCCGGGGCGGCGGCTTCAACCAGCTTCCCGCTGATGGCGTTGTCCACGGTGCTGCGCAGTTCCTTGGGCGTGAACGGCTTGGGGATATAGTCCAGCGCCCCGAGGCGGATGGACTTCATGGCGGTGTCGGTGGAGGCAAACGCCGTCATCATCACGGCCTTGGTGAGCGGCCACTCCTTCTTGACCATCTTGAGCAGTTCGAGTCCGTTTTTGCCCGGCATGACGATGTCTGAAATCAGCAGGGAGAAGGACTCCTTCGCCAGTTTCTCGATGGCCTCCTGGGCGCTGCAGGCATGGGTGACCTGGTAGTCGCTCTTGGCGAGGATTTTTTCGACGCTCTTACAAATCTGCAGCTCATCGTCGACCACCAGAATTTTTTGGGCTTTTCCCATGAGACCCTCCTTGAATTAAGGCTTTTTAGGGTTGGTTTTGGAATGATCTTTCGGGTCGATTAAATTGCACTACACATTGTTGTAGACTCCACCTAGCACATGGCGTGCCAACGCCGCTGATTTATATTAACATGTTGATATAATTTTAAATTATAATTTTGCGCTGAGTTGTGGCCGTCTAATGTGTATAAATTAAATATACGGTCATCAACGGCAGAAACGGTCGGCAGGAGGGCTGTTTCCAGGCAGAAACGCAGAAAGGGGTTTATGCATAATAAAAAAAGGCAGTGTATATTTTTTATATAATTAACAGAGGGTCTTCTTGGAAACGGGTTACGGCGCGCTGCACCGTCCTCTCAACAATGAAGTATCGCCCTTGTGGGAGTGGCTTCCAGCCACGATGATCGCGGCAAGATGCCGCTCCCACAGAAAAACATACAACAATTGGACTATTTACGAAGCCATGACACATCATCAGGGTTTGCTCGCACGGGCCTTGCGCGTGATGCCGTGTTTTTTTAGCAGCGCCTGGAAGTTGCTTCGCAACAGGCCCACCTGACGGGCCGCCTGACTCACATTCCATGCATTTTTCTCAAGCGCCTGTAGCAGGAAGCTTTTTTCGACGGCCGCGGTCGCCCGGGTGCGGATTTCTTTCTTGAGGTGCTTGAGTTCATGGTTGGTTTGGGGCACGCACTCCAACAGTTGGTTGGTTTCATCCGGTTCGCCGTACACGTGCAGCTCTTCAAAGGTGATGGTGCTTTTCTCGCACAGAATCACCGCGCGTTCGACGACATTTCGCAACTGCCGGACATTCCCGGGCCAGTCGTGCGCGGTCAGGCGGCGGGCGACATCATCGTCGAAGCTCGCAATCTTTTTTTCCAGCTTTTGGTTGTAAAGCTTCAGAAAGTGATAGGCAATCGGCAAAATGTCCTCCCGTCGCTCGCGCAGCGGCGGGAGGAGGATCGGGTACACCTGTATGCGGTAATAGAAGTCCTGCCGGAACGTCCCGGCGGTCACCATGTCTTCCAGGTTCTGGTTGGTGGCGAAGATCAGGCGGACGTCGACCTTCCGGACGGCGCCGGCGCCCAGCGGCAGGAATTCCCGCTGCTCCAGGAAGCGCAGCAGTTTGCCTTGCACCTCCGGGCCGGTATTGCTGATTTCGTCCAGGAACACGGTTCCGCCGTCAGCCAGGCTGAAGATACCCTCCTTGTCGCGGTCGGCTCCCGTGAAAGCGCCTTTTTGGAAGCCGAACAGCTCGCTTTCGAGCAGGCTTCCAGACAGGGTGCCGCAGTCCACGGCGAAAAACACCCGATCGCGGCGAGGGCTGTTGACGTGCACGGCCCGGGCGATCAGCTCCTTTCCGGTTCCGCTTTCGCCGCAGATCAGGACCGTGGAATCCGTCCCGGCCACCTTGTTCACCATGGAAATAACGGTCTTGATCTTCGGGCTTTCGCCGATGAGTTGATGCATCAGGGGTTTGCGGCCGGCCGGCGTATCCTGGAGCGCACGGTGCTGCTTTCGGCGCGCGCTTTCCTGGAGGGCCTGGCGAACGACGGCCCGCAACTCTTCAGGCGTGAAGGGCTTGGGAAGGTAGTCGAAGGCCCCGGATTTCATGACCTCCACGGCCGAGGCGACGCTGGCATAGCCGGTCATCACGACCACCACCGCGTCGGGATTTTCCTCCTTGAGTCGGCGCAGGACTTCCAGCCCCCCCATGCTGCTCATTTTAAGATCGGTGACGACCACGTCGAAGGACTCGGCTTCCATGAGCGTCAACGCCGCATAGCCGTTCAGGGCGGAGCGAGTGAGAACATCCACCTTGGCGAGGATCTTTTCGACGCTGCGGCAGATGGGCGGTTCGTCGTCGACGACGAGCACCCGGGGCGTTTCGGTCCGACTCATGGCGTGTGGCCTATCGCGGGAAGGATGATCATGAAGGTCGTCCCCAGGCCGGGCGTGCTGTCCACATCGATGCGGCCGCCATGCTGTTCGATGATGCCGTGGGTGATGGCCAGACCCAAACCGGTGCCGCTCTCTTTGGTTGTGAAAAAGGGGTCGAATATTTTTTCCTGGACATCTTTGGGCATCCCACACCCGGAGTCGGAGATGACGACCCGGACCTCTTTGCGCCGGGGGTCGCAGCGGGTGGCCACCTCGATGGCGCCGCCGGCGGCGGTGGCTTCGATGGCGTTGACGAGCAGATTGATAAAGGCCTGCTGAAGCTGATTTCGGTCGGCCAGCGCGGCGGGCAGCCCGTCGGTCAGCAAAGGAGTGATCGAGATGCCCTTGAAACCGGCCTGTTTTCGGGCGAGCGCGATACTTTCCGCCACAATCGGGTTGACTTCGAGAGGTTCCTTTTTAAGATGGCCCTGGCGTGCAAAATCCAGCAGGCTTGAAACGATCTTGCGGCAGCGCAGGGTCTCCCGGGTGATGGTGTCGAGCTCCTGGTACAGAGGGTCCTCCGGGGTGAGATCTTCCTGCAGCAGCATGGCGGTGGTCAGCACGGTGGTCAGCGGGTTGTTGATCTCGTGCGCCACACCGGCCGAGAGCCGGCCGATGGAGGCGAGTTTCTCCTGCTGCATGAGGGACCGTTGCATCATGATGTCCCGGGTGATGTCCTTGGATATTTCGATCGCTCCGACCAACCCTTCAGGGCCCATGAGCGGGTAGCAGGAAATGGCGACGTGATGCTCGCGTTTTTCCTTGTCCAGGTGCACATGGGTCGTGGTGAAAGGCTTTTGGGTGGCCATGGTCTCCTTCAAAGGGCATTGGCAATTCTCGACCGCGCAGGGGCTGGTGTAATGGTGGGTCACCTCGAAACAGTTGTGGCCGATGACTTCCTCGCGCGTGCGGCCCAACCGCTTCAGCAGGGCGTCATTGGCGTCCAGGATCTGGTAGTTGGAGGCGATGACCAGTACGTCCTCGTGAATGAAATCGTTCATAACGGTTTTGTAAATGGCGCTGGCCCGCAGGATGGAGTCCGGAGCGCTCGGCCTCTGTTCGTGAATGCGGCACATGTCCAGGAACAACCGAGCGGTCTGGTAATTCATGACGCGGGTCGTTTTCTTTTTGTTGGTCAGGATGTCTTGAAACGTGTCGGGGTCAGCGGAAAGGTCTATGATGAGATCGATGTCCTCGCGCGCGAGGAAGGCCCTGTAGTCGGAGCACACCGGGATCCCGGATTTTTCGGCCGCCAGCAGACAGTTGGGGTCCCTGCGAGCATCGGCGATCCCCAGGATGCTGATCCCGATTCCGCCGGATCTGTTCGAGTTGAAAAAATCCAGTATCTGGACGCACCGGCCGCCGGATCCAACGATTGCGATGTTCATGCTGAATCTCCCAGGATATGGATGGACATGCTACTTATGCGGCAGTTTCCCAGAAAGTTCAAGATCGGAAAAAGTGAACGAGGGTTGTTGCATTCCCGGGCACGATTTTGTATAAGACAGTCCGGCTTGCGAACGCATGCATGCAGGCGCTCTTCGAACGCCTGCTGAAGCCCGAAGTTCACCGCAGTCCGTCCCGAACGCAACTGCTGCTGGAAGACGATACTCACGACCTTCCGCAAGGAGGCTGCATGAAGCACCCGGAGCAATGGGATTGGGACTCCCCCCGCAAAGAGGTACCCTTCGCGTCCTGGCAGAGTCAATTCAAGTGGGTCGAAGAACCTCAGGTGAGCCCCGATGGGGAGTCCGTCGCCGCGATCGTGAACGCCGGCGAGGGTGAATTCAACGTCTGCGCCAACGGCGCGACCTGGGAAACCCCGTTCGAAAAGATCTGGCACTTGCGCTTCGCACCGGACGGCCGCCTGACGGCCATCGTCTCCGATTCCGGGGAATGGACGCTTGCCGTCGACGGTGTGCCCTGGGAGAATCGCTTCGGCTACG
>Ga0315286_10003597_pt1 | contig 14689 bp, 12 predicted proteins | sample YL17G10_0_MG_FD_205038 | JGI IMG/M metagenome (GOLD analysis project Ga0315286, IMG submission 205038) | Sediment microbial communities from Yellowstone Lake, YNP, Wyoming, USA - YL17G10_0 | ecosystem: Environmental > Aquatic > Freshwater > Lake > Sediment | place: USA: Wyoming | collected...
ATCGAAATCCATGGTCCAGGTGCGTCCACCGGTCAGGGCGATCATGCGCAGCTTGGGCAAGCGGTCGAGCAGTTCCCTGGAAAACTTCGTGCGCTCGCGCATGGCGATGATGATGTCGAATTCGCTGAGTGCGCTTGCGAGCTTGTCCGGCCCGCTAAATGGCTCTTCAAAAAACACGACGTCGGCTTGCTGCTGCAGTTTCGACCAGTCTGCGCTTTGTCTTGCCACGCTTTGCCAGTCATCCAGTACTGCAATGCGCTTTTTTTCGCTTTTCATGATCTCAATCCCCGGGAAATTAAGCGGCGGCGGAAACGGTTTCCCATTGGCGTAGCGTGCCTGACAATTTTCCGAGCTTGTCGCGCGCGCAGGTCAGCATGGCTTGCTCCTGTGCGCCGCTCAGAACCGGTAGCGAAATTCCAATCCATATTCGCGGGTCCAATTAGCCGGCTCCAATGCGCCCAAGCCGAAACCGATGGGCACGATGTCGGAGTCCTTGATATTCCAGTATTGCAGCCAGGGACCGAATGACCACGGCCCATGCTCCGCCATGAGGTACACGCGATACCCGTACCCGTCGTCCTGCTTGTTTGATGCGTCCGCGTAGCCGAGGCCGGTGTCGCTGAGTTTCGTGACCTGTGTTCCGCCGATGAAGGCGTCGTACTCGACTGTCGGCGCGATGACCCATTGGTCGCCGGCCCTGATGCGCAGAGTCAACCCCACCGGTACATAAAAGTAGCGCGAATAGCGCCGGTAGCCGATCGCGCCGGTCGAGGTGTAGCCGCGCCCGTCCGCAAAAAGGTAGCGGTAGCCGAGCCCGACGTAGGGTGACAACGCAACGTTGTCGCTCACGAGATAGTCCTTGCCCACAACGGCACGCACTTCGGCAATCCAGTCGGGATTGTTGTCCTGGGTCCCCGATCCCTCGTAAATCAACGAGCCGTAGGAAATGCGGCCGTCTATGCGGCTGTAGAAGTGACTGGCGTCGGTGCCTGCATAAGCCCCGACGACGCCGATCCGCTCACCCGTAAGCTTCGCGAAATCCGGCTCCTCGTAGTGATACGTCGCAGTCTGTCCGCCGAGGTCCCAACCGTCCTTGGTCAGCAGAGCGTCGCGCTGCCCAGCCTGCGTCGCCACGGGGGTGTGAATCGTTGCGAATAGTGCTGCCGCCAGGATAACTTTTTTCATGTGCCGCCTTCGCCGGTGATCGCCGAAATTCATGCGTACCTTCCCGGCCTTGCGTTTCAGCGAGCGGCTGATCCAACTGTTGAATCTGTGTCGTGCCGCACCAACGAATCGCGTTGAAACAACACCGCAAATGCGCCTGCCCGCCGGCCATCAATCTATCGTCCTGCCGCGGAGCAGTCAATCGCGATCGCGCGCACTGCGATCGCGCGCACGTGGGTTCATGCAAACACCACCGTCGCGCGGATTGCTCGGGCCGTGCATCGCCGGCTTTGATTGCCTTTACTCGGTTCACCCTCCCGGGTACCCTCTTTCGCATGCGCCTTCTTTCATTCGTGCAGTTCGCTTTTCCGGTTCTGATGGCTGTTGGCGGCCCAGCGATTGCCGGCGAAGCAGAGAACGAACGCCGCGTCTACAGCGAAGTACAGGCGGCGCGGGGTGAAGAACTCTATCAGCAGCACTGCTCGCCCTGTCACGGCGCGCTTTTGCTGGGCAATCCGGCGGCGCCGCTGACCGGCGAAGCTTTCCGCGCGCGCTGGGAGGACGGCAAGCACACGCTCGATGATCTTTACTACATCATTCGCAGCCTGATGCCGAACAGTGCACCGGGCTCGCTGAGCAAGGCGCAGTATGCAGACGTGGTGGCCTACATTCTCAAGATCAACAACTATCCGGCAGGCGAAACGGAACTGGTTCCAAGGCCGGTCGCGATGAAGGCGGTAACCCTGCAGCCGCATTGAAAGTCAGTGACCGGTGATTGGTGATAAGTGAATAGATAAGGTCAAGATCAAAAGGGGAGGAACATGGACAAGGTGTGGATGGCGATAGCGATAGCGGTGGCGGCGGCATTCGCGGGCGGCGCACTCGCGGCGGCCGGGCCGACGCAGGAGGAACTCAACCAGGCGACCCGCAGCACCGAGTGGCTGCTGCCGAATCACGACTACGCGGGCGTGCGCTATGTGAACCTGAACCAGATCACACCAGCCAACGCCGCTTCGCTGCGGCCGGTCTGCGCGTTCCAGGGCGCCGACCTGAACCGCGCGCTGAACAATCCCATCGTCTACGGCCGCGTGATGTACGTCACCACGCTGTATTCGACGTTCGCGCTCGATCCCGCGACCTGCAAGGTGAAGTGGCGCCACGACTGGAAACCGAAAGGCAAGGAGGCGAATGCTTCGATCAAGAATCGCGGCGTCGCCATCAAGGACGGAAAACTCGTGCGCGGCGCGCAGGATGGCTGGATGTTCGCGCTCGACGCCGCGACGGGCAAGCTGCTGTGGGAGGTGAAGGCGGCCAACGCCGAAAAGTACGAAGCCTTATCCATCAATCCGCTGCCGTTCGAAGACCTCGTGATCATCGGCCCATCGGGTTCGGAGTTCGGCGTCAAGGGCTGGATTGGCGCCTTCAGGCTTCAGGATGGTGCGCCGGTGTGGAAATTCAACACCATCCCCGACGACGGCGAGCCCGGCGCGGAAACCTGGGGCGATGCGGACTCCCGGCTCAAGGGCGGCGGCGGCATCTGGACCACGCCCGCGCTCGATATCGCCAACGGACATCTCTATGTCGCCGTCGGCAACCCCGCTCCGGACATGTTCGCCAACCTGCGGCCCGGCGCCAATCTCTATACCAATTCGATCGTGGTGCTCGACGTGCGCACCGGTGCGCTCCTTTGGCACAAACAGGCGGTGCCACACGACACGCACGACTGGGACATGCCGGTCACAGCGCCTTTGTTCACCGCCTCGATTCGCGGCGCCCGGCGCGAGGTGGTCACGATGGCCGCGAAAGACGGCTTGTTGCGACTGGTCGATCGCAACAGCCGCGAGGAATTGTATTCCGTCGCCGTCGCCACGCGAACCAATGCCGAACTCGAACCCACCGAGGAAGGCGTCTATACCTGTCCCGGCATGGTCGGCGGCGTGGAGTGGAGCATTCCCGCCTACAGCCCGAAGCTGGACATGATGGTCGTGCCGGCGGTGGACTGGTGCGGGGTATTCAAGAAAGAAGACGAGGCGCGCTTCGTTGCAGGCCAGCAGTTCCTGGGCGGCTCATTCACTTGGGATCCGGTGGAAAAATCCGGTGGCTGGCTGACCGCTGTCAAGGCAACCACCGGAGAAAAGCTGTGGCGCTATCGCTCGAGCCGTCCGATGCTCGCCGCCGTGACGGCGACTTCCGGCGACATGCTGTTCTCCGGCGAATTGACCGGGGATTTCCTCGCTATGGACGCGCACAATGGCAATGTCGTCTATCGTTACAGCGGCGGCGGCGCGATCATCGGCGGGGTGATCAGCTACGCGGTCGACGGCAAGCAGTATGTCGCTGTCGTTTCCGGAATGGCCGCGGGATTCTGGCTCGCACCGCCGGGGGCGATGACAGTGACGGTGTTTGCGCTTCCGTGACGGCGCGTACTGGGTGCTGCGTGCTGAGTGCCGCGAAAGAAGGCCAGGATTCCGGTCATGGTTAAACGTCTCAGCACGTTCTCGCGCTTCTTGCTTTCATTGTTCGTGAACGTCGACGTCCATTGTTGCGGCTCAAAAGTGCCCACATCAACTTCTCTCAGCACTCAGCACGCAGCACTCAGCACTTTTCTATGTCTGACAGTTGCCATTACCCTTCTGTTCGGTGTCTGCCGCCAAACACGGGCCGACTACCCCGACAAGCCGATCCGCTTCATCGTGCCATCCGCGCCCGGCGGTTCGCCGGACGTGCTGATGCGCATCCTTACCGCCGAATTGTCGAAGCGCCTGGGCGTGCAGTTCGTGATCATCAACAAGCCGGGGGCGAATGCCGTGATCGGCACCATGGAGATCGTGGGCGCGCCAGCGGACGGCTACACGCTCGGTTACGGCAATATCGTGTCGCTCGCGATCGTTCATGGACTGATGACGGAGTTGCCCTATCGCATCGAAGACCTGAGCCTGATTTCCAATTGCCTGCGCGTCGCCAATCTGCTGGCGGTGAACAACGAGTTGCCGGTGCGCAGCGTCAGGGAGCTGATCGACTACGCGCGCAAGAATCCGGACAAACTGGTGATGGGCTCCGCCGGCAACGGCACGACGGGACATCTTGGCGGGGAACTGTTCAAGGCCATGACCGGTATCTCGATGCTGCACGTTCCCTATCGGGGCAGCCCGCAGGCGATAGGCGGCCTGATCGGCGGCGAGGTGCAGGTCATGTTCGACAACCTGACGTCGCTCTCGGTCTACGCGAAATCCGGAAGGGTGCGGCCGCTGGCGGTGTCCGGCTCGCATCGCTCTGCGCTGTTCCCGGAGATTCCGACCATTGCCGAAGCGGGCGTGCCGGGGTACGAGACGGTGGCGTGGGGTGGCGTCATCGGCCCCGCGAAACTTCCCGCGCAGATGGTCATGAAGCTCAATCGCGAGATCGTCGCCGCCTTGCATTCGCCGGCGGTGAGCAAGCGTTTCGCCGAACTCGATACCGATATCGACGGCAGCACGCCGGAACAGTTTCTCGCCCTTGTCAAACGCGAGCGGCCGCGCTGGGCGGAAATCATCAAGCGCGCCGGCGCCAAGATCGACTGAAAGCCCCCTCTCCCCGGCCCTCTAACAGTGTACTCCGGGCTTCGCCAGGGTATCCCGCCGGGGGAGAGGGAGTTTTGAATCGAAGGACAGTGCAGGGGTTCGATTGTCCGTTTGTTGATTCGTCGGCGATGTGAGAATCTCCTCGTCAAATGACGAACAGAGACTCGCTTTGCTTTTGATCTTACTCCCTCTCCCCCGGCGGGATACCCTGGCGAAGCCCGGAGTACACTGTTAGAGGGCCGGGGAGAGGGGGAAGGGATGGAAATGAAAGAACAATTCGATTTACTGATTCGTAACGCAACCATCATCGACGGCACCGGCGCTGCGCGCTTCGATGGCGACATCGGCGTGCGCGGCGAGCGCATCGCGAAAATCGGCCGGCTCGATCGGGCGCAGGCCGACGTCGAAGTGGATGCGTCGGGCAAAGTTGCGGCGCCGGGCTTCATCGACGCGCATACGCATGACGACCGGTTGATGTTGTCCGCCGGCGAGATGGCGCCGAAGGTAAGCCAGGGGGTGACCACGGTGGTGGCGGGCAATTGCGGAATTTCATTGTCGCCCATGCCGGGAGGCATGAAGGGCGCGGTGCCGTCGCCGCTCGACCTGCTCGATAACGAAGGCAAGTGGTTCCGCTTTCCGACCTTCGGCGCTTATGTCGAGGAACTCGGTGCGCACCCGGCGGCGGCAAATTGCGCGCTGCTGGTCGGGCATATGACGCTGCGCGTGGCGACCATGGACAACCTGGACCGGCCGGCCACCGCCGCGGAAATCGGGCGCATGCGCGAACTGGTGCGCGAGGCCTTGTCGGCGGGCGCGATCGGCTTCTCGACCGGCCTCTACTACGAATTGTCGAACGCGGCGCCGACCGAAGAGGTGATATCGATTGCGCAGCCGCTGAAGGAATTCAACGGCATCTACTGCACCCATATGCGCGACGAAGCCGAGCACGTGCTCGACTCGCTCGATGAAAGTTTCCGGACCGGCCGCGAGCTGGGGGTTCCGGTGGTGGTGTCGCATCACAAGGTCATAGGCCAACCGAACCATGGCCGCTCCACGCAAACCCTGCCGCGCTTTACCGAGGCGCTGCGCCACCAGCCGGTGTGCCTGGACTGTTATCCGTACATGGCCTCTTCGACGATGCTGAGTTTCTCGCGCACGAGGATCTGCTCGCGCGTGATCGTCAGCTCCTCGCGGCCCTATCCGCAGTTCGCCGGCATGGACCTCGACGACGTGGTGAGTAAGATGGGCCTGCCGGTCGAAGAAGCGATCTCGAAGCTGCAGCCGGCCTCCGCGATCTATTTCTCGATGGATGAAGCCGACGTGCAACGCATTCTTTCCTTCGAGAACACCATGATCGGTTCCGACGGGTTGCCGCACGACATCGCGCCGCATCCGCGGTTATGGGGTACTTTCCCGCGGGTGCTCGGCCACTACAGTCGCGACCTGAAACTGTTTCCACTCGAAACCGCCGTGCGCAAGATGACTGGTCTGCCGGCGCAGACCTTCGGCCTGAAAGATCGCGGCGTGCTGAGGGAGGGGGCTTATGCGGACATTACCGTCTTCGATCCGCAGACCGTGGACGAAACCGCGACCTGGGAGAAGCCGATTCAGCCCGCACGCGGCATCGACGCGACGATCGTCAACGGCGCGGTCGTCTGGCGCAACGGCAGGCCGACCGGCGCAAGGTCCGGGCGGGTGCTCAAAAGAACGTGACGAACGTGACGGTCGTGACGGGGTGACGGGGTGACGGGGTGACGGGGTGACGGGGTGACGGCGTGACGGCGTGACGGAGCAAGGATTCGGGCCTGAGGACTTCAAAGTCTAGTGCCGACCCTCGGTCGGCTGATTCCTACTGAGTCTCGAGTCCTGCGTTGTTGCCCTATCGCGACCGTCACGCCGTCACGATCGTCACGTCTGTCACGGCTCCTCTAGTCCCAGCAGGCGCGCGGGGTTTTTCTTCACCATCAGGTCGATGTCCGACTGCGACACGCCTTCCTTGAGCAGGCCGGTGATCATGTCCTCCATGCCGTCGGGATGCGTCATCATCGCGTGCTGGCCGAGATCGGTGGACAACACCACGTGCTGCGCGCCGATGTCACCGACCACTTTCGCCACGTCCTTGAGCGACACCCTGCTCCAGTGCTTCATCCAGGCGTGCTGCGCGTCCGGTCCGGTCATCGACTGCAGATAGCAGTACTCGATGTAAGCGCCCATTTGCGCGACCTGCCTGGCCTGCTCCATAGACAGGCCGGGGATATTGGTCAGCGCGTGCGTGATGAGAATGTTCTTGACGCCGAGTTCCTTGGCACGCTTCACCACGGCCATGACTTCCTCGGCATGGATGTGTCCGGTCGCAAGCACCAGGTTTTCCCGCGCGATGATCTTCAGCACCTCCTCGACTTGGGGCGCCACGACGCCGTTGGGGGCGACAACGATGCCAGAGCCCTTCGGGTCCACCAGCGTCTTGACGTGCTTGTCCGAATCGAAGGTGGGCAACCACACCACCTTGCCGCGCCCGCCGGACATCCGCTGCATCCACTCGACCGCCGCCGGGTTGATGCCGCCCACGGCGTTGTTGAGCACGATGCCGCCGAAGATCTCGATGCCGGGCACGATTTTCATCACCAGCACCGCGCGATCCGCAGTCATGGTGACGTGGTTCTTCAGCACCAGCGCGCGCATGCCCTTGCGTTTCGCCAGCACGGCGACGTCGATATCGTCCATGCTGCGTCCGAAAACATCCGGCTCGGAATGCACGTGAAAGTCGATCGCGCCCTGTGCTGGGCTCGTTTTCGGGGGCGGAGGAGGAAAGCCTACGGGTGGCGCCGTCAGCGCCGGAGCGGCGGCCAGGCTCAAGGCGGCGAACGCTGCGGTGATCAGTCGGTTTGGCATGGCGGCTCTCTGCCCAAAAAAGGCAAAAGGTTGAGGGTTAAGGGTTAAGGAGGAAAGGTTGAAGTAAATACCGCTCTAAAGCACCATCCTTCACTTTTTACCTTTCACCTTTTCACTCGCAGCGCCGGGAATTGCGAACGCAAGTTCTGAAGCTGCGCTTCCAGCCCGTGAATGCGTTCGATCAGCGTCAAGGCAACGGACAATGCATTCGCATCCAGCGCGAAATCCTCGCGCAGACGGCTCGCGGCGCGCATGGCGACAACGCATTCGACGGTGAAACTCCACTGCGTCGATTCCTCGTTGATCGGGTCCTGCGCATTGACAGGAACCAATGCACCGTACTCGACGAGTTCGCGCAGCAGCTCGGGTGAAAGACCCGACAGCTCCGCCAGTTCCGCGATTGAAACCTCGGCATGCTCGCTCAGCCACTGTGCATCGGTGAGTTCGATTTTCATTTCCCGTCTCCTGTCGGAAAGGACGCGCGCGGATTGAACGTCGACGCATCCGCCAGTTCTTTGAACAGCGACTGCTCGCGCTCGGTGGGCGAAGCGGGCACGACGATCTGCACGATCGCGAACAGGTCGCCTTCACCTTCGTGCCGTTTCGGCAATCCGCGTTTGCCGAGTCGCAGTTTCTGCCCCGTGCTCGTGCCCGGCGGCACCTTGAGGCGGACCGCTCCGCCCAGGGTCGGCACTTCCACGCTGGCGCCGAGCGCGGCCTCCCAGGGCGCGAGCGGCAGATCCAGGTAGAGATCGTGGCCGGTCGCGCGGTAGAGCGGATGCGGCTGCAGCGCGATGGTGAGATACAGACTGCCGTTGGGTCCGCCGTTGAGCCCCTTGCCGCCTTTGCCCGGCAGGCGCAGCCTTTCTCCATCGGTCACGCCTTTGGGAATGCGCGCTTTGAACGCCAGCGGCACGCGGCGCACATGGCCCTGCCCGTCGTATTCGGGCACGCTCAGATTCAGGTCCAGCTCCGTGCCGCGATAGGCGTCCTCGATCGAGATCGGCGCCGTGACTTCGTAATCCTGTCCCGGAATCGGCAATTTGCCGCCGCGCGCGTGGGCGCCACGCCCGCCGCCCCCGAGCCCGGCAAACAGGTCAGACAGATCGATGTCTTCGAAAGAGAATTGCCCGTCGCCGAATTGCCGGCCCCAGTCGGGCGGCGGCTGAAAATCCTCCCCGGGCCGGTGGCTGCCGAGCTTGTCGTAGGCGGCCCGCGCTTGCGCGTCCTTCAGCGCCTTGTAGGCTTCCGAGATATCCTTGAATTTCTCCTCGCCCTTGGGATCCTTCGACACGTCCGGATGATACTTGTGCGCGAGCTTGCGATACGCCTTCTTGATGGCGTCGGTCGTGGCGTCTCGCGGGACGCCCAGGATTTCGTAGTAGTCCTTGTATTTCATGTGCGATGGACAGGTGACGGAACGCGTAGTTTCCCATGAGTTGGACGCAGTGGGAAGAATCAAGGGGGAGAGTCGTGACGGGAAAGGCCGTGACGGCGTGACGGTCGTGACGGCGTGACGGTCGTGACGGCGTGACGGTCGTGACGGGCGTGACGAACGTGACGCGCGGGCGTACCGGCTTCGCCATAATCGTGACGGGGTAAAAGCGAAGCCATGGACGGCAAAGGAGGTCGAAAGTGCCGCGCGTTGTTTCGATTTCCAAGTCTGTCCCGCTCGACTGTTCCCGCCTTTGCGTCGTCACGCCGTCACGACCGTCACGCCGTCACGCCGTCACGTTCGTCACGCCCGTCACGACCGTCACGTCATTTCACTGGCATTCCCCTGCCCGATTTCCTATCCTTATGCCTTCCAAGAACCAGAACCCGTGGAGCCACCGCATGTCCGCTTACATGATTGTCGATATCGAAATCCACGACCCCGCCACCTACGACGAGTATCGCAAGGTGGTCGGGCCGACGCTGGCCCGGTACGGCGGCAAATTCGTGGTCCGCGGCGGCAAGATCGATGTGCTGGAAGGCAACTGGAGTCCGAAGCGCATCGTGATCCTGGAATTCGACAGCGCCGCCCGCGCCCGCCAGTGGTACGACTCGGAAGAATACCGCGTGCCGAAGCAAATCCGGATGCGGGCGTCGAAGGGGAATATCATTGTGGTCGAAGGAGTTTGAGAAAGGCCGTCACGCCGTCACGACCGTCACGATTGTCACGCCGTCACGGCTCTCGGGCGCTTTACGCGCACCGGCCAGCGGCGTATCGTCAATAGTCTGCGCGTCACAAGAGGGAAATGTTCCATGCCTGCTTCTTCTCGCAACACACCGACGGACGATTCCGCCTCGGAAAGGTCCGCGCTCAAGTGCAAGACCTGCGGCAAGGGCTTTGCTCCTCCGGCTGAGCATGTGCGCGATGCGTCCGCCGAACTCGTCGAGGAAGAATCCCTGCGCTGCAGTCGCGTGCGGGAAATCTCGCGCCAGCGGCAGGTGATTGCGGCCAGGATGCAGGCCGGCATCGCCGGCGTGCTGGGCAGCGAATCCATCGACACGATCGATCTGGTCGCTCAACGCAGAAGCATCGCGCAACTGGACGCAACCCTGAGAGTGGAGGCGGAGGAGTTGGCCAAGGTCATGCGGCATGTGGCAGGAGTGCCGTGAAGGTCGTGAAAAACAAACGAGAGGGTCAGGCCTATACTTTATAGTTCGGCAGCTGTCCTGCCGCTACACTTGGGAAGCTGCACGAGCTCAGGGCGGTTTCCCTGCTTTTCGGCTGAGATCTTTTCCGGTGGGCGTGCACGGCAGCTTCATTCCCTTGGCCTTGAGTGAAGCCGTGACGGCGTGACGGTCGTGGCGGCGTGACGACGAAAGGGCTGGAATATCGAAGCGAGCGGCACATTCCGATTTTAGGTCGACGGGATTAGGCCCATACCTTCTAGTTCAACAGTACGATGTACGGGCATGACCCGCGTGAGTGGGCGGGCCCGCCGCTCATCAGAACGTCAGCTTCGATCGGTAAGCAACTCGGTAACGCCGCCGACTGCCGCGGTGTTGACGCTAACTGTTCTCTCCGTAGCAAATCTCATAAGGTAATGCGGCCCGCCGGCCTTGGGGCCGGTGCCGGAGAGGCCTTCGCCGCCGAAGGGCTGCACGCCAACCACCGCGCCAATCATGCTGCGGTTGACGTAGATATTGCCCACGCGCGCGCAGCGCACGACGTGCTCGACAAAGCGCTCAATGCGGCTGTGGATGCCGAGGGTGAGGCCGTACCCGCTGGCGCGGAGCCACTCCAGGACGGCGTCGAGGTCGCTTCGTTTGTAGGTCGCGACGTGCAGAATCGGGCCGAAGATTTCGATGCGGGGAAGGGCATCGATCGGGACCTCGAAGGCGATCGGGGCGATGAAGCGGCCTTGCGGGAGCTTCGCGGGAAGCGGCGTTTCGCCGATCAGCTTCGCGCAGCTGCGCAGTCTTTCGATGTGGCGCGCGAGGATGGCGTGGGCCGGGGCGTCGATGATCGGCCCGACGTCGGTGTCGGGCTCGGCGGGGTCGCCGACTTTCAGCTCGGCGAGCGCGCCGGCAATCAGCCGCAGCACGCGCGGCGCGCAGCTTTCGTCGACGAACAGGATTCTCAGTGCCGAGCAGCGCTGGCCTGCGCTCTGGAACGCGGATACGACCACGTCGTCGACGACCTGCTCGGGCAGCGCGGAGGAGTCGACCAGCATGGCGTTGACGCCGCCGGTTTCGGCGATGAGCGCAACGATGGGCCCCTCTCGTGCGGCGAGAGCGGCGTTGATGCGCTTCGCGGTGTCGACGGCGCCGGTAAAGGCGACACCGGCGATGCGGGGATCGGCGACGAGCGGCGCGCCGAGCGTCTCGCCGTCGCCGATGACGCAGATTGCGGCATCCGTTGGGATGCCTGCGGCGTGCAGGAGCGAGATTGCGAGAAGCGCAATTCGAGGTGTCTGCTCCGCGGGCTTCGCAATCACCGTGTCGCCGGCGGCGAGAGCCGCGGCGACCTGGCCGGTAAAGATGGCGAGCGGGAAGTTCCAGGGGCTGATGCAGGCGAAGACGCCGCGGCCGTGCAGGGCGAACTCATTGCGCTCGCCAGCTGGGCCGGGAAGAAGTGAAGAATGGAATTTCTTTCGAGCTTGCAAAGCGTAATAGCGGCAGAAATCGGCCGCCTCGCGCACTTCGGAGACGGCGTCGGCATAGGTGCGCTTGCCTTCGCGGACGATCAACGAGACCAGATCGACAATGCGCTCTTCGAACGCGTCGGCGGCGCGTTCCAGGACCGCGGCGCGCTCGGCGGCGGGGACGCGCGACCAGGATTCGAAGGCCTTGGCTGCGCGGGCGATGGCGGAGTCGAGGGCGTCGGCAGGCGTGAGTGCAATGGCGGGAAGGCCGTGCGTGCGGTCGGACAGGATTTTGTCGTGCAGGCCCCTGAGAACGGATTGCCGGGAAAGATCCAGGCCCAGCGAGTTGAGGCGGTCGGAATAGAGGTTACGCGGCAGGGGGATGCGCGGGTCGGCTGTGTAGGGCTCGGGCAGCGCGGCGAGCGGATCGGCGATGAGCGCTTCAAGCGGCACCTCGGGGTCCGCGATCTGGTGCACGAACGAGGTATTGGCGCCGTTCTCGAGGAGGCGCCGCACCAGATAGGGCAGGAGCTCGTTGTAGTTACCCACCGGCGCGTAGACGCGGCAGATCACCCGATTTTCGTCCCCGCTCTCAGCGAGCAGGGCATCGTAGAGCGCGTCGCCCATTCCCAGAAGCTTCTGGAACTCGAACTCGCGGTGCCCGCCAAGTTCGAGGATCGTCGCGACTGTGCGGCAGTTGTGCGTGGCGAAGGCGGGGTAGATCGCCTCGGGCGCCGATAGCAGCTTGGCAGCGCAGGCGACGTAGGAGACGTCGGTAGCGGACTTGCGCGTAAAGATCGGGTAATCCGACATGCCCAGCTGTTGCGCGCGCTTGATCTCACCATCCCAGTAAGCACCCTTCACGAGGCGAATGGGAAAGCGGCGCTTTTCCGAGCGGCCGAGCGCGATCAGCCACTCGCAGACGGCGAGCGCGCGTTTCTGATAGGCCTGAACGGCCAGGCCAGGGGTGAATTCTCTTGCAAGTGCCGCATGAAGATCGAGTGTGAGCTCGAGGCGCTCGGACTCCTCGGCGTCGATGGTGAGGCCGACGCCGTGTGCGGCGGCGCTTCGTGTGAGTTCCTTTAGTTTTGGCAATAGCTCCGAGAAGACCCGGGCGCGCTTCGCTTCCTCGAAACGCGGGTGCATCGCCGAAAGCTTGACGGAGAGGGTGTCCGGCGTGTTTATGGTATTTATGGCATGAAAGTACAAATCGAAATTCCGCGCCGCGTCTTCCGCGGTGCGGGCGCCTTCGCCCAGCATGTCATAGGAAAAGCGGTACAGCGGGCGCGCCGCGCCGCGCGTCACTGCCTCCTCGATGGTTTCGGCAAGTACGAACTGCTCCGCGAGGATGCGCATCGCCTGGCGCACCGCTGCGCGCACCAGCGGCTCGCCCAGCCGCGCCGCGAGCCGTTTCAATTGCGCCCCCGGGCCGTCGTCCTCCGCGTCGTGCCAGCGCGCGAGCGTCCCGGTAAGCATCAGCCCCCAATCGGCCGCGCTGGCGAACCAGGACGCTTCGTCGCCATCGCCCCATTGGCCAGCGGCGAGTTTGTCCCGCAGCAAGGCATCCGCGGTGTCGGGATCGGGAATGCGCAGCAGCGCCTCGGCCACGCACATCAGCGCGACGCCCTCGCGGCTCGAAAGGCCGTAATGGCGCAGAAACGATCCGGCGCTGAGCGCGCCCGCAGGCGCGGCGCGCGCGCACGCGGCGAGTGAGAGCGCGCGTTCGCTGACCCGCGACCCGGACGCCTCCCGGGGATAGAGGCTGCGCAACCGGCGCACGGCCTCCGCCTCCGCAATGCGGTGGTCCCGCGCGATCGCTGCTGGCAGCGTGCCGTCCATAGGAAATCCCGTGCGGAATTCTACGCTTCCTGCATTTACCCGCCACGCATGTCACCGATCGGGCGATAATTTGCCTCTATGTGTGGCCGCTACGTCAGTCCCGAGGAAGCCGAGATCGAGCGCTTGTGGCACATTGGCCGGCACAACAGCAATCCCTTCGCCCGCCGCTTCAACGTCTCTCCCGCCTCGATCATCCCGATCCTGCGCGTGGACCGCTCCACCGGCGAGATCGAGCTCGTCAATGCGCGCTGGGGCTTGATTCCGACCTGGTGGAAGGATGCGAAGCCGCCGCGCACGACGCACAACGCCCGCTCCGAGGAAGCGGCGACGAAGCCGATGTGGAAAGGCCCGCTCGCCAAGTCCCGCTGTTTGGTCCCGGCCGTCGGCTGGTATGAATGGAAGGCGGTGGAACGCACCGACCCGGCCACCGGGGAAATCATCAAGGCGAAGCAGCCGCATTTCTTCCACTTGCCCGACGATCGGCTCTTCGCCTTTGCCGGCGTGATGGCGATGTGGAAACCCGCGAACGAGGAGACCTGGCAAGCCAGTTGCGCGTTTCTCACGCGCGACGCGCTCGGCGCCGCCGCCGGGATTCATGAGCGCATGCCGGTGGTGCTGTCAAAGGATTCAGAAAGCGCCTGGCTCGATCCGAAGATAATCGATGCAGGGCAGGCGATGGCAATCGCCCGCGAACACGGCGTGACGCAGTTCATGCATCACCCGGTCGGCGGCCGGGTAAATGTCGCGCGCAACGACGACGAAAGCCTGATACAGGCAGTGAATATTGCTTCGTGATGAAGGCAGGCAGTCCAGCGCCTGAGTCTGCACGCCGGTATCCAGACCATCGAGTGCTTGCCTGGGCGGGCCGCCGTCCAAAATCCCGCAACGAGCGACAGGCTCCTAGATGGGGCGTCCGGCTGCCTGAACCTTACCCTTCAGTGCCAGAACCATGTCATCCACGGCCAGCAGAAAATCTTCGTGGCCCTTGCCCGTCTGTTCCAGCATCCACTCATGCGGGATGGTGGTTTGCGTCGACAGCGCCTGGAAGCGATTGTAGGCAATGCGCACCTCGTGCGTGCTGCGGGTTGCGAAAATGGGCAGCCCTGCGTCGATCTCGACGATGTAACGCAGGGGGTCGAGTTGCCGGCGCTGGATTAC
>Ga0315286_10003599_pt1 | contig 14687 bp, 9 predicted proteins | sample YL17G10_0_MG_FD_205038 | JGI IMG/M metagenome (GOLD analysis project Ga0315286, IMG submission 205038) | Sediment microbial communities from Yellowstone Lake, YNP, Wyoming, USA - YL17G10_0 | ecosystem: Environmental > Aquatic > Freshwater > Lake > Sediment | place: USA: Wyoming | collected...
CGGAACCCCAGCAGTTTGTTTGTCTGGTCGAGCGAGAAGTGGCACTCCGTACACCGCATCACGCCGTCGAAGACCGGGTGCCGGAACGACCTGGCAAATTCTCCCTTTGTCTTTGGATGACAGTCTGTACAAAGATCGGGCTCGGATTTCTTCAGGAGGCGCGGACGCGGGTTCGAGTGCATCTGATGGCAGCTGCTGCAGTTGACGTTGTTCTCCGCGTGCGCGTTCCATTCCTGCATGTTCTGCTGGTGTGAGTTGGTGTGGCAACCCGAGCAGATCTGGGCGGACATCAACGGGCCGGTGGAAGAAGGATTGGTCGGCCGGTTCTCGTCGGGGTTTTCCATGTGCTTCTCGGCCCCCGGATGACAGCCGGTGCACCACACGGCGGGATCCGTCGCTTCCAGGTTGATCTCATGAACTGTTCCCGCCAGAGATGCGGCAACATCATCATGACAATCGAGACATTCTTTGCTGATACGCGGATTGTCTTGCGCCGCGATTTGGGGGAGCGAAAAAACGACCGCCACAAAAAAACCGACGAAAAAAATCGAGAGGATCAAAAAAAATCGAGAGGCACTCAAGACGAAACCTTTCTGACAGCTCCTTCTCGATCGGCTCACAATTGACATGGGCGATATTTTACCTCGTTACGCTTTCTTAGTCAACCCATAAATAGCAGAATAATCATTGACTTTTGTCAATTGTCCTTCTCCGACGCCCCTTCGTCGCCCTCGGCACGCGAAGGATCGATCACGGCGTCATCCCCGACCTCCAGATAGTCCCCGCGATGCGCCGTTTTCCATTCTTCCGCCGGCATTCGGCCGTTGAGCCAGATCGTGCTCATCGGATAATCACCGGGCATGAAAATAACGTAGAAGAAGTGCCAGATCACAATGGCGGACACCGCCAGAATCGCTTCGTAAAAATGGACCACTTCTGCGACGCGGACCGTCCACGCGGGGAGCCAGCTCGTCGCGATCGTCGGGATCCAGAGCACGAAGCCGGTCAGCGCCATCACCCACGTGCCCCAGACGACCGCCCAATACTCCGCCTTCTGTGTGTAGTCATAGACCCCAAATACCGGCCGCTCCTTCCGAAAACCCATATGAAACACCACGTTCTGGAGAGCTCCCACCACGTCGGCGCCCCCCGGCGCCATTTTGCGAACCGCTACGCGCCCCCGCCGCGTGACGATGACCCACGCGATGTGATAAATGGACACGACAATGAGAACGACGGCCAGCCCGCGGTGGAGGTTGGCTCTGAGCATCTCACGCCCTCCGAGCCCGATGAGCTTTACCCACCATGTGCCGGGAAACCGGAGGGCGAACCCTGTGATCGCCAGACCGATGAAGCTCGCGAGCAGAACGAGGTGCTGGACGCGCTCCGCCGCACTCCAACGCACGACATACGGTTCGTTCTCGCGACGGCGCAGGTGTTTGGCGAGCTCGTGCCTCGCGACGACGAAATTGTGAAGCGCCATGCCTCCCAGCACGATGCCGATGAGAAACAGATAGACGAGTTTTGCCACTCCGTGATAGCCGCGGGCCCTCAAGGCTCCTGCGTGGGTGTAGCTTCGAGCAAACGTGGGGTTCGACCTCTCGTGGCAACGCCCGCACGTCTCCGTGACCTGCGCCGGGTTGATCGAAGACTCGGGATCCTGGCGGGCTCGTATTTCGTGGACGTTGTGGCAGTCGGTGCAGTTGGCCACCAGCCCGCTCCCGCGCCCGAGCGCCCACCCGTGATAGCTATCGAGATAGCTCTCGACGACGCCGGCCGGGATCCCGTACTTCGCGATCAGCCTGGGATCCGTGTGGCAGTTCCCGCAGAGTTCACGGGCGCGGTGTTCCGGACTGATCTTGGCTTTGGGGTCGACATGACTGCGGATCAGGTGCTCATCGTGGCAACTCGTGCACGTGGGCGCGTCCTCGATGCCCATCGCCAACGCTTTACCGTGGACCGACCTGTGGTACTCCTCCGCGATAGTGCCGTGGCACTTGCCGCAGGTGTCCGCCAACCTGAAACGATTGATCGAAGACTCCGCAAGCTGCGCATTTTGCAGATCGTGCGTTCCATGGCAATCCGTGCAAACGGCCGTCCGCTTCCCTTGCTGCCACCCTATCCCGTGTACCGAGGCGAGATAGTTCGGGAGACTGATCGGAAGACGCACGAATTCGTTCGTCACCACCGCATCTTTCCCGTGACACGACCCGCACATATGGGGGATGTTCCTCGGGTGCGTGGCGGATAGTGTGTCGGATGCGGCGAGGATGTGGTGACCGCTGTGACAATCCGCGCAGCTCGCGGCCGCCACGTCACCCCGCAAACGACCCAACCGGTGTACGCTCGTCCGGTACACTTCCTCGACGTCTTTGTGGCACGCGCCGCACCCTGCGTCGAACTCCTTCGCCTCCTCCTCGTTCTTGTGGGTGCTGTGACAAGAGAGACAGGTCATCACGCCCGCACCGAAAAGTTTTTCGTGTATCGATCCTTTGAACGCCGCTTTCTCCTCACCGTGGCAATTGATGCACGCCTGCTCGACCCGCTTGGACATCTCGGGTTTGTGGGTACCGTGCACATCGTGGCACGACGCGCAGTTCATCACCTGTGTGATCTCGTCGCCGATCGTCGTGTGGCCGCCGCGTTTGACGTCCGCCATCGCTCCCGTGTGGCATTTTTCGCACATCGCGTTGACAGCGCCGGAAGAGGGCGGGAGCCCGGGACCGTGAGAGGAGTGGCACGATACGCACCCCGGACTTTCTTTTCCCTCTGCCGCTGCCTTTGCGTGGATACCGGCGTCGTACGCAGCGGTTTCGTTCGTGTGACACCGGCGGCAGGCCTCTTCCGCGAGCCGGAGCGTGAGTTTTCGCATCGCGTGCGGGTTTCCGTTTTCAGCGTGACAGTCCGCACACGAGGGGGCCCGCTGGTTGCCGCTGCGCCGGGCGCGGCCGTGAAAATTTTCCGCGTAGCTCGCGACCGCTCCGTCATGACACTGCCCGCAATCCACCGGAACGTAGGCGTCGAAGTGGGGAACACCGTCGTACTTCGCGCCGGCGGCGTGGCAGTCGAGGCAATCGTGTCCCCCGTGTACGCTCGCCTTGAAAACATCGGGAACGACCGTCATGCTACGGCCGCCGCTGGAGACGAGACCGGAATCGCCGTGGCAGTCGAGGCAGGTTTGCGTGGATGTCTGGGCGAAGCCGAGACCGGCGTCCAACACGACGAGACCGCCGAGAAGTGGTACGATGCACCGGAGACCAGTCTGGGAGCTTTTCACACGAGGGCCCCGATCGTGTTCGACTCGGCACACCGTTTCGCGCATCCGCGAGAAACGGTCGGCGCCCGACACGCGGGCGCACGCCCAGTATGGTAATCAATACCGAACGCAGGTGTCAACGACGAGCGTCCCCACGCGGGAGATGGACCGGAACAAGACAAAGAGGATGGCCGGGACTCGACGTCCCGGCCATCCTCTTGCTGCGGCGCTTTTTTTCGATCCTGGAAGTTTTCGCTACACCTTTCTCTCGACGATCTCAGCGGCCTACTCGCCGTAGAGCGCCTTGATTCCGCCCCACGTCGAATCCTGCGTCGGCACCGTGCAGTTGCCGAGGATTCGAAGCGCGATCTCGGTCACGCTGCCCCAGCCGCCGCGAGTGCGCGTGCCGATCTGGCACGAGTCATCCATGAAGCCGGGAAACCCAGCCGGAAGCGGACCCGCGGTGTCCGTGTCTCCGTAGAACGCCGTGTTGTTGATCGAGTACTCGAAGCACCCGCCAAGATTGTCGAAGGTGCCCGTCGTCGTCACGTTCGAACGGATGCCGAGGACCTGATTGTTGACGAACAGGTACGTGGTGGTGACGGTAAAGATGTCGATCACGCCGGTGTAATCCAGCATACCGTCACCCCACGGACCGTTCTTCGAAAGCCAGAAAAGGCCGCCCGTGTACTCGGTTCTGTACGTGACCTCTCCGGTCCCGCTCAGGTCTCGCGTGTCAGCGACGACGCTCGGCGGGAAAGCGATCGAGGCGCACGTGAGTTTCCACTGCGTGCCCAAGCCAAAACTGGGGTCGTACGACAGCGCATGGATCGTATTGCCGACCTGGCCGTGGCTACCGGGATCAACCCAGGATTCGCTGAAGCGACCGGGGAGCATCTGCCCGCCCATGTCGGTCGACAGATAGACACCCGTCTGGGGAGGGCCGGCGAAGACCGGCGCGGCCGCCAGAATAAACGCGAACATCATCATAGCTGTTTTCATAACTCGTCCTCCTCATCGCTGACTGCTGACCTGAACGCCTGATGTGATGAATACTAAAAGGTTGTAGAACTCATGGCCGCACAACTGATCGGCGGACTTCCCGCCTCTCTTGCCCTTTAGTGCCAGGAATGCTCCTCGCGGTTCCCAGGTTTTTTGAAAAAACTTCCTGGGGTCGGCGCACGGGACGAGAGCAAAGCGTGATCAGTCGTCGTAGATAGCGGCCCTGTGGCACGAGGCTCGAACGCGGGATGATCCGGCCAGTTGGATCCCCTGGGCAGCGGCGGGATGATACGGAGCTCTACTGCGAGTTGGTCTCGTCACGAGGTTCCGAACTCCCGGAGGATGAGATGGCGAAGCGGCTCCGGGAGACCGCCTTGCCTGACCTCCCGGCACGCGTCGAGGCTCAGGTCAAGGCTCGCAAACATCGAGGCGCATCTGTGACAGACGTGTTCGTCGGGCATCTTGAACGACCGGCCCTGATCCAGGGCGTCCATCTTGGCCTTGAACACCGCAAAACAGACCTGAAGATCGAAGTCGGGTGGCGCTGTTTTCTTTTTGGGGAGGCGTTTCTTGAGCTGTTTGGCCAAGTGAAGACGGCCGCGGTAGACGCGCGTTTTGACCGTCGCTTCCTTGATCCCCAGGATCTTGGCCGTCTCCGCCATGGAGAACTTGCCCAAGTCTTTTAGAATAAAGGCGATGCGAAAAGGCATGGGCATCGTGGAAAGGGCGTGCTCGACGGCCGCGCGAGCCTCTTGGCGAAGCACTCCCTCAAGTGGGCTTTCGTCGGGAGAGGGGACGTCGAGAAACCCCTCGTCATCGGACGGGAGAAGCTCGTAGAACGACTCCAGCCGTGCGGGTGCGTCCTTTCGCCGGCGGTGAAATCTCTTGCAGGTCCGGGCCGCGATGGTGAAAAGCCACGTGGACGGTGCCGACAAACCTCGATAGTTCTTCCAGCTCCGGTATGCGCGCAGAAATGTCTCCTGCACGAGGTCTTCTGCATCCTCGCGGCTCCCGCACATGCGAAGACCCAGCCCAAAGATTCTGTCAGCGTAAGAATCGAACAGGCGGGTAACGGCGGTATGAGCGGACTCTCCGGCTGCTGGTGCTGTGCTGTCTGCCACGGGCGATATTCTACACGAGTTTGCCCTGATATTCAAGGGCCATACGCGTCTCGCATACGCGTCTCGACCCGAAGGTTTGATCCACGACACCCGCCCCAGTTTCCGTGCCGTCGCGAGGATCCGCATTTTTCGTCGTTTTTGTCACCAACCAAGGTGTATAGTGAGGAGTAATTATCTTATGAACCCAGGACAGGGGAGGTCTTGCCCTATGAAAACACAAGAGGCGTTTTTGATTCTGATTGTCGTGGTCGCTGCCGCGGTGACATTCACGCCCGCCGCTCCGGCCTCGGAGACCCCTGCGGCGGTACTTCTGGGCTGCCGCGGAAGCGTGGTCGTCGTCAGAGGCGGCGGCGATACCGTCAAAGGTACGTTCGGGATGGTGCTTGTCTCCGGCGACGAAGTCCGCACGGGGAAGGACTCGCAGGCCGAGGTCCACTTCGACAACGGTCAGTGGGTCCAGATTGGCCCGAACAGCAGCACGCAGATCCATGGAGCAAAGGGCGCGCTCTCGGCAACGGGATCGTCGATGGGAGAGAAGAGCTTCGAGGTCGTCCAGAACTTTCTCAAACTGAAAGACTCCGAAGGGACGAGCTCTTTGGCCCGTCTTCGCTCGGGCGAAAAACACGCGGCGCTTCGCGCGGAATCGCCGATGCAAACCAAAGTTCGCGACAGACTTCCCACATTCCGTTGGAGCGTGTCCGACCCGTCGACGGAGCTCCGTCTTACCATTTACAGCGACAAAGGGATCTTTTGGAAACACGATGTTCCCAAGGGGACCACGAGCCTGGCGTACCCGTCGGACGCGCCGGCCCTCGAACCGGGCGTGACGTACTCGTGGGTGCTCGAAACGACGGACCCGCTCGTTTTTCCTCCGCTTCGCAGTGAGGCGGCCTTTTTCGAAGTTCTCTCGGCCGAGGAGAAACAGGGACTCGACGTTACCCTCGCAAAAATGGACGAGGGGGCAAAGCCGAGCGAATCCACGTATCACGTTGTTTGCGCGAGCCTTTATTTCAACCACGGGTTGATGGAGGATGCGATCGCCGAGACGACGAAGGCGCTCGATGTCGATCCGGAGAACTCCGACCTTCACGCGATCCTCGCTCGCCTTTACGCCGAGACCGGGCGGACGCAGGACGCGTTGAAGGAGTACAACCGGCTTCTCGAACGGCGCTAGCCCGTGGGCGGACCCGGTTCGAGAGCCTTAGCGCATGGACAAGAAGACCATCGCGGGCTACACGATCGAGAAGACCCTTGGGGAAGGGGGGATGGGCGTGGTTTACCGCGCCGTCGACCCGACCCTCGACCGCCGTCTCGCCATAAAGGTCATCCGCCGGACCACTCTCAGCGCCGCCGCGAAAGAGCGTTTTCTCCGTGAAGCACGCGCCGCTTCGCGTCTGAACCACCCCCATATCGTCACCGTCTATGCCGCCGGTGAAGACGACGGTCATCCCTACCTCGCCATGGAGTACGTCGAAGGACGTACGTTGCGTGCGCTCATCGATGAGGGACCCATCCCATGGGAGAAAGCGACCGAATGGACATGCGATCTCCTCGACGCGCTCCACGGACTTCACCAGGTAGGAATCGTCCACCGGGACCTCAAACCCGAAAACATCATGGTGACCGCCGAGGGCGTCGTGAAGCTCATGGACTTCGGTATCGCCCACATGGCTGCGAGCGGGACGCTTACACAGGAAGGAGCGGCGGTCGGTACGGTCTATTATATGTCTCCCGAGCAAGCCGCCGGGAAAAAGGCCGACGCGCGGAGCGACATCTTTTCCATCGCCGCCGTGCTCTATGAGATGGTGACCGGGGAGTATCCCTTTCCCGGTGAGCACCCGATGGCGGTGATGTACTCGATCTGCAATCTCCCGCCGACAACTCTCGCCGAGCACCCTGTCCAGGTTCCAGCGGGCTTGCAGCCGGTTGTGGACAAAGCCATGGAGAAGAACCGTGACGAGCGGTATCCCGACGCGGCGGCTTTTCGCGATGCTCTACGCGAATTGAGAGAACGCGAGCTGGGGTTGGCTCCGGCGCCGAGCCTCAAGTCCCGGGTGCTCCAGATCGGTGTGCCTGTGGCGGTCGTCATCGTTCTCGCCGTGGTCGCGTTCGTGCTCTTCGGCCGAGGTGGTGCGCCGAAGCCTGATCGTGAGGTCGCGAAGAACCTCAACGAGCTCGGACAAAGCGCTCAAGAGAAAAACGACATCAGCACGGCGCGAGACGAGTACCGGCGGGCCATCGTTGCCGATCCGGGCTACAAGATCCCCTGGAACAACCTCGGGATTCTTGCGCTGAACGAGGGAAACCTCGTGGAGGCGGACTCGCTTTTTCGGAAAGCCATCTCGATTGATTCGTCGTACGCCGTGGCGCTCCACAACCTCGCCTCGGTGCGTCAGGATCGCGGCGACCTCGCGGGTGCGGAAAAATTCTACCGTGCTTCTCTGAGGGCCGACTCCACGCTCCTCGCCAGCTACAACAACCTCGGTGCACTCCTGCTCCAGGCCGAGCGTTCGGCGGAAGCCGCGGATGTGCTCGACAAGGGACTCTCATTCTACCCGGATCAGCCGTACCTTCTGAAAAACAGGGGGGTCGCCGCCCAGAAGCTCGGGAACGACGATGCGGCGATCACCTACTGGAAGCGGGGTATCGAAAAAGACTCGACGATCGTGGAGCTTCAATGTTTGAGCGCGGAGTGGTACGAGCGGCACGGGCGGATCGCCGAAGCACGGGCCCACTGGGAAGTCGTGGCTGGGTCGCCGGTCGAGGAGGAACGCCGCGTGGGCACCGAGGCGCTCAAGCGTCTTCGGTCGCGATGAGGGCGCTGGCCGATGCGATCCATGCTGCCTCGAACATCAGAAGTCCGTTCTACGGACCCCATAAACGAATTCGATCATGACGGGCCGGGCCCGGGTCCCCCGGCGCCCGACCCATCTGTTCCCGCTAACGATCTTCGTCCGGCGCATACATGGACTTGATGTGGCCCCACGTGGTCTCTTCGACCGGGACTGACCCGCATGCGCACGATGAGTTCGGGTTTATGATCGCGTGTGCCCCGGCGCCGTAGTTCAGAACAAAGCCACAGCTCGGCACTTCTATTTGGCCGCTCGGCACGCGTGGATCGGCGACCACAGGGAATTCGCAGCAAGCCTGGCTCATACCCTGTACCAGGTAGAAGACCGTAAGGAGATGTATGGGTCCGCCGAGGCACCTGCCGTATGCAACGGCCACGCCCGTCTGCGTGTTTCCGAGAACAATGTCGAAGGGGCTTGTCTCGCCGAGATACGCGGCACCCGTCATGCACGAGGGCATAGGGGCGGCGAATTGAGCAGCCAGCGCGCCCGCGGTCAACACGTGCACGATGTAGAAGGTCATCACCCCGGGGGCCTGGTCAAACAAGTTGCAGTCCGTAGCTTCGAGGTCCGCGAATATTCCAACAGCGCCCCCTACCGACAGCGCCGGCTCATAATGGATGAGAACGCTCGCCGTCCCTCCGTTCGAACTCACGGTAATGTGACCGTCCTCCGGTCCGGATGGCCCCGGCGGCGCCACCTCGACGGAGACCCATTTATTCCCCGATCCAGAGAGCGGAGGCGTGATCGATATCCACGGCTGGTCTGCGCTCAACGACCACTGGAGCGTCCCCCCGCCAGAGTTTCAGATTTGGAAGGTCTCGGGCGTCGACGTCGACGTGAACGTCAACGCATCGGCACTCACCTGCAGCTGCGGGGACTGCGGCACCGACGGCACGACCATCGTGATTGGGACGACGATGCTCTCGCCCCCGCCGGAGACATTCACGTTCCCGGTGTACGTACCGGCGGGCAGCCCCGAACGGTTGACGCGAACATACACCACTGCGTCATTCACGCCCTGCACCGGGTTCACGCTCAACCACGTCTGATCCCACGACACGGACCACGCGAGCGTCCCTCCTCCCACGTTCTCTATGGTGAGCGGCAAGACCGAATACAAGGGCTCGCCGAAATCCAGACTCGGGGGATGCACGTAAAGATCCGGTGGACCCGTCGGTTCCGAGCACTCGCACGCGAGAACCGAGTTCACGTACGTCACCCCTCCCGTTCCGCTAAGGAGCGAGTGGTTGCAGTCGATCACCTCCACGAAACCGTGGCCGGGCGCAGGAATCACACTGTACGCGCAATCAGGCTGGGACAGCCCTGAGGCCATGTACTGGATCGTGAGCACACGAGCCGCCCCAGTGAGGCAGGTGCCATAGGTGAGCGTGGCGCCGGTTTGGGAATCTCCGCCCGTGACATTGTAGGGCGAACTGTCCGTCATCCACGTGGCTCCGACCATGCAGCCGGGCTTCGGCGCGGCGAAAACGGCACCCGTCGCACCATTCGGAGAGTTATGGATCATGTAGACCGACAACACCCCGGGCCCGGTGTCGGAAATGCTGCACTGGGTGCCTTCGGGGTCAGCATACAGACAGAGCGTTCCGTTTTGAGCGAACGCCGTGGATGCAACGAGAACGAGAATGATCAGAAGACTGGACGATAGCGCGTGCTTCATGTTCGGACTTCCTTGACTTCTGCGAAGCATCATAATACGCAACGACGCCGATAGGCCGCGTGCTTCGCAGCCGGAGGGGTCGCCGTTGCGGTCGGCTGCTTGCGCGTGTCCGGACGGTCCTATTCGCGGTAGAGAGACTTGACCTTTCCCCACGTCGTGTACTGCGCCGGAACACCCGTCACCGTCGAGAATGACCACACGGGCGTCGTGGTTGAAAGCGAGCCGCCCACATAGGTCTTGATTTTCCAGTAGTACGTCGTGCTCGGTTGGAGCGGACCCGGGTCGTACGTGTTTTCCTCGACTCCGTTCGCCACCGAGGGCGGTTCCGGCGTTGTGCCGAAAAACACCTGATTGAAATGGCCGCACATCAGACAATCGCACCGATGGACACTCCAGCTCAGCTTCGTATCCAGCGGGCGCTCTGTGGCCCCGTCGTTCGGGATTGGCTCCCCCACCAATGGCGGCAAGAGAGCGGTCTTTGAGACATACGACGAATACCCGTGGCCCGTGACGAGGTTGAAGTCACAGTCGACGAATTGGATCTGACCCGTCTCCGCGTATGGGTCGGGGAGGATCGGGTAGGGGCAACACCCTTCGGTCAACCCCTGCATGAAGTACATGATCGTCAAGACGGGAAAATCAGACGAGGTCTTGCACGAGCCAAACCCGATGGATACGCCATGCTGTGAGTTCCCGAGCGTGACGGGAAAAACAGCAATATCGCACAGCCACGTCGCACCCACCGCGCATGGCGGGAGGGGGGCTGAAAACTGCGTCGCGGTAATCCCACCGGAGTACGGGCGGGCGATCACATAAACGTATACAGGCCACATCCCCGTGTCCTGTATCCCGCACGTGGAGCCATTGGGGCTTGTGGACAGGTAGATCGCCCCCGCCTGGGCGTGGGCGATCAGAGGTAGTCCACAGATGATGAAAGCCAGTCATAAAATCGTCATTCGCATACGTCGCATAGAATCACCACGCTCGTTTGTTTGCCCAAACACTCACCACGAGGCGGACTCAATCGCTGATGCTCGACCTCCGTCGGTTTCAGCCCACGGCAGGAAAAAGAGCCCAGCCCGGGGACCTCACACGGAACGGACCTCACGCAGGGCCGCGGGCCGGGCTCCAAGACAAAACAACACGCTCATTTCATGACGACGAGCTTACGCGTGTCAACAACCCCAGCGGCTTCGAGCCGGCAGAAATAGATGCCACTCGGAGCGCGTGAGGCGTTCCACTCGACGGTGTGCTCGCCCGCCTGTTCGACCTGCGACACGAGCCTGTCTACCAGCCGGCCGGTCACGTCGTAGACCGCGATGGTCACGTACGCCTCATCCGGCACGTAGTAGCTGACCCGTGTGACCGGATTGAACGGGTTCGGTGTCACCGATCGGAGAACCACGCGGTCCTCTTTCGATTCGGCGTCGTCCGGTCTCCCGCGCATATCGATCCGAACGCAGTCGACCGCGCGGAACGGCTGCCCATCCATCATTTTCCCCGTGAGCGTGAGAATCCTCTCTTCGCCGTCCGACACGGGAAGGAGCGCTGCGACAACGTCCCTCTGACGAAACTTGAGCACGAGGTCCATGATGCCGTCCGGATCTTTGCCCGGACACACACACGCCCTCTCACGCATGGGTTCCGTGCCCACGTCTCGATATGCCGGTCTCTTGACCGGCGGGACCCCCTCGAGACGCAGCGACCTCACGTCCACGTGGGTGACGTTGAAGCCCGCGCGCCCGAGCAGAGCGGCATGAAGAACGCCGCCCGCCATCGACTCATCGTTCTTGCCGGCGTTCATGTCAGGACCGCGGTCCGGTGGAGTCACGACGAGCCGGTTGGGACACATCCCCGGCTGAATGTCGAGCTTCGCCTGGATCGCCTCTTCGCCGGTGTGCCAGTTGTTCTTGTAGAGCCGCATGGCAGAGGCGGCGTTCTCCATCATGCCCTGGAAGCCGGGACCGGCGACAAAGGCGATGCGGAACATCACGGTCTTGCCGGGATCGAGCCACGGGAATGGACCGACGGCCACGAGCGATCGACAATCCCCGCCACTCATGTTGCGTTCGATCGTTTGGGACGAGAGCAGTTCGTAACGTTCAAAGTCATTCGTGGGATCCCCGCCTTCCTCGAAAGACTGGGACCCTGAGAAGTTGGCGTACGTGACGGCTCCCACTTCGCTCGGAGCGGTTTCACCCGTCGGATCGGTCGTGTGATCGAGAAGCAGGACACCCAACCAGCCCGGCGTCAAGCCGCCGTCGCCGTCCGCGTCGTAGCCGTATGAGACCGCGAGTGGCGTGGCTTCAGGGCCGTAGGGAGGCTCGGACCCCGCATGAAAGCCGACCGCGTCGTCTGCCCAGTAGTTCGGCCGGGTCCTCGGGCCGCAATCGAAGTCCGCGAAAACGCTGATGTAGACATCCTCGAGGAGTTCGTCACCGATGTTCGTGATCTCGAAATCCACGGCGACGAAGTCGTCGAAGCCGTTACTCTCCCACTGGTAGCTCTCCTGACGCACCTTCAGACCTAGCGGGTTGTGCTCGGGAAACGGAATCGCAACGGGCTGATCGTCCGTGTACCAGCAACTGAACATCTGGTCGGATATCGCGGCGAAGTCCTCATCGACGAGGCCGTCAAGGTCGTCGTCATGTCCGTTGAGCCAATCCTCATCGATCTTGCCGTCGTGGTCATCGTCGGCATTGGGGTTCGGGAAACGATTTCCACCGGGCGCGCCATCATGCGACCTGTAGATGATGTCGATCGGATCGTTCGTCGGCCGGAACTCGGTCTCAAACTGAGATGTGGACACGGCCGGGATCCCGTTTTTCAACGCGCCGATGCAAATCCCCGCCGAGTAAAGGTACTCGACACCACTCCCCACCGGCCACTCGGCCGAGGGAGCGAACGAAAACGGCGCAGAGGCCGTCGGCATCGAGCCGAAGAGCCCCCAGTTGCCGACGTGCATGCGGAGCTGGCCGACGTTGTGGACGTTCGACCCGTCGAGGACCATCACCCCTTCCATGCCGGGAAGGTCTTTCCCCTTCGGGCCCTTGTGGACATCCCGTGCGCCGACATCGATGGCTTGGGAAAATACGAAACAGGTGAGAGAAACGAGCGTGAAAAGAAACCACCTACTCACACGCATAACGCGCCCCCTTTGGTGAGTCGGTGTAAGGTCTCGTGGAGCACCCTGCCAGCTGCGGTAAACGAAAGGCCGGTGGATCGGGAGATCCTGCCGTCTTTCTACCACAATTATACGGCACTTAGTCTGTTCTTGCCACTGGGAAAATCGGCGGCGGCGGTGGCTTTGAGCAGAACCGAGTATCCGACCGACCGATGCGGGGCGCCTGTCGGCGGCTGCGTCGCACGGGCTAACAGAAAGGGCGGGAGCCGCTTGCCCCAAGAGCGCCCATTGTCTTATGATCCGCGAACCGAGAGGAGAGTTCGATGTCCATCACGATTTCCGATGATATCCTCCGTTACTGCGACGCACACACCTCTCCTGATTCCCCGGTGTGCAAGGCGTTGACCGACGAAACGCGCGCAAAGACAACGAGATCGGGGATGCTCACGGGCCAGGTGGAGGGGACGTTTCTCGCCCTTCTCGCACGTTCGACGTGTGCCCGGCACGTGCTTGAGATCGGGACGTTCACCGGGTACAGCGCGTTGAAGCTCGCGGAGGGTCTCCCCCCGGACGGCGAGGTCATCACATGCGACGTGAATCCCGACACGACGGCCATCGCGAAGCGGTTCTGGGCAAAAAGCCCCCACGGCAAGAAAATCACTCTGAGGCTCGGTCCCGCACTCGAGATGATCGAGTCACTCCCGGGACCCTTCGACCTTGTCTTCATCGACGCGGACAAAGAAAACTACATCAATTACTGGGAGGCGTGCGTCCCGAAGGTGCGAAGCGGTGGACTGATTCTCGCGGACAACGTGTTGTGGAGCGGCCGCGTGCTCGATCCGAAGGAGAAGGACGATCTGGCGATTGCAGCCTTCAACTCTCACGCGGCAAGCGACTCGCGTGTCGATCTGGTGATGCTCACGGTAAGGGACGGCATCACGATGGCGTGCAAGCGATAGAGCTTATCGCCCCGTCAGCCATCGGCGTTCCACGCGGACGCGCCGGCCGGTCCGCCGTCGACAGTCGCGCACTCTCACAGATCAAGGAGGTTCAGATGAAACGATTGTTTTCCGCCGTGCTGCTGGTTCTCTCGGTTCTTTTGCCCGCCGCCGCGTATTCACAGGCGCAGCCGGCGGACACCACATGGACAGGGGAGACGTGGAGGATCATTTCGGAAGTCGACTTTCTTCTGAGCCAGAGCGCGTACAGCAACAACTGGGCGGGAAGCGAGTTCGGGTCGCTCAACTGGCAGTTCAACTCGAACACCGTCGCGGAGAAACGGATTCTCTCGAAGGTCTTCAACAAGAACACGCTCAAGATGTCCATCGGCTACACGTACGCCCAGGATCGCGTGACGAACAAATGGGGCTCGGGAGACAAGACCAACGACTTGATCGACCTCGAGTCGACCTTCCGGTACATGCTGGGGACGATCTTCGAACCCATCCTCGCCTTTCGCGGCATCACGCAGTTCGTCGACCAGACGGATCCCGAGAAAAACCGGCCGCTCAACCCGCTGGATCTCACGGAGAGCATCGGGCTTGCCCACACGGTCGTGAAGCAGGAAGACCGCGAGTGGCAGTACCGCGTGGGTGTCGGGGCGAGGCAGCTCATAGACCGGGATCGTTTCGACCCCGTCGCGTTGACACGAGAA
>Ga0315286_10003600_pt1 | contig 14686 bp, 9 predicted proteins | sample YL17G10_0_MG_FD_205038 | JGI IMG/M metagenome (GOLD analysis project Ga0315286, IMG submission 205038) | Sediment microbial communities from Yellowstone Lake, YNP, Wyoming, USA - YL17G10_0 | ecosystem: Environmental > Aquatic > Freshwater > Lake > Sediment | place: USA: Wyoming | collected...
GACGCCGATAATCACTGGAACAAGCATCGATTTCTTTTTTTCTGGAGGAGGTGTGCCCGCAGGCGATGAAGAAAAGGATTCAGTTCTTGGAGGCATGCTCTTCGACTCATCAGCTTTGGGTTGTTGGGCCTTAGAAACTTCAGCAGTTTGTGACTGAGATGCCTCAAGGTCTTTAAAAACACCCATAGTGTCTTCATATCGTCTCGTCCTATCCGCACTGAGGGCCTTTCGGATAATATCGTCAACCTTTTTCGGCAAAGAAGAATTGATCTCTGACGGCATCTGGAAGGTGCCGAGAGGGTGCATAAAGGTCAGAAGCTCGTAAAGGATCACGCCAACTGAATAGACGTCAGCCCGCTTGTCGACCAAGTGAGCCTCGGAATACTGTTCAGGTGCCATATAGATCGGCGTTCCCATGTAGGTAGAAGTCGTTGCATGACCCACCTGTGACTCCGCCTTGGCTATACCGAAGTCAGTGATCTTTAGCTTCGGGTTCTTTGAGTATGCATCCACCATTAGGATGTTCTCGGGCTTTATGTCCCGATGAATGATGGACTTGTTAGAGAAATTGTGGGCATAACTGAGAGCCGAACATATCTGTTTCATGAGGCTCATTACTTCGTCCATGTTCAAGCGGTTATTATGCTTTTTACGCTCGGAGATATAGTCCCTCATCGAGATACCGTCGATCCACTCCATTGTGAAGTAGATCATTCCTTCTGCTTCCCCGATGTCATAGACCCGCACGATATTCTCGTGCGAAAGCTCAACAGTGATCGCAACCTCCTGCTTAAAACGCGAGATCGCCTTTTCATTCTGGAGATGAGCAGGAAGGATGAGCTTAAGGGCGCTGATCTTGCCAAGAGTCTTGTCTTTGACCTTATAGACCATACCCATGCCGCCTTTGAAGCCGTCATTCAGGATCTCGTATCGACCGGCAAAGACAGAGCCCTTTTTCAGTTCCAAACCGGCAGCTTCAACACTCATGGTCGTCTTCATCCCGGACATGGTTCCCGGAGTACCGCCAATGATCGTGCCCGGCTGGCCACCGGATTCTATAGCTACCGGTGAACTGTCAAATTCATCCCGCTCAGGAAGTGCTTCCCCGCACTGCGGACAAAACTTCGTTCCTTCATCACTTTTTGCGTTACACTTCGGACAGATCATTTACACCCTCCGTAAATATCTATAGTGATTTTCATTTTTCGAGTTTACCAATTTTCTTATCAAAAATACCGGTTGTATCATGAATTCCGCCTTCTTCATCAATTCGCCCAACCTTCTTGTCGAATATTCCGGTTGTATCATGAATTCCGCCTTCTCCATCAATCCTACCTACTTGTTTATCAAAGATGTCAGTCGAATCGTGGATTTTTCCATCATCATCAACTTTACCTACCTTTTTTGAGAAAATTCCTGAAGTATCATAAACATTCCCATCTTCATCAATCCGCCCGACTTTTTTATTGAAAATACCCTTGGTATCATAAAGCGACTTACCTTTGACTCTGCTTACTGTTCTCCGGGTGGTATAAGTAGTCCCGCTGTCACCCGACAGTAATTCACCAATAATCCATAGAACAATCATCAATATTACAATCGTCACAACAATCGAAATTGATATATAAAGAGCTATGCCGATAAAGTACAGGTATGAGGCAATCCGGATTGCTGTTCGTAAATATTGATCTTTTGTCTGTTCGGTCATCTCCATAATTTTTGCTAATACCCATAAAACCGGCCTGAAGAACCATCTGCTAACAGCACCGGTTTTTTGTGAAACAGTTTCCTTCTTCCTGAGAAACCAGTTATTGATGGAATCAACCCAGACAACTGCTTTTTCGTATTTCAAAAAATAAACTACTGCCCCTATAATGGCAGGAAAACCCAAGATTATTATTGGTATAAGATTAGAAATAAACTTTTGCATGGTTACCCCCCTTTGACTATGAAGTTATTACAATATGAACAAAAATTCATTGTCCTGATCAGTTGGAAACAACCTGCCATTTCATACGATTGAACCTGCCTCGTCATCTATATGAAACAGAATTTCTTTCCGATTAATTTTTTGTCATTATCGATGTATTTGATTCTGAAAATTCGGAAATCAGTTTCTTTTTTTGATCAGGTTTTGATGGTTTTGCCGGTATCTCCTTTACCCCACCAACTCCCCGGGTTTTCCGTGCTATTTCATCTGATCCGATCCTTACCGAATATACATCCCCTGCAGATTCCAGTTCTATTTCTCCAAGCTGTGAGGTGCTTGCATAAACGACTATCTCTTCAGAACCGAATGGAGGGGCAACCTCAAGCTTAAATCTGTCGTTATCTGAAGGGACTCGATATGAAGTGTCCGCTTCAAAATAATTGTTGCTTCTGTAAGGATTTGGTAAAAGCTGCAGAATATTGCCAGACGCATCCTTGTATATAACCCTTGCATAAAATGGCTTGTTGCCCTTGAGAAAAATGGTTACCTCATCTCCTGTTTTGTATTCTGTTTTATCAGTCCATACCTCGATATTCAGCGTTGCGCTAAATTTCACAGGTTCAGCCTCCTTCTTTACAATATGGAGGCCACGTGTGGCTCTTTTAGTTACTTTTTCCACTGGTATAACTTCGGCCTGGATAACAATTGCAAAGCATTCCTTCCCATCTTCGCTTGTCCATTTTTTCTCAAGCTCATTAATGACATTTACATGGGCATCATGGAGAGATAATAGCTGTTCCTTGTCTGCACTATCTGGACTGCCACCTTTAACATAGTTTGTTACATTATCAATAGCGTTCCTTCGTGCGATATCCATTGCAGATTCTTCAATCTGCTTTTTCATTTTTCCTTTCTCAAGGCAGGCTCTACCTTCTGATTCTGTTATCAGAGATTGAGATGCAAAGAGAGAAGAGGAAACCCAGAAGATTTGCAGTAACATAATAGAGAATAGTACTGCAATTTTAAGATGCAAAATACCAGACAGGATAACTTCTCTATTATATCTGTGTAGATTCTTCATTATTTAACAATAAGTTCTGGTCATTCTACTCTTAATATTTGCTTTGCCTTAGCCCGTCTTATCACTTGGTAAAGATTCCCCATTCCCTCAGCAGCTACTCTCGTTGCGAATTTTTGGATCAATATTTGAACAGTATATTTCATAAATGCCAGAGAGATCCGACGTGATCGTTATAGATTGCGATTTTTCATTGATGAAGGATCTCCCCCCAGACCAAATAAGGGCAATTTTCACAATTCGATATGAGGGCAATTTATTCTATCACATTTTTACTTATCCACCCGTCCATCTGTGACCCGTCCTCCATATCTAATCTTATCTGCACCCAATCGGCTTTTTCAGATATTTTCAATACCTCCATCCCGCCCGAAAGAGATGTGATTGGGGGTTTGAGCGTAGAAGGATCCGACCTCACATTTACTGACTGGTATTTTGACTTTACTTTAACGGTCTGTACCTGCCCCTGATTAGCGGCAGGAGTTATTGCATGGATAATATTTGCGGCTCCCTCATCCATCGCTTTCATGGTTTTAGCGCAACTAATTAATAATAAAGAGTACAGCAGTAAAACACATAACCTTACAAAATTTTGTTTAACCATACTCGCCTCCTTATTGCGACTTTATGAGTTTGCTTGTTTCAAATAAAAATATAGAGAGGGTTTCTTCATTGATTTGCTATTTGATCTCTTTTTGTTCATCTTTTTTTGGCTTTCGCAATTTTTGATTCTTAATAGGTTTCTGTTGATCCATGTCACGCGGTTTCTGAGTTGCCTGCTTCTGATTCTGGCTTAGATTTTGTTTTGCTGCCATATGTGGTTTTTGAGTTGCCTCTTGCTTCTGCTCCTTGCCTAAATTTTGCTTTGCTGCCACACGTGGTTTTTGAGTTGCCTCTTGCTTCTGCTCCTTGCCTAAATTTTGCTTTGCTGCCACACGTGGTTTTTGAGTTGCCTCTTGCTTCTGCTCCTTGCCTAAATTTTGCTTTGCTGCCACACGTGGTTTTTGAGTTGCCTCTTGCTTCTGCTCCTTGCCTGGATTTTGTTTTGCTGCTACACGTGGTTTCTGAGTTGGCTCCTGCTCCTGGTTCTTGCCTAACTTCTCTCTTGCTCGCATACCCGGCTTCTGAGTTGGCTCCTGGTCCTGTCCAGGCCGTACTAACGATATCGAGCGATTTAACTTACCAGGAGTTCTTGGCGTCGTAATATGATTGACTGGTAACGACTTTGCTTTCATTCCTGGGCTCATGACAGATTTGCCCTGATCTCCAACAAGCGGGCGTTCCTGCTTTAATTCTCTCACTTGTATGTTTCTGACAGCCTGCGGTGGCAGCTTGGATGCCGGAATCATTTTGGACGATGCAAAATAACTTTCCCGTGTAGGTTTTATTGCTGGCGCACCGACACTAATATTATTTCTTGTAAATATTTTATCCTGAATAATCCTTTGGTCAAGTCTCTCAATCCTCGGCAAAGCCTTAGCGAAAGTGTTACGGCTTACCACCGTCACTCCATAATTAACTTGCACGTTTTTATAGACATTGGTGACGTTGTTTTGATTGATATTTGCTTTGATAATATTTACACTATGTTTACCGTAATCCCCGCGACCGTAATATATTTCTCCCGGAGCCAGAGGAACCCACGCCACATAATCCTCCGTCCTGACCCAGGCGACATATCCTGGACTCCAGTAGGCATCTCCTGCAACTGGTGGCACCCAGCACCATCCCATACCTTCAACAAAAGCCCAACGACCATAGTGATAGGGCGCCCACCCCCAAGGTTCAGATGCAACCCATACATAGTCATCATCCCTCCAAACCCATCTTCCGTTTTTGTAAGGTGCCCAGCCTGCTTCTACCGCAGGAGTCCAGACTTTGCCGTACTGAGGCACATCAAGCCATTTGCCGCTGTTGCTCAGTTCTGAGGAATAAGTCTTCAGCTCGTCCGGTAGATTATCCGGGGTTTTCGTTTTAGTACTTGCCTCGACCAGCGTATCCAACCCGCCACCGTGGTTTCTGGCTATGTTCCACTTTTCCCATTCATCCTCACCACCCATTGGGGCGACTTCGCCATTCGTGTCCTTAGCAAGCGAAACCATTTCACCGGCGTTTACCCTGACATTACCAGCATTGTTTTCGACTTCAACGAACTTCTTGAAGGCCCCAACTTCTGTATATTTATCCATCTTGTCTATTCTGAAAAATGAATTAACGAAGGCTCGGGTCGAAGCATCTTTTGTATCAACCTGGGCTACAATTCCATCAAGAGCATCATGTACAACGTAGGCGTGTCCTTGCGTAATATAGAACTGGACCGAATTCTTTTCCTTTGAAAGCATAAGGATGTCCGACTCCTGATCAAGTCTTATACAAGTCCCGGAATTCAGCTGTATCTCAAGCCTGCCACCCCGGGGCACCCAAAACTCGTCGCCCTCCCGGACTGGGTTATTCAATGCTGTATAGCCCCAATCAGCTGCCTCAAGTGTCCTCATCTCTACTTCGCCTTCCATAAAACTTATACGCATGTGGTCAAAATTTGCAGCATGGCTGTATGTAATGTCTTTCGGAGAAGTCACCGGAGCCTTGTCCTTGCAGCCCAATGGAATTAATAAAAGCACCACATAAAAAAACACCCTGAAGAAATACATGTTCCCTCCTGTTAAATTATCAATCGGTCATGTAACAAACAAAATATCTTTCATTGTGATATAAGACAACTCTTAACGAAATTGATCCCGGAATCTTCGCAACTATTGATAATAAACTGTCCCTCATTAGTAGCGTCTGCCTCTACTGGAAGACGGATCACTGAGTTTCCGTATGTTTTCAAGTTTATTATCGGCCTGTCTCATATAGAATTGTGCCTTTGAGTTCCTGTTGTCTGTTTGAAGGACCTCTTTCATCTTTTCAATGCATTCCGGGTACTTGCCTTGTTTATACAGCGTTTCACCTTCGCTAAGCAGTTTGTCTATATCTGGTCTGTCTCCAGTCTTAACGCCCGGCGCTGTTTGCGTTACTCCTACACCGCCATCGACTGTCACCTTACCCTTAAAAAACATAAACCCTATACCTGCCAGCATCAGCACAACGACTACTATGATTGCAGGGATAAGCATTGATTTCTTCTCCTCCTTGTCCTTCTCTTCCTTTACAGTCTGGTACTGCTGTCCGACTTTCGAGATTGGCTGGTTTGTCCCTGTCTGTTGTGCATCCGGTTTTTCCCGCTCAACCGACGCATCCAGTGCGTTCACAATCTCCGCTGCATCTTCGTATCTTTTTGTTTTATCGGCACTCAGAGCCTTTTTAATAATTTCATCAATTTTTTTGGGCAATAATGGATTAACCTCTGACGGCATAGGAAACGTGCCAAGGGGATGCATAAAGGTAAGCAGTTCATAAAGAATGACCCCCACTGAATAAATATCAGCTTTTTTGTCAACATGTGCGGCGTCGGTATATTGCTCCGGCGCCATATAGATCGGAGTTCCCATATAGGCAGAGACTGAATGGTGTATTGTTTGCGACTCTGTCTTTGCAATTCCAAAATCTGCTATCTTTATCTTGGGTGATTTCGTATAAGGATCGATCATAAGAAGGTTTTCAGGTTTGATGTCACGGTGGGTTATCTGGAAATTCTTATGAGCATAACTCAGCGCGAAACATACCTGACCAATAATGTACTTCACTTCTTCAAAAGAGAGTTTGTTGTTCTCTTTCTTTCTTTCACTGATATAGTCCCTCATCGAAATGCCATCGATCCATTCCATAGTGAAGTACAGCATACCTTCAGATTCGCCGATATCGTAGACCCGAACTATGTTTTCATGGAGAAGCTTCTGAGTAGTAGCAACTTCCTGTTTGAAGCGCGATACCGCTTTTTCATTTTCGAGATAAGCAGGGAGAATAAGCTTCAAGGCCTTTATGTCCCCAAGCATATTGTCTTTTACCTTAAAGACAATCCCCATCCCACCCTTAAATCCATCGTTGAGAATTTCGTACCTACCAGCAAAAAGGCTTCCCTTTTTCAGGCGGCTTTCAATATCCTTTGGTTCCATAGCCGTTTTAATGCCAGACATGGTACCTGGACCGCTGTCAAACTCATCCCGTTCAGGTAAAATAGCTCCACACTCAGAGCATTTAAGATTTCCTTCAGGATTTTTAGTATTGCATTTAGGACAGATCATGTTTCCGCCATATTCTATCATTCTGGCTCGTCCAGAATTCTTCTTGATAAAGATTCCCGACAAGTGGTAATGACAGCTTTCTTATTGATAGATATTTAATTCCAGATTTAATAACCATTTAAATTGTTTTGAGACTTTCCCTCAATTGACTTAGGTTTTGAAAACGGTCTTCTTTTTTATTCGCAATGCATCGACGCACAATTATATCTAGTCCAGTAGGTGCTGTAAAGTTAAATTTGCTTATCTCTTCATACGGCTCATCGCCTTTAATCGTCCTTCCGGTCAGCATTTGATAAAATGTCTTTCCCATGGAGAATATGTCGTCACGTTCGTCCGCCTGAGTTGCATTGATCAACTGCTGGGGAGAAGAATAGTCATCAGTTCCAGCACCAAAGGAAAATCTCGATATTTTTCCATCCCTCTTATCTTTTGCAAGACCAAAATCAACCAGTTTTATCTGCATAGCGTTCCCATTATTCGAGAGAAGAATATTCAGCGGTTTAATGTCCCGATGAATGACATCGTTTCTGTGGATATATTCAACCGCATCGCATAACTGAAGGGCAAAGCTCTTGAAGGTCTGCGAATCAAGAGGCTGATTCGACACCATCTTGTCCAGAGTTCCGCCGTCTACATATTCCATCACAATGAAATACTCGCCTTCTGCCTCGCCATACTCAAAAGCTTCGACGATGTTCGGATGCTTCAGCCTTTTAGTAAGCAATTCACCTTCTCTCTTAAATCTCGCAATTAACCTATCGGGGTTATTTTCCTCCGAAAGCTTTTTGAGAAGAAGATATTTGATTGCAATAGGTTTATTGTCAGAAATTCTGATACCTCTAAATGTCTTCCCCATCCCACCTTCGAAAATTTCAGCAATGACCTTATATTTCCTGTCAAATGATCCCTGCTCACCGATTGATTTGTCATAAAGGTTCCGAAGCCTGCTGATCTCCTTTTCAAGATCGTCTTCTTCAGTAACAGTCAGCTTCCGGTCGAACTTTCCAACCGGGTCGCTGCTGAACTTCGACAGCAACTTGAGCTTGTTCAGAACCCGCTTTAGCTCTGCAGAAACAGCAATATTTTTTTCTGCATCAAATAAATTCTTGATGATGTAAGCATCAACAGCTTGGCCTTCTTCAATCATCCCCATCAGACGCGTCGCCGCATTCTTTCGCATCTTTGAATCAGCATTAGACCGGATTATTTCATGTAGGGCAGAAACGTCAGATGTAGGGGTGTATTGCAAACACCCTTCCTTCTTTTCCCTTAATATATTCGTCTTTTTCTCAGACATCCGTTTTCCTGAACCGCCTTGTTACAAAATAGACGATTCCTAAAGAGAATTTATTCTCCCGCAGATTACAAACTGCTATTACAGTGCCCACACATCTTCTTAAATATATATTCTTATCTAGCCCAGAGCGTCATCGAATAACTTCACATTGAAATATCATGCGATAGCCCTACTATCAAAATTAGCTTCGACGGCCGAAGTAGACTGCATAGTGTTTAATGATCTGCTATCGACGTCTCGCGATTTTTTTACATTACCTATCTTTCTTTGCACTTTTTCTACTCGCAGATTCGTCATAACTTGTAGTATCGCTAATATCAGTCGCACCTTCGCCGCCTCGTACTGGAATTAAGTCCATTGAGCATTGGTCAGGCGGGCAAGAACTTACTTTCCTAAAAAACTCAATATATACGGCTCCACGACGATCCATAGTAGATGTCCAGTAATAGTCTTTTTTTGCATTTTGAAACCCGCTCTGAGCTAAAAAATCAACGATGCTTCTATATCCTGAGTTTTTCCCCTGACTTTCTAAATTTTTCATTTCTCCAATCGTGGGAATCCGCCAGTCTCTGAACCCAAGATATGCATCGCGATTCAAGCTCTTGATATAGGCATCGGCTTTATTCCAACTACCATTTATATTTTCCACCTTCTTGCTCCACATCAGCTTAGTCGAAGTATCATATAGTGTCCCATTTCCCAGATCAACGAATCTTGCAGAGAAAAGATCATATTTCTTGGACGTTGCATCATCCATCACATACGCCTCTGCAATCATAAAGACTTCGGGAGTTTCAAACTTCCCCTTGATTTCTGCCCGGAGCATATTGTTTTGGAAATGCTGTTTAAATTCTCTCGCCTCATCGCGTGGCATGGGCACGCTCGAACTCGCTGAAATCATAATTCCATTGATCGGCTTTTTGGCTTTAATCGTTATCGGATATAAATCCTTTACAGCATCATAAATTCCAAGTTCAAGAGAAAGGTTATCAGCCAAAAGAACGAATTCATTAGTCGTTGATTCCTTCAAGTTTGCAACAAGAGGGGTTATCTGTTGTTTGTATTCAGTCTCAAGACGATCCTGATATGTGGTGAACTCTCCTGCCTGTTCCCTGTTGAGAGTGCTCTGCTCTCTTGCTATACGTGTCTGAAACTCCTGTTGTGACTCAAACTCGTCCTGTTTTGCTTCGGCAAGCTTTAGGAATTTCTGATTGTATCGATCCACGATCTGATTAATACCGGTCACAAGTTCTTTCCTGAATTGCTCGCGTATTTCGAATATCCTATTCTCAATCTGCTGCATATCCGTCATAGTAGCGTCCGGCGAAAGCGAACTGAGCGTTGTTCCGCCCATCCCCTTCCTCTTTTCCTCCACATCCCTCTTCAATGCCGCAAGGCGTTCATCATCCGCCTTCTTCTTCTGGACAAGCTCTGTAGCTTCTCTTCTTCTTTCCTGTTCTGCGCTCTCCCTTTTCCTCTTTTCTTCTTCAAGCGTCTGCTGCTTCAACTGCTCAGCCTTGAGCCGTGCCTCAACAGACTTTTTTTCTATCTCCACCTGCCTTTTCGCACGCTCATCCTGGGCCTTTGCAGCCGCTATCTCGGTGGCATTGAGCTGCTCCATCTCCCTCTGGAGCGCAGCAACTTTTTCCTGAGTATCCTCAGCCTTCTGTTCTATGGAAGGCACAAATACATAATCACCAACACCGTAGAGTGAGCCAAATCCTGGAGTCTGCTTCTGGCTCATAGCACGGGCATCAGAGAAAACCCTTTCCTTAACACTCGCCTGAAGTTCGTTTGCAGTGATAAAACCCTCAGCGTTTTCGAGTGCCTCGATCAGCCTTCCGGTAAAAACCGAGTGTCCTTTCGGTCCGCCGTCAAGCACCTGTTCGTCCTTACCACCTGCTGTCAGGACCTGCCGAACGCGCTCTTTGGTCATTTCCTGAAGATAGGAATAGTCTCTCTTGGTCTGTTTATCTAAAGCGCGGGTCTGGGCAAGGAGTCCGCTGTAGCAGGCATCCATAACATAAAAAATATGTTTTGCCGGGATCTTGAGTGAGATATCCTTTATCTGCGTCATAGTAATGTCTTTGTAGATCTCTGTCGCAGAACCGTCGTAGGGGATCAGATAACCGAGGTCGCCTTCACGGGTCTTTTCCTGATTTCCATGGCCCGCCCAGAAGATAAAAAGGGAATCCTCCTCGGTCATCTCTGCGGCAAGATCGCCCATCAAGACCTTGAGGATGCTGTCCTTTGTAGCGTCCTTATTATAAAGGGTGATGATTTTGTCGAACTTGAAGTTCTTTCTGATCACCTGTTCGACACCCTTTGCGTCACGCACCGGATAGTTAAGTTGCGCGTCAAACGGCAGGTTAGGGTACTGGTCTATACCGATTATCACGGCATAGGACTTGTTATAAAGCTTCAACTCTTTCTGCTCGCCCGAGGCAATCTCTTTTGCCATAACCCGCACGCCACGGGTCTCAGCGGCATAAGTACTAAAGCCCATTGTCATAACAGCAACAACTGCAAATAACAGAACTACCTTCTTCCTGATCAACCCAATCAATTCATCCTCCTATTCATATTAAAGCTTTATTCCCTTGTCTTTATCGTTACGCTACTTTCCGAGAATTCAGCCATAACCATCTCCCTTGGTCTCTCCGTTTGTGCTGCTTCAACATTTGATTGAGGCGTAGACGCAAGAGGTATGGTCCTCACACCCCCGACACCGCGAGTCCGTCTACCGATGTCCGCATAGGCCATTTTCACTTCATAAACAGTCCCGGCAGGCTTGACATCTATCTCGCCGAGCGGGGCAGTGCTCGCATAGACCACAATCTCCTCCTGACCGAACGGTGCTCCAACTTCAAGCTCGAAGCGGTCATGCTGAGAAGGGAGATAATTAAGGGTACCGCCGTAAAAGAAATTATCACCCCTGAAGGGATTCGGCAGGAGTTGCACAAGATTTCCGCCTGCGTCCTTATAAACGACTCTTACATAAAACGGCTTGTTCCCTTTCAGAGAGATCTTCACCTTTTCTCCTGCACTATAATCCGACTTATCTGTCCAGACATTTACATTAAGCGGCGCGGAAGGCGAATCAATAATTGACGATGCGGCGACTGTTTCAACAACTTTCATTCCGCGCTTTTTCATCGGTGCTGTATTCTCAGTTGGAACCACTTCAGCCTGCACGATCATGTTATAGCATTCCGGTTTGACTTTATCCCATCCCTTACTGATCTCATTAATGACCTTTACTGAAGACTGTTCGTACAAAGAGAGAAGATTACTTCTTAGGTTCTGGTCGGCTGTTTGTTCTTTGATGTAGGCAAGCACATTCTCACGCGCCTTTTTTTCTGCATCAGCTAATGCCGCCTTTTCGGCTCCCGATGTATTAGATGAGTTTTCCCCGCACGCCACTCCCTCGGATTGTGTGATGATGGACTGACCAGCAAAAGTAGGAGAAGCATAGCAGATCATAGCAATAAGTAACATAATTAAAAATATTTTCAGATTCATATAGTAAAGGGCACATCCCCCTAACGACATTTGTTGAAATATTGTAGGATGATTTACTTATCTATTCCCCCTCAAGCGCCATCGGTTTCACTCGATCTCTTACTCTAACCACATCGACAACACCGTTTAATTCTTTACAATGCTTGAGTCCGTCCTGCTTACAGCACTGGAAATCTTTCTTTGGAAATGTAAAAGTTACTGAATCTAACGGCAGAATATATTCTTTCTCAATTGCTTTTTTGTATAGTTCAATGTCATCGGTATTCTCCTCTTGCCAGTCAGAGAATTCCATAAAGTACTCCTCTTTTTTCCAAACGCCTGTATAAGCATGTCCAGGAATCAAGAAAACAAGTGGATATAATCCAATCCTCTCAATGCAGGCCGCATAGAAAAGTGCAAGATCCAGGCAAGTGCCTCTTTTTAATTTCAATATATCATTAGCTACCAATACCTTTTGGCCCGGTGGATCAAAGCTGGAAGGCGGATTGATATAATCAATTTTCAGACTTTTCTGAAATGCAAGATAAATAGCGTGAACCATAGGTTCAGTGTATTTTGATTGCATCTGATATCCATGCAAAGAAGATTGATCACAAAGTCGCTTGAGATGTTCACCGGTATTGAGAATAACCTCTCCCACCGAACTTGAGTTAGGTATTATGAACCCTGCCAAGGAAGCTTCAAGTGAAGGGAACACAAACCATTGGTTATATGGATCAATTTGAACTTCGAATGTGCTGGAAAAAAATATATTTCCTGCTGTTTCCATTTCAACGCTAATGAAACTTTGCTCTGATTCCTTCACCGTACGAAATCTTTCCTTAAATATCGGCAATTTAATATCTTTAATCCGTTTTCTTTCTGCTGGTGCAATTTTATCGATAGTCGTCGTCCAGGAATCACTATAGTTTTGTGTTAGTTTAATTCTAATAATCACACTTTCTATAGGTATGTCAGTTTGGTTTTCTACATCTATTTTAAAAACTACAGGAACGCCCAAGTTAATTAAAGACCAATTAATACGTTTAATGTGATCAACATTAACGTTAGCTTTCACACTTCCGCTCGATGCTGTTTGAGCGCTACTCATGAATATCCCGCCTTGGATGCCAACTTTTAAATTATCAGTAACAGTATGGACCAATCCGCCGCTCCTGAAAGAATTTTGCGGCATCTTAAACCCACTTCTTATTTCTTCCCTCAATGCCTCAGTCCTTCCGGCAACTCTGTTGACGATCCCATTAGCCTTCTTCTCATAGTCACTGACGGGATTGCTTTTAAGAGCTGTGCCGCAATTGGGACAAGTAGCATCAAATGGGCTTACGTTTCTTCTGCAATCTTTATTTGGACAGATCATTGGTATTCTCCATTTATTTAAACATCTTTCTTCTCATCAAAATTATGGCCACAATTTGTGCAGAAGTTGCTACCAACCTTTAACTCCACCTTGGTTTTGCATACTGGACATATTACGAACACTTTTTCAGACCCACCGACCCCTGCACCCATATTCACGTTATAAAACCCAGGCCCCCCAGGCCCTCCGCCACCCGGTGGATACCCCGGTCCACCATAAGGAGGATACACAACTTTGCCACCCTGTGCTACGCCTACAGTAGCATCTCTCTGTGTATCAAGTGCTTTATTAAACATCTGCTGCATGGTATCCATGGACTTGTCTTTCTGCTGCATCATCTCTTTATAAAGCTCCTCCTGCTTCGCAGCCGAGAGTCCTTTGAACTTCTCTTTAAATGCTTCAGCAAGCTCCTTGGAATTAGCAGCACCCATCGCAAGGATCTGCTCTTCAGACATGTCCTTCAGCATTTCTGTTTTCTTGAGATCTTTCAGCATTTCCGCCTGTTCCTTGCCAGACGCAGAGATCAAGGCCTCAATACCTACCTTAGAGAGACGTTCAAGGCGTTCTGCCTCGATCTCCATCTCCGAGCGCTTTTCCTTAGTCTTCATCTCCTTCATTCTGCCCAGGGCATCGATACCCATGTTCATCTTTTCACGATCAACGCCTAACTTGCCCATATCGATTTTTTGATCGACCGTTGCATCTTTATCTCGGGTATCCCGCGAGATATCGTCTACAGTTGAGGTTGTCTTGGCATTTTCGAGATTAATGTCCCTATTTGTCGCTGCTTCGTCTTTTTTGGCACGCCATCCTTCTTCAAGAATTCGCCTTGCCTTTTTTGCCTGGACTTCCCATTCGGCAAGCTTATTCTCCTCTTTGCCAACCATATCAATTCTCTCAGCCTCAAGTCTCTGCTCAAGTCCGATCTTTTCAAGGATGAACTTCCGACTCATATTGCTTTGCTCGAAGGTATTCATCAGTTCCTTAACTTCATCTTCCCTCAGAAGCTTGCCTTTATCTACCTCATGGATAAAGGCCTCAAGATCATCGACTGACTTGATCTCATTCATCTTGTCAGAGTTGACAAGCACCCGCATGTCAGCCCAGACCTTCTGGCGCTTTTCCCGATACTCAACCTCTTTCCCCTGCTCTATGATGTCCTGAAGCTGCGTCTGGTCATAAACATCGAAGAGCCTTTTTCTTTGCTGGAGCTTTGCCTCTTCCTCGCTGATGAGCAGGAACGTCTCTTCATATATGCCCTTGATCTTGCTATAGGCCTTAAAGTTATAGTCGACAGTTCTGAGCTGTACGAAAT
>Ga0315286_10003602_pt1 | contig 14684 bp, 8 predicted proteins | sample YL17G10_0_MG_FD_205038 | JGI IMG/M metagenome (GOLD analysis project Ga0315286, IMG submission 205038) | Sediment microbial communities from Yellowstone Lake, YNP, Wyoming, USA - YL17G10_0 | ecosystem: Environmental > Aquatic > Freshwater > Lake > Sediment | place: USA: Wyoming | collected...
CGGTACCTTGCAGACTTACGACGATGCGTCATGGAGAAGAACCTGGGCGACAGCCAGTGTTCATGTGGCCTGCTGTCCGTGCTGCAGGAACTGGTGCCCACGTACAAGCCGGAACCCAGTACCGTCCTGGCTTGTGGCCATTAGGCCGACACGTGCGTCCTGAAGGTGTGGTGGATCAGGCAGCCGATTGACGCCAGAATGAGCGTCAGCATCAGGACCAGTACGAGGTAGAGGACGACAGTCGGGAGGGTCAACGACCGGAGCGTTCGCTGCATGAACGGTTCGGTGACCGCGAACACCGTCGTGGCCGGATTCAGGTTCAGCGCTGAGAGTTCCCGGTAGATCAACACCAACTGTTCGATGCCCTTGACAATCTCGTCGAAGGCTTCGGTCGATCGGCTCTTGATGAGCGCCACCAACTCCGGAGAACCCCCCGTCCGGCCGCTCGACGTCCGCAGTTCCTTCGCGAGGTCCTCGTAGTACGCGGCTTCGCGGCCCCTCGCCGCCATCTTGTCGCTTTCCGAAAGCATGCGGTCCGTGATCTCGCGCTTGTACTCGAATTCGTCCTTTGCCATGGACAACCCCATGATCCGATCGAGGAACGTCTGATCGATCTGGGGTGTGACCGCTCCGCTGCCAGTGCCTCCCGCTGAACCTGCGGCTCCCGCCTTTGTGTCGCCCGCCGGCAATCCGCCCTGGGCCGAGAACTCTCTCACAGACGCCTGCAGTGCCTGAACCCGGGCCGCGGATTCCTGCTGCTCCTGGCGCAACTGGAACAGCTGATTGCTGGCATAGCTCAGCAGGGCGCGAGCATTCTTCGTGATGCCCTGGGACCGGATGAGGCCCAGGAGCGGCTCCAGCTTGAAGCGGATGACGTCCTCGAGTCCGGCCCGCACCTCCGCCAGGGTCACTCGATTCTCTCCCACGCGGACCGTCCTCGCTCCGGGCAGTTTGTCGATCTCTTCAATGGTCGCGAGCACACGAGAGGTCTTCGCCCGCAGGATGTCAATGGCCACGAGATAGTCTTCCTGATCGAGCACGTCGCGCTGCAGAATATTCGGGGACAGCACATCCACGCCGTACTTCGTAGCGCCTTTTCGTTCGTCGGCCTGTTTCCCCCAGGTCGTGAGAATGTCGAGCAGCACCTTGTTCATCAAGTCGCGCGGCAGAGTCGTCAGGCGTTCCTGGCGCCGCATGCTGATCGTGTAAACAGGATCGATGATCGCCTCGCGCCTCTTCCGGTACTCTTCCTCGACTCGGGCCCGATCGACCGGACTCAACTTGGTGTCTGCGAGACGGGCCCGGTATTCGTACGCCAGGAGTTCCAAGTCGAGATTCGACTGCAGGACGAACACAGAGTCCTGGAAGTCCGCGTACGTCCCAAAGCGCTGGAGCTCGTTGGCCTTGAAGACCTCAGTCAACACCGGCCCCGCCACGATCTCGGACGAGCTGAAGCGCATGCCGCTGGGGTACTCACCCTTTTCGGCACCCTCGAAGAGCAGCCGGAACTGAATGGACCCCAGGCGTTCGACGGGTGCGAGCAGGAACACCAGAAGTACGCCCACAAGATAGAGGGCCGCTACGCCCACGAATGCCGCACCAATGACCCGGCGGTAACCCCACAGCGTCTCGAAGTACGGCTTCAGCGAAACCTCCTCATCTATGTAATCTGGCCCCTCGCCGCTTCGGGTGGTCATCTGGCCTCGTTTCTCCGTTGTGTTGTTCATCGCGGTACCCCTACCTGTGCGACGCGAGAGCGATAGTTTACACCCTTCCGGACGATGTCGATAGATGAGCTAGAATGATCCCGAACGGCCGCGGACGCATTCAAGACGGCCAATCCGGCTCGTTGCGAGGATAGCTCGAACATCGTGACCAGTGTCGGCCAGGGCTTGCCACGTTTCCCGAAGCGATTCGAAGACGCGGTCATCCGTGTGGCGGGGCTTGTCCTCGCGACGCTCCTCTGTCAGTCATTCTTCTGGTCGCCGGCGAATCCCCTCGCGCTGAAAATCGTCGTCGCTGGCGTCGCCCTGCTGGCCGCGTCCAGGCCGGACGTTGCGTTACTGATCCTCGCTGCAGCCGTCCCCTTCGGGCGCGTCATCTCCACGGTGATGTCTCCCGCTGGGCGAGTGGCCATTACCGAGGCTCTCGTGCTCGCCTACCTGGCGGGGTGGTTCTGGAGTCGTTTTCGTCGCCGCGTCCCCGGCGGACCGGATTCGCCCGGACCCTGGCTTGGGTACCTGTTTGCGGCAGTCGTGGTGGCGTCGCTGCTGGTCGACATCGCCATCTTCCGCTACTGGAGAGACTACTGGCAGCCGTTTCTCGGGCAACTGCTCGCCTATCTGGCCCGCGACTACCTGAATGTGGGTATCGAGTTCCGGCCATGGGCAAACAGTTTCGGCGGGCTTGCCTCCGCGGTGAACGCCGCGCGTTTCCTTGAGGGACTTGCCCTGATGGGGACGGCTCATGTGTTGTGCATGGACGATCCCTCGTTCGGCCGGCGCCTCCTCCGGACGCTCGCGATCGCCGCTGTCGGCACGGCGATCCTGAACGTCGGGGCGGCACTCCAGCAATGGAGCGCTGGAGGCCGCAGCCTGCTGTCCGTCCTCCAGGCCGACCGGATCTCAGTGCACGTCACCAAGGTCAACACGGCAGGATCGTCGTTCGTGCTGTTTCTTCCTGTCCTGATCGGGCTTGCGATGTCGTCGACGCAGTCGAGCCGGCGTCAGCCATCGGTCAGAGTGCTTCACTGGACCGTCACGGCGGCCGGTGCGGGATTGTTGTTGGCGGCGTTATGGATGACGGGCAGCCGCGCGGCCCTGATATCAGGCCTGTTGGTGGCGGTCGGAGCCTCGGCTTACCCGGTCATGAAACGCCGGTTGGAACACACGAAACTGCGGTTGGTTGGCGCGGTTGTCGTGGCCGGTGGCGTCCTGACTGCACTCCTGGCATTCGGGCTCTATGTGAAGGCGGAGAGGGTCAACCAAGCAGGATCCGCGCTCGGCGCCACGCTTCACGTGAGGGCGCTGATGTGGAGAGCTGCGCTCACGACGCTGGCCGCGCGCCCGTTCTTCGGGACAGGTATCGGGCAGTTCCAATACCAGGTCGCGACCTTCGCACCGGGGGCCACCCTGCTGACGATCGATAGCCTTGGCCGCTTCAACGCCCACAACCAGTTCCTGGAGGTGGCCGCCGAACTGGGCCTGATTGGTGGTGTGCTCTTCGTCGGGATGTTCGCGGCGATTCTCTGGCGCGCCTGGAAGGCGTTCCGCGCGAGCCGTGACCCTGTGCTCGGCGGCGCCATCGCGGGCGTCATAGCATTCCTGATCACGTGTCTTGCCGGGCAACCACTGCTGTACGAGGTTGTGGCATTCCCGTTCTGGATGGTCTTGGGCGTGGTGCTTGCAGTTGGGGACACGGCCCCAAACGCGGACTCGGCCCGACAACCCGACACCGGCGGCCGCCTCAAGTCCCGCGCAATCGCCTGGTTCCTGATTGTCCTGGCTCTGTCGATTCCCGTGCGGGTCTGGCAAGGGAAGGATCGGGTCAATTTCGCCCTGGCCGACTACGGTTTCTCGGGATGGTATTACCCCAGCTACGGCAAGCCTTACCGCCTCGTTTGCGAGCAAGGCACGTTCTTCACGTACCCGCGCGCACGGTGGCTCAAGCTGCCGATCAGACGAGATGTCGAGGCGGGTCGGAATCGCCTCGAGGTAGAAGTCTCACTCGACGGGCGGCGCGCGCGCACACTGACACTCGCAGACGACGAATGGCAGACGGTCGAGTTCATGATTCCCGCTGATGCCACGCGCCGCTTCCGGCGCATCGACCTCGCGGTCCTCGCGCCGGCAGGTGTGGCCGCCCAGGTGCGCGTTGCGCATCCGGAGATCTCGGAAGACCAGACAGTCGAGCAGGGCCGCTTGCGCTGAACTAGATGACGGGCCTGCGGCTGATGGGAGAGTGGTCGCGTCAGACCGCCCGCAGCAGGTAGTTCATGTCGGTCACGAGGACGTCGCGCACGAGCGGCACCGCGGGAACGCGGCCGACCACGCTGCCAGGAAGGACGCGCTTCGCGAGGCCGCTGAACGAGAAGTCTTCGTGGATTGCCCGAAAGCCGGCAGCCGCGATGTTCTGCCGCAGGTTCCGCACCGTCACCCTGTAGAGGAGGTCGTCCCGCTTGACCTCGCCCTTTCGGGCGGAGGTCAGGAACGACGATCCCTCCGGAGGGGCATCGAGTGCACCCGGAGCGTGCGCGGCCAGCCAGCGGGCCACCCGGAACGAGACCCTCCGGCCCAGGAACAGATAGTACGGCACGGGGAACTTCAGCCGGGGGAGATGGGCTCCAGACGGCGCCAGGTACGGTGCGGTCTGAAGGAACACCAACCCGCCAGGATTCAGGACGCGCCGAATCTCGTGCAGGTACGCCAGTGGATCGGTAACGTGTTCGATGACGGCGTGCGAAAACACGGTATCGAACGCGTCATCCCTGAACGGCAACGCCTGTCCATCGGTTCTCGCGAACCAGATGTTCGCGACGCCTTTCTCCCGCGCGAGCACGGTTCCCGCCGCCGCGAACCGATCCGATAGATCGATTCCCACCACCGAGTCGCTTTCCTCGGCAAACGACACGGTCATCCCGCCGCCGCCGCACCCGTCGTCAAGCACCCGCCCCAGACGAGTGACGCCACACCGGTCCAGGTACCGCAACACTTTCGCGCTTCGCCAGTACTCGAAGACGGCGTAGTGGTACTCAGACCTGAACCGCACGGCGCCGTGCGTCCGAATGGCTTCGTCGTTGACAGTTCTCACGATAACCTGCAGTGGACGTCGTCCAGCGATTATACCTGTTCGCAGCGGTCAGACCTGGCCAGACGGACACACGCGCGGGCCGCGCGGAAGCCCTGTCCTCCGGGATGATTCTGCTAAGATGACCACGTACGCTCACACAGAGGTCGTTGTGCACGTCTGCATGGTTACCCCGCACATGCCACCGGAACAGGCAGCCAATGCGCTGCTGCCGTCCGTATTGGCGCGGGAATTCGCGCAGACCGGCTACCGCACGACCTTTCTGACGCATCCGGCGGCGGGATCCCCTCAATCGACGCTGGGCAAAACGGTGTACGTTGCACGGCGGGGGCGCGGGCCCCTGGCTCGATCGCCGCTTGGCGCGGTCGTCGCGGCCACTCGATTCGGCGTAGCTGCGGCCCGAGCGTTTCACGGCGTTGATCTGGTGCATCTGCACAGCAACGGATTCATCATCGACGTCGCGGGCTGGATGGCAGCCCGACTGGCGCGCCCGTCGGTCATCACGCTGTACGGCACCGACATCTGGCACTTCGACCCGATCCGTCACGCGCGATTCGCGGCGGTTGTGCGCGGCGCCGCCCAGCGCATTTTCTACAGCAGGGCTCTGCGTGACCGCGCCGTCCAGTTGGGCCTCGCCGCACCGGACGCACCAGTCATCTACGCGCCCGTCGACGAGATGTTCCAGTTGCGGCCCGACACGGAGCGGGCCGCGATCCGGAGGGAGTTGGGTGTCGACGGACCCATGTTGCTGACGGTCAAGCGACTGCACCCGGTAGCGGCGTACGAGGACCTCCTGAAGGCCTTTGCGATCATCGCGTCCCGACTGCCGGCCGCGCGGCTGTTCATTGCCGGCGACGGGGAACTCAGGCCGGCTCTTGAACGCCAGGCCGAGGCGGCCGGCATCGCTTCGCGGGTGCGCTTTCTCGGGCTCGTGGACAATCACAACCTGCCTCGCTACTACACAGCGGCCGACCTGTTCGTCCTGCCCTCACGGCTGGAATCGTGGGGAACGGTGATGCTCGAGGCCTTAGCCTGCGGCACGCGCGTCGTCGCGACGGCTACGGCGGGGGCAACCGAGGCACACAGCTACTTCGATGATGACCTGGCACTGACGCTGGTGGAGGCCCCAGGGGCCTTGGCGGTTGCCGTAGAGCGCGCGCTCGGCCAGCCACGCCGGGCGAGCGAACGCACACTCGAACGGATCGCCTCGACGTTTCGACCGGCCGGGTGCGCGCACGCCTACCACGCCGTTTACGAAGAGGCAGCGAGGTTGCACACGCATACACGCGCGTAGTGCCGGCGTTGTCTCTCGATGTCGGCCAGTCCCTCAATCCCTGGCGGCGGACCTGGCCCGCTGTCGACAACCGCATCGTCACGGGAGACGGCGCACAGCCAGCACGCGGTACTCCCGGCCCAGGTAATCCTTCGTTGGCAGAATGATGGCCACGGGTTCGGCGCGGCGGAAGAGTTCTGCGTAGCCGCGGGCTAAACCGGGGTTCTCCTGCGGCGCGGCCATGACCGGCTGGAAGGCCTCCGAACACGTGACGAGGTACTCCTCACCCGCGGCGAGATAGTCATCGTAGGACCGATTCCCAAGCCTGTGGACATAGCTCAGGCGAAAACGGTTCTCCGGGAACTGGATCCCCTGGCCCCCACCCTCGTACACGACACGGGTGCCAGCCGCGACGTTGCGCTCCAGCCACTGCACCACAAGCTGTGCCGTCGTGCCCTTGGCTCTGGTGGCCAGCCATTCGATACTGCTCGACGCCGGTGGGAGCAGGATGAGGAGCGCCAGCACCACCGCCCTACCCCGCGTGGCGGTCGGGAAGAACCGCGCGGTGATGCACAGCGGTACCGCCGCACAGGCGACGATCAGGCAGGCAGGCGGCAGGATCGGGAGCGCGTAGCGACCGAAAATCCGGTCTCCGAGGGCCGACAACAACAGGAAGTAGGCGGCAGGAAAGCCTCCCAGTAGGAGCCAGCGCAGGCGATCCGGGCCCGCGAGGCACCTCGCAAGTACGAGGACGAATCCGCCGACTGCAAGGACGAACGCCGGCCACCCAAGGCTCAGCCTGAGATGGGTGAGGTACGTCAACCACGCAATAGGATTCTCACCCGCGTACCCCCCCGAGAGATAGGCAAATGCGTTGAGGAATCCCGGGAGATCGAGGAACGTGTAGGGGGCCGCCAGCGCGAAGGCCGCCGCGCAAGCCCCCACGACAGCGGCTATTCGCGACACGCGATCTGTGGCCCTTCCGGACGCAAGGCCGGCCACCGCAAGCGGCATCACCACGCTGACTACTCCAGGGTACTTCGTGGCGCCCGCCAAGCCAGCTGCAGCGCCAGCCACGGCGAGCCGCATGAGGCCTGGTACTTCCAGGGCGCGCAGCGACAACAGCAACGTGAGTGTTGTGAAGAACGTGAGCGGAGTATCCGTAAGGACGGAGTGCGACTCGCGAACGGCCGAAGGCAGCACAGCCAGGAGGCCTGCCGCGAGTACACCGTGCCATTCAGACCAGCGCCGACCGATCCTGTACACCAGAACAATCGTCGCCGTGCCGATCAGCACCGTCAGCGAGCGGCCCCACAGATAGAACGCCTCCGGTGGGGCGGCTGCCAGCGACCGCCATTCACCCGCCATCGCGCCCCAAAGAAATCTGGCGATCCCCACGAGGAGCTGAGCATAGATGTAGAGGGTGGGGTAGTCGAAAAAATGAGGGTTGTAGTCGCCGGACCGCATCATGTGGACGACGCGTCCGATGATGACCGGCTCGTCAACGCCAGCGCCATACGGAATCCCGTGGTTCAGGTAGCTCGCCCGCAGGACAAATCCTCCGGCAATGACGAGCCCAAGCCAGATCCGGTGCGGTGCGGTCCAAGAGTGGAGGCGGTTGACGGGCAGAGACATAATGCAGCGACCACGGCGAATCAACGTATTCTAGCCCAGCCATTGCACGCCAACGTTAGGAATCCTGCTAAGATCCAGCAGTTTGACCCCTCTGAAGTCATTGTGGGCTTGTGGATTATGCCGCTCCGCCCGCCGCGCACACAGCCGGCCAACACGATCCTGCCGACGGTGAGGATGGATACGTGAGGCTCCCTGATTCAAACCGACACCGCATTGACGGGCTCTTGGTGTTCCTGCTGGCCCTCGTCCTGTACCTCGCCACGACGGGCGGCAGCATGGCGACGGATATCATGTCCTACGAAGTCACCAAGAACATCGTCGAGCACGGGTCCGTGGCCATGTCGTACAACGTGCACAACATGGACGCGCATCGCGGCGCCGACGGGCGGTACTACTCGCCATACGGCATCGGCCACCCGATCTACGCGGTGCCGTTCTACCTGGCGGGCCGAGTCATTGAACAGGTGACGGGCCTCGGTGTCGGCAAGCCCGAGGCAATCCGTAAAGCGTTCTTCGTCCTCGGCAATGCCGTGGCGGCGGCGCTGACCGTCTGGCTGACGTTCCTGTTCGCGCTGCAGCTTGGCGGGACGTCTCGCGCGGCCGCGGCCACGGCACTCACACTCGGTTTCGCGACGCTGCTGTGGCCTTACGCCCGGATGGGATTCAACGCACCGCTCTCGGCTCTCACGGTGCTGTGGGGAACCTACAGCGTTTGGGTCGGTACGAGGGGCGGGCGCCCGGCCATGCTCTGGCTCAGCGGCGTGGGATTCGCCTGTGCCTTGTTCGTGCGCCACGAACTCGTGCTCGCCACTGTGCCGGCGGGCCTGTGGATGTTGCTCGAATCGCGGGGGCGACTGCAGGAGGCGCTCAGGAAGACCGTGCCCGTGGCCATCCCGGTGGCGGGCGCCATCCTGCTCACGCTGTATTACAACCAGGTGCGGTTCGGCAACCCGTGGGACACCGGCTACCTTCGCGATGGCACCGCCACGTTCGGGCCCATGTGGATCGGGCTGCTGGGGTTTGTGGCCAGCCCCGGCCGGTCGTTGTTCCTGTTTGCGCCGGTGACGCTGCTGGGTCTGCTGACCCTTGCCGGCATGTGGCGGCGCGATCCCGCCACGACCGTGCTCTTCAGCGGGAACATCGCAGTGCTCGCCGTGTTCTACGCCTCGCAGCTCTACTGGGACGCCGACCGATCGTACGGGCCGCGCTACCTCGTCGTGATCCTCCCGTTCCTGTGCCTCCCGCTCGTGACGTGGTTCGACTTGCCGAGGTCGGCCACGACTCGCCGGGTGCTCATAGGTATGGTGGTGATCAGCGTGCTCGCTCAGGCGCCGGGAGTGCTGGTGGACTTCTCAAAGGCCGGCTACCGCCCGGAGCACGCCCACCTGACCTACCAACGCCGGCTCTGGACCTGGGAAGGCTCCGGCTTCGTTCTGAATTCCAAAGCGGCTGTCGCACAGATTCCGATCAACCTGCGCCATCTCACCGGCACGCAGCCCCGTCCGGTGATCCGGACAGCCGAGTACAAGACCCCTGAATTCTCGGAACAGTTCGCCTTCAGTCTCGACTTCTGGTGGCTCTACCTGTTCTACGCACGTGCCATCTCGGCGCCCGCGGCCGTCGCGGCCTTCTTCTCGCTGCTTGCGCTAGCGGCCGGGCTGGCCATTGCGCTCGCGCGCCGCTGGAGCCTCCAGTCCCTTGCATAAGCGCCTCTGGTTCCCGCTTCTGGCGCTGCTGCTGGCGATCGCTGCAGGGCTGTCGGCCGCCGCCGGGTGGTCGAAGGGCCGCCTCCGAGGCTCGACGGGTGTCGCCGAGGCGTTCTACCAGGGAACCGACTTCTCGGGCCCGCCAGTGCTCGAGCGCGCGGCCTGCGCCATCGATCTCTCCGTGCTCGACGAACACCCAAGCCTCTCGCGTCGTTTCTTCTCGATCAGATTCGCGGGCACGTGGCTGGTGCCGGCGTCTGGCCCCGTGGAAATTTACGCGGGCGGCGACGACATCGTTCGCGTGTTCATCGACAACGGCCTGATCATCGAGCGCAACCAGACACTCGGGTTCACCACGAAAGCGGCCACAACCACGCTCAGTGCGGGGCCGCATCACATGCTGGTCGAGTACGTTCAGCATGGCGGGGATGCCTCACTGAAGGTGCTGTGGGCCCCGGCAGGGCAGGCGCCGCGGCCAATCCAGCCTGAGTCGCTCTTCATGGGCGTACCCGACGCCAGGCTCGTCGCGCGGGCCCGTCTCGCGGCCCGGCTTGGCGAACTGGCGCGCTGGGCGTGGATGGCGTTCGGGACCGTCGCGCTGTCTCTCCTGTTGTTCTCGGTCGGCCGGGCGGGTCGGCGCTGGATCGCGGGCGGCGTTCCCCACGACTTGGCCCGGCGAACGCTCGACGCCGTCGCACGCTGGCAGACGCAGTACGGCCGACCGGCTTTCTGGCTGGCCTCGGGCGCGGCCGCCCTCTGGATTGCGGGCACCCGGATGCCCGCTCTGAATCCACAAACGCTGTGGTCAGATGATGTGGCCGTGGCGTGCCTCACCAAGCTCGACTCGTTGTGGGCGGCGGTCACTGTGCCCGCTCCCTTGGCACCCGGTTTCGTCGGCTCGATCTGGATCGCCCGCCGGACGATGGCCGATCCGGAAATCCCGCTCCAGGTGCTTCCACTCATGTTCGGTCTCGCCGGACCGGTGGTGGTGGGCATCGTCGTATCCCGTCTGACCTCGAGCTACCTGCTCGGTGTCATCGCGGTTGTCCTTGGTCTCGGAAGCCCCAACCTTGCGCAGTACTCGGTGTTCGTCAAGCCGTACAGCCTGGACTACGCGCTGACGGCGCTGTTTCTGCTGCTCGCGGTGCACCTGCTCGTCGACCGCCGGGAGGTGCGGCTTGCCGTCGCAGCCGTGGGGCTGGCCTCCGTCCTGTTCTCGATGCCGTCCATCTTCCTGAGTTTCGCGCTTGTCCACGTCGCGTCTCTTTCGCCCGGATCGTACGAGGCGGGTAGGCCGACATCGAAATGGCGGCGATGGGGCACGGTCGCCGGATTCGACCTGCTCCTGGTCGTCATCTACTTCATCGTGCTCAACGGCCGATCGAACCCGGCGCTGCGAGAGTGGTGGAACGACAGTTTTGCGCCGGTGACATCTCTCGCGGCGCTCGGCGATTTCCTGCGCATCACAGGCTGGACTGCCATGCGGGAGGCATTGCCGACCCCGCTCGTGGCGTTCGCGCCGCTCGCGGGGGCCGGCCTGGCGGCGCTGGTGATCAGCCCGAAGACGCGGTGGTTCGGCCTCTTCGTGGCGCTCGTGTACGCGGGGGCGCTTGGCGCGTCGATGCTGCACACCTACCCAATCGGCATCGGGTTGAAGGCCCGTGTCTCGATCTATTCCTATGCCATAACGACGGCTCTCATCGTCGTCGGGTTCGATGCGCTCACACGGTGGCTGCCGGTTCGCACGCTGGTGCACGCGGCTGCAGCCGTGGCTGTCATCCTTTGTGTCACTCGCCTCACGCCGCCCGCGTACCCTCAACTCGATCAGATTCAGCTTGTGCGGGCACTCGAATCGAGCGCCACGGCTAACGATGCGATCGTGCTCAACACGCCGGGCGCAAGCCTGGCCGGATACTACGCGTCGTGGCCCATCAGCACGCACGCGGACCAGTCGTCGTATGGCTTTGCCGTCAGGATTGAGCGGCCGAGGACGCTGACCCTGCCGCGAAGCGCCGAGGAAGGCGGGCCAGGGCTCGACGTCCTCGATGACTTTCTCGAAGCCGAACATTCGGAGAGGATGTTCTTCTTCTCGACGCGCCGTGACACGCGTGCGGCCGAGAACGCCATCCGGGCGCGCGGATTCGAGGAGGCGCGACGGAAGACCGGCAACGTGTCGGCGCAGTTGGTGGAGTATCGCCGCGCCGATTCAAAGGACGGGCGACGAGACTGAGGCCACGAGACTCAATCGGTCGCCGGCCTGTTCGTCACATCGATCGCTGCCGGTTCATGGCGACCACTTGAATTCGCCTGTGGGCGATTGCTGCGCGCGAGTTTGCGTGAGTAGCGACGACTATGGGAACATGCCTCCCTCAAGGGCAAGTGCGTTTCACCGGCCACACGGCCGCGGCCCATGATGAAAACGGCTCGGACAGCGACGAACCTTCTGCTCGTCCTCGCGACCCTCCGGGTCTGGCACATCCTCCTGCTCAGTCTGTTCCTGGATGATCCGCTCGTTCTAGCCGGGTGGTTGGTGGCGATTCTCGGCCTCGTGATTCTCGCTCGACGACTGGCTCTGGCCGTGAGGATGCCGCCCGGTTCTTGTCGCCGCCCGGATGGGCTATGGGTGAGGCTCGACGGCACCGGCTTGATCTTCGTAGCCTTCCTCTTGTGTCTGTTGTTTCTCTTTCACTGGGGCTACGAGCGGGCTGCCTCCGATGGACGTGAGTACTTCGTTCAGGTCCGGTCACTGGTCATCGACTGGGATCTCAATTTTGCGAATGAGAACGCGGAGTTTGGCGTGCGCGGCACGGCCAGCTGGTATGCCTTCGGCGCGGCGATTCTGTGGACCCCGTTCTTCGTGCTGGGACACGCGTGGCTAGGCTTGTTGAACCTCCTTGGCGGGAACTACCAGCTGACGGGACTTACGATTCCGTATCAGCGGGCGATCGGGATCGGGACGCTCGTGTACGGCTTCATGGGCCTGGTGCTCACCTACAAGATCCTGAAGGACTACTTCTCGCCGCTGCTGTCGGCCGTCACCACCTTGGTACTGTGCTGCGGGTCCTTCCTGATCTGGTACCTGACCGTCGAGAACTCGATGGTGCACGGCGCCTCGATGTTCGCGACGACACTGTTCCTGTTCGTCTGGCACCGGACACGGCTCAACCGGACACGCGCTCAATGGGCGCTGCTTGGCGCCTCAGCCGGGTTGATGTGCATGGTGCGGTGGCAGAACGCCTTGTTCATCCCGCTGCCGCTGGCCGACGGAATGCTGCAGTCGTGGCGTGCAGGCCGGGGACGCTCTCGAACGATAGCAGCGTTGGGCGATGTGAGCGTGTGGGCCGCGTGCGCGCTGGCGGCTTTTGCGCCTCAGCTTATCTTCTGGCGAATTGTGCGCGGAGAGTGGATCAGTCTCCCGACGGGCGAACACGGCGTACATCTGGCGTCACTGCACATCGGAGACGTCCTATTCTCCCCGAACCATGGCCTCCTGTCGTGGACCCCGTTGCTCTACTTTGCACTTCTCGGCCTCCCGCTCTTCTGGCGCCGGGACCGGCCTCTTGCTGCCGCGCTGATCGTCGGATTCCTCGGTCAGTTGTACATCAACAGCACGGTCGAGATCTGGTGGGGCGGAAGCGGTTTCGGGGCTCGGCGGTTCGAGAACTGCGTTCTCGTGTTCGCGATCGGATTGGCCAGCCTGCTGACCTGGGCGCGCCGCCGCCCCTTTGCCGCCCCCGGCCTCGTCCTGGGGGCGTTGCTGGTCGTGAATGCCGCGTTCATGCTGGATGTCAGGACGGGTGCGTTGCCGAACCGCGACGGCATCACATTCGACAGGATTCTGGACTCGCTCTACACACGGCTCGGCAATCCATTCTCCTTCCCCATGAACGCCGGGGTGGCGTGGAAGTACGGTGTGGGTATGCCGCTGTACGACAAACTCCTGGGGCGCACCTACAACAACCTGACGATTGACCTCGGTGAGCCCGACGACGAACGGTTCCTCGGGCCCGGGTGGTCGGTGCGTGAACACGCGCCTGGATTCTCGTTTCGGTGGGCCGTTGGCACCCAGTCCGTGCTCGTGGTTCCACTCAAGGAAGCGACCGACAACTACCGGCTCGTTCTTCGGTGCGCGCCTTTCACGTATGCTGGCGCACCGGCGCCTCAGATCGTGGAGGTGATGGTAAACGGGCAATCGACCGGCCGCCTGACGCTCGACAGGGGTGCCTTCCCGTACACGATTGAGATTCCGGCCCGGCTCCTGCAGCCAAACCTCAATCAGATTCGCTTCCGCTACAGCTATGCGACCGCTCCCTCGGCTGCCGGCCTCTCGGACGACCCACGTCTCCTGGCCATTCAGTGCGACTCGCTGCAGTTCACGCGAGTCGTGGCGAAGACCCCGTAGCGTCCACCGTGCTCCCTGTGCGTGGTCCGGAGCCGACAGGGCTACGGGACGACGTGCCTGTCGACGAGGTTCTTCCTGTTCAACTCTCGAGACTCGCGGGCGGTCACTCGTTTGCGGTCTTGACGCTGAAGGCTGTCTGGACAGGAGGCTCTACTTCACTGCTATGATCGTGGCCGCCATGGACGCCCCGGACGTGACGAAGGCCACCCCGCCGAGCAGGCCCGAGTTGTCCGTCGTGATGCCGGTCTACAACGAGGCCGAGGCGGTCGAACCTGTCGTCAGGGCATGGGCCGATGAGCTGGATCGTCTGAACATCTGTTACGAGTTCCTTGTCTACGACGACGGCTCCCGCGATCGGACGGCTGACGTCCTGCGCCACATCGCCATCGAGAAGCCCCAGATTGTCGTCAGGAGCCACGCGAACATGGGGCACGGGCCGACGATTTGGAGAGGTTATCGGGAGGCAACCGGCGACTGGGTGTTTCAGGTCGATAGCGATGACGAAATGAGTCCGCCCGCGTTCGAGCAGCTCTGGACCCGCCGGGCTGACCATGATCTGCTCCTCGGGTGCCGCAAGGATCGGCACGCCACCGTCGCCCGCCGCATCATCAGCGTTGGCTCGCGAGCCGTCGTCAGGCTGCTGTTCGGCAGCGGCTTGTGGGACGTCAACACGCCGTACCGGATCATTCGGCGATCCGCGCTCGCGGCGATGCTGCCCAGGATCCCGGCCCGTGCCTTTGCACCCAACGTCATCATGGCAGGGCTCGCCGTGCGTGACAGATTGCGCGTCCATCAGGTCTGGGTTCCCCACCAGCCGAGACGGGTGGGAACCGCTTCGATCGCGGGATGGAAACAGTGGCGG
>Ga0315286_10003603_pt1 | contig 14684 bp, 10 predicted proteins | sample YL17G10_0_MG_FD_205038 | JGI IMG/M metagenome (GOLD analysis project Ga0315286, IMG submission 205038) | Sediment microbial communities from Yellowstone Lake, YNP, Wyoming, USA - YL17G10_0 | ecosystem: Environmental > Aquatic > Freshwater > Lake > Sediment | place: USA: Wyoming | collected...
GGAAGCGGGGCCGCGGCGGCAGGCGGAGACACTCTGGCCGCAGCCGAGGCGTCGGGCCAGATCCACGACTGCCCGTCCGCGGGCATGTGGTCGATAGCGGTCTGGGATGGCGCGGACGACGCGACGACCGCGGACGCCCTGGCCACCTGCGGCGAAGGCAGCGTGGTCGCCGCCTACTCCCTTAGCGCGACGGGGGCCTGGTCGCGCTGGTTCGCGGCCAATCCGGGCGTGAGCGACCTGACGTCCCTGGACGACATGCAGGGCGTGCTGGCGCTGGGCTCCTCAGGATTCAGCCTAGCGGTCGACAAGTTCGGCGAGGGAACCGTGACCAGCAGTCCTGGGGGCATCGATTGCGGGGCGGGTTGCACGTACCAAGCCGCTACCTTCTCTCCCAACAGCAGCGTCATCCTTACCGCCGCCGCCACCCCCGGCTCAGTCTTCTCCCACTGGACTGGCTGTGATTCTGTCTCCGACAACTCCTGTACGGCGACGATAGACGGGGACAAGACCGTATTTGCCACCTTCGCCCTCACTGAACTGAGGCTTCGGGAGGGGACCAAGGTCTTGGATGAGGATACGATGGGGCATCTCCTGCGCCAGGAGGGCTCGATCTATTATTTTGACCAGGGCGCAGAAGTTGCGGCGCAACTGCAACCTGGGGATGTCATATTGAGCTTCGCGGGCGGGGGCCTTCTCCGAAGGGTTGCCCAGGTCAGCATTTCCGGAGACCAGATCGCCGTCGACACAATCGGCGCTTCCCTAGAGGAGGCCATAGAGCGGGGAACTCTCGGTCTCAGCGCAGATCTCACCTCTACCAGCGGGGGCACTTCTGAGCTGAGCCTTGCAGGCATCAAACTTGAACGGGGCTGCCGCGAGCCGCAGCCTAAGACATTGGTTCCGACGCTCGGTCTAAGGGGCGAGATCCAGAGCGGGGAAGTAGAGGCAGAGCTAGAGGTCTCCGGATCGGCGTCAGCCATGGTAGACGCTTGCGTACGAATCGAGCCGGGCAAGCAAGAGGTGCGCTTCGTCGGGACCTTGAAGCCTTCCGTAAACGTGGCGCTGTCAATGAGCGGTGCAATCGACGTTGCCGACGGCGAATGGAGCCTTCCTCCCATCCCTCCCGTGTGCTTCGGGGTGGTCTGCCTTAGTGGGGACGTGAAACTGGCCCTCGAGCTCAAAGCCAAAGCTGGGGGCGAAGTAGAGTTCCAGTGGGATCCGACAGTTCAGCTAGGTTTTCATGCCCTTCGTAGCGGCGGTAGTCTAAACATTAACGGCATCGGTGACCTATCGGCAGAGTTTCAGCCATCCTTCAGTCCGACCCTTCATCTCGAGGCCAAACTCTGGCTGAAGTTCGCGCTTGCAGCGAAGCTGTTCAATTCCGCCGGCCTCGAGTACGGCGCCGGGCCATACGTGAGGCTCGATATAGCTCCACTGGAAGTCCCCTGGGGCCGCGCTTTCGTCGGCATACTGCAAGGTGAAATCAAGGGTGTGTTGGATATTCTGTTCCTGGACGTTATTGACGTCGATGTCAGACCAGCCACCGGAATCGGGGAATGGGAAGTCTGGAGATCGCTAACCCCCGAGCCCACGCCTATCCCTACGCCGGCGTCTTCGGCCACACCTACGCCTACGCCGACGCCCCCGCCGGATCTGGCTGAACTTATCGCCCAAGAGAAGGCGCGTCAGGAAGCTCTGGGGTGGACCTTAGACTGCCCCGACTCTACGCCCAAGACAAGGGAGATTATCGGGACATTCGACCACCTGAATGACCACTGGATCGCCATGTTCTGCGAGTCTGGCTCAACCGAACCGTTGACAGATAAGCTCGTGATATATGAGCGGCAGGCCTCGAGCCTCGTTGCGCTTTTTGATTTCCTGGGATCCCCAATCGGCGACCTCTCCATGGGGCCGCTTGCTGATGTGCAGGGGGACGCACTGAATGATCTGCCCGTGCGGGACTGGATCGGCTGTAACGACATAGCATGCGTCAAGTTGCGCATCTACACGGTGCAAGATCACGAGGTGACAGAGATTCCCGTCGACCTTCCGGTGACAGGAATACTTGGCCCTAACCACTTTGGTGATGGCACATCGGCCGTGCCAGAACGCCTCGCGGACTTGAACGGTGATGGCTCACAGGAAATCGTCGCGAATGATGTCCAGTGGGTTCTGCACGGATTCGCTCACTTCAACTCGCCGTATGCTAACTATGTGCTGGAGTGGGATGGCCAGCGGTATGTGAACGCATCACGGGAGGCTCAGTTCCAGGCATACTTCGATGATACGATAGCGTGGTACGAGGAGGACCTAGCAGACAGGACCACTGATGACTACCGGTTGAGTCGGGCGATTTCGATCCTGCTACTCTACGGCCACAGTGGGAGGGCATCTCAGGGATGGGCGCGCTTCCATGAGATCGCCGCTGAACTGACAACGCAGTGCTGGAAGGACGCGCTTCCAGCCTTCGAGGAGGAGTTGGAGCTGTCAGTGCCAAAGGACGGAAGCGAGCCTTCGACAAGCACTGCCCAGTCCCCCCTACCGGTTTGCCCCAACGTCTAATGATTTGGCTCAGGCGTTTGACTCCGCCTGGTCGCCGTAGGGGGCGGGGACAAGGGTACCGGTTGGCGCCACGCTGACCTTCCCCCAACGCGCCGCCCTTGACAGGGGCCAGCGCCTCGTGTTGAATGGCGCCACCGGCTCGTCTCTAGGACTTATTGGAGGCGCCACTATGCCACGATCTTCGCACTGGATAGTAGCTGGTTTGGCCTGTGCCCTGCTGGTCGCTGTGGGCCTCGTGGCGTGCGGCGGGGAAAAAGAAGCTGGGACGGCCAGCCCGCCTGCGACGGCCGAGCGGACTATCACGCCGGCGGCGACGAAGGCGTCGACTGCGGCAGCCACGGCGACCGCCGGCCCCTCGAGCGGCACGCCGCTTGCCACCGCTACCCCGGCGGCGGCCGCCGCATCTCTCCTCTGCCCTGACCCGCAGCCGCCGTTCGTCACCGACTTCGATATCCGCCAGCCCCCCAGCCTGCCCGAGCCCGCTCCACGGGCGCCGTTCCGGGATCCCGTCTTCGGGACGTGTGTGGTGCGGGTCACCGACCGGACGGCTGACCTCTTGGCGGAGGACGGCTCGCCCGGGATGAAGAACGAGTACTCGCGCGTGCAGTCCTTCAACGCGGACGGAAGCCGCCTGCTCGTCATGGGGCTTGAGGCAACGTGGTACGTGTACGACACGCGCACCCTGCGGCGGGTCGCGTTCATGCCTTTCGGCGGGCCGGTGGAGCCCCGCTGGGACGCGACCAACCCGGACGTGCTCTACTACTCCGAAGAGACGCGTCTCATGGCCTACAACGTGCCGAATGAGCTGCGGAGCGTGGTGCACGACTTCGCCGCCGACTTTCCCGGCCAGTCGCTGGCCGCCGTGTGGACGCGCTACGAAGGCAGCCCTTCGCAGGATACCCGCTACTGGGGCCTGATGGCGGAAGACCAGGACTGGCTGACCACCGCCTTCCTGATCTACGACCGACAGGAGGACCGCGTTGTCGCCGTCCGCGACATGCGGGGCGCCTCCGAGCTTGACCGCGAGATCGATAGCGTGACCATCAGCCCGCTGGGGGACTACTTCCTCGCCTACTTCGACGACTACTGCCAGCCGGGCCAGTTGGGCACCGACGCCGAGCCCTGCGGCCTGATGGTCTACGACCGCGACCTGAAGAATGGTCGCAGCCTGCTCCGCATCGTCGGACACGGCGACCTGGCTCTGGACGGCGAGGGGCGCGAGGTGATGGTGTACCAGGACATCGATACAGACCACATCTCCCTGCTCGATCTGGCGTCCGGCACGGTGACCCCACTCTGGCCCATCGATTTCAGCCTCGGGCCCATCGGCCTCCACTTCTCCGGGCGCGCCTTGCAGCGGCCCGGCTGGGCGCTGGTCTCCACCACCCAGGACGGCGACCCGGTGGCCCACACCTGGATGGACGACCAGATCTTCGCCCTGGAGCTCAAGCCGAGCGGGCGCGTGGTTCGGCTGGCGCACACCCACTCGCTGGTGGACGAGAACCAGGAGCACGACTACTGGGCCGAGCCGCACGGTAGCGTGAACCCGGATTTCACGCGGGTCGTCTTCACCAGCAACTGGGGCCGATCCGGGACGGAAGAGGTCGAGGTGTTCTTGATCTCGCTGCCGCCGGACTGGGTCGAGTCGCTAGACTGACTTCGCCCCCGTAATCGCCCCCACTGAAACACCCGCTCCTGTGCTGCGTCTATTCCATCGAGTTCTGTGCGCCCTCCCTGGGGAAGGGCGCGATGGAGGTGACTCGTGAGTGGTGCAGGAAGGGGCCTTGGCCTGCTGGCTCTGGCCCTTATTGCAGTAGCAGCGGTCGCCGGCGGCTCGACGGTCGCGTTGAGGCGATCCAGCGCGGCAGCCGGTTCGATGCAGAGCTGTCCGGTCGCCGGGATGTGGTCGATAGCGGTCTGGGACGGCGAGAGCGGCACGGCTGCGGCGGACGCCCTGGCCACCTGCAGCGAGGACGGCGTGGCCGCCGCCTACTCCCTCAACGCGCAGACAGGGGTCTGGTCGCGCTGGTTCGCGGCCAATCCGGGCGTGAGCGACCTGACGTCCCTGGACAACATGCAGGGCGTGCTGGCTCTGGGCGAGACCGCGGCCGCGGCGGCAGTCGGAGACGCTCTGGCCGTGGCCGAGGCGTCGGGCCAGTTCCACGACTGCCCGTCCGCGGGGATGTGGTCGATAGCGGTGTGGGACGGCGCGGACGGCACGACGGCGGCGGATGCGCTGGCTACCTGCGGCGAAGGCAGCGTGGCCGCCGCCTACTCCCTTAGTGCGACGGGGGCCTGGTCGCGCTGGTTCGCGGCCAATCCGGGCGTGAGCGACCTGACGTCCTTGGAGGACGCGCAGGGCGTGCTGGCGCTTGGCGCGGCGGCGGGGGCGACCTACGCGCCGGCGAGACTTCGCAGGGACTGCTTGTGGAGTTCGACGTCACCGCTGACGCTGCGGGGATAGGCCACGTCAAGTTCGGGTTCGACGGCGAGCTTAACGGCGAGCCCTGTCAGGGGCTGATGAACATGACCTTCGGCCTGGCGCAGATCACGCCCATCGTGGACAACGCCTTCACCATCAACGACACCGATTACACCATGACGGGCCGCTTCGAGACGGCGACGACGGCCGCCGGCGAGCTGGAAGTGCACATACCGGACCGCTGGGGCGACCCGGGCTGCTTCTCCGACCCGCTGACCTGGACGGCGTCCGTGCAGTAGACTCCGCAAAATAACCATAAGGTCTCCAAATTCAAGAACGACCCCAGCCTGAAGGCTGGGGCATGGGGCCGTGCGCAATGATCGCAATGTAGGGGAGGCCTTTAGGCCTCCCGCGGGCGACCTGAAGGTCGCCCCTACATTTGCCCGTCTTGACAAGCCTCGCCGCCGCGATATGATTTGCAGGCAGCGTCGGTGATCGCTGGAGAAAGGAGACCTTCCATGTCGACACGAGCGTACATCCTCATCGAGGCGGCGGTGGGCAAGGCTAAGCCGGTGGCTGAGAGCATCTCCGGGACCGGCTTCGCCAACGCCAAGATCGTCACCGTCGATGCCGTCACCGGCCCCTACGACGTCATCGCTCTCCTGGAGGCCGACGACCTGGACCACCTGGGTAACGCCATCACCGACGGCATCCAGCAGGTGGACGGCGTCCAACGCACCACGACCTGTCTCGTCGTCCGGTTGAGCTAGCACGCGCCGGGCAACGTGGCGCACCGAATGTAGCGGCGACCTTCATGTAGCGGCGACCTTCAGGTCGCCACATGGAGGCCTAAAGGCCTCCGCTACATCCCTGGTGCGCGGATGCTAGACTAGAGCCATGATCAGCGTCGACGAAGCGCTGGAGCGCATCCTGGGCTACGTCAGCGTCCTGGCGCCCGAGGAGAAGCCCATCCTCCAGGCCCTGGGCCAGGTCCTGGCCGAGGACGCGGTCTCCCCCCTCAGCATCCCACCTCTGGACAACACCGCCATGGATGGCTATGCCGTGCAGGCGGCCAGCACCGCCGGCGCCTCGCCGTCGTCGCCGCTGGAGCTGGAGGTGGTGGGCGAGCTGGCCGCCGGCTATCTGTTCGAAGGGCAGCTCGGGCCGGGCCAGGCGGTGCGCATCATGACCGGCGCCCCCGTTCCCGCGGGGGCCGACGCCATCGTCCCCTTCGAGGAGACGGATGAGGCGGCCCACCGGGCGCCCAGCGAGGCGCGCCGCCTCCAGGAGAAGGTGCGCGTCCTGAAGGAGGCCCGTCCGGGCGCCCACATCCGCCGTGCGGGCGAGGACATCCGCCAGGGCGAGACGGTGCTGCGGCGGGGGGCGGTCCTGCGGCCGGCGGAGATCGGGGCGCTGGCCTCGCTGGGCCGGGCGACGGTGCGCGTCATCCGGCGGCCGACGGTGGCGGTGCTCTCCACCGGCGACGAGCTGGTGGAGGTGGGCCAGCCCCTGCCTTCGGGCCACATCTACGACAGCAACGCCTACAGCCTGGCCTCCCTCATCCAGCGCGAGGGCGCGGTGCCCCTGCTCCTGGGCATCGCCCGCGATACGGTGGAGGACCTGACCACCAAGATCCGACGGGGGCTGGAGGCCGATATGCTGCTAACCTCCGCCGGTGTGTCGCGGGGCGACTACGACGTGGTGAAGGACGTGCTGGCCCGCGAGGGCGAGATCGCTTTCTGGACGGTGGCCATGAAGCCGGGCAAGCCGCTGGCGTTCGGCTGCTTCCACGCCGGCGAGCGCTGCGTGCCGCACGTGGGCCTGCCGGGCAACCCCGTGAGCTCGATGGTCTCCTTCGAGCTGTTCGTGCGGCCGGCCATCATGAAGATGATGGGCAAGACGAACTGGCGGCGGCCCACCGTCCGCGCCGTGGCCAAGGAGCGCATCGTCAACCGCGGCGACCGGCGCCGCTTCTTCGCCCGCTGCGTCGTCACCGAGGAGGACGGCCGCTACTACGCCTCGCTCACCGGGCCCCAGGGGTCGGGCATCCTCTCGTCGATGGTGGCGGCCAACGCCCTGACGGTCATCCCCGAGGGGGTGGAGGCGGTGGAGGCGGGGGAGGAGATCACGGTGATGATGCTGGACTGGAGCCACGGCGAGGAGTGGGGCGCACCCTAGCCTAACCAAGGGTGACCGGCACAAGGCGTCGCCCATCTGAACCCGCTGGCGCCGGACAAGACGCCGTGGCCAGTGCCAACTGCGCATTTTCCTCGGACGTTTGCCCGCGCGCGCAGCCGATCGCCGGACAGCGCCTGCGAAACTCGTGGTAATTTCGTTTGTGCAAGTATTGACAACGCCTGCGTAAGGCGTAAACTTGGTGCGCTCACACGAACCGTGCGAGCGGGGGGCGCCAAGTGTGCGGGAGCCGGGAAGCCCGCGGCAACGGCAAGTAGATAGCGGTCGCTGCCCGCCTGAGGCGGGGGCGGCCGCTGTTTGTTTTGTGCCCGCCCCGCTAGACCAGCGCTCCATATGTTTGGAGCTAGTACCGGAGAGGGGGTACACGAGATGAAGGTTCATTTCGGCGGAAGGCTATTCCTGGCGGCCGCCGTGCTCGGCGCGGTCGCCCTGATGACCGCGGGCTTCTTCGCCGCCCTTGCGATACGCTCGGCGCTGGCCGACCCGGGCGGGCCCGTGCCCAACCCGGGCCACGCCTGGACCGAGCTCCAGGACCACGGCGTGAGCGGCAGCGACTACTGGCTGGGCACCACCGACACCCAGGCCCTGGAGCTGCGGGTCAACGGCGAGCGCGCCCTCCGCCTGGAGCCCAACGCCGACAGCCCCAATGTCATTGGCGGCCACAGCGAGAACAGCGTCACCGCGGGCGCTGTGGGCGCTGCGATCTGCGGCGGTGGGTCATGGACCGCCACCAACCGGGTCACCGACCACTACGGCACGGTGGGAGGCGGCGTAAACAACCAGGCAGGCGACAACGCGGGCACCACCAACGACCGGATCTACGCGACCGTCGGCGGCGGCTGGTCCAACACCGCCAGCGGCGGCACTGCCACCGTGGGCGGGGGCAACCTCAACAATGCCAGCGCCTGGATGTCGACCGTGGGCGGGGGCGATAAGAACACGGCCAGCGGCGGCAGCGCCACCGTCGGCGGGGGCGATAACAACACGGCCAGCGGCGGCGCCGCCACCGTGGGCGGCGGCGCCAGTAACACCGCCAGCGACAGCGCCACCGTCGGCGGAGGCTATAGCAACAACGCCAGCGGTGACTCGGCCACCGTCGCAGGGGGCGTGGCCAACACCGCCAGCGGCTGGATGTCGACCGTGGGCGGGGGCAACGGCAGCACCGCCAGCGGCTGGTACGCCACCGTCGCCGGAGGGGGCAGAAGCGACTTCCCCGATCCCGCTACCGGTAACCGCGCGACCGATAACTTTTGCACGGTGGGGGGCGGGGCGAACAACCAGGCTGGCGACGACGCTGGCACCACGGACGACGCCATGAGCGGCACCGTCGGCGGGGGCCGGAGCAACACCGCCAGCGGCGGCAGCGCCACCGTCGGTGGGGGCAACTCCAACACCGCCAGCGCCCAGAATGCCACCGTCGGCGGCGGCGATGCCAACACGGCCAGCGCCGACCACGCCACCGTCGGTGGGGGCTCGAGCAACACCGCGAGCGACGACAACGCCACCGTCGGCGGGGGCTGGTGGAACACCGCCAGCGCCCAGTACGCAACCGTCGGCGGGGGTTCGGACAACGTCGCCCAGGGAGGCTACGCCACCGTCAGCGGGGGCTGGGACAACGAGGCCAGCGGCGCCTGGGCTACCGTCGCCGGGGGCCAGGACAACACCGCCAGTGGCCGCTCCGCCACCGTGCCAGGGGGCGAGTTCAACAGTGCCAGTGGAACCTGGAGCTTCGCAGCGGGCTATAGGGCCAAGGCCAACAACCAGGGGTGCTTCGTCTGGGGCGACTCCACTGACACCGACATCGCCTGCAACAACAACAACCGCTTCATCGCGCGCGCCAGCGGCGGCGTGTACCTGTACACCAACAGCACGCTGACCAGCGGGGCCTACCTCGCCGCGGGCTCCGGCTCCTGGTCTACCGTCAGCGACCGCAACCTGAAGGACAACTTCACGCCGGTGGACGGCCAGGAGGTGCTGGCCAGCCTGGCCGACATCCCCATCACCACTTGGAACTACACGACTGAGGACTCCTCTATTCGCCACATGGGGCCGGTGGCCCAGGACCTCTACGCCGCCTTCGGCCTGGGCGACAGTGACACGTCCATTAGCACCGTAGACGCCGACGGGGTGGCCCTGGCCGCCATCCAGGGCCTGTACTCGCTCTCGCAGGAACAGGCGGGCCGCATCCAGGCGCTGGAGGAGGAGAACGGCAGCCTCCAGCAGCGCCTCGACGACCTGGACGCACGGGTGACGGCGCTGGAGGGGGGAGCACCGCTGGATCACGACTCGGCCGGGCCGCTGGCCTCGATCATGCCCGGCGGCTGGCTCGTCCTCGGCGCGCTGCTGGTGCTCGGCGGGCTGGTGCTGGCGCAGCGGCGCCTCGCGGGAGGCCGGTCATGAGACGGGTAACGGCATTCGCGGCCCTGCTCCTGGCCCTCCTCGGCCTCGGCGGCCTGGCGGCCCTTGCCCTCGGCGTGCACTGGGGTTCCAGCGCTAGCTCCGCTCCCCTCGCAGCGTCGCTGGCGTGCAGCGTCAAGGCGTCCTGCGGCATAGACGAGGTGGCGGTATTCCGCATGTCCTCCACCAGCAACGCCGCTGCTGGGACCCCGGGCGGGTCGGCCTATGGAAACAGAGTGTGTTGCACCAAGTTGTCGGGCGTGGGTACGCAGTGCTCAGGGAACTACGACGTGGCGCTCACCCTGTCAAGCGCTAGCAACGCGCACGTAGCATCGGCTGGCGGTTACGCGACCCAAGTGTGTCTCTCGGGCGGAGATGATGCGACGGTCGACTGCATCCCCGCTGGCACATGCCCGACCGACTACGCTTGCCTGGCGACGATCTCCGGCAGCAGCAACGCCCACGTCGCTGACTGTAACGGGGTCGACGACTATGGGACGAAGGTCTGCTGTCTTGCTACCGCAGACAACTGCCCCACCGTGCCGAACCCCGGCCAACAGAACACGGACGGCGACCAGTGGGGTGACGCCTGCGACTACTGTCCGACGACGAGCACGCCGTGGTACGTGCCGCTCGGGGACGAGGACTGCGACGGGTTCACCAGCGCCATCGAGACGTACCTCGGCACCGACCCGCTGGACGCCTGCCGCGACAACCCATCGGATGCCGCCTGGCCGCTCGACGTCAACAACGATGGCCAGGTCAGTGTGGTCGGTGACGTGCTGAACTTCCGCGGCCGCATCGGGGCTACGCCCGGCGCCCCCAACTGGTGGCAGCGCCTGGACTTCAACGCCGACGGGCAGATCAGCGTCGTCGGTGATGTATTGATGTACAGGGGAATGATCGGGGCGACCTGCACGTAGGGTGCCGCTCGCTCTCACCGCGGGCGCATGGTACGCCAGGAGGCGGTGGGGCAGGTAGGCCGGCCTATCGCCTCCAACGTCCAGCGCTAGTACGCCACGCCGAACGTGGTGTGGCGGCGGGTAGGCTCGCCCCAGGTGACGTCGAGGCCGTCGACGTGGGCGCCGCGGGGGCCCTCGCGCAGGTGGTCGAGCAGTTGCTCGAGGGCGGCGCGCCCGCCTTCGGCCACCACCTCCACCGAGCGCATGTCCGGCAGGTTGCGCACGTAGCCGCGCAGGCCCAGGAAGCGGGCCCGCGTGTACACGAACTCGCGGTAGCCCACGCCTTGCACTCGCCCGCGCACGACCACACGCAGCGAGGCCTCGATGCTCGCTGGGCTGTCGGGGTCGCTCATGGCCGGACGGCGGTGAGCTCTGCCAGTACTTCCTCGACCAGCGACGGCGGCACGTCGCGGCGGATGACCGTTCGCCCGACGCCCTCGAGCAGGACCCAGCGCACGGCGCCGCCCTGCGCCTTCTTGTCCAGCGCCATCGCCGCCAGCGCCTTCCCGACATCGATGCCGGGCGCGCACAGGGGCAGCCCGAAGCGCGCAAGGAGGGCATCCTGGCGCTGGGCCACCTCCGGCGCCAGCATGCCCAACCACACGGCGATGCGGGCAGCGCCGCTCATGCCCACGGCCACGGCCTCGCCGTGGAGGAGGCCGGCGTAGCCGGCGGCCGCCTCGAGCCCGTGCCCGATGGTGTGACCGTAGTTCAGGATCGTGCGGCGGCCCGTCTCCTCGCGCTCGTCCTCGCTCACCACCGCCGCCTTCAGCGCCACACTCCGCCCGATCACCCGCTCGGCGATCTCGGGGTCCAAGCGCAGGGCGGCCTCGGCGCTCTCCTCCAGCAGCCGCAGGAGGTCTTCGTCCATGATCAGGGCGTGCTTGATCACCTCGGCCCAGCCGGCCGTAAGCTCGCGCGGGGGCAGGGTCTGGAGGACGGACACGTCGGCCAGCACCAGGCGCGGCTGGTAGAAGGCGCCGATGAGGTTCTTGGCCTTCGGATGGTCCACCGCCACCTTGCCCCCAACGGCGGCGTCGACCATGGCCAGCAGGGACGTGGGGACGTGCACGAGGGGCAGGCCGCGGGCGAATGTGGACGCCACGAAGCCCGCCAGGTCGCAGACCATGCCGCCGCCCAGGGCGACGATGGCCTCACCGCGCTCGGCCCGCTGGGCCACCAGCCAGTCGTAGATGGCGGCGGCGGTCTCCAGGCTCTTGCTGGCCTCGCCGGCGGGCACGAGGTAGACGGCGACGCCGAATCCTCCGCCTCCGGCGGACAGGGCCTCTTCGGCGGCGGCGCCCCAGCGCTCGTGGACGTTGGCGTCGGCGACGAGGAAGGCACGACCGCCAAGGCCGGCCTCGCCGAGACGGTGGCCCAGGTCGGGCAGAGCGCCCCAGGATACGAACACGGGGTAGCTGGCGCTGGCCGCCCGCACCACGCAGGTCGCGCCGGCGGGCGGGCGATAGGGCGTGGCGACGGCCGCCGGATCGGCGGTCAGGGCAGCCAGCCGGCCTTCGCTGGCCAGGACGCTGGCCGACAGGCGGCGCCACGCCCGCAGCACCTCGTCCGCCACCTGCTCCGCCGAGAGGCCGTCGGTGTGGACGGTGTAGTCGGCCAGGGCGTAGAAGGGGGCGCGCAGGGTCTTCAGCTCGCGGATGCGGCCCAGCGGGTCGGGGCCGGCCAGCATGGGCCGGGCGTTAGGGGCGCGCTTGAGCTGGGGGCGCAGGCGCTGGAGGATGGTCTCAGGGCGGGCCTCCAGGCAGACCACGAAGCCACCGTCGGCCAGGATCCGTCGATTCTCGCCGCTAACGTTAGCCCCTCCGCCGACGCCGATGACCATCCGCGGCTGGCGACAGACCTCCGCCAGCACCTCGCGCTCGAGGCGCCGGAAGGCCTGCTCGCCGTCCTGGGCGAAGATGTCGGGGATGGGCTTGCCCGCGCGCTGGACGATGAGATCGTCCGTATCGACAGCCTGCCATCCCAGACGAGCGGCCACCAGGCGGGCGACCTTCGTCTTGCCAGCGCCCGAGAAGCCGGTGAGGACGATGCGAGGAGGGCGATGACTAGTCTTCAAGGCCCAGAAGATCCCATCTGTCCCTGAAAGGAGCCAACGACTCGAGGCTGATCATTCGAGGCTGCAGGTCGCGGACAACTCGGCCTTCGCCGCGCACATACTCCAGGTAGGCTTGCCGTTCGGTCTCGCTGATCTCTGCCACTGACACACCAGGCACGACGAAGAACTCCACCTCGTTTCCCGGCCCGATCGCTACGAAGACGAAGGGCTGGTCGGGGTGCTCGCCGACAGACTCGGGCACAAAGTACGTCCCTCGCGGGTAGGTAGAGGGAGGGCGAGGTGTACTTGGACGGAGCCGGGGAACCTTGGTCGCCTTGACCTGTATGGCCACTTGCTTGTTCGTTCTCGGATTGAGAGCGAAGATGTCAACTCCCGGATAGTTCTTCAGGGTAAGGCTGGCGACGTAACCCCTCAAGCACAACTGCCCAGCCACTAGGAACTCCCCTGCTAACGCCGTCAGGGTCTTGCTAAGCTGCCGACCTGCCACTGGCGGTTTGTCGCATTTGCGCGGCATGGATCCCTGGCTGGTCGTTACCCAGTCGTGCTCGGTCTCCCCCATGTGGTCGCCACCACCTACAATCCAAAGACCTTGATCGCGTTGAGGCGCAGGAACTTCTCCTGGGCCTCGGGCTTCAGGCCCAGCCCTTCGATCTGCGACAGGCAGGGCGTGAAAAAGAGCATGGGATAGTTCGTGCCGAACAGCACCTTGTCCTGCCCGCGACTGTTCATGAATCTAACCAGCTCAGGCGGGTAGTACTTGGGAAGATAGGCCGACGTGTCGATGTAGACGTTGGGGTACTTGACGGCCAGGCCGATCATCTCGTCCGTCCAGGGGTAGCCGATGTGCCCGCCGACGATGGTCAGCTCGGGGAAGGCCAGGGCTATCTCGTCGATGTAGGGTATCGGCCGCCCCGGCTCCGAGGGGAACAGGGGGCCGGTGTGCCCCACCTGACAGCAGAAGGGGATCCCCAACTCGATGCACTTGACGAACAGCGGGTAGTAGAGCCTGTCGTTAGGGGGAAGGTTCCAGATCCAGGGGAGCATGTGCAGCGCCCTCAGCCCAAGCTCCTTGACGGCGCGCTCCAGCTCGCGGACGGCGGCCATCGGCTTGCGGGGGTCGACGGTGGCCATCCCCAGGAAGCGGTCGGGGTACTTCCGAACGATGGCAGCGATCTCGTCGTTGGAGATGATCACGCCTTCCGGCCGCATCCAGGCGCGCAGGAAGGCCTTCTCCACCCCCGTCGCGTCCATCTCGGCCAGCGCTAGCTCAATGGGTAGGCCCTCCGGCGGTGGAGTAACCTTAGTCCACCTCCACAGGGACTCGAACTCAGGCATGTGCACTAGCGCGGGCAAGGCCGGCTGGGCCCAGACGTCGATGACGCCGTTGGTGGGTGTAGCCATCACTCTTTCCCCCTCGGGCCGATGGTCGAGAGATAGGCGGCCCAGTTGTGCTCCGTCTCCTCGATGTGGTCCCCGCCGAACTTCTCCAGCATGGCCCCCACCAGGACGATGGCCACCATCGCCTCGCCGATGACCCCGGCGGCGGGCACGACGCAGATGTCGCTGCGCTCGTAGTGGGCTTGGATGGCCTCGCCGGTCAGCAGGTCGGCCGAGGGCAGGGGCTTGGCGAGAGTGGCGATGGGCTTGAGGGCCGCCCGCACGACGACCGGCTCGCCGTTAGTGATGCCGCCCTCGAGGCCGCCGGCGCGGTTGGTGGCCCGCCGCCAGGGGTGCTCGCCCCACTGGTCGGCGGGCAGGATGATGTCGTGGGCCTGCGAGCCGGGCCGGCCGGCCAGCGCGAAGCCGCCGCCGATCTCTACGCCCTTCACGGCGTGGATGCTCATCACGGCCTGGGCCAGGAGGCCGTCCAGCTTGCGGTCCCAGTGGACATGGCTGCCGAGGCCGATGGGCACACCGGTGGCCCACATCTCGAACACGCCGCCCAGGGCGTCGCCGGCCTCGCGGGCGGCGTCGACGGCCCGCACCATGCGCTCCGACGCCTCGCGGTCGGCGCAGCGCACCGGCGACTCTTCCACCGCCGCCCAGTCGGGCTCGCCCTCGACGCTGACCG
>Ga0315286_10003605_pt1 | contig 14683 bp, 8 predicted proteins | sample YL17G10_0_MG_FD_205038 | JGI IMG/M metagenome (GOLD analysis project Ga0315286, IMG submission 205038) | Sediment microbial communities from Yellowstone Lake, YNP, Wyoming, USA - YL17G10_0 | ecosystem: Environmental > Aquatic > Freshwater > Lake > Sediment | place: USA: Wyoming | collected...
TTCCAACGAAATAGTTGAAGACTGTCTCCGGATCATGGCCACGGCAAGCGGGAAAGATCTCTTCGAGATCATCCCGCGGGTTGGGGTCCTCCGGGATCCCAGGTTCTCCGAGCCTCTGACTTCCCTCCTGGCCCACAAGGATCTGAAGCACAGGGAATTTGCCGCCTATGCGATGGGTGCGATGGGCGACCGGCAGTTTCTCGAGCCGTTGAGGCAGGCTTTCAACGAAGCTCTGCTTCTGAAGGGCTCTCGTGCTGAGGAACTGCAGGTGGCAGTCATCGAGGCCATCGGCGCGATCGGCGACGACGGGGCAGTCGAGTTTTTCATGCCGACCCTCAGGAAGCCGGCCGGGAACCGGCAGGAGCTGCAGATCCGGAGGTGGATGCTCGAAGCCCTCGGGGCCATTGCCCAGCAAGGGGGGGAGGCTTCCCTGGCAGCGCTCCTCGAGCTCACCCTGCATCAGGTGCCGGAATTGCGAGCCCAGGCCATATCGGAGCTCTCAGTCGCCTATTGGCACCGTCCCAACAAGACCCCGAGCCGGGTGCTGAACCGCATCTGCGAGTCGACCCGGGACCGGGACTCCTCGGTTTCTGAATCAGCTATCGCAGCCTTGCAGAGCCTTGCCGACGTCGGATGCAGGCGCGCGGAGACCCTGTTCTGCAGCGAATAGCAGCGATCTTCCCGCCGACGCGGCAAGTGAGGCCGAGAGTTTTCTAAAGCCGGGGGCCAATACGCGAAAAGGGTGAGCCGGAGCGTTACCCGAGCTCGGGGAGCGCTTCGCCTCGCCCTTTTGTCGTCGGTGGCTGGACACACTCTCCCCGTCGCTTCCCGGTACCGATTGGCGATGGGCGCCGGCCCGGTGCTTCGCAGCTTCAGTCGATGCCATCAAACAGCCGGCCCGTGGTCTCCCAGGCAAGAAAATCCGCATCAGGTTCCAGCGTTGTTGAACGCCGGGGCGGAGGCGGGCGCTCGGGCGGCGCCCAGAGTTTGAAGTGTCGCAGGATCTTCTCGAGGACTGCCGGGTTGTCGATGAAGGCAATGATGCGCAACCCGCCGCCGCATTTGGGGCAGGCGAGCGGATCCGCAGCCCAGACTTTGCGGATCAAACGAGCCCAGGCGCGTCTGGAGTGGCGGCGGAAGTCGTCCGGTTCCGTCTCAAGCGTAGAGAGCGCAACCGGAGTGATGCCGGCGGCGCATTGTTTTAGGCGGCGTTGTCCGCGGGCCTTGTTGCTGTAGTAGCCGCAACACCTGACGATTTGCAGTCCCTTTTCCGGGATAAAGGCGGTCCTGGCGGCCAGGGCATCCAAGGGGGAGAAGCGTTCCAGGGCGGGAGAGGATTTGAGCCGCTGTATGCGGAGAAAGCGTATTTCGCCGCTGTGGGCGAATTCGCTCTCACGATCGGCCTGATAGCAACCAGCGCGTTCGTCTGCCAGGCCGTGGTAACCTTCTTCCCCGTCCTCCACGCCCCCGCCCATAAGGCTTGATCGCGGTGAGTGGGGATCATTCTGGCTTGCCGGACTGTTTCATTTCCCCTTTTCGCTTTCGTTGGGGCTTCTATTCCGCCGCCTCGAATAATCTGGCAGCTTCTTTCTATGCGAATAGTTTGGGCTGTAGATGCAAGCCTAGGCAATCCAAGAAGGGCTTTGCATCCAGGTGCCCGAACTCGGCCGGTTCAAGCTTATGAAGGCCGCCTCCGTAAACGCGTCCCTCTTGGACGAGCGCTCTTGGCTCGAGCGACTGCAACAACTCGAGTGTTCCTTTTAAGAGAGTTGGATTCTTAGCTATCGCAGCCTTGAGCGGTCCTACCGGGTATAGGAGCAAATAGACGTTTGTGGCGATTGCGCGGGACTGGTTCCAGAAAAACCGAAAAGGATTTCCGCTCTTCCCGGACCGCCCCATATACATACAGAGAAGTGGAGCGGGGTCTCGGTGTTCTTGCCTGTACCAGGGCGTTCTCTTAGCAACGAGGTACAGGTCGCGGATACCGCTGGCTTCTCCCTGCTGGAGGTACGACCAGAGTGCGGGGCATGCTGATTTCAATGCTCTCTCGGAAAGGTTGCTGTCTATCACGACGAGTTGTTTCTCTATTATAGGGTATCCGTCGTGATCCGAAAGAATTATGGAATCCTGAAGTTGCCTGGAGCTGGGCAAACTCGGTTTGAGAAAATCCTGCTTAATACCAAGATCCGCAGCTTCGTCCCTGGATAGGATGAAGTTGTGGGCCAGATAAATGAAGTGGCAGTACAGCCCGGTAAGTCCACTTACCTCTCGTCCCACGATAGCTGTAGCAATAGTTTTCAAACGCTGTTTTTCCGCTTGCCTTAAATTGTGTTGGCTCTCTTGTTTCCCTGATGGGAGCACCTTGCTATCATCTGGCTGTTGCTCCCTTGATTCGCGCGTAATATGACCAAGGGCAAACGTCGAGCCACTTAAGAATTTCACAGGAACGGATTCGGAAGGTGGTGCGAGAGCCAAATGCCAAGAGAGCAGCCTATTTCCCTATCGGCAAGTGCAGTTTTCTTTCCCAATGCCGAGCCTGTAACCACACATGGAGGATCCATGGGCATCAGAACAGCAATTTGGATTTCCATTCTTTCCCTTCTGTTTGTCCCGCTCGCCGGAGGTTCTTCCCCGGCTGAAAGAAAACCATTCCAAATGAAAGATGTCTTCGGACTGGTTTACGCTTCCGATCCTCAGATCTCCCCTGATGGTCAACGGATTGTTTACGCTCGAACCTTCATGGACATCATGAAAGATCGCCGGAGATCGAATCTCTGGATTATCAATCGTGACGGTTCGGGTAATCGTCCTCTCACTTCCGGCAACCAGAACGATGGATCGGCCCGCTGGTCGCCAGATGGAACGCGGCTGGTCTACACTTCAGCGAACGACGAAAAGGGGCAGATCTATGTGAGATGGATGGATACCGGGCAGACCGCGAAGCTAACGCAGCTCACTGAGTCTCTCGGAGACTTGAGCTGGTCGCCTGATGGAAAGACGATTGCCTTTTCCATGTTTGTTCCGGAGGAGACGAAGCCGCTGCCAAGCCTTCCGAACAAACCGGAAGGCGCCGAATGGGCTGCACCCGCCAAGCTGATCGACCGGTTGATCTATCGTGCGGATGGCGCCGGCTATTTGAAGTCCGGCTACTGGCATCTCTTCCTCCTTTCGGCCGAAGGAGGAACGCCGAGGCAGATCACTTTTGGAAAATTCGATAATCAAGGCCAGATCACGTGGACACCGGATGGAAAATCCCTACTATTTGCGTCAAACCGGGAAGCCGATTGGGAATATGACCCGTTGAATTCCGAAATCCAGGAGATTTCGATCGATAGCGGTGAAATAAAAGCTCTCACGAAACGGCGAGGTCCCGATGCCTCCCCAGCCATCTCGCCGGACGGCAGGCAAATAGCGTACACGGGTTTTGACGATCGACTGCAGTTTTATCAGGTGACCCACCTCTACCTGATGAACCGCGATGGGAGCAGCCCCCGGATTCTGACCGAACGACTGGATCGCGATGTGCGGAACCCTATCTGGAATCAGGACGGCCAGGGCATCTGTTTTCAATATAACGACCGGGGAATGACAAAAATCGCCCGGGTCTCGTTAAATGGAACCGTCACCGATTTGACGGACGAAGTTGGCGGCATTTCGATTGACCGCCCCTATTCAGAAGGATCGTTTTCACTCTCCGGGAATGGGTATTATGCTTTCACTCATTCGTCGGCCGATCATCTTGCGGATGTTGGCTCCGGCACGACTGCAAAACCGGGAGCCCAGCGAATTACAGGTTTAAATGATGACCTCCTTGGTCACGTCAATCTGGCAAAAACAGAAGAAGCCTGGTTTGAGTCTTCCGTGGACCATCGCAAGGTAGAAGGATGGATAGTTAAGCCGCCCGATTTCGCCCCATCTCACAAGTACCCATTGATTCTTGAAATCCATGGAGGGCCGGTCGCCAACTACGGGCCGAAATTTGCCGCCGACATGCAGCTTTATGCGGCAGCAGGGTATGTCGTGCTTTATACGAATCCAAGGGGCAGCGACAGCTACGGCGAGGAATTCGGCAATCTGATTCATCACAATTACCCGGGCGACGATTACTACGATTTAGTCTCAGGCGTTGATGCAGTGCTCGCAAAAGGATATGTGGATCCCGATAATCTTTTCATTACGGGGGGAAGCGGGGGGGGCATTCTGACCGCCTGGACCATCGGCCGAACCGATCGCTTCCGTGCCGCCGCAGTTCAGAAACCGATCATCAACTGGTCGAGTAGTGCGTTGACTTCGGATGTGAGCAACTTGTTCTCCAAATATTGGTTCCCGGGTTTCCCATGGGAATATGCGGACCACTACGCGAAACGCTCACCGCTGTCTCTCGTCGGGAATGTGAAGACGCCCGCTATGGTGCTCAACGGCGAGGAAGATTACCGGACACCGATCTCGGAAGCGGAACAGTATTACGAAGCGCTCAAGCTCCGGAAAATCGATACCGTGCTTGTGCGAATTCCAGGTGCATCCCACGACATCGCAAACCGCCCAAGTCAATTGATTACAAAGGTGGCATACATCTTAAGCTGGTTTGAAAACTATCGTCTGAAGAAATAGCTTGCTGCAACTGTTCAGCGGCGAACCAACGCTCGACAACAACCAAAAAGAGTGCCTGGCCGAATTCGAAAAAAGTGAGCGGAGGGTTTGCCCAGGCGATCCTGATGGCGTTGACATCCGTCTTGGAACTCAAATCGATCATCACCCATTGCGGGTGAAGAGAGTCGTCCTCGCCCGTGAAGGTCTTGGTTAGGCAGGGATTGCTTTTCCAGTAGTATTCGAGGTTGCCGTCGGTCAGGCGCGACCAGCCGTTACCGTCGCCCAGAGTGGCGTCGCGATGGGGAAGCGGGTAAGCCCAGGAATGGCGGACCTGCCCGGTATCAGGCGGAAATCAGCACACCACTCGGAACCGAATCGTCACTTCTTGCCCGTCGGCACGAGGCGCTTGAGTTCCTCGAACCAGTTGAGGATTACTACAAGCTGCGTGGCCGGATTCAACTGGGGCCATTTGAAAAACACAAACGTCTGGCCATCCGGCATAACATCGTAGCTTCGGAAATGTCTGTCGCCGCCCCCTAAAAACAAATCCCGATCGATCGTTAAGATAGGCTTGCGGTTGCCGACTTGAGGATTCGGATTGACGGAGATCTCCGCAGCTATGAGTTGATTGCCGTTTCGATAGAAAAGCTCCTTTCCGGCAGGCCCCCAACGCGGCTCGGTTCCACCATCCTGCGAGATCTGTCTCTCGTCTCTTCCGTCCGGATATCGGATCATGTAGATCTGCATTTGCCCCGATTTGTCTGACTGATAGGCCATCCACCTCCCGTCAGGCGAAAATCCCGGAAATGACTCCGACGCCCAGGAGTTCATGAAGGGCTTTGGCTGTCTTCCTCCTTCCAGCGATCCGGTCCATATGTCCCACTTCGTCTCAGGGTTGTTTTCGACGAAGGCCAGCACCTTGCCATCCGGGGTGAACGAACAGGGATATCTAAGGAATTCCCCCGCGAAAATCGGCTCCCGCCGGCCGGTTCCATCGGCGGTGTTTATGAACATCCCGGCGTTCTGCGAAAACATCGAAGTATATGCAATACGCTTGCCATCGGGGGGAATCCATACAGGGGAGCGCTTGTCACCACTCTCCAGTGTGAGGCGTCTAAAGGTCTTGTCCTTCAGATCATAGACATGGATGTCATCATTCGCCTTACCCACTCGCACCGCTATCTGCTGCCCGCTGGGTGAAACATCAGGACAATCGAGGAGTAGCATTTCATCTCCACCTCGAGGCGGCTCAATGGATTTCCTGCTTCCTGTCTTACGATCTACCAGCACGAAGCTATCGACACGCTTGATCGGCCCGCCCGGAACATACGCGAGATCGCCGGTGCGCGAGACAGCGAAATGGACGCTCCCGGTTGTGTCGTTCATCATCACGCCATCCAGGACCTGCACAGCGTCGCCCTTGATTCTCTGTTCAGCAAGATCCATCGCTGCTGCCATCAACTTGCCGTTGTAGCCATAGACGAGGTGGCCCGTGGGAAGATAGCGGCCATACGTGCCGCCTTTGAGAAAATTCCATGCGGATCCATCACCGATGCGCCCGACAGCAATCCGGGCTTCACTCATCCGGGCGATGTCACCTGTGAAAACAGTAAACAGAAGGAGGCCACTCTCGGGCAGGCTCTGAGGCCACAGCAGGCCGCGCGCGTTATTTCCGGCATTGGGCTTCAGAATGTTCTCCGGCCTTCCTCCTGAGGCCGAAGCTCGTGTGCGCCAGAGACCGCGATCCATGTCGATCTGAAAGAGAATAGTGCCATCAGGGTTCCAGACTCCTCCCCCCGCATCTGGTCCGATTACACCTGTGAGTTCCTCTGCCGGACCGCCTGCCAGCGGCACTTTCTTTAGCTTTTGATCATCGAAGACGGCAATCCAACTGCCATCCGGTGAGAAGAAAGGGCCGGAAGGATTGTTTAAGCCGGGAATCAAGTGGAACTGGAGATCATCGAGGCGGCGATAGTAGAGATGCCTGCCGGTCCGGGCTCCACTCACCCAAGCGATCCGCGTGCCATCCGGTGAGATCGCCAGAGGCGTGTATGTCGCAGCCCAGGGCATAGGTTCTGGAAGTGGCAGGACGAAGCGCTTCGCCGTTGGCGGGGCCTCCCTTGGCAGCTTCAGGTTCTGCCGGACGGCTACGGCAGCGATGAGCGCCATGACCGCCGCAAGGATCCAGGGCAAGACGCGCCATCGGACTGTTGCCGCTGCAACGGCTGCCGGAGCTTCTCCATCTTCTGACAGGACGCCCTGGAGCGGAATACGGGCATCGGCAACATCGTGCAGGCGGCGAGCCGGGTCTTTGTGGAGGCACTGTCTCAGCGTTGCCCTCACAGAGGGAGGAGTCTCTGCCGGGAGAAGCGCCCAGTCCGGGTCGCTTCCCAATATCTTGGCGATGGATTCAGTAATCGTTTCTGCAGGGAAGGCCCGCTTGCCGGTCAAGCACTCGTAAAGGATGCATCCGAAGGCCCAGATGTCTGCCCGCTTATCCACGGGCTTCCCCCGCGCCTGCTCCGGGCTCATGTATGCGGCGGTTCCCAGTATGACTCCGGGACGACTCGTGGCCTCGGTGGTCGTCGGCGAATGTACAGGACCGGCGGGCTGCGATTCACCAGCCAGAGCCTTGGCGAGACCGAAGTCGAGGACTTTGACCTTGTCATCGGCGGTGATCATCACGTTGCCGGGCTTCAGGTCGCGGTGTATGACGCCTTTCTCGTGGGCGGCTTCCAGCCCTTCGGCGATCTGGCAGCATACCCCCACGGCGTCGCAGACCGGAAGCGGCCCCTTCAGGAGGCGTTGTTCGAGAGTCTGGCCGCGGACCAGCTCCATGACGATGAAGCGTTTCCCATCGGACTCTTCGAGGCCGTGAATGGCGGCAATGTTGGGGTGGTTGAGTGACGCGAGAAGTCTTGCTTCCCGATCGAGGCGGGCTGCGAGCTGGGGATCATGCGCGAAAATGCCGGGAAGTGATTTGATTGCCACGTCCCTGGACAATCGTTCATCGCGAGCCCGATAGACTTCTCCCATCCCGCCTTCGCCGATCTTCTCCTCGATGCGAAAATGCAGGAGCGTATTGCCTGGCTGGAGCCATGAACGTCCCGTCGGATTCTTGCCGGCAAGGGGGAATTGATGGTCAGCCAGTGCCTGAGCAACCATTTCCACGGCCGGGGACTCGATGAAGTGCTCCGCTTCGGACTGGCGGGCGAGCAGGCGCTCGACTTCCTTGCGCAGCGACTCGTCACCCGCACAGGCTCCCTCGATGCAGGCTGCCCTCCGGCCCGGTTCGAGTTCCAGAACCCGGTTGTAGATGGTTTCAATCCGCTGCCAGCGTTCGGGGTTCATTCCTGTCCGCTCCATCGGTCAGCTCGCACAAAAGCCAGTTCCTGGCTAACCTCCAGTCGCGCCTAACGGTCTCACGCGAGACATGCAGCACCTCAGCCGCCTCGTCCTCCGTCATGCCGCCAAAGAAACGCAGCTCTACCACCGTGGCTTTTCTGGCATCGAACTCGGCCAGTGCGCTCAGGGCCTCGTCGATCCGAATAACCTCCGCTCCCGGTTCCGGTGAGACAAGGATCGACTCATCGAGCGATATCTGTTTTAGGTCCCTCCCGCGCTTCTGAGATCCGCGTGACCGTGCGAAATCCACCAGGATGCGGCGCATGAGATTGGCGGAGATCGCGAAGAAATGGGCGCGATCCTGCCACTCGATGCGCTTGAGATCCACAAGGCGGAGGTAGGCTTCGTTCACCAGGGCGGTGGTTTGGAGGGTATGGCCGGCCCTTTCCTTGGTCATGTAACGGTGGGCCAGCCGGCGCAACTCGTTGTAGACCAACGGCATGAGTTCGTCCAATGCCGACTTGTCCCCGCTGCGCCAGGCGCGAAGCATCAGCGATACTTCCTGCGGGGAAGAACGCGTCATGGCATCCCCCTTCCGATTGGCACGTTACTGCGAGTTGTCGACGATTATACACCACTCTACCCATATGTGATGCCTTCCATCGATTTCGTCCTGCCATTACCCTTTCTTGAATGAATTCCCGCCTTAGGGGTCGAGGGCGGCGAAAGGCTGCCCCGCAGGAGATAGTGTTATGCCAAACCAGAGGGAGACCCATATGAAACGCAACGCCGTTGTCTTAGCAGTCGTCTTGCTGGGGATCATGATACTCATCGGCGCACAAGCTATTGCCGTCGCCCAGCCTAACCAACCAAAAGCGGGAACGGCCCGACCATTCGGCCCAGCTTTCACCGCCGCACAGAGCTCGGCTCGTGCGCCCGTCCTGAATGCGATGCCGCAGGAACAAGATGTGCGCTACACAGTCACGCAGGTAGGTGTGCTGCCCGGATACGAGTCATCGTATCTGCCCATCCTTGGATCGATTAATAACGGCGGCTTCGTCGCAGGGTATTCGTACAATGGTCCAACTAGTAGCATTGACTTTTATCTCACATCCAGTGCCTTCATCGGCGACTATCGGGGAGTGACTCGGCTACCCACTCCACGTAAATATGCGGGTGCGTTCGGCTTTGGACTGAATGACAAGAATCAGGTGTTCGGCTTCGCAAATAAGCTGGACAAGCACGGCAACCTGATCCAGAGCCCGGTGGTGTGGGACCAGTACGGCAATCCCACTTTGCTCGAGAATCTGACTACGCCCTATTATGATGCCTATGCAATGAACAACAACGGGGACGTGGTCGGCGATACCTGTCTGGATCCCGACTGCGCCGTCGTGGTGCCGGTATACTGGCATCGGGGGAGAATCGCTCAACTCCCGATTCCTGACGGCGCGGTTTACGGATTAGCAACTGCCATTAACGACCTGGGCGTGATCGTCGGCCAAGTGGATTATGGCGATATGCCCCCTGTGGGCACTGGCGAGTTCCACATGTATGCCTGGATACCGCGCGGCGGCCGCTATGTCGGAGTGGATCTGGGTGATAACTCTGCATTGTATGTGGAAGCAAATGCGATCAACAATCTCGGCCAGATTGCAGGGGGCATGTGGGACGGCGCTTCGGATCGTGCATTCCTCTGGACGTTCGGTCGGCTGAAAGATCTGGGTACACTCCCGGGCGGAAGTGGTAGCTGGGCATGGGCCGGCCTCAATATATGGGGCCAGGTTCTGGGACAGAGTGATGATGCAGCAGTCGTTTGGCAGGGCGACACGATCATTGATCTGAACGATGTGGTTCCCTCCGGCACCCCGCAATTGGTGACCCCCGGCGGAATCAATGACGTCGGACAGATAGCGGTCACCTCGTGGCCACCCGACGGGACTTCACTCAGCTTTATTCTGACGCCCGTTGCCGACGATTCTCACTGAGCGGAAGAGCGGTCGCGAAGACTCACAAGGCGTTGGAAAGCCGGCAGAGACGGAACATCTACCAGTTTCTGGTTTAACTGCGGGCTGCTCACCGCGAAAAAAGCAGGAGATGTTCCGCCTGCCGCAGCTTTGGAGTCTCAGTGTGGCAGGCGTGCGGTTCGCTAGAAGATGAATTTCAGGCCGAACTGGATCTGGCGCGCGTCGAAGGACCAATAAGGGCGACCGAAAAGTGAACTGGAAAGCCCATTAACAGGTTGACCGAAGTTCACCCTGTTGAATGCATTGAAGATTTCGAAGCGCAGCTGGAGCCTCGGCTCTTCACTGATGACTCTTATCTTGAAGTTCTTAAAGAGCGAAAAATCCAGGTTGGCAAATCCCGGCCCTTCGTAGGTGTTGCGCCCCAGCGTGCCATCGGTGCCGGGCTCGGGCTTCCCGAAGAAAGCCACTTTCTCGGCCGTGCCTGGAATTCCCTCGGAATTGGTGGTCGGAATCTTGAATGGCCCGGCCCCAGGATTGACCCAATCACTCCGGACCGAGCTCACCGTGTTGCCGATCGACGGGGTGTTGGGCCGGTCATTCCAGTATCCATCGGCGTTGTAGTCCCCGCCTGCCGGGAAAGAGCGCCCATCATAGGGCGTGAACGGCTGGCCTGACTGCAGTGTCAGGATGCCGTTGACCTGCCATCCGCCGAACAGGTTGTGAATCAACGGCCGTCCGTTGACAAATACCGGCAGTTCCCAGATCCCGTTCAACACGAACCGGTGGCGGGCATCGAAAATAGAGCGTCCGCGATCCAGGTAGATTTTCGAGGCATCCGTGGAGTAGCCTTCCTGGACACCGTTGCTGGTCGTGCCACCAGAGTGCCACGTGGACCTCAGGTCGATGCTTTTGGCCCATGTGTAGTTCCCGGTCAAGGCCCACCCCTCTGAGAACCGCTTCGACACCTGCGCCTGCAGGGCGTTGTAGGATGAAGTTACAGAATTCTCCCAAAACCGCAGTGCCCCGTAGGTCTGGTTTATCCGGTTCCAACTCGTATCGCCGGCCCATTCGCCCGTCGGGGACTCAGCACCGCTCCGATCGCCCGTGAACCTGTTCCAGTCCTCAGACCGTATCAGCTTTCTCCCGGCCGTCCCCACATAATTCACATCCATCACCAGATCCCGTCTGATTTCGCGCTGGATGCCGAAGAACCAGCTCATCACATACGGATCGCGCATGTACGGGTTCGGAATGCCGGTCAGGGCTGTGGTATTCGGGTTGTCCGGCCAGTAGGCCTCGATGTTGCCTTCCAGCGAGTGGGCGCCGATGTTCGGGTTGGGCCCGGTCGCCGCCACGGCCTGCCCCGGAGTTTGAGGTCCGTAAAGCACGACCTCCCCCGGGCGTCCGCCCCATTCAGGCTTGTAGATCCCGTTGAGGCTGTAGTACGGAGGGTTCCAGCGGGAATTGGCCAGAGGGTTGTAGATTCCGGCCTGGTAGGCGACGCCGTAGCCGCCGCGGACCGACATCTTTCCGTTTCTGAACGGATCCCATGCGAATCCGAAGCGGGGAGCGAAATTGTTGTGGTCCCCTTCCGACAGTGCCGTGGCTTGTGCGAAATCGCCGTCCCGTATGCGGTACCAGAGATTCTCTCCTCTGGTCGTGTCGAACTTCGTGGCGCGGTCCTGGACCTCGGTCAGGCGTGTGTACAGGTCGTACCGGATACCGAGGTTCAGAGTCAGGCCGGCCGTGATTTTCCAGTCGTCGTTGAAGAAGGCGCCGAACTCCGTGTTGCGCCAGCCCCGGAAATTGCTGGCAAGTTCGGCCTTGCGAGTGCCGTCCAGGAGGTGGGGATCGACGCCGCCGTACTCGTAATACGGATCATCCAAGGCGAGGTACACAAGGCCATAGAAAGCGTAACTCGGTATCCCCAAATTGGACTCGCTGTTTTCCTGGTTGCGGCGGAACTCGACGCCGGCCTTCATGCTGTGCGGGCCCCTGCTGAGATTGACCACATCGCTGTAGGCAAACACGTTCTCCGTGTAGACCTGGGGAACAGCGACGCCACCGAAGCCGGCAGCAACGCTGGCTGTGTCATACAGGCGGGGAACGCCGGGAAGGAGGATAGCCTGTTCGAAATGCCAACGATTCAGGCCGAACCGAAATTCATTCACAACCCTCGGGCTGAACACGTGCGTCTCGGCAAGGGCCGGCTGATTGACCTTAGTCCCCCAAGGCGCATTGAAGGCCGGGCGGGCCTGCAGAGAGATCGACCTGGTCCTGTCCCAGTAGTAGCGGCCGAACAACTTGTCCTTGCCGCCCCGGAATTCATGGTCGATCCGAACCGACCACTGATCTGTGTCCACCCAGTCCGGCTGAAAGTAACTGGTTTCACCGATCATCGGCGTGTCCGCGGCCAGCGCTCCCGCCGGGGAACCGAAAGTGCCCGTCAGAAAGCTGTCGACCTCGGCCTGGGTCGGCTCGGCAATCCAGTCCTGATTGGCGAGGTAGCTCCCGACGGTATCCGTGGCAGTCGCTATGGGCTTGGGAGGTGGGTAATTCTTGTACAGGAAGCTCGCGACCGGGGCACCGTACTGCTGGACGTAATTCGCCCAGGGAGCGCTCTCAAAAACCCACACAGCGGATTGGCCGGTGCGCATTCGCAGGCTCTCCCAGGAACCGAAGAAGAAAGTCGAATTCCTGCGGATGGGCCCTCCGAGAGACGCTCCGAACTGGTTGCGTTTGTAGGCAGGCTTGTCCTTTTCCCCCGTTGCCGCGTCGTACGAATCGAAGAAGTTGGCGGCATCCAGGGAGTCGTTGCGCAGAAACTCGAACACGCTCCCGTGAAAGCTGTTGGTGCCGGATTTTGACACGACATTGACAACCGAGCCGGCGGAGTCTCCGAATTCCGCGGAGAAGTTCATGCTTTCCATGCGGAATTCCTGGATCGAATCGACACCAGGCGTGACGTTGGTCCCGCCGCTCAATCCCTTGTTTGTGACACCGTCGAGCCAGAACCCGTTGAAGTTGACCCTCCCGCCATTGACCGAAGTTCTCGACGCCTTGTAGAGGCCCGTGCCCGGTTCCCATACGGTCCCGCCGGTGTTCACGGCGCCAGGAGCCAGCTGCATCAGGCCATAAACGTTGCGGCCGTTCAGCGGCATGTCGAGAATACGCTGGCTGTCGACCAGGGTGGATACGCGCCCCTGCTCGACGTCAACCGTCGTAGCCGGGCCGCTGATGGTTACTGTTTCGGAGATGTCTCCTACCTCCAAGATGACGTCGACGTGCACTATCTCACCCACCGTAACGGTGATCCCGCCGTAGGCGGCAGCCTTGAATCCGGTCAGAGAAGCTTTCAGCGTGTATGAGCCGGGCTGCAGAAACGGTATGCGATAAAGGCCGTTCGCCTCTGAGAGACCGTTGCGCGAAACTCCCGTCGCCGCGTTCGCTGCAATGACCTCCACCCCGGGGACGGCCGCCTTCGTGGCGTCGATCACCAGGCCGGTGATTTCACCATAGGTGACCTGTGCCCATGAGGCGCTCGAGCTTAGGGGGACCATTGTGCTGGCCAGCAGGATCCAGCAGGGTGCGAACGGAAACCTATACATGAGGCCTGCTCCACGGCATCTCAGAGAGCGAGGGTCGCTTGTCACCGATCGGCTGCGCGGCCGTCTCGACTGCATAATGCTCCGGGGTACTTGAGTCCGTGCCTTCGGAACGGTGGACGTGACAATCGTGGATGACGTTCGGATGACGCAGGGCTGATGCGGCCGTGGCTCCCTGCACGAAGCGCCGCTTCCGGTTGGTATCTGCAACCTTCTCCGCGGGCAGGACCTTGATGGCAACAAAACGGTCGAGGCGTGTGTCGCGGGCATTGTGGACCACGCCCATGCGCCCTCCGCCAAGCCCCTCTGTGATCTGGTAATGATCGAGCGTTTTGCCGATCATGGGAGTCCGTCCTCCCTCTTGATCAGTTGTCCCCGATACGTCCAGCAACCAGGGGAAGTTGGGAAGAGTTTGCTTTCTCCGGGCGGGAGCAGAATAGCACCGGTTGGGACGGAAACCTCCCGGAATTATCCCACGCGGCAAGTGAGGCCGAGAGTTTCCCAAAGCTGGGGGGACAATACGCTAGAAGAGTGAGCCGGATCGTTACCCGAGCTCGGGGAGCGCTTCGCCTCACCCTTTTGCCGTCGGTGGCTGGACACACTCTCCCCGTCGCTTCCCGGTACCGATTGGCGATGGGCGCCGGCCCGGTGCTTCGCAGCTTCAGTCGATGCCATCAAACAGCCGGCGCGTGGTCTGCCAGGCAAGAAAATCGGCATCAGGCTCCAGCGTTCTCCAGCACCGGGGCGGCAGCGGGCGCTCGGGGGGTCCCAGAGCTTGAGGTGACGCAGGATCTTTTCGATGACCGACGGGTTATCGATGAAGCTGATGACGCGTGACCGGCCGCCGCATTTGGGGCAGGCGAGCGGATCCGCAGCTTAGACTTTGCGGATCCACCGAGCCCAGGCGCGTTTGCAGTGGCGGCGGAAGTCGTCCGGTTCCGTCTCAGGCGCAGAGAGCGCAACCGGAGTGATGCCGGCGGCGCATTGTTGTTGTAAGCGCCGCGACAGATTGGCTGAAGCGGAATGGATCTCTCTATTTCTTGGGCCCGAGAGCAGCGATGATCTGCTTGGCCACTTCCACCTGCTCTGCGTTCTTGCCGATCTGGATGTACTTCTCCAGCGCCTTGATGGCTTCAGGTATTGTGGCCTGACTGCCCGAGAGGCACATGCCCAACT
>Ga0315286_10003606_pt1 | contig 14683 bp, 9 predicted proteins | sample YL17G10_0_MG_FD_205038 | JGI IMG/M metagenome (GOLD analysis project Ga0315286, IMG submission 205038) | Sediment microbial communities from Yellowstone Lake, YNP, Wyoming, USA - YL17G10_0 | ecosystem: Environmental > Aquatic > Freshwater > Lake > Sediment | place: USA: Wyoming | collected...
TGCTATACCCCAGCCAGGCCGCACTCTCCGCCGCCGGCGGGGGAACCGGGGTTGGAGCCCTTTTTGGCACTTCCAGGAGTGAGACCACTGAGGTTGGACCCGCTGAACTGGTGGATATCATCAAGCGCACTTTGCATAACTCGACGGATCCCAACGTGGCCAAGTGGAGTGACGTGGAAGGGCCTGCGGTCATCGAATACATCTCCATGAACGAAGTGGGGATGTTGTTAGTCAGCCAGACTCGCGCGGGGCAGGAGAAGGTCGAGGATTTCCTGGAACAACTCCGGAACGAGCGCGACGTCGGCGGTCCTATGCTCACGCTCTCTGCCCAGTGGGTCGAAGTTGATGAGGGCAAGGCCGCGTTAATCATGGGGCGCGATCCGAAACGCCGCGTGCCGATGGAGATCACGGCGGTCGACATCGAGAAGGCGGGAGCGAAGACAATCTACCGCGGTTCTACGACCTGCTTCGACCGCCAGACCGTCTTCGTTTCTTCGGGCAGGGCGAAGGTCTACATGGGCGACATGATACCCATTGTCAGCGAAGCCAGCGTCGGCGGGGATCCGACCCTCTTCTGCCTCCTGGTAGGTGCCCTCTTGGAGGTCAGGCCGCAGCTTTCGAAAGCGCGCGACACGGTGCTTCTGGATTTCCGGACCTTCGTCAATCAGAACGGGGCGGTTGAGTACAGGCCCATACCCGACTTTGGGGCGGTCAGGGGGCAGAAGGCGATGCGCGTGGACCTGGGTTATCCCGAGGTCGACTTCCATACGCTCCGCGGCTCCATACGGATTCCGCTCGACAAGACGATCCTCGTGGGCGGCTGCACGAGCGCCAAGATGAAGGACGGCAAGGTGCTGTACCTGGTCGTCGAGGTCTCGGCCTCCAAGGACCCGCGCGAGGCGGCGGCCGAGACACCGAAGAAGTAGGGGCTCGGAACGCCTGTTCAACCGCTATCCGTGACGAGCCAGGTGGCGTGGCCAACCGACGCATAGAGTCAACCGGCGAGGATGTCGTCGGCCGTCACGCCAAAGGCGCGCTTGATCTGGTGAAGGTGGCCCCAAGGCAGTTCCGCGCCGGGCTTGGTGAATCGGTGCCCAATGCGGACTGTCTGCCGCTGTCGGTCGGGTCTCAAGTCAGGAGGCGCGACGACGATCTTGTCGCCGCCCGAGTCGTGGACGTCATAGCCGTGCCGGAGGAAATACCGCTCGACCTGCTTCCACTTGGGTCGGACCTGGCTCATGCCGGCAGGGGCTCGCTGAGGGTGGTCTTGAAGGTCTGCCTGGGAGGAGCCGCGACGCAAAACTCCCGCGGCCAGCGTCCGTAGAGCTTCTTGTGAGCGATCTCGTAGATCTCACGCGGCAGCAGGCGAGCGCTCTTGGCCATCGCCCGAACCTCCGGAGGCGCGGGCCTGAGAACGGAGATGTTCTTTCCTTGCGCGGCGATCTTCAGCACCTGATCGATGGTCTTCATAAAATCGGCCAGGGCATCGACGACGCAATTTCCGGTCCCGATCTGGTCGGTTCGCAGACCGTGCGCGATCCAGCAGCCGTCTTCGGACGACTCGTAGAGCACACAGGTTTCGCGCAAGCGACGTTTCGTCTTCGCAGGCATATCAACCTCCGACAACCAAGCGGGGCGGGTCTTCTACTTCATTCTAGCACATCCGTCAAGCAGTTTATCGGAAAAGGAGGTCCTTGGGCTGCGGTTTTCCCGGAAGACGCGTGGACGTGAGCGGCGCCGCGGCCTACTTGCCGGCGAAGCGCGCGAAGTCGGCGTTCGCCCAAAGCTGCTCGGCGAGAAGACGGTAACCTTCGGCGAGGGGGTGGCTGGCGTCGGCGAACAGTTCGGTCGGCAGGGGCGGGGGGACGAGGTGGGGAACCTGGTTGGCCTCGAGCCACGCCGCCACCGCGCGTTTCCTCTCGGCGTAGACCTTCAGGCTCTCATCATTCAACATGTGTTCGTTGAACGGGCCGACGAGCACGAAGACCTTGTTGCCCCGCGCCCGCAAGGTCTCGACGGCCTCGCGGAAGAACCGCCACTGGAGCGACGTCTCGAGGTCAACCCACGCGAAGTCCTGCTTCTCGACGCCCCGCGCGGTCCACGAAATCGGCTCGTGCCGCAGCGGATCGTCCGCCGTCGGAAGGCCCGCGCCCATGGCCGCCACCGGGTCGGCGGTCGGGTGCTCCAGCGTCCACGTCGGCAGGTCCTGCTGGCCGAAGTACGCGACGCGCAGGTGGTTCGCCCAGTTGAAGAACGTCATCTGCCGCTCGATGGCGATGCTGAGGCGCTTCGAGCCGGTCTCGGTGTAGCAGGGGATGCACGGCACGAACTGGGGCACGAGCGCGGGGTGATTGAAGCGGAACTCCTTCTCGCTCGAGAGGTCGTGCTTCTTCGAGGCGGTCCAGAGGAGATTGCAGTGGAGGACGACCCGCCCGCCGGCGATGTCGCCGCCGTAGTAGCGCAGCAGTCCGGCGAGTGCGGCCGGGTGGCCCCCGTCGAGGCCGAGGTTCGCGAACCGCGGCGCGCCCGCCCGCTCGCCGAGATAATGCGAGAGCGTGGCATCGCGCTTCACGTACTGGCCCCACACCACCGAGTCGCCGAGGACCGGCATCTCGCCGCGCCCCTCGGCCAGCCGGGCGCAGCGGCTGAAGAGCCAGTAATCGTTCGAGAGGTCGTAGGGGATGCGGTAGTCCGGCGGCGGGTCGAGCTTCTCCGCCCGTTCCCACAGGCCCGGCGTGAAGACGCAGAAGGCGAGGAACGCGAGGCCCACGACGGCCCACTGGCGGCCGGACAGGCGCATGGCGTTGGAGCCGAAGCGGAGGTCGATGCCGCTGTGCGGCCGCACGTCCGGCGCCGGCTTGTTCGCCACGCTCTGCACCTTCCGCCCTCCTGGTCTCAGAACTGGAAGTAGATGAACTTCTGGGCCGCCCCCGCGGGGAAGGTGGCCACGTAGACCACCAGGACCACCGCCAGGCTGACCCGCACGGGCGCCCACTCGAGCATCGTCCGCGCCTTCGACTCGTACAGGAACTGGTAGCCCCAGACCGCCAGCACCAGGGCGAGCGCCATGAGCGGAAACGCCGAATCGGTCCAGCTGCTCGTCGCGATCCGCCACGCGTCGCCCACGCTCAGAGAGCGGAGGAATGTCCACGCCAAGGTCCACACGAAGGTCACGATGGCCCGGCCGGGCGTCGCGATCCGCGACACGATCAGCCACGCGTCGCCCACGCTCTGAGCGCGGAAGAAGATCCACGCGAAGGTCACGAAGGCAAAGACGCCGAGCTGCTTGACGGGGCGCGGCACGCGCTCGCGGTAGAAGCGGCTGCGCTCCAGCTCGCGCGTGAGCACCCGCCCGGCGGCGTGCAGGACGCCCCAGATCAGGAACGTCCAGGCCGCCCCGTGCCAGAGGCCCGAGATCACCATCGTCAGGACCATGTTTCGGTACGTGAGGAGCGTGCCGCCGCGGTTGCCGCCCAGGGGGATGTAGACATAGTCCTTGAACCATGTCGAGAGGCTGATGTGCCACCGCTGCCAGAAGTCGCCCAGGCTGTCGGCCAGGTACGGGTTGTTGAAATTCAGCATGAGCCTCAGGCCCATCATCCGCGCGATGCCGCGCGCCATGTCGGTGTACCCGCTGAAGTCGAAGTAGATCTGCCAGGCGAACGCGAACGTGGCGAGGGCCAGGGCCGGCGCCTCGAAGTTCCCCGGCGCGCCGTACACCTTGTCGACGTACAGGGCGAGGTAGTCGGCCAGGGCCACCTTCTTGAAGAGGCCCACCACGAAGAGCGAGAGGCCGTCGCTGACGTCCTCGCGCGTGATGCGGTGCTCCTCGCGCAGTTGCCGCAGGAGGTTGCTCGCCCGCTCGATCGGCCCGGCCACGAGCTGCGTGAAGAGCGACACGTAGACCGCGTACCGCAGGAAGCTGTGCTCGCGCTTCACGTGGCCGCGGTAGCAGTCGATGATGTAGCTCATCGACTGGAACGTGAAGAACGAGATGCCGACGGGCAGGAGGATGTCGGGCTGCGGCAGCGCGTAGCCGATGCCGAGGTGCGCCAGCAGCCAATTGAGGTTCGTGGCCACAAAGCCCGCGTACTTGAAGAACCCCAGGAGGCCCAGGTTGCTCACGACGCTCAGGGCGATCCACCACTTCTTGCGCCTACTCTTCTCCATGCGTACGACGATCCAGTAGTCCATGATCGTGCCGTACGCGATGAGGATGAGGTACAGCGGGTTCCACCAGCCGTAGAAGACGTACGAGGCCGCCAGGAGCCAGGGCAGCTCCAGGCGCGTCCCCTTCGTGAGCCGGTAAACCGGGTACACGACGGCGAAGAAGATGGCAAAGGTCCACGTGTGAAACAGCATCGGGCGGCTCTATTCCATCAGCACCCGCAGGTGCGCCTCGACCGAGTTCGCCAGGCCTTCCAGATCGTACCCGCCCTCGAGGACGGCGACAAGCCGCCCGCGGCAGCACTCCTCGGCGATGGCCCGCACCACGCGGGTGAGCGCCGCGTACCCCTCCGGCGTGACCTTCATGCCGCCGAGCGGGTCGCCCACGCCGGCGTCGAAGCCCGCGGAGATGAACACGACGTCCGGCCGGAAGGCCATCGCCGCCGGCCTGAGCTTCTCCTCGAACGCCTTCTTGTACACGTCGTCGCCCGACCCTGCGGGCACGGGCACGTTGATCTTCATGCCGAGCCCCTTGCCGCGCCCCGTTTCCTCGGCGGTGCCGCTGCCGGGGTAGAAGGGGCTGCGGTGGATGTCGAACTGAAGGATGGACCCATCATCATAAAACGCGTCCATCGTGCCGTTGCCGTGGTGCACGTCCCAGTCGACGATGAGGACCTTCGCCAGGTTGTGCTTCTTCTGGGCGTACCGCGTGGCGATGGCCACGTTGTTGAAGAGGCAGAAACCCATCGCGCGGTTCTTGAGGGCGTGATGGCCCGGCGGGCGCACGGCGCAGAACGCGTTCCCGACCTTCCCCTCCACGACGGCGTCGACGGCGGCCATCACCCCGCCCGCCGCCCGCAGTGCCGCCTCGTACGAGTCGGCCGAGACGGGCGTGTCGCCGGAATCGAGAAGTCCGCTGCCGGCGGCGCAGGTCTCGCGGACGTGCTTCACGTACTCGGGCGAGTGGATCGCGGTGATCCACTCGATCGGCGCCGGCGGGGGCGAGATCAGGGTCAACTGATCGAACAGTTTGCGCTCCTTGAGGCGCGCCACGATGGCCGTCAGCCGCTCGGGCCGCTCGGGGTGGCCGGGCGACGTCTTGTGCTTGAGGTAGATCTCGTCGTAGACCAGCCCCGTCTTCGCCGCGGGGTCCTTCGGGGGGGCCTGGTAGACGGCCTTCTTCATGGGAGCCCTCCGTACGCAGCGGAACCCGATGGCATCGAGCGCGAAACAGGCGTCCTGGAACCCGGGGTTCTCGCCCACGCGGTAGGCGGACCGGCAGGCGTCGGCGCCGGAGTCCCACGCGCCGCCGCGCAGGACGTACTTCTTTCCGTCGGCCGGGCCGGTGGGGTTTTTCTCGGGGCTCGACCTGTAGTAGTCCGCGCCGAAGACGTCGTTGCACCACTCGGCCACGTTGCCGTGCATGTCATAGAGGCCCCACGCGTTGGGCTTCTTCTGGCAGACGGGGTGCGTGGTCTTGGCCGCGTTCTCCTTGAACCACGCGTAGTCTTTGAGGCGGGCCGGGCCGTTGCCGAACGCGTAGGCGGCGTCGCTTCCCGCGCGGCAGGCGTATTCCCACTCGGCCTCGGTGGGCAGGCGGTAGCCGTCGGCCGCCACGTTGCACGCGGCGGTCTGCTCGTTGTAGCAGGGCTCCAGCCCCTCGGCCCGCGACCGCTCGTTGCAGAAGCGGGCCGCCTTGGCCCAACTGATCTGCTCCATCGGCCGCTGCGGGCCTTTGAAGTGCGACGGGTTCCCGACCACCAGGCGTCCGTAGTCCTCCTGGGTCACCTCGTGGACGTCCATCAGGAACGCATCGACCCAGACGCGGTGGACGGGCGTCTCGTCGGCCTTGCCGCCGCGGTTGCCCATCTCGAACCACCCGGCGGGGACGAGCGCCATGTCGATGCCCAACTTCGATTTGACGACCTCGGGCGCCGGCGTGGCGTCGGGGGCGGGTCCCTCGCTCTTCTGGCAGGCGAGGCCCGCGACGGCGGCGAGGACCGGCAGGAGCCACGCGAGGTTCCTTGTACGGCGGCGCCAACTCAACGTGGGCGCGGCGGGTCTCCCACCTCGCCGCGCAAGAATCGCCGCCTCGCGCGGGGCTGGAGGTTGCGCGCGGCGGCTCGGGAGACCGTAAGTGTTTAGCGTGTTGCCCCGGATAGCGGGGTGGCATGCCCACGCCGCTGTTCGCGTGGGCATGCACGCTGGACATCCGCCAACATGCCCAAGCAAAGGCGGCTTGGGCATGCCACCCTGCAAGTGAACGCCGCACGCCAGACAGGTACGGAGACCCGCCGCGCACGAGGGCGTGGAGTCACGAGCTTGTCCGCCGTGCGGCATGCTCACTGGCCCCCGCTCTTCGGCACGGGCGCCCAGTCGGGCTCCTTGTTGGAGTTGCCGTCGGTGGTGATGGCGGCCCAGACGTTGGTGGCGCCGGCGTCGGCCACGCAGATATCCCATCCCTTGGCCTTGATGCCGATCATCTCGGGGGCGTGGCCGAGGTTCTTAATCTCCGGCCCGCGGCTGAACACGATGCGTTTGCCGTCCGGCGACCAGTCGGCGTGGTAGACCTTCATCGGCTCCGCGCTCTTGACGACGGTGCGCCGGTGCGTGGTCTTCGGTTTCTCGCCGCTGAAACCGATGTCGGCGGTGCAGATATCCCAGTCGCTCGCGCCCCAGGCGATCTTCTTGCCGTCGGCGCTGAGGTCCGGCCGGCACCCGGGGATCTCCAGGTTGAAGACGCGGGACCCGCGGGCCTCGAAGGCGAGGATGGCATGCTTGAACCCCATGCCGCCGTGCACCGTGGCCACGAACCAGTTGCCGTCGGCCGACCAGCAGAGGTTGTAGAGGTGCTCCAGGCCCTGGTTCACGTGATCGGTGCGCTGGCCGGTCTTCAGGTCGTAGAACGCGACGCCCTTCGTCGAGTAGTCTTCGTAGGTGAACTTCTCGAACTCGCACTTGAGGTAGGCGATGACGGTGCCGTCGGCGTTCCAGCACGCCTCGCGGGCGTTGTCGGCCACCTTGGTCCGGTCGGTGCCGTCAAGATTCATGTAGTAGGCGTTGCGGATCTTGGGCGGGGTGCCGCCTTCGTCGCACACAAAGCACACCTTGGTGCCGTCGGGCGAGACGCGGGGATACAGCTCGTTCACATCCGGCGTCTTTGTGAGGTTGACCGGGTCGGACCCGTCGGCCTTGACCGAGAAGAGCTCCCAGTTGTTATTGGCGTAGGTCTCGTAGACGATGCGGCAGGGGACGTTCTTGAGGTCGAGCTGCGCGAGCTTGCCGGCCTGGCGTGCGGCTTCCTGGGCGTCGCGGTCCTTGGCGAGCTCATCGGCGAGGGCCACGGAGACGGGCTTCGCGATGCCGCATTCGCCTTCGCCCGAGGAACACATGACGGCCAGCAGGTTCTTCTCGCCGGGCCGGACGGCCGCCGTGATGTCGAGGTCGAACGCCTTGTTCGCCCCTTTGTGCGAGCCTACCGCGACGCCGTTGACGTAGACGGTGCAGTCGTCGGCGACGCCGCCGAACACGGCGGTGATCTTGCGGCCTTGCCACTCGGCGGGGATGTCGAGGGTCCGGCGGTAGAAGGCGTACTTGTCGATGAAGGGCGGATGGCCGCTGGTGGCGTCGACGGTCTCCCATCCCGCGTCGCTGAAGTCCTTTCGGAAGAACGTCTTGCCATAGGCGTAAAGGTCGGAGGAGGCCTTGGCCTTCCAGCCCGTCGCCGCCGGGATCTCCCAGGACTTCGCCGCGGGCTCGCCCGCCGACGCCGCAGCGCAGATCAGAAGCGTCGCGCCGAGTCCGGCCACGACCCAGGACACGTATGCGAATCGCCGCTTGGCCATCGCGCCATCCTCCCTCAAAGGTACGCCCCAGGTTATGAAACCGCGCCTGCCGCGAGGTCGGTCGGAGAAACCGACATGGTATGCCGTCGCCCCGAGGCCGTCAAGCATGCGAATAGCCGCGTGGCACGGCGCGCACCGGATCACCCTCTTGCGCGGCGGGTCTCCTGACCCGCCGCGCGCCTCGCTTGGCCTGAGCACGCTTGCCTCGCGCGGTGGGTCAGGAGACCCACCGCGCAAATGGTGCGGTATGCATGGCGGCCGAAAGGCTGGTACGCTCCTTCCTCATGAAAACCTCCCTGGCGACCGCGAGGACGGTCTTGGGCCTCCTCGCGGTTCTCGTGTGTGCGGCGGCGGTGGCGGGGGAAGCGGCACCGGGGTCGGCCGGCGGCCTCATCGTCTTCTCGAGCAACCGGACCGGGCCCTGGCACCTCTGGACGGTCAAGCCCGACGGCGCCGACCTGCGGGAGCTCACCAAGGGCGGACCGGAGTCGAGCGACGTCGACCCCCAGTTCAGCCCCGATGGCAAGTCGATCCTCTTCACCTCCACGCGCGGCGGCACGGCCGGCGTCTGGCGCATGGCGGCCGACGGGTCGAAGCCGGAGCGGCTCTGCGACGGCGACCAGGCCGAGTGGGCGCCCGACGGCAAGCGGATCGTCCTGCGGCGCGCCGAGAAGATCCTCGTTCGCGACCTCACGACCGGCCAAGAGAAGGTCCTCTCGCCGAAAGACTGGCCGCACTGTTCCGCCCCCTCGTGGAGCCCCGACTCCAAGACCATCGCCTTCGCCTGCCGGTGGGACGCGGGCAACGCCATTTTCACCGTGCCCGCGGAGGGTGGAGAGCCGGTTAAGCTCTATGGCGAGCAGGGGGCCTGCGAGCCGCACTGGTCCTCCGACTCCAAGACGATCGTCTACGAGACCGAGACGCACGTTTGCACGATCGGCGCCGACGGCAAGCGGAACCGCACGATCACCCCCTTCGGCGGCGTCCAGCGGTTCGGCCGGTTCAGCCCCGACGGTAAGTCCATCGTCTTCTGCCAGGGCGCGACCGAGCGCGGGCCGTGGGAGCTCTACATCATCCCCGCCCAGGGCGGCACGCCGGTAAAGCTGACCGAGGACGGGTCGGATATGTATCCCGACTGGAAATAATTCCGCGCCACAGGGAGTTTAGCGGGGAGCCGAAGGCGACCGCGTTGGCCAGTGCGGAATGCGGAGTAAACGGCGAAAGGCAACAGCCAGCGGTAATGACCAACCACATTTGGCCGTCCGCCGCGGCGGACGCGTGTTGTTGTGAGATGCGCCATGAACGCCAAGCCAGTCCTGAGCCCGCCGCGGAAGCGGCGGGAGACGTTATGAGACGCACCGCCGTGCTTATCCTGATAATGCTCGCCTCTTCGCCCGCCCTGGACGTCCCGGCGGCTGAGAAGGCCGAGCGCGACGCCGCCATGCCTTTCGCCCGCGTCTACGACACCGTCACCCCCTACCAGGCGTCGCCCGGGCCGGCGGAGTTGGAGGCCAAGCGCGGCTGGAAGGAGATTCCGGAGGACAAGCTCGATCACGTGTTCCAGGGCGATGCGGTCCTTGTCAACGACAAGCTGGTGCTGGTCCTCGGCGCGCACCTGGAATCCGCAGCGGTCCTCTGCCGGACGGCGGCAGGGCTCGCGCCCCGTCTGGCGGTTCTTCCCGCACCGGCGAAGGCGGCCACACGGGGTCGCCTCGAGTCCGTGCGGCTCCTGGAGAATAACCCCGGCGCGGTTATGGTCGCCGCCGCCTACAAGAACGCGGACGTGCCCGGCTATGCCGTCCAGTTTCGCCTGACGGCGGGGCAGCCCATGCTGGAAGTGCGTCCCGGTGAGGGCACGTCGAGGATCGGGATCTCCAGCGCGGCGATGCGCCACGTGGTCGTCCCCGGCTTCTTCGGCGATGACATGGTCTTCAGCGCCGAGAGTCTCCCGCGGGACCTCGTGGGCCTGCCCGTCGAGAGCTTCTTCCTGGCGCTGACGGATCGCGGAAGCACGATCGTGGTGGCCGCATGGCAGCCGGCCGGGCAGAGGGTGTGGGCGCTCGTCGGCAAGCCTCAGGGCGAGCGCCAGGTTCTGGGCTGCGATATCGGCGCGGTGAAGGACAAGAAACTCTGGCTGGCCTTCCTGGAAGGCGAGGGCCTGTGGCACGAGCGCCCCGTCGGCGCCGACGATGCGGGCAAGGCGGTCACGCTCGACTGGCGGCCGCCCCTGGCCGCAAAGTGGCGGGCCGATCTCATGGGGCCGCGCGGCGAGGCCCAGTCGTGGGACGTCTCGGACTCGGCGGCGGAGGGGCCGGTCCGGATCGAGGCCGGCCGGGCCACCGTCCAGATGCCGCCCGTGCTCTCCTCCGGCGGCAAGATGGCCGCGGGGCCGCTCCTCGTCTACGCCCTCGACCGCACGCAGGCGACGCCGCTCACGGCGTTTACGCCCGTCGATATCATGCGGAACACGCTCGGGGTCGGTCCGTGCCAGTACGTCCTGGAGACCGAGGGCCTGACCTCGCAGGACAATCCGACGCCCGACCTGGTGACGGCCTGGATCGCGAAGAGCCTCAAGCGCAAGAAAGCGCCGGACGCCGACGAAGTCAAGGAGCGGCTGAAGGCGATGGCCGAGTTGGTCGCCCGCGTCGACGCGCGGATCAAGCGCTACGCCGACCTCGCCGCCGATGTTCAAGCGATCCTGGCCAAGGCGGCGCCCGCCGAAGCGCCGGCGGCGCAGATGATGGGCCCGACGCTCGACACGATCCGGCGGGCGGCCAAGGCCGGCCTCGGGCCGTCGCCTGCCTCGGCGCGTGCCGCGCGGCTGGCGGAGCCCATCGTGGCGGCTGCCGCGAAAGGCCAGGCCACGCCGGAGTTCGAGCGGCTGGCCGCCGAGGTCCGCGCCATCGGCGCCGTCCAGGACAAGGCGCTGGCCACGTGCCGCTTGACCACGCGGTGGCTGAACGAGCAGTGTGGCATGGTGGCGGCGGACAGCCCGCCCTGCACCGAGATTGCAAGAAAGGTCTTCGAGCGGGTCTACCCCGTTCTGAACACCGCGACACCGCTTGATCCTGGGCGCGGTGGGTCAGGGTACGTGTTGAGCGTGGGTGGCACGGCCACGCGCCGTTGCGTGACCGTGCTTGCTCCCCCACGTGACCATGCACGGCCACGCAACGGCGCGTGACCGTGCCACCCGGCCATCCGGAATGACACGCTAAACACGTACGGGTCAGGTCGAAGACTCGCCGTGGCGAGAGACCCGCCGCGCAGAGTGAGGTTGTAGTATCATGAGCGAGAGAGGCTGAGGGGCATCGTTCGCACCGAAAGGAAGGGCCGGCATGGTTCCGAGAATGCTGCGCGTCATCGTCCTGGCGGTCGTTCTTGTCGCGCCCTGTCTTTTCCCCGCCGCCCGGGCCGAAGCGAAGACGGCGGACAACCTCTTCATGAACCCCGGCTTCGAGCAGGGTCAGGCCGAGTGGCGCCTGGACAAGGCCGGCAAGACGGCCGCGACCTTCACAGTCGACAAGGCGCCGGGCGACGAGACTGCGAGCGGCCACGTGGCCATCGAATCCGTGGAGGAGTGGGGCACGCAGTTCGGCCAGTCGATGGACGCGGGCGCCGTGGGCAAGACATACACTTATGCGGTCGTGGCGAAGAGCGCCGGGGACCCCGTCCATGTCCGCCTCGAGATCGAGCGCCGCGCCAATCCCTACGACCGCGCCGCCGCCAGCGACAAGACCCTTCTCAAGAAGGATGCATGGACCGAGATTCATGTCACCTTCAAGGTCGACAAGCCCTTCCCGCAGGGATGGTTCGCCTACATCAGCTGCGTGCAGCCCAAGGCCGGGTACCGCATCCGCCTGGCCCGCCTGTACGAGGGCGAGTACGCTGCGTACGAGAAGGTGGTGAGAGAGGAGGTGCGGGCCGCCGGGGCGGGCCTCTACGACACCGGCGCCGCGTCGCCGGGTCCGCTCGCGGGCGAGGCCATCGCGAAGAAGGCCGGCTGGACACAGGTGGTCGCCGCGGCGACCGCGTCGCACAAGTTCAAGGGCGACGCCGTTCTCATGAACGATCGCCTGGCGATCGTCCTTCGCCGCGGCGGGCCGGGGGCCGAGATGTACGCCCTGGGCGCGAAGGGGCCGGTCGCGCGGGCGGTCCTTGCGCCGGCGGCGGGCGACGCGGCGGCACGCCTGGAGTCCGTGACCGTCGCCAAGAACTCCGGCGAGGCGAGCGCGGTGGAGGCCACCTTCAAGGCCGCCGACGGCAAGGCGGTCGGCGTGCGCTGCGAGCTCGCGATGGGCCAGCCGTTCGTCAAGACCGAGCCGCGCGCGGGCGCCAAGGCCCTGCGCATCGAGGCGCCGTGCCGCTTCGCCGTCCTCCCCGACTTCTTCGCCGACGACATGGTGATCGACGCCGCCGACATCCCCGTGGCGAAGGCGGAAGTGCCCAGCGAGAACTTCCTCCTCCAGATGCTCGGCGACGGCGACGCGGTGCTCGCGACCGTGGCGAGCGCCCGCGAAGAGGATGCCCGCATCCGCGTCGCCGGCGACGGGGCCGCGCGCCGCATCACCGCCTCGGAGATCGCGTTCGGCAAGGACGGCAAGGTGTGGGTGGCGGCGCTCGAGGCCCCCGCCGTCTGGCACGTCCGCGACGTGGCGAAGGAAGAGACCGGCAAGGTCGTCGACCTCGGCTGGAAGATGCCGTTCCCGGCCCAGTGGCGGATCGACTGGCGGCAGGCCGACAGGCTGGCCGGCAGTTGGGAGATGCTTCTGGAGAAGGCGGGCGGCGAGTTCGAGAAGCCCGGTGTTTTCGGCAATGCCGACACCCTGCCGGCCAACCGCAAACGCTGGACCACGGTCCTCGGCTCGTTCGCGTACCCCTGCTGGATCGACCGGGCAGGGCAGGGCCACCTCCAGCCCCTGAAGAGCGAGGTGGTGCGCTTCGAGGGGCCCGCCCTCGTGTACCCGATCAACCGCGTGCGGGGGACGCCGCTCGACGCGTTTACGATTGTCGATATCATGCGGGCCACGCTCGGCGTGGGGCCGTGCGAGTACATCCTGGACCTCGAAGGCCAGAAGAACGTCAACAAGGGCCGCGCGACCTGCAGCGCCCGAGACGCCCTGCGCGGCATCTACAGCGCCAAGCAGCAGCGCGAGAAGCGGGCCGAGGTCGAGAAGGTGCTGCAGGACGTCATGATCTTCGTCCGGTTCATCCGCTCGCGGATCGAGGGCTACGCGACGTTCGGCCACGGCTTGCTGGCGTACCTCGACGCCCAGAAGAAGGCCCATCCGGACCAGGCGGCCTTCTGCGACGAGATGCAGAAGATGGCGAGGGCGATCGACGGCTACGTCGAGAAGCGCAAGGGCCACATCAAGACGCCCGACGAGGCCCAGGCGATGGTCGATAAGTTCCGCGCCACGCTCCTCGATGCCGAGGGCGACGACGCCCTGGCGAAGGTCAAGACGTTCACCGAGGCCATCGTGGATATCGGCGGCAACCAGGACGAGCTGGCCGGCGAGTGCCGGATGGCGGTCAAGAACCTGCGCCAGCGGGCGGGGCTGGCCATGGCGGCCGACCCGCGGGTGGCCGAGATCGCCAAGGAGATCCGCAAGCGCACGCAGGAGGTTCTCCGCCAGCCCGCCGGCCACGAGGGGGCGAGACATTGAGGCCAGACGATACAGCGGTCGCCGCGGCGACCGCGGCGGCAAGCGATCTCTCGCGCGGCGGGTCTCCTGACCCGCCGCGCCCAAGGCTGCCGCCGCGCGCGGGGGAGGCCAGACCCGGCGTGCGTTCTGCCGACGGTTCTCGCGGGAAGGTCTGCCGCGTGGTAAGAAGTGCACGCCGCCGGGGAAGCGCACGCACGCGGCGGGTCGGGAGACCCGCCGCGCAAACCGTCAGCTGCTGCGCAGCGAATCTGCTCGTCTTGCTCATGGGTCTCCTCGTCGCCGGCTGCGGCGGCAGCGACCAGCCCGCGTCTTCTTCTTCGGCCCCCGCCACGATTACCACGAAGATGGGCATCGAGATGGTCCTCGTTCCGGCGGGCGAGTGCGTCATGGGCGACGACCGCGGCGACGCCGACGAGAAGCCCGCCCGCAAGGTCCGCGTGGGCGCGTTCTCCATGGACGCCACCGAGGTGACCCAGCAGTCTTTCCAGGCCCTCATGGGCCGGAACCCCTCGAAGTTCTCCGGTCCCGACCGGCCCGTCGAGCGCGTGAGCTGGCTCGGCGCCGTTCAGTACTGCAACATGCGGTCGGTGCGCGAGGGGCTCAAGCCCTGCTACGATCCGAAGACGCTCCAGTGCGACTTCGCCGCCGACGGCTACCGCCTGCCCACCGAGGCCGAATGGGAGTACGCCTGCCGCGCGGGCACGACCACGCGCTACTCGTTCGGCGGCGACGCGGCCCAGCTCGGCCAGTACGCCTGGTTCAAGGCCAACGCCGACAAGGCTGTGCACCCGGTCCGCCAGAAGCGCCCCAACCCGTGGGGCCTGTACGACATGCACGGCAACGTGGCCGAGTGGTGCGGCGATTTCTACGCCGAGACCTATCGTGACGCGGGCGGGGCGGCCGACCCGCACGGGTCGCCGCGGCGACCGGGCAAGGACCGCGTCCTTCGCGGCGGCAGTTGGGCCTCGAGCGCCGAGGCCTGCCGCTCCTCGGCCCGCGCGGGCGAGG